>Ga0137403_10004727_pt1 | contig 15968 bp, 13 predicted proteins | sample CZOMad2_1_16fung_FD_122057 | JGI IMG/M metagenome (GOLD analysis project Ga0137403, IMG submission 122057) | Vadose zone soil fungal communities from Angelo Coast Range Reserve, California, USA - CZOMad2_1_16fungal (Hybrid Assembly) | ecosystem: Environmental > Terrestrial > Soil > Vadose zone... | reverse complement strand
CCGGCGTTTGCCAGCGGACTTTGCCCGTCGCGGCGTCGAGCGCGACGACCGGGCTCGGCTGACCGGCCGCGGCCGGCGCCGTGTAGTACAGCATGTCGGCGTAGATCGCGAGCGCTTTCACGCGCGTCGATGCGCTACCGGGTGGCGCGTACTCCCACAGCAGCTCGCCCGTCGCGGCGTCGAGCGCCCACACTTTGCTAGAGCTCTCGCGACTGCCGGGCGTGGTGAGGTAGAGAACGCCGCGATGCACGATCGGGATGACTTCGATCGGGCCCTCGGGCAACGCCTTCGTCCAGGCGCGTTGCAGCGTGCCGACATTCGCGCGATTGATCTGATCGAGCGGGCTGAAGCGTTGCGCGTCGTACGTGCGGCTGTACATCAGCCAGTCGGCGGGATCGGGAGCGCGCAGCGTCGCGTCCGTGACGGGGCTCGCGGCGAGTGAATAGCCGCGACAGGCGTAGCGAGGCAAAGCACGCGTGCCCTAGCGCCGTGGAATAACGGCCCGCCGTCGTATGACCCGTTCCGAGCGTCGAGCCGGGACCCACGGCGCGCCGAATTACTCGCGGTCGCAAGCCTGCGGTTCTGCAGCGTATTCGAAGCGTGACGCACCGGGACAGCGACGACTTGTCGCAGCCCGTCAACGCCCACGGATGGCCCGTGCCGTACGGGCCGTTCGGCTCGACCGTGCGATCGTGTCGGCTGATGCTCGCCTCCGGCGAGCTCCTCACGTGCTCCCCGACGGAGAATTCGGAGCTCTTCGCGCTCGCGATGGGAGGCTACGGCCTTCTCGGAGTCATCGTCGACCTCGAGGTGGCGCTGGCCGAGAACCAGCTCCTGAAGCCGACGCACGAGCTGATGCCGGCGGCGCAGCTCGGTCCGCGCCTGGCCGCGAGCGTCACGCAAGACGCCACGATCCGGATGGCGTACGGGCGTCTCGCCGTCGACGCCAAGCGGTTTCTCCGCGAATCCCTGCTCGTCACGCTGCGGCCGGTGGCGGGCACCCCGCCCGCCACGGTGTCGGGCGGGGTCATGGTGTCGTTGTCGCGCGAGATCTTCCGCGCGCAGATCGGCTCGGATTCGGGGAAGCGCGCCCGCTGGTACGCCGAGACGGTCGCCGGACCTATGTCCTCGTCCGGCATCGCCTCCCGCAACACGTTCCTGAACGAACCCGTGGCGAACCTCGCGGGCCGAGGTCGCGCGCGTACCGACATCCTCCACGAGTACTTCCTGCCGCCCGAGGGCCTCGAGGCATTCCTCGCCGTCTGCCGAACGGCCATTCCCGCCTCGCGGCAGGACCTGCTCAACGTGACCCTGCGCTACGTGCAGGAGGATCGCACCAGCGCGCTGGCGTATGCGCGCGGCACGCGCGTGGCCGCCGTGATGCTCTTCTCGCAGCGCATGACGCGGGTCGACGACGAGGACATGGCCGCGATGACCGAGCGCCTGATCGACGGCGCGCTCGAGGCGAACGGCAGCTTTTACCTCCCCTACCGCCTGCACGCACGGCGCGACCAGATCGGGCGGGCCTATCCGCGCTTGCAGGAGTTCGCCGCGCGCAAGCGCCACTACGATCGCGGGCTCCTCTTCCGCAACGCGATGTGGGACCGGTACTTCACCGCATGAACCCGCTCCGGATCATCGCCGCCGTGTACGCCGTGCTCTTCGCCGTGGTCACCAGCCTCAACTACATCCCCGGGCTCACCGACTCCCAGGGCCGGACGTTCGGGCTCTTCGCGCTCGACATCTTCGACGATGCGCTCCACGCGGCGTCGGGGCTGTGGGCCGCGCTCGCGGCGTGGTGGTCGACCCGCGCGACGATCATCTTCTTCCGCGTGTTCGGTTCCCTCTACTGCCTCGACGGGTTGCTCGGCCTCGCGACCGGGTCGGGGTACCTGGATCTGGGGATTCTCCTAAACGGCGTGTTGGATCTGCCCCTCATGACCCGCGTCCTCATGAATCTGCCTCACATCGCGATCGGCGGGTTCGCGGCCTTCACCGGCTTCGTCCTCGCGCCCCGCTGGGCGCCGCCCTCAGAGATCCGCCGCTGAGAAGGCGCCGCTGGCCGAAGTGGATCGCCATCGGCCTGGCGGTGCTGCTGGTCGTCCTCTCCGCGCCGGTTCTGTGGATCGAAGGCGCCTGCAAGACGCCGAGAGAGCAGCCCGCCCAGCGCCGCGCCGCGCTCGTCAACAGCCTTAGCAAGGAATTTGGATCCTCCCTCCACATGCATGGATCGGAAGCCGGCATGCATCTCACCGTTACTCTGCCGAGGGGATTCCGTGACCACGAAGTTGCCGCGCGCGCCGCGCGGCAGAACCTTTGGCTAGCGCCTCTTTCCCCCGCATATCTGGGCAAGGCTCGTCGCCACGGATTTATTCTCGGCTTTGGGAGCACGCGCGCGACTGAAATGTCTCAGGCCGTCAGCCGCTTTCGAGACGCGCTGGCGTCCAAGTAGGAATCCTGCTGAAGGGGGAAAGCGCAATTGAGCGTCAATGTTGCCCTGAATGTGGTGACGGCCAAGACCGGCTCGGTGGTCTGCCTGCGGCCCACTCTTGTGAGAGTCCTGTAACCTTAGGCGGCGGCGACGCAACTGGCGCTTACGGAAATTGTTGTTTCGGCGTCTAACCCAGAAGCTCGTACGACGCCCCGAACTTTCATGAGGGTGTCATGGCCGATTAACGATCGTTCTTGCGATCTGGCCCACTGGGCCGAGTAAGGTGACTAGCTGGGGAGGCGCGAAATGCCGAGCGAATTAACCTTATCCGTGAACGGCGCCAAGCATGTCGTGTCCGCCGCGCCGGATACACCCTTGCTTTTTGTGTTACGCAACGAGCTGAAATTAACCGGCCCGCGCCTCGGCTGCGGCATCGCGCAATGCGGAGCGTGCGCCGTACTGCTCGACGGCGAAGAAGTTCGCTCGTGCGTTGCACCCCTTTCCTACGCTGTCGGCAAGCAAGTGACGACCATCGAAGGGCTACCGGCAGTGTGGGCGGAACAAAAGGGTTTGAGCACGGCCGACGCAGCCAAAACCCTTCACCCGGTCCAGCAAGCATGGATTGACGAACAGGTGCCACAGTGCGGCTATTGCCAGAGCGGCATGATGATTGCCGCCGTGCAATTGCTTGCCAAGAACAAAAATCCGACCGTTGCCGACATCAAGGATGCTTTTACAAACACGCCACCGTCGCCGCATCTGTGCCGCTGCGGTACCTACGCCGCGATCATTGATGCGGTGCAACGCGCCGCACAGGCGATGAAAGCGTGAAGACAGGGAATGCCATGACTTCGCAAACCGTTTTGTCTCCGCAAACCCCGCTGACCAACGCGATCACCCGCCGCGGCTTCGTGAAAATGGGCGGCGCACTTTTCGTCTCCCTCTCCGTTCCCGCGGGCTTTTCGCTGCGTGCCTCGGAAGCTCAGACTTCGCTCGATCCGGGCAATCTCGCCTCCTGGCTCGAAATCCGCGCCGACAACTTCATCCTCGCGCGCACCGGCCGAACCGAAACCGGCACCGGAATGAGTAGTTACTATGCGCAAGCCATTGCCGAAGAATTGTACGTGCGTCCGGAAATGATCTCGCTGGTCTTGGGCGATACCGACCGCACCCCGGACGGCGGATATTCCGCCGGCTTTCTCTGGGGCATGTATAACGTTCGCAAGGTGGCCGCCTACACCTACCAGGCGCTTCTACAGCTTGCCGCGACCCAACTGGGTATTCCCGTTTCTAGCCTCAGCGCCGCTGACGGCATCGTGTCGGGAGTCGGCAAGAGCATCAGTTACGGCCAGTTGGTCCAGGGCCAACACCTCGATCTGAAAATCCCGATCACCGGAAAGCGCGCCACGATCGACCCCTCCGCTCCGGACGGCAATGGCATGGCCGGCCTCGACGGTTTCGCGGTGACCGGAGACCCGCCGATGAAGCCAGTGGCCCAATACAAGGTCATCGGCACGTCCTACCCGATACCGGGCATCCCCGACAAAGTCACCGGCAAGACCCAATGGACGTGCGATGTCACGTTGCCCGGCATGCTGCACGCCCGCATGGTGCGGCCCGCGACTCTAGGTTCAACTCTGATCTCCGTCGGCACACTCGACAAAAAACAATTCCCGACGGCGCAAGTCGTCACCAAAGCCAACTTGGTTGCCGTGGTTTCTCCCAGTGAATGGGAAGCGATCGGCGCGGCCCGAGCAGTGGCCGCCGCCACCAAGTGGACCGAGTGGGCCGATCTCCCAGCCAGCGGCGATGTGACGAAAACGATTCGCGCCTTTCCATGGGACGCGCCCGCGCAAACCAAAGGCAATGTCGCGGAGGTAACCGCGGCTCTCGGAAGCGCTTCCAAAACGATTTCTGCAACCTACGAACTTCCCTACGTTCGGCACGCCCCCATCGGTCCGTTCCTCGCGGTCGCCGACGTACGCAGCGATGGCCGCGTCAAGGTTTGGACCCATTCGGCCCAATCGCAGGGTCTGCGCGCGCAAATCGCGAATACGCTCGGCGTGCCTGCCGACAAAGTCGTCGTTCGCTGGCTCGACCATTCCGGTCAGTATGGACGCACCACCTTCGGCGGCGACGGCGCGGAAGCGGACGCCGTGATCCTCTCGCAACTTACTGGCAAGCCCGTGCGCGTCCAGTGGACGTTGCAGGAAGACCTGGCCTGGTCCAGCGTTTCCCCCGCATATGTACTCGATCTCAAGGCCGCCTGCGATGCCAAGGGTCGGCTGACCGCTTTTCACAGTGCTTCGTACACGCCCCATCAAAGCGATGCCCGCTTGCTCGGCGCCGTGCTCGCCGGGATGCCTTGCGTCCAGCCGAGGCCGGGCAGCTGGATCGCCACCGAATGGCCGTACGACAAGATTCCAAACCGGCTGGAACAAGCCTACGGGATGCCGAGTCTTGGCGCCGCATCGGTCTCCGGCGGTCTGCGCGGCAATATCATGCGCACGCCCGGACAGCGTCAGCAGAATTTCGCATTGGAAGGGTTAATGAATGAGGCGGCCGCCGCCGCAGGCGCCGATCCGATCCAGTTTCGTCTTGACCATACGACCGACCACCGCCTGATCGACGTTCTCAATGCCACGGCCAAGGCTGCCGGTTGGGAGTCTCGTCCATCGCCGCACGCACGCGCGAGCAAAACCGGCAATGGCCCTCTGACCGGCCGGGGCGTTTGCATCATGGTCCGCTCCAACGCCTATTGGGCGGGTATCGCCGAAATTTCCGTGGTTCCGGCCACCGGGAAAATTCAAGTGACCAAATTCACCATCGGCGCAGACTGCGGCAAGATCATCAACCCCCGCCAACTCGGCCTGTGCATGAAGAGCGGCGTAGTCATGGGCCTCAGCGAGGCCCTCAAAGAAGAAGTCACTTTTGACAAATCAAAAGTGACCAGCACCAATTGGAGCAGCTACAAGATCCTTACCATGGAAGAAACGCCCGACATCAAGATCGTGCAAATCTCGCGCGACGACAAAGGCTTTGGTGGCGGCTCCGAAGCCGCGAATGCGGTCGTCCCACCGGCAGTGGCCGCCGCCATCTTCGACGCAACCGGCGTGCATGTTCGTCGGCTCCCGTTGACCCCTGCGCGCGTAACTGCACTGCTCAACGCCTAGAACGAAAGTAGTCTCTCGACGAACACTTATAATCGAGACTCGTCTTCGGCAACATTTGCCGCGTGGTGCAGAGCTCTTTTGCCGGGTAAATCCTGCCGGACAGCGAGGAAACGGCGATATCGTCGGCGGTGCGATTGCAAATACTCAAGTTGAGGCGTTTCTGTCGCTCGCGCGTGTGGCAACGGGAATGCATGATCCGAGTGTGCGCTGTTGCAGCCCCGGATTAAAGGGCGAGGGGCGAGTGCCGATGAAGTTGCATTGGGATCGCGAAGAGCGAAGCAGTCAACCTTGGAGAATCTCAGGATCGGGAGGCGATCATGTCCGTTTCCGGTGTTTCCAGTAGCGACCCTTTTCAGACGTCCGTTGCGCAGGCTGCGCAGACTAAGTTTCAGCAAATCCAGAGCCAATTCCAGAAACTCGGCCAGGATCTGAAATCGGGGAACTTGGCCCAAGCCCAGTCTGACTTCGCGACCCTGACGCAAGGGCTTCCAAGTCGTCAGCAATCCACTGCGGCTGCGACCACTGCCACTGCGGGCGCCACCACAACGCCAACCGACACCCTTGCTAAAGCGTTCCAAACTCTAGGCCAGGACCTGCAAGCAGGCAATCTCTCTGCCGCACAAGCCGATTTCGCCACCATCCAGCAAGACGTCCAGCAAAAGTCCGGTCAGCCGCAGGGTCACCATCATCATCACCACGGCGGCGGCGGTCAGCAGCCCACCAACACGCTGCAACAGGATTTTGGAACGCTCGGCCAGGCGCTGCAATCCGGAAGTCTTACCTCCGCGCAGCAGGCTTACGCGACACTACAAGCCGATTTTCAGCAGCAGTTCCCGAATTTGAGCACCACCTCCGGCAGCACCAGTGCTGCATCGTCCACGAGCACCGGCACCACCGGCAGCGGCACCGTCAACCTCACGGCCTAGCATTCCGTTCGCTTGCGGACAGCCTCATGAGCGCGCGCGTCATTTGTTCCAGAGAGAATGACGCGCACTCTTTTCGGACCGCCACGCTCCTCTACTTTGCCTCCCTTCCATAGCCGCGGTACATTCGGATGACGCATGACGGTTTCCATGCGTCAAACGCCTTGAACTTCCTCTACCTTGCTCTCTATCGCGCTTATATCGCCCTCACGAAGACTTTCGGTGCTCGATTGTTCCGCAGTGGGCGCCAGGGGCACACTAAATTTGAGCAGACCAAGGAGTTCATCAAGCGCCGGGTCTTACGAAGCAGGAAAATATGGGTGCAGGTGCAATTCGGCTTTGCGCAAGGTTTGTGGATGCATCTCCGTATTCCGGAAGAAGCTGGCTTCGGGCGCGGCGAGCACGAACCCGGTGTGCAGCACGCGATCTCCGCAGTAGTCCGTTCCGGCGATGTCGTCTACGATGTCGGCGCGCACCTTGGGTCGCTGACACTGGGAGCGGCGAGGTTGGTGGGTGCGTCGGGCCGCGTGGTGGCGTTTGAAGCCGATCCCCAGAACATCGAACGCCTGCGCGAAAATATTCTGCGAAATCATTTAGAGTCATGCATGCAGGTAGTGCACGCCGCGGTGTGGTCGCATCCCGCGGAAACCGGCATCGCATTTCGCCGCGGAAGCATTGAGATGTCGCACGGCGGCGTGGAGGCGGACGGACATCGCCCAGTCCTGGGAAATGGCCAGCTCATTTCCGTGCCAGTAACGACTCTCGACGATTTCTTGGCCAGAGGTGGACTACCCCCGCGGTTGATCAAGATCGACGTCGAGGGTGGAGAGTACGAAGTCTTACGCGGCGCCCCGAATCTGTTTGCCAGCCACCGGCCGCTCCTTATCGTGGAAATTCATCATCAGGCTGCAGCCGAAAAAATTCGACTCTGGCTCGAGGAAGTGCACTACTCCGCCGAGTGGCGAGTTCCCGAGGAGCAGTTTCCGTGTTGCGTGATTGCGTGGCCAGCCGAGCACTCGCACCCCATTCCAGGCCCGGAAGCCCGCACAGCAACTGGCGATCCGGCGCGGGATAGTCGAACGCACTAGCGGACGTTTCTTGCTTACCTCTCTTTCCACGCGTCTAGACCAGAGTTGTACCAAAACGGAACCTAAGTGTTCCCAGAACCGTATTCCGAGAATCTCCTGCGTCGGTCGCTGAAGCACAAGCCCAATAAATAGTTATAGAAATGGCACACGTAACCCCTGAAAAGTTGGACCTAAACTTGCGCCCACAAACCACCGATTGGCCCGTGAGCGGAGTGCCGCATGGCGCAACCTAGTGACTTTGATTTTTTTCGTTCGATTTTGGAGAACCTCCATGTCGCCGTGTATGTCGTCGATCGCAACGCCAAGATCATGTTTTGGAATGATGGCGCCGAACGCATCACCGGATACCTTCGCCAGGACGTCATCGGTCGAGTCCACCACGACAACTTTCTAGGCGAAACCAATGGCGAAGATATTGACCTGACCGGGCCGTTCGCCCCGACCGCCATGGCCATCCGGGAAGGCAAGCCACTGCAAGCAGAAATCTCGCTGCGCCACAAATCGGGACACCGGATCCCTGTGAAACTATGGGCCTTCCCAATTCGCAACGCGGACGGCGTCATCGTGGCCGCTGCCGAGAGCTTCGAGGAAAACATTTGCATCACCGATTGGGATCGCCGGCAAGCCAAGCTCGCCACCTACGGCTGCATCGACCGGGCCAGCGGTCTCCTCACCCACGGCATGATCCAGTCTCATGTGCGGGAAAGCCTCGGAATGTTTGCCGATCACCAGGTCCCATTTTCCCTCCTTTGCATCCAGATCGATCATCTGGAAAAAGTCCAGGCCCGCGACGGACCAGGCGCCATCGCCGCGGTTCTTCGTGTCGTTGGCCAGACTTTGGAGAACAGCCTGCGACCCACGGATTTTCTGGGGCGATGGCAAGAAAATCAGTTCCTGGCCATTATGGCGGAGTGTAGCGGCACAGAGATTTCGAGCGCATCGGAACGCCTGCGCCGCATGGTCGGTGCATCGCAGATCTCCTGGTGGGGGGACCGCCTGCCGGTGACCATCTCTTTGGGCGGCACCGCGGCAAAACACAGCGACACCGTCGACGCCATGATCTTGCGCGCGGAAGAAGCCCTGCAGGAAAGCGCCACTCTGGGCGGCAATCGCACTACGGTTCGCCATGACTAAGCCCGTGCAGAAGCTGAGGATCGATTCGCTATGTTTGTAATTATCGGAATCGTGGTGGTGTTTGGCGCGGTGATCGCCGGCTACCTGATGGAGAAGGGCAACCTCAAAGTTCTCATGCAGCCCGCGGAGCTAATCATTATCGGAGGCGCCGCGATTGGTACCGTGCTCATCGCCAATCCTCTGCACATCCTGAAAGCCATCGCTGGAGGAGTCGCAGGCGCTTTTGGCGGCTCGAAGTTTGGCAAGGACAAATACCTCGAAACCATGAAGATGATGTACGAACTCTTCGGCCGCGCGCGCAAGGAGGGGCTGATGGCTCTGGAGGCCGATAGCGACGCTCCCGACAAGAGCCCGGTTTTTTCCAAGTATCCGAAATTCCTCAAAGACCATCACGCCCTGCATTTTGTTTGCGACACCGTGCGCATGGCCGCCGGTGGAGGCGTGGAACCCTTCGATATGGACCAAATGATGGAGTTGGACATGGATGTGCACCATCAAGGAACCGCTATGCCCATCGCGGCATTGTCCACCATGGCCGATGCTCTGCCGGGATTGGGAATTGTCGCCGCGGTTCTGGGCGTGGTCATCACTATGGGCGCACTAGGCGGGCCACCGGAAGAAATCGGTCACAAAGTGGCCGCCGCGCTCGTCGGCACCTTCCTCGGAATTTTGCTGTGCTACGGATTGGTCGGACCCCTGGCCGCGAACATGAGCAAAGCCGCAGAGGAAGAACATGCTTATTACTACGTGTTGCGCGTCACTATGGCCGCGTTCATGAGGGGAACACCACCAGCCATAGCCGTCGAATTTGGACGCCGCGCGGTTCCCGGAAACGTGCGCCCCAATTTTCAGGACCTCGAGAAGCACATCAAGAATAAAGGTGATGCAGGCGCCCCTGCAGGCGACGCCGGGAAATCCGCGGAACCTGCAGCAGCTTAGCGGCGGAGGATTCCGTGTCCACTGTAAAACCCATTATCGTGATCAAGAAAAAGGGTGGCCATGGCGGCCACCATGGCGGCGCTTGGAAGGTCGCCTACGCCGATTTCGTTACCGCCATGATGGCGCTGTTCATTGTGCTCTGGCTGCTGAATTCCAGCGAGAAAGTTCAGAAAGCGGTCGGCGGATATTTCCGCGATCCCTCGGGGACCGCCAAGCTGGCTGGCAGCGCCATGCAAGGCGTCGAAGAAAATTTCGTGATCACCAAGGACAACATGGAGGAACTGAAAGAGCAACTCCAGAAAACCATCCGAGATGTTCCGGTTTTCGACAAATTGAAAAACAACATCGACATGACGGTGACCAACGAAGGGCTGCGCATCGAGTTGACGGAGACCGCCGCCGGCACATTTTTCGACAGTGGCAGCTCCAAAATCAGCGGTGATGGCGACGAACTCCTGGTCGCGCTCGCCGAGGAACTCGGAAAACTCCCCAACACGCTGGCGATGGAAGGCCATACCGACTCCAAGCCGTATTCGGGACGCGGCACCTACGGAAACTGGGAGCTTTCCTCCGATCGCGCCAACGCCGCGCGCCGCCTGATGACCCAACACGGCATCCGCCAGGATCAAGTGACCCAGGTGCGCGGATTCGCGGACCAGCGCCTGCGAAAAAAGGACGCTCCGCTGGACCCATCGAATCGCCGAATCTCCCTGATCGTTCAATATCTGAAAAAGAAGCCGACCGACGACGCCGACCAACACAGCGACAAAGCCGACCCAGAGCGAAAGCCCGCACCGGAACCGCCGAAGTAGCACAGGCACTCTTGCCTGTGCTCCGGTTAACAAGCTCGATCAGCCTCCGGCTAGCCTCAGGTTTACCAATCACCTCCGTCACCTCCGGCAAAAAAAAAAATACTTGACAGCACCTATTCGCGTAGTAGGATAACAAACGAATGTAGTAGGCAACCTATGACCGAGCCCAAGCTAACCAAACTGGAACTCCAAATCATGGACGCTCTCTGGACCCACCGCCAGGCCTCCATCCGCGACATCCAACAAGCTTTTCCCGAGAAAAATCGCCCGGCCTACACCACCATCCAAACCACCGTCTACCGCCTCGAAGCGAAAAAAGCCGTCCGCCGCGTAAAGAAGGTCGGCAACTTCCACATCTTCGAAGCCGCCATCTCCCGCAACGCCGCCCAGCGCAAGTTGATCGAAGACCTGCTCGCGCTGTTCGGCGGTCGCACCCAGCCGGTAATGGCCCACCTCATCGAATCCGGCAAGCTCACCCTCGACGATGTAAAAGAAGCTGAGAAAATTCTCCGCAAGCTCGCGAGAAAGGAAAAATCGAAATGATCTTGAAAATTTTGTCCGCAACATGGACAACCATCGCGCCAGCAATGGGCAATCACCTGTGGCAGTCGACATTGTTCGCCTGCGTGATCGCCCTGTTGGCCTTGGCCTTGCGAAATTATCGCGCTCAGGTTCGCTACGGACTTTGGCTGGCCGCATCCGTGAAATTCCTGGTTCCGTTTTCACTGCTTGCGGGTATTGGTAGCCAACTGGCAACCAACCGCATTGCTCCAGCCGCGCAAACCCGCCTGTATTTCGCGATGGAGCAAGTCGGCCAGCCCTTCACGAGCCAAACGATCGCACCGCTACCGGCCGCCGCTCCCTCGACGCTCCAAACTCTGACCCATCTCCTTCCCGCCCTCGTCCTCGTGTGGCTCTTTGGATTTGCAGTCGCTCTATTCGTTTGGTGGGTCCGTTGGCGCCGGATTTCCACAGCCGCCCGGCAAGCCGAGCCGTTGCGTGAAGGACGCGAGGTGGAAACTCTCCGCCGCCTGGAAAATCTTGCCGGGATGCCGCGACCAACCCAGATCCTGTCGTCGCCTACGTCTCTCGAACCCGGAATTTTTGGTATCGTCCGGCCGGTCTTGTTGTGGCCACGCGGAATCACCGGCCGCCTCCAAGACGCCCATCTGAAATCCATCCTCGCTCACGAACTCCTCCACGTCCGCCGTCGCGACAATCTGGCCGCCGCCATCCACATGCTGGTCGAATCCGTCTTCTGGTTTCACCCGCTGGTTTGGTGGATGGGAACGCGCCTGGTGGAGGAACGCGAACGCGCTTGCGACGAACAAGTACTGGAATCCGGCAGCGACCGCCAAATCTACGCGGAAAGCATTTTGAAGATTTGTGAATTCTGCGTGGGATCGCCGCTGACGTGCGTCTCCGGTGTGACCGGCGCCGAGCTCAAGACGCGCATCACCCGCATCATGTCCGAGCAAGTCGCCCGCAAACTCGACTTCCGCCGGAAGCTGTTGCTCGCCACTGCGTTCGTCCTGGCCGTCGCCGCGCCAATCGCCGCCGGCATATTCCACGCTACCCCGCGTCGCGTCGTCTCCCGGCCGCAAAATACGACCGCGGCCCTGCCCGACCACACCACCGTTTCCATTGCGCCGAGTAATTCCAACGGCGGAGACGTCACGCTCATGTTCGGGCCTGCCGGGTTCGTCTCAAAAAATGAATCGCTACAGCAAGTAATTCGAGTCGCTTATGGAGTCGAAAACGACCGGATCGTGGGAGCTCCTGCTTGGCTCGCTTCCGAGAAATACGATGTAGAGCTCAGAGAAGACACAACGACTGACCCCCGCCAGCTTAGCCCCGAACAGCGAGCTTCGGAACAAGGAGTCATGCTTCAAACGGTGTTGACCGATCGCCTCAAGCTCGCGCTCCACCGCGAAGCCCGGGAAATTCCCGTCTATGCGCTGGTCCTCGCTAAAAGCGGTCCCAAACTCCGGCAATCAAACCCCGGTGATACTTACCCTAAGGGATTTAAAGGCCCCGACGGCATCGCCCGGCCGGGCGGCATCCATTTGGATGGCGATAAGTTAATTGCGCAAGGCATTTCCGTCGCACCCCTGCGGGCGCACTTGTCTTGGCAATTGCGTCGTACCGTTCTCGACGAAACCGGACTCTCGGGAACCTACGATTTCACGCTTCAGTTGCCCAACGGCATCCCGTTGGGAATCGACAATCCAGCCCCGCCCGAGTCTTACGAGGCTGCACTCTCGGCGGCACTTGAGCAGCAGCTCGGCCTAAAACTCGCACCCCGAAAAGCCTCCATGGAGGTCCTCGTCATCGATCACGTCGAAAAACCCGAGTTGCAGAGCGAGGCTGCGAGGAGCAAGCTGGCATTCAACTCCGTATCGGTCACGCCCAATACGTCCACTCAGGACACCAGCATGAACGTTACGCCCGCTAGCGGCCTATTATCGGGCACGAATGGTCGGTTGATCGCCTACATATATTTCGCATACAGCCTCACGGGTAACCAATTCCAACTTTTGATGCCTCAGTTGCCGAAGTGGGTCATTAACGATCATTTCGACATTCAGGCTCGCGCGGACGGCAACCCTAGCAAAGACCAGATGCGCTTGATGATGCAATCTCTGCTTGCGGATCGATTCAAGCTGGCGGTTCACTACGAAACACGCCGACTTCCGGTGTTCGCCCTTGTTCTGGCTAAGCCGGGAAGGACTGGGCCACAACTTCAGCCGCACCTCGAGGACTCAACGTGCTCGACCGCACTTTCGCAGACGAGCGCTGGCGCGGCATCCGCGCCGAATGTCACCGTTGCTGGTGGGCTCCCAACTGTGTGCGATATCATCGAAGGAATGCCATCAGGTCCAACTGGCCGTCTGCGTGTAGGAGCGCGAAGGGTGTCCCTCGGATTGCTTGCGACCACCTTGGCTCAAATGGGGAACTTGGACCGCGCAGTGCTGGATCGGACCGGGCTCAGCGGAAATTTTGATTTCATGTTCGAGTGGACGCCTCAGCTTCATGGCCCTGGGACGCCCCAAGAAGTCCTGCCAGTCTCGGCTAGGGCTCGTTCTGGCCAAGCTGGACCGACGTTTCAGCAGGATCTGCGGGAGCAGCTGGGGTTGAACCTCGAACGGCAAGAGGGTCCGGTCGAAGTTCTGGTCATCGATCACATCGAAAAGCCCAGAGAAAATTAGCGCCAGGCGGTAGTGTCAATACGCAAACAAGAGTTGGGAGAGCCGCACGCCATCCACATCCAACTGCACGCGTACATGCCTTTGTTCTTGCGGCTTCGCTACAAGAACGCGGTCTCCGGCACACAAGTGCACGACCCTTCGCCTGATCCCATTTCCATCTTCGGACGAAGGGATCCACGGGTTCGATCCCAAACCGATCGGATATTCAGCCACCGGGTTCAATCCTGTTTCCAGAGCTTCGTCATTCGTGGGTGGAAACCAGGCGTGGGCCACATAGTCATCTCGCACTTTGCCGTCCTCCCCTTGGCATTTTCCCGAAGCGGTATCAAAACGCGCTATCAATCCCGGGATGCGAAATGGCCGCCGGCAATTAATCTGCGAAAAAATTCTTTCGTTTACGTGGCAAATTCCCAGTTGTGGGTCTGCAAATTCCCCTTCCGGCAGCACCATTTCCCGTGGCTCCGTCTCCCGGTATTCCGTAACCGCCAACTCGATATGCATCCGCACCGGCTGCCGTTCGAGCCTTTCATATTCCTTTCGTTTCATCTGGTACGAAATCTCCTTGCTTACATCGTCAGGCCATATCTGTTCCCATTGCGGTGTCCAACCCTGCGCCGATCTCACTCCGTCCGGCCCTTCCGCCGAAACCTTGACCCCCTCGAGGACCACCACTTGGCCCGGTGCAATCTCGGAAACATGAAGCGGGATCCGCATGAAGACGTCCGGCAGAAAATCCAGCCGGGTGCTGCGTTTCCTGTCTACCCGACTTAAAGCTCCCAAGCCTACATGCACTGGCCGATCGCTTCCCTCCACCAACGGATATTTTCTTTCCACGAACCGCTCATACGGCGTAAGCACATAAAATAAAGTGACCACCACCGCTGCACTTAGCACCACCCCGCGCGACGCCCATGTTCTTCGCCTCGCATATTGCCAACCAACCGCCACAACAATTGAGCCCAAAGTCAAAATCTCCGTGATTCCGTCCAATCCTTCCACCGCTGACGACATGGAGCTGTTCGGCACCTTCGCAAGCAAAGCCATTATTCCCCAAATGCTCACGAGTGCTGCGACGATTCCCATCACCGCCTGCGCCAGGTTCTTCGTCAAGCTTCCCAAGCCGATGCACGGCAGAAAAAAAACAATCTCCAGGCTGACCTGCATGCTCACGATCCCGCCAAGGTTGCGAAGAACAGAAAAATCCGCGTGTTTCAACAAAAACAACTGCACCAGGAACAATGGCGCGCTGGCAAACACCAGCAGAAACATTTCCTTCGCCGCCAGCAACTTCCACCACTCATAAGGTTTCGTCACCCACCACTGCCGGTCCCCGACCAGCGTTTCGCCTTGCACCACCCGCACTGCAAGAAAGACCGAAAAGAGCATCATCAGCGGCGGAACGGTACTGGCCGAAATCTGAAAAAACGTTCGTGAGACCATTGTCGTCATTTCATCGTTCGGCCCCTTGAGAGTAACGTCCGCGTACGCTCCCACCAGCAGCAGCCCAATTACGATCTCCGGCCAGTGCCGCCGCACATCCTTCCGGAAAATATGCAGAATCTCTCTCATCCTGCCCCCTGCGCGTCTTCCCCTTTTCTCGCCATCGCCAGAAAGATTGCCCGCAGCCCCATCGCTCGAAAAGCCACTTCCTTCACTTCTCCAAACGCGCCACGAATCTGTTCGCTCGTTCTTTCCTCTTCAAACTGGCTCTCCACCAACTGCACTACTCCCCCGGCCGCCTTCACCTGCAACCAGTTTCCCGGCAGCCCCGCTGGCAACAATCCCCGATCCGCCTCCAGTGTTATTTCCACTTCTCGAAAGCGCCCCGCCAACACTGTCATTTCTTCCGAAAACCGCAGCGTTCCTTCCTCCAGGTATCCGACGTGGCTCGCGAAACTTTCGATCTCCGCCAGATCGTGCGATGACAGAAACACCGTGCGACCTTCCGCTGCCAGCTTCTTCATGAGGTCGCGGATCCAGCGGATGCCGTCCGGATCGAGCCCGTTGACCGGCTCGTCGAGAATCACGACCTCCGGGTCGCCGAGAAGTGCCGCGGCGATCCCCAGCCGCTGGCCCATGCCGAGCGAGAACTGGCCGGCGCGTTTCTTCGCAACCGACTGGAGACCCACGATCTCGATCAGCTCCTCGACCCGGCTGCGCGGGATCCCGTGCGTCTGCGCCAGGGCGAGCAGGTGGTTGTACGCGGAGCGGCCGGTGTGGACCGATCGCGCCTCGAGGAGGGCCCCGACCTCGTGCAAC
>Ga0137403_10004726_pt1 | contig 15971 bp, 15 predicted proteins | sample CZOMad2_1_16fung_FD_122057 | JGI IMG/M metagenome (GOLD analysis project Ga0137403, IMG submission 122057) | Vadose zone soil fungal communities from Angelo Coast Range Reserve, California, USA - CZOMad2_1_16fungal (Hybrid Assembly) | ecosystem: Environmental > Terrestrial > Soil > Vadose zone... | reverse complement strand
ATGTCACGTGTATGGGATCGCTCAGGCCAATAAAAAAGCCGGGCATTGCCCGGCTTTTAGGTCCCCATGCCTTTTGTGGCGCCGTTATGCTGCGCTCTGGCGGTGATTGGTCTTTTTACTTCCCTAGAATCCTATTGCGTCTGAGCAACACTCTAGCCCTGACTCGGCGCCGAAGCTAGCCCTATTGCAAAGAAGTGCAAAAATTAATGTAGCACAGAAGCAACAAGTGACGATCGCCGCTGTCAGGCCGCAGCGGGGGCCAATTGGCGATTTTCGCGTATCCTTCCCGCAACAAATGCACGCATGCTGGAGAATCGCGCTGTGGTCAAGGCCTCGAAGTTATCCCCTCTGCCCGTCATAGTCCGCACTCGCCGGGCCTATTTTGATTGCAAATTCGGGCAGTTGCATGTGCGTACGGCTTTCCCGACGACGGGCGGCTTCGATGAACAGGTGACATTGATTTGTCTGCATCCCATCGATGCCTCGAGCCGCACATTCGGCGGAATTCTGCCCGAGCTCGCCGGCGTGCGGTCCGTTTATGCGCCCGATCTGCCGGGCTACGGTGAATCGGATTCCTCGCCCGGGCGCAGCATCGCGGATGCCGCCATCGCGATTTCGGATCTTGCCGGCGATTTGAGGCTGCGCCAGATCGACCTGTTGGGGGTTCAATATGGCGCTGAGGTTGCTCTGGAACTCGCCGCCGCGCGGCCGGAACTCGTGAGACGCTTGGTGTTGGCCGGAGTCCCGCCGTCGGATCGTTTGAGGGCAGCCAAGCAGCAGCGCTTGCTGGTCGACGTCGCTGCCTACGGCGACGATCGGTTCGACGCCGCGCCGCCGGCATTGGCCGCGCAAATCAGCGCGTTCTTGCACAGCTAACCCGCAGCAACGTTGCGGCTCAACAAGTACATCAGCGAAACCGGCGTCTGTTCGAGGCGCGAGGCGGACAAGTGGATCGAGGCTGGCCGCGTCACCTGCAACGGTCAGGTCGCCGTATTGGGCACTCGCGTCGTCGACGGCGATGAGATATGCGTCGACGGCGCACCCATAGGGGCCAAGAAAAAGCAGATCTACATTGCGCTCAACAAGCCGGTCGGCGTGACCTGCACGACCGAGGCCCACATCGAGGGCAACATCATCGATTTCGTCGGGTACGCTGAACGCATTTTTCCGATCGGGCGTTTGGACAAGGACTCCGAGGGCTTGATCCTTCTGACGAACAACGGCGATATCGTCAACGAGATCCTTCGTTCCGAGAACAATCATGAAAAGGAGTACATCGTGACGGTGGACCGCCCTATCACCGACCTCGCACTCGAGATGATGGCAAGCGGCGTGAAAATCATGGGTGAGCTCACCAAGCCGGCCCAAGTCAGCCGCATCGATCGCGAAACCTTTCGCATCATTCTCACTCAAGGGTTGAATCGGCAGATCCGCCGCATGTGCTCCGCGCTGGGGTACAGGGCGCAGCGGCTGCAGCGCGTGAGAATCATGAACATTCACTTGGGAACATTGGGCGCGGGGAAGTGGCGCCACCTGACCGATCGCGAACTTGCCGGCCTGTTGCCGCGCTGAAGAACGCGAGTCCGGCTCCTAGTTCGCCCGCAGCACCGCCGCCGCGAGGCCTTCCGACCATTGCCGCCCGCTCGTGACGCGCCAGTCAGGATCCTCGGCTTTGGTGGCCAACCAGCGAAAGAAATCGTGGTGCTGATTGGTCCAATAGCCGTAGCTGTAGAGTACGCCGCCGGTGCTCGATTCGACGGTAAAGCGTCTGCGAAATCCGAAGCTTGCCAGGCCGCGGGTGCAGCTGATCCGAGGCGAGTTCTCGGACAGTGCGTATTGATTGGGGCCGACCTGCAGGCGCAAGCGTCCCGCCTGGCCGTACACGCAGATATTGGGTTGCGAGGCGCGGATCAACGCAATGCCATGTACCAGCGGCGGCGGCGTGTCGCAGGCGGTCCAAGTCCCCGCGAGCGCGTGCCAATGCAGCACCATGCTGTGGCGGCGGAAATCGAGCACCGGAATAGTGTTGGAATCATTGGGGGCCATGCTCGCAGCATGCCGTATTCACGGCCCGTTGAAAATCTTCGTAGCGTCGCTCAAGGCGTCGAACCGTGGCTGGGTGTGTCGGCGAACGCGCTTCGCACGGCGCTCGCCGTCAAAAGCTGCGGCAAAATGACCGGCTCGGCTGAACCGGGCTTCGAGTTGTACACCACGTAGAGCGGCACGCCGGCCCGTCCGAAAGAGGCCAAGGCTTGGGTGATGGCCGGATCGCGATTGGTCCAATCGCCCTTCATCAATGTAACGCCCTTGCTGCGGAACACCTCTTGAACCGCGGAGTCGGTAAAGGCATTGCGCTCGTTGACGAGGCAGGTCAGGCACCAGCTGGCAGTGAAGTTCACCAAGAGCGGCCGTCCGGCGGCGTTGAGCTTGGCAACCTGTGCCGCATCGTAGGGCTGCCACTCATCGGCGGCCTGTGCCCCGTGTGCGGAAACGCTCGACGCAGCCGCGGCGACGTCGGCGAAGCGTACCGGCAGAAGAATGGCGACCAGCACGGCCAGCGTTGCGGTGGCGAGCGCAACCACCCGGCCCGTTGCAGCGCTCGACTTGGATTTTTGGTAGGCCCAGGCCGCCAATGCGATGAGGATCGCGCCGGCCAACGCGGCACCCAAGCCGAAGGATGATGTCTGCTGCGCCAGCACCCACAACAGCCACGCCGCCGATGCATAAATCGGAAACGCAAAAACCTGCTTCAACGTATCCATCCATGCGCCCGGTTTTGGCAGAGCACGGCGCGTCCAGGGCGCAAAGGACAACAGCAAGTAGGGCAGCGCGAGGCCAAACCCCAAAGCAGCAAAAATGCACAGTGCGAATACCGGCGGCTGGGTGAGCGCGGCACCGACGGCGAAAGCCATGAACGGCGCGGTACACGGCGTCGCGACCAGACTGGTCAGCACGCCCGTGAAAAATGAGGCGCGATAGCTATCGCCCTGAGTGAGGCCGTCGCCGACGCCTGCAAGTCCGCCGCCGACTTCGAAAACGCCGGACAAGTTGAGGCCCACGGCGAGCAACAAGTACACGAGCAGCGTGACGAACAGGGGCGACTGCAACTGGAAGCCCCAGCCGATCTCCTCACCACCCGCTCGAAGAGTCAGAAGCACGGCCGCCAGGCAGAGCATGGAGCCGACGACGCCCGCGGCGAACACCAGCCCCTTGGTGCGCACGGCGCCGGGATGCTTCTTGGCCTGTTCGACCAGGCCGATGGCTTTGATCGACAGCACCGGGAACACACAGGGCATCAAATTCAGGATCAAACCGCCCAGGGTGGCGAACAGAAGAAGCACGGGCAGCGAGGCGGTGGATTTCTCGGCGGCCGGCGCTGGTGCGGGTGCCGGCGCCGGTGCCGGTGCGAACCGCGGACTGGCCTTGGGCTGGCTGCCGCCGGTACCCGAGAAGCTTGCGGCAATCTCCATGGGCACTACCCCTAAGTCATTGCCGGTCTGCTCGGTCGCCAACAGCACGCCGCGCACGATCCCCGCCTTGGGCGGCTGATAGCCCACTTTCATCGCGAGCTCGACGGCATCCTGATTGCGGGTCAGCGTCTGCGGCGCCGCGTATTCGATGCCGCCCTCGTCATAGGGAAAGAAAGCCAGCGACTTGATCTGCGGCAGAGTAGCGCCCCACTCCTTGCCGAGCGCGATCACCAATTGATCGCCCTGGATCCGCGCCGTCGTCGCTGCAAATTGCGCGCTGGGCAACTCGCTCCGCGCCGCGGTGAAAAGCGCGGCGTCCGCCGGATCGACCGCGCCGGATTGGCCGCTCACCGGAAGCTTCAATTGCAGATCGGCATCCTCGGGAATGCACACATCGGAACAGACCAGCCAGCTGGCTTTGGCCGACAGCACGATCGGTGCGCCTGCCTTCAAGTCCCTGGGCGCGGTGATATCAACGAGGTGCACCGCGTGCTTGGCATAGCCATAATTCACCAGGGGTGGAATCTCGAAACGATGCGGCGTGGCCCAGACGATGTCCCCTGCCGTGAATCCAGGCGGAAGCTGCCACTTGAGCGTCGTGGCCTGACCGGAGTCGCCGGGATTGCGCCAGTAGGTATGCCAGCCATCGCGAATGTTGAATTCCAGGGCGACCCAGAACGACTGGCCCGGAGCGATCGCGCTCACCTCACTGACCAAATGCGCCTTCACATTGTCCGTGGCAACCACATTCCCCGAGAGCGGAAAGGCAGCCGGTGAGGCCAGCAATAAGCCCAACAGCCAAGTTTTCACCGTGCGCATAGCTTCATGTTACTCAATTAAACGGGGCAAGACGCCTAAGGCTCCGAGGGCTGTGGAGCATCTCACAGTATGAGTCAACCATACCGCTCCGCGGACGCTTGAGCTAATGTAGACGCCCCTCAACGATACCGACCCATGCAAGAAAACTACGTAGATCGCATCCTCAAGGCCAAGGTGTACGACGTCGCCGTCGAGACGGCGCTGGAAACCGCACCGCGGCTATCGCGTCGCCTCGACAATCGCGTCCTGTTCAAACGTGAAGACCTTCAGCCGGTCTTTTCGTTCAAAATTCGCGGCGCATACAACAAAATCGCGCAATTGTCGTCGATCAGCGCGCAGCGCGGTGTGATCTGCGCTTCGGCCGGCAACCATGCGCAGGGTGTTGCGCTGGGAGCCCGCACGCGGGGCATCCCGGCAGTCATCGTCATGCCGCTGACCACGCCGGAAATCAAAGTTCAGGCGGTCGCCGACTTCGGCGGTGAAATCGTGTTGCACGGCGATGACTATGATCAGGCGTACGAACACGCGATCGAGCTCGGCCGGGAGCGCGGGCTGGTGTTCGTGCACCCCTTCGACGACCCTGATGTGATCGCCGGGCAGGGCACCATCGCCATGGAGATCCTGCGTCAGCACCACGGCGATGACATCGACGCGATCTTCGTTCCCGTGGGCGGCGGCGGCCTGATCGCCGGAATCGCCGCCTATGCGAAATCGCTGTATCCACGCATCAAGATCATCGGAGTAGAACCCGAAGATGCGGCCGGAATGTACGAGTCGCTGCGCGCCGGGAAGCGCGTCACCCTCGATCGCGTGGGCATGTTCGCCGATGGTGTCGCGGTGCGGCGCGTGGGCGAAGAGACTTTTCGCCTGGCCCGTCAATACGTGGATGAGATCATCTTGGTGACCACGGACCAGATCTGCGCCGCCATCCAAGATATTTTCCACGACACGCGCTCCATTGCCGAGGCGGCGGGCGCCCTGGCGGTAGCGGGCATCAAGAAATACGTGGCGCGCGAAAACTGCACCGCGCGCACGCTCATCGCGATCAACGGCGGCGCCAACATGAACTTCGACCGGCTGCGGTATATAGCCGAGCGCGCGGATTTGGGCGCGCAGCGCGAGGCACTGTTCGCTGTGGAGCTGCCGGAGGCGCCGGGTTCGTTCCTGCGGTTCTGCGAATTGCTCGGCCGGCACAACGTCACGGAGTTCAACTACCGGTACGGGGACTCGAAAGCAGCGCAGATATTCGTCAGCCTCGCCCTCACTCAAGGCAGGGCTGAGCGCGATCGACTGCTTCATAACATCGCGGGCGCAGGTTTTGGCGCGCGCGACATGACCGACAATGAAATGGCCAAATTACACGTGCGCTACATGGTGGGCGGGCAGGCGCGCGGCCTTACCGACGAGCGCCTGTATCGGTTCGAATTTCCCGAGCGGCCCGGTGCGCTGCTCAAGTTTCTGCAGGCCATCGGTACCGGCTGGAACATCAGCCTGTTCCACTACCGCAATCACGGCTCGGACTACGGACGGGTTCTCGCCGGCATCCAAGTGCCCCTCGAGACGCGAACCGACTTTCTATTGCATCTCAACGAACTGCATTACGCGTACACCGAAGAGACCGACAATCCGGCTTACAAGATTTTCCTCGGCGGGTGAGCGCGGACGTTTCCGCGGAAACGCCGCGGGTGCCGTCAGCGCGCGGTACTCGCGGTCTGCAGAGGATCGGGACGCGCTTCCTTGAGCCACTTCTGTGCGCGGCGCACGACGGGATCGTCGATGCCCCACGCTTTTACCAACACCGGCAAGGCGGCATCGAGTTCTCGAGCTGCTTCGCTCGGCTTGCCGTGGGCCAGCGCGTAGGCGTGAATGGCGTGGGCTTGCGCTATCCGTGGGCTCGAGGCCGGCGAAGTCGCAGTCCAAATCTCGAGGGATTGGTCACTCATATCCAGAGCTTCGGCGGATTTACCGCGATCCACCAGAAGACACGCGAAATGCATGAGGGCCGCCGCGCGATATTGGTGATTGGCGGGGAGTGATTTGTCGTATACGGCGAGCGCCTGTCGGAATTCGGTTTCCGATTCCGGCAGGTTTCCTTCGTCGTGCAACAGCATCGCCAAACTCACGCGGGCGTAGCCGACGTTGTAGTTGTCCGGACCGTACAGCTTGAGCACCACGTCGAGGGCGCTGCGCAGCAGCGGTTCCGCCTCGGCCAACCGCCCTTCGCGCTGCAGCAGCAAGCCGTAATTGCCGCGACCGGCGCCAGTTTCGGGATGCTGGCCACCGTACGCTCGTTCGTCGCGCCGGATCGCATCGCGAAAGAGCGACTCGGCGAGTTTCAGGTCGCCGATATTTTGCGCGACAACGGCCAGATTGTTCAGACGCATTGCCACCCGTGGATGATCGTCGCCGAGAACTCGTCGATCGACCTCCAATGCGCGTTCGTAGGTTTGCTTGGCCAGTGCCCATTGCTGCTCACCTGCATACACTTGTGCGAGATCGTCCAGCAAAGCAGAGACGTCAGTCGCTGGAGCGCCGGTGTTCTCCAGAATATCCAGGCTGCGATTGTAGAGATCCTTGGCGTCGACGAGTCGGTCTTGTCTGTATCGGAGTTGGCCCAATGCCCAGAGTGCGCGTCCGGCTTCTTGGCTGGCGGCGCCGAATTCACTTTGTGAAAGATGCAATGCCTCCTGCAACGGCGCTTCTGCACCGTTTAGATCGCTTGCATGAGAACGGGCATTGCCCAATTCCAGCAACGTTGAAATGCGTGATTTGTCGTGCGAACCAGGCTGCAGTGCCAAGGACTCGGTCAATATCGGCAGCGCCACATTGTACTGCCCTAGGCTGTCATACACCGCTCCGACCGTCGATAGCAGCGCGGCTTTCGTCGCGGGTTGGTCTTGCAGTCCCGCTTGTAGGCGCCTCGCGCCCGAGTCGAGCAGTTCTCGGGCCGTGACCTGGTTGCCTCGATTTTCCTGCGGATCCGACAGCTTGAACAGATTCACCAGAAAGCTCGATACCTCTTCCGCACGAGCCCGTTCGCGTTCGGCCATTGTGCGCTGTTCGGCGACTCGGTCGCGTTCCGCCGAGATACGCAATGACTGGACATAGGTTGTCGTCGCGAACGCCAGGATCAAAAAAGCCACGCCGGCACCGGCTGTCACCGGCAACCAGTGACGTCTTACGAACTTGGCGCTCCGATAAGACAATGTATCGCGGCGTGCGATGACGGGCTTGCCCTCCAGATAGCGCTGAATATCGCCGGCCCTCTGTTGCGAAGAGCCGTAGCGGCGCTCGGGTTCCTTACGCATCGCCATCAGCACGATATTGTCCAGGTCTCCGCGGAGAGTCCGCCGTAATCGACTGGCTGTCGTATTGCGCGCTTCCGCGATGTTCAGCGTGTCCAAATTGCCGATGATGGTGTGGCTGGGAGACGGGGGATCCTTTTCGCAGATGGCGCGTTCGATATCGGTGAGCCGCATCGAGGGGATGACGAACGGCCCGGCGCCGGCCAGCAATTTATAAAGCAATACGCCTAGGACGTAGACATCGCTCGAGGTCGTGATCGCGTGTCCTCGGACTTGTTCCGGGCTGGCATGATCCGGCGTCATGATGCGCATGTCGGCCTGGGTGACAGTGAGCGTGTGGCGCCCCGCTTGGCGGTCGTCCAATAATTTTGCGATGCCAAAATCAAGCAATTTGGGCACGCCGTCCGCCGTCACCAAGATGTTCGAGGGCTTGAGATCGCGATGCACGATGAGGTTCTGATGGGCGTAATGCACCGCGGCACAAACGACCTGAAAGAGCTTGAGCCTTGCGTTGAGGTCGAGACGGTTCGAGTCACAGAAGGCGTCAATGGGGAGGCCATCGACGTACTCCATGACGATGTAGACGGTTCCGTCCGGGAGGGTTCCGCCGTCCAGGAGATGGGCGATATTCGGATGGTCGAGCTGCGCCAGGATCTGGCGCTCGATTTTGAGTCGCGATTGCACGCCGTGCCCAGGCGAGCCGCTGTAAACCACCTTGATGGCTACCTGCTGTTCGAACTCGGCATCGGCGCGCTCCGCGAGGAAAACCTCTCCCATACCGCCGACGCCCAAGGTGCGCAGTACGCGATAGTGTCCTATGCGGTCTCCGATCATTATTGGAGCATGCACCCCCCTGCGGATGAACTGCAAACACTGAGGGGCTCTTGCGGCGGGGTGGCGCTTGCGTGTATGAAAGCAGCGCTTCGTCGCAAAAAAGCAGGAGTGGGATACACATGTCAAACGGAAACGACCCTAGCAAGCCACCACCTAAACCAGAAACGGGCACTGGAACAGGTACCGGCACTGGAACAGGTACGGGCACCGGATCGGGAGGCATCACGCCGAAAGACAGCAACAAGCCGCCGCAAAAAGTCGTAGCGGTAGCCGCTGCGGTGGGCGGTCTCGTCGGTGGTCTGGTCGGTGCGTTGATCGGCAGCGGGATGCATCACTGATTGGACCAGGTGACGGCGTACCAGGCGCTGCGCCGGCCGCGGCACGAGACCCTGCGAGTACGCGGACTAGACATGCATTTGACGCGTTGGGGGCCGGAGCCTTCAGGATCGTTGTCGCCCATATTTCTGCTCCACGGCTGGCTCGATAGCGGCGAGACCTTTCAGTTCATGGTGGATGCGCTGCAGCGGGACTGGCCGCTGGTGGCGCTTGATTGGCGTGGCTTCGGCCGCAGCGAGTGGCCGCAACAGGGTTACTGGTTTCCTGACTATCTCGGCGATCTTGATGCGTTGCTGGCGGAACTGTCGCCCGCGGCGCCCGTGCGTTTGGTGGGCCACAGTATGGGAGGGAATATCGCCTGCTCGTACGCGGGCATACGGCCGGAACGAGTGCGCTGCGTCGTCAACCTGGAAGGATTCGGACTTGCGCGCACTTCTCCCGCGCAGGCGCCGGCGCGAATGCGCAAATGGCTGGACCAATTGAAGGCCGAGCCTCCGCGCAAGTACTACGCGTCATTCGAAGAATTGGCCGGCATCATTCGTTTCCGCTACCCGCGATTCTCGGCGGCGCAAGCCGCGTTTGTGGCCGCGGCCTGGGGTAAACTCGATGGCGGCGGTCGGGTACGGCTTGCAGGCGACCCGCGCCACACTCTGGTGAATCCGATACTGTACAAGCGCGAAGATACCGAGGCGTGCTGGCGTGAGTTGCGTGCGCCGCTGTTGCTGCTGGTGGGCGAGGAGTCGGACACCCTTGCGAAGCTGGGCGCCGACGGCACGACGGAGGCATTTCGCTCGATTTTTCCTCACATTGAAATTGCCCGGGTCGCGGGCGCGGGACATATGCTTCACATAGAACGACCGGAATTGGTGGCGCAGCTGGTCGAGTCGTTTTTGGATGCCCACTAGGAAGACTTCCTGACTCACTCCTCATGAAGACACCAAGCATAATCGGATCTCGGTCGGGGCCGGCGACGGCGCACGTTTCCGCGGAAACGTCGCAATGACCGCGGAGTGGTTGACGGGGCGTTTCCGCGCAATCGTCGCCGACAGCGGTCTTGCGAAAATGACACGGCGTATCTACCCGACTCGCTTCGGACAAATGCACGTGCGCGGCAACGAGGGCAAGGGTAGGGGCGTGCCCCTGGTGCTCCTGCACATGTCGCCGCGCTCCGGTGCCATGTGGGAAATGCTGCAGGAGCGGCTGGAACGGCCTTCCTACGCGCCGGATCGGTTGGGCTACGGCTTTTCCGATGCGCCGCCTTGGGCCCTGTCGCTCGAGCAATATGCTCAGAGCACGGTCGACACGCTCAAGGCGGCGGGGGTTCAGGGCGACGTCGATCTATTGGGCATACACACGGGTTCCTTCGAGGCGATCGAGGTTGCTCATCAGCTCGGTTCCCATGCACGACGAGTCGTCGTCGTTGGAATGCCGCTTTTTTCTACGGAGGAACAGCAACGCCAGCTGGAAAAGTACAGCGAACAGCCCCTGAGGCCGGCGGCCGAGGGCGGCCATGTGCTGGGCGCTTGGCGCGGCGGCTTCGCCTTTCGCCAGCCGCCGTACGATCTGGCCGATGTGCATCGCCGATTCGTGGAGCATGTGCTCGCGGCGAACCCCGGTGCGGCGTTTCGCGCGGCTTGCAGTTACCCCATCGAGAAAAAACTCAAGAGTCTGAAAGCGCCCTTGACGGTCTTCGCCCCGCACGATGACATTATCGAGCAAACTCTGCGGGTAAAGCCTCTGCTCAAACCCGGCGCTACTTTCGTCGATCTGCCGGAGCTGGATCAGGATCCCTTCCACGTCGCACTCGACCGAATGGTGATGCTCGTGAATCGCCACTTGCCGCTTTGAGATTCGCAACGATGCGATGCTTGGACGAGAGTGAGGAGTTTCGCCGATGACCACAGTGCTCGGCCTAATGCGTATTGCATCGCTCACCACAGGACTATGGGTTGCCTGCATGTTCACCCACCAAGCCGCCGCCGGCGCCGCCGAAACGATCGGCACCGTGACTCGAGTCTACGACGGGACACTGACCACCGACATCCAGGTCCGTACTTTTCGCAACATCGACCGGCTGTTTCCGGTGCGCGTCGTCAAGCATGGGCCCAAGGTCCTGGCCCTTCCCCCGGCGGCCAAGCCACTCACCAAGGTCGAATTCAGTTCCGGCGGCAAGAGCTACGATCTGATCGATTACATGGCGTTGAATCGCGTCACGGCGCTGCTGGTTCTGAAGGATGGAAGGATTGCGTACGAAGACTATGAGATGGGCAATACGAAAAAGACGCGCTGGATGTCCATGTCCATGGTCAAGTCCATCACCTCTTCGTTGATGGGCGCGGCGATACAGGACGGACATATCCATAGCATCGACGATCCCGTCACCAAGTACGTCGCGAAACTCGAGGGCAGCGCCTACGACGGGGTGAGCATTCGATACCTGCTGCAGATGGCGTCAGGCGTGAGGTGGGACGAAACCTATACCAACCCCGCGTCAGACCGGCGCCGCATGCTGGAGGCGCAAATTGCGCAACGCCCGGGAGCCATCCTCGATTTGATGGCCAAACTGCCGCGGGCGGGAGCGCCGGGCACGATCTGGAATTACAGCACAGGGGAGACTTTCGTCGCGGGCGCGGTGGTGCGGGCGGCGGTCGATCGTCCCCTTGCCCAGTACTTGTCGGAACGAATTTGGACCAAGGCCGGCATGGAATCGGACGCGACCTGGTGGCTGGAATCGCCCGATGGACTGGAGATCGGCGGCAGCGGACTCAGCGCAACCTTGCGCGACTATGGGCGATTCGGACTGTTCCTCACGAACGACGGAGTCGCCGGGGGCGAGAGGATTCTGCCGGAGGGCTGGGTCCGGGACGCCGGCAGCGCCAAGACAATCGGCGGAAAGGTCGTGAACTACGGCTATATGATCTGGCCGTTCGCCGCAAGTCCGGGTACTCCCAACCAAGGCGCCTTCGAGGCGCTCGGCATCTACGGCCAGCATATTTATGTGAACCCAAGAGAGCATGTCGTGATCGTCGTCTGGGGCGCCTTGCCCAAGCCCACGGGCAAGGAAGTCATTGCGGATGAAGACTTTTTCGCGGCCGCGACGGCGGCGCTGCGGTGACGGCGCGCGTTCAGCGCCCGCGCTTTTTTCCGCGCCGGGCCGCCGGCTTTGCCGCTGCCCGCTTTGGCGTTACCCGCTTTGACGCTCCGCGCTTCGTTACCGCCGGTTTTGTCACCGCCGCCTTTGTAGCGGCGGTAGCGATCGCTACTGACTTTCGCGCCCACGCCGTGCACTCGTCGGCGTCCTCGAGAGTGTCCGCCGGCACCTCGTAATAGGTCATGCTCCAGTAGGGCTTGTCGGGAAAGGGATGGAACCGGCTCATGCCGCGCACTTCGTAGTCGCCGCGGTTGGAGTCGTTCACTTTGAAATACAGGGTATCGCCGGCGATGAGCCCGAAAAACCGTTCCTCATGATAGAGGCCGACGCCGCCGAACATGCGGCGCGGAGTGACTTTCCCAAGTCCCGCAAGCTGCTCGAGCACGTATTGCAGATAATCCTCGCTGACGGCCATGGGCGGAGAATATAGGCGGATGCGGACGGTAGGAAGCGCAACCGCATTGCCGCCCAGGACCTAAGGCCGCGCATCGACAGCCCGCATGCAATACCTTACGATCCGCGCCATGCATTGGAAGCCACAACTGCCGGAGATATTTCTCGGCATTTCCCTTGGGATGATTGCGATCGAGGCGGCGCTCGCCGGTATTGCCGCCGTCAAGGCTCGCTACCGGGCGATCGACACCTTCGCATCGCTCGGCATGCAGGCCGGCAATATTGCGATGAATCTCATGATGGCCGGCGTCGTATTTGCGGGACTGTCGGCGGCTTACGAGTTCCGCCTGTTCGAGATACGCCCCGGCTCACCTTGGGCGTGGGTGGCGATCTTCTTTCTGGACGACTTCATTTACTACTGGTTCCATCGCATCAGCCACGAGTGCCGGTTCTGGTGGGCGGCGCACGTGAATCATCACTCCTCGCAGGAATACAATCTGTCGACGGCGGTGCGTCAATCATGGACCAGCGTGATCGTGGGTACCTGGACCCCGTGGATTCCGTTGGCGCTCTTGGGGTTTCCACCCACGATGATTCTCGCGCAACAGGGCTTCAATCTGTTTTATCAGTTTTGGATCCACACCGAAGTCGTCCACCGCATGCCGGCCTGGTTCGAATATCTATTCAATACGCCCTCGAATCACCGTGTCCATCATGCGTCCAACCCGCGCTACCTGGATCGCAATTATGCCGGCGTGCTGATGGTGTGGGACCGCTTGTTCGGTACCTTCGCGCCGGAACGGGACGAGGAGCCGCCGCGTTATGGGATCGTCAAGAACATCGAGACATTCAATCCGATGAGGATTGCCTTCCACGAATGGATTGCCATCCTCCGCGACGTGTTCACCGCGCGATCGGTGCGCGAAGCGGTCGGCGTGATCTTCGGCCCTCCCGGTTGGCGTGCCGATGGCCAAGGGCTCACCTCCAAGAATATTCGCACCGCTTGGGAGACTCGTCATGCGCGCTGGGGCACCCGACGTGTACAAGGAACCCCATGATGGATAGACCGCCGCTACCGCCGTTTACTTTGGAAACTGCGACGCAAAAGGCCCGGATGGCGGAGGATGCGTGGAATTCGCGCGACCCGGCTCGCGTCGCGCTCGCCTATACCACGGATAGTCGCTGGCGCAACCGCGCCGAATTCTTGCAAGGTCGCGACGCGATTCAGGCGTTTCTGACGCGCAAGTGGTCGCGCGAGCTCGACTACCGGCTGATCAAGGAAATCTGGGCCTTTCGCGAGAACCGAATTGCCGTGCGTTTTGCCTACGAGTGGCACGACGACAGCGGTCATTGGTTTCGCAGCTACGGCAACGAAAACTGGGAATTCGACGAGCACGGCCTGATGAGATTGCGTATCGCCAGCATCAACGATTTGCCGATTGCGGAAGGTGAGCGCAAATATCATTGGCCGCTGGGGCGCCGTCCCGACGACCACCCAAGTCTGAGTGAACTGGGCCTGTGAGCGGCGCTCGGAGTCACCCTCTCTCTTGAGTTCCCATGGCGTCCAGGGCGGATTCGCGGTGCTCAAGAATCGCGATTTCGCCCTGTATCTCTGCGCGAGGTTTTGTTCCTCCATCGCCGCGCAAATGATCGTCATGGCCGTCGGCTGGCAGGTCTACCATCTTACGGGCCGCGTGCTCGATCTGGGTCTCATTGGTCTGTCCCAGTTCCTGCCATTTCTGTTGCTGGTACTGTTTGCCGGGCATGTCGCCGATCAATTCGACCGGCGGCTCATCATCCTGCTGTGCCTGTGCGCATACGGCACGTGCGCGCTCCTGTTGCTCGCCTTTGCAATCGCCAAGCTGGGGAGCGCGCTGCCGATTTTTGCGGTGCTGGCCGTCCTCGGGATCGCACGTGCATTTCAACTGCCGGCATCGCAGTCGTTCGTGCCCACCATCGTGCCGGCGGCGACGCTGCGCAATGCGCTTGCCGTCAATTCATCGGCCAACCAGATCGCAACCATCGTCGGGCCCAGCGCGGGCGGCATCTTGTACGCCCTCTCGGGCGTGACTCTCGGGCGATTCGGCGGCGCAGAGGGGGTGTACGGGGCTGCCGCGATCTTGTTGCTCGCGGGCATCGGCATGATGGCCCTGGTGCACAGGCGCCGGGCGCCCGGAATCCGTTCCGCGGCATCCTGGGCCAGCCTGCTGCAGGGAATACGCTTTGTCTGGCATCGCAAAACGGTACTGGGAGCCATTTCGCTGGACCTTTTTGCGGTATTGTTCGGCGGTGCCACGGCCCTGCTGCCGGCCTTTACCCGAGACGTGCTGCACGCAGGCCCCGACGTTTTCGGCTATTTGCGGGCGGCGCCGGGCCTGGGCGCGGTGACCACCGCGCTATGGCTTGCTTTCCGGCCGGTCTCGAGGCACGTGGGGCCGACCATGTTTCTCGGCGTCGCAGCATTCGGTGCGGCGACCGTGGTGTTTGGGTTGACCCATACATTCTGGGTGGCGATGGCCGCACTTGTCATATTGGGCGTCGGCGACATGATCAGCGTGTTCATCCGCTCATTGCTCGTGCAACTCGACACACCGGATGAGATTCGTGGGCGCGTCAGCGCCGTGAACTCGGTGTTCATCGGCGTCTCGAACGAGGTCGGCCAGTTCGAATCCGGCATCACGGCGCAGTGGTTTGGAACGGTTCCGGCGGTGATCCTGGGCGGCGTCGGCACGATGGCGATTGTCGCTTTGTGGGCCTGGGTGTTCCCGGTCTTGCGCCAGGTGAATGAATTGATTCCCACACCGCGGGACCGCGCCGGCGTCTAGTCGGCTGTACCCAGTTTTTTCGTGACGGTCTCGAAAATACGCCGACAATTCTTCGACGCACTCTTTACAAGGTTCACATCCAACCGGCTCAACAGCGCCGCAGAATGGTCTAACCTGGACTCGGAGTATTTTCCTTGAAAATTCGTACTCGTTCAAGCTCTCTTCCGAACTTGCTAATGGGTGTTCGATCGAAAGGGCTCTTCCACCTGGAGAGAACGGACTCATGCGCTTTAATCAGGCTCTGGTCTTCTTGAGATCGCTTGCGGTTTTCGGTCATGACAACTTTTCCGCCGTCTCTCTCAAAATAAACGCCGGGCTTCTGGCGTGCTCGGCCTTTCGCTACGTTGCTCAGCCACCCACTCAGAATTACAAAGCCCTGTGCGTACTCGCTGAATTCCAAGTGGTATCGGACTGCGGGCGCCTTTGCCTCGTAACTTATTGTGCACTCCACGGTGGCGATTGGCGACGCTACCCGATCGCCTAGCCAGATCCATCGACGGACGCCGCCGCCGCGCCGCAGGCGGAAATTAAGCCGAGTTCGATATGCTGCGAGGGTATGGGAGGATTCGCTTCAGGCCGATCGGAACAGACGTATACTCGGATCCGAACCGCAGTAGTTAGCAGGCGGCACATTGCTGCCGTTTACCACAGTCGACCTCTGCTAATGGGCCAACCGCGAGTGTTGTGTTACCTAACCTATGCGCGAAACCTGATGGCCTGTTGAGGACTTGAAAAGGCCGACCATTTGGGACCCCTGAGAATCCTGCGTTAAAACAGTAGAGCCGCGAGTGCCTGGCTCGTGAGCCCGATTCCCAGGAGCCACCCAAATGGTGACGAA
>Ga0137403_10004725_pt1 | contig 15978 bp, 12 predicted proteins | sample CZOMad2_1_16fung_FD_122057 | JGI IMG/M metagenome (GOLD analysis project Ga0137403, IMG submission 122057) | Vadose zone soil fungal communities from Angelo Coast Range Reserve, California, USA - CZOMad2_1_16fungal (Hybrid Assembly) | ecosystem: Environmental > Terrestrial > Soil > Vadose zone... | reverse complement strand
AGCGGCTCGAGGCTTTCGTCGTGCGTGATGACGTACAGCTCGTTCGCATGGATCGCGGCGAGCACCATGTCGGCCACGGTCTCGGGCGAGAGATGCCGCCCGATCAGCTGCATCGGCTCCGCCCGCTCCGCGCGCTCGTTGCGGAGCGCGGCGGGCCGGCTGCGCTCGGAATCGCGGATGCGTGTCTCCACGCCCAGCGGGCAGAGCACGGAGACGCCGATCCTGTGGGGCTTGAGGTCCTTCACGAGCGTCTCGGACAGGCCGACCACGGCGTACTTGGACGTGTTGTAGACGCCGAGCCCCTTGCTGGCGATGAGGCCCGCCATCGAGGCGGTGTTGACGATGTGGGCGGGCTCGCCGCGCGCGATCATGCGCGGCACGAACGCCTCCACCCCGTGAATGACGCCCCAGAGATTGACGCCGAGCACCCACTGCCAGTCGCGGTGCGTCGCCGTCTCGAGCCCGCCCCAGGCGGCCACGCCGGCATTGTTGCAGAGCACGTGCACGGCGCCGAACGTCTCGAAAGCGCGCGCGGCGAGCGTCTGCACCTGGGCGAGCTCGGTGACGTCGGTGCGCACGGCGAGCGCCTTGACGCCGAGCGCCTGCGCCTCGCCGGCCACCGCCGCCATCCCCGGCTCGTCGACGTCGGCCACGACGACGTTGGCGCCCTCACGCGCGAACCGCAGCGTCAGCGCGCGTCCGATGCCGCTCGCGCCACCCGTCACCACGGTCGTCCGCCCCCGTAGCTCCACGTCCGCCTCCGGTTAATCCTCCAGAATCGGCCGGAGCACCGTCTCCAGGGTGTCCGCGTCGGCAGGCTTGCGCAGGAAGGCGGCGAACCCGGCGGCCTCGGCCCTCCTCACGGTATCCGGGCTGGCATCGCCGGTCAATGCGACGATCGCCGGCGGCCGGCTGCTGGACATCGCCGCCACCTGAGCGGCGAAGTCGAAGCCGTGGATGCCGCCGAGATGGAGATCGAGGACGACCACGCGCGGGCGCGTGCGGCGGATGAGCTCCAGCGCCGCCTCGCCCGACTCCGCCATGAGCACGCGCGAGCCGGGGAAGAGAACGGTCAGAAGCTCGCCGAGGGCACGGCGGGTATCCGAGTCGTCTTCGACGACCAGGATCGGACCCATGCCGCCGCTCGGCCGCGCTAGCCCGCCGAGGCCAGCTCCACGCGGTTGAGCCATGCCGGCCGCCATCCGGTCCGTCGCATCGTGGCCATCACGCGCTGCGGGTGGCCCCAGTCGCTCCAGTCCACGCTCTTCGCGCGAACCGTGAGGAGGCCATCGGCGCCAGGCACGAGCACGCGTTCGGAGAAGCCACTGGACTCGAGCGCCGCGTAGGCGCGCTTGGCGGCCTCCGTTTCCCGTGGGCTGCCGATCGCGAGCGCCAGCGGGTCGAAGGTGGCGAGAAGGTCGGGGGCCACGCGGCGCGTGAGCCCGAGGAAGGTCTCCACCCAGCCGACCATGACGAAGCTGTTCCAGAGCGCGCCGCGCTCGAAGAGCCGCTCGGCCAGACGCAGTGACGGCTTTTCCCAGAAGCGACGGATCGGGAACGCCGGCTCGCCGGGCAGTGGGAGTGGAACCGGATGGGGGTCGATCCAGCCGTACTCGGTCTCCGGTGCGGTCGCCTCGATGCCGAGCAGCACGACGGACTCCGGCCGCTCGCGCGCGACGGCGACCGCGTGGCTCACCGCCGTGACGAACGCGCCGTCGTCCGAGACGTAATGGTCGGAGGGAAAGATCGCGACCGGCACGTCGCCCGCCAGCTGACGGATGCGCAGCAGCGGATACAGCACTCCGGGGGCCGTGCCGGCGTTGCGCGGCTGCACCACCAGGCGATCCGGAGCCAGTTGGGTGGCGAGACCGGCGTAGTACGGCTCGTGCTCACGGCTGACCACGACCACGTGATGGTCGGGTCGCGTGAGAAGGTCCGCACGGCGGCGAGTGCGATCCAGCAGCGTCTCGCCGTCCAGGATGGCGCAGAACTGCTTGGGCCGCGGATCGCCGGCGATCTGCCGGGTCAGCGGCCTGAGACGGCAGCCGTCGCCGCCCGCCAGCAGCAACGCCCACGGGAGCGTTGGGGTAGTCCGCATGCGTCCCCTCCGAATCTGGTCTGGCGCTGTGTCCGGGGCTCCGGACGCCCGCGGTTGGAGCAACAACGATGCCGGGGCTTGCACGCCTCAGGGCAAGGATCTCCCCAGGTTGGCTGGTAAAGGCTCCCTGGACTCAGCGCGGCACCAGCGTGACCCGCCCGGCGGCCGCGTCGAACGTGACCGTGAACGCGTCCAGAACGTCGCGACCGAGCAGGCCGTCGATCGACTCGCCGGGCACCGTGTGCATGATCACCGAGAGTGGCCCCACCCGAGCGCCCGCCACGTCGAGGCGCGGAACGGCGACGAGCGTGGCGGGGGCCGAGCCCGTCACGCCCGTGATGCGGACGGGCGTGCCGAACGCCGGGTCGATACCCGCGCGCGCCAGTGCCGCGGGCGCGATCACGGTGCGGTCGGCGCCGGTGTCGAGCAGCAGGCTCAGCAGCACGCCATTGAGGCGCGCCTCGATGACGACGGGCGCGCCGCCCGCGAACGGCACGACGAGACCGGTCGGCGCGGCAGCGGCCGGCGGCGCGGGCCGCGCCGCGGGAGCGCCGATGTCGACGGCGGCGGCCCGGTACGCTTCAGGAATCGACTCCGGGTCGCTCGTGTAGTGGATGGTGCCGTCGGCCGCCGTCCAGCGAAAGAGCGCGGCCACCGCCGGCGTGGCCGTGGCCAGCACGAAAAGCGCGACGAGCGCGACGCGCCTCACCCCGGCCCCTACGCGACGACCTTCCGCGCGCGAAGGTCTGCGATCTGTGGGCCGGTGTACCCACACGCGGCCAGGATCTCGTCGGTGTGCTCGCCCCGCATCGGCGCGTGGCGCCGGACGCCCGGCGTCATGTCCGAGAACGAGAGCGGCATGCCGAGGATGGGAATCTCGCCGAGCTTGGGGTGGGCGACGCGCCGGATCGTCGGCCGCGTCGCGGTCTGCGCGTCGTTGAGCACCTGGTCCACGGTGTTCACGGGCGTGGCGGGAACGTCCGCCTTCTCCAGCAGCTTCAGCAGCGCCTCGCGGTGGTGCTCCGCAATGGCGTCGCCCACGCGCTGCTCGAGCTCGGCCCGATGCTTCACGCGCTCGATGTTGGTCGCGAAGCGCGGGTCGTCGGCCATGTCGCCGAGGCCGAGGGCCACCGCCAGCCGGCGCCAGAGCCGGTCGTTGGCGCCCGCGATGAACACCCATTGATCGTCGCGGCAGCGGAAGTTGCGATAGGGCGACAGCGACGGGTGCGCCGAGCCGAGCGCCTTCGGAACGGTGCCGGCGAGCAGGAAGCCCTCGGCCTGGAAGTTCAGCAGCCCGAGCGCCGTCTCGAGCAGCGAGCCGTCCACGCGCTGGCCGCGGCCGGTGCGATCGCGCAGCCGCAGGGCGCCGAGCACCCCGAACGCGCACAGGATGCCCGTCGTGAGATCGAGGAACGAGACGCCGCAGCGCACGGGCGCGCCGCCGGGCTCGCCGGTGATCGACATGATCCCGCTGAACGCCTGCATGAGCGCCTCGTAGCCGGCGCCCTCCGCGCGCGGACCCGTCCGGCCGAAGGCCGAGACGGAGCAGTAGACGAGCCGCGGGTTGTCCCGCGCGAGCGTCTCGTAGCCGAGGCCGAACTCCTCCATCGTCCCCGTGCGGAAGTTCTCGATGAGGACGTCGGCCTTCGCGGCGAGCTGGCGCACGAGGGCGACCCCGTCCGGCTCCTTGAGGTTGACGGCGATGCCGCGCTTGTTGCGGTTGTTGACGAGGTACCCGGCGGACTCGCCGTCCTTGTGCGGCGGCCACGTGCGTGACTCGTCGCCGACGTCGGGGTCCTCCACCTTGATCACGTCGGCCCCCAGGTCGCCGAGCAGCGCGCCGCAGTAGGGCCCGGCCAGCACGCGGGAGAGGTCCACGACACGGATGCCATCGAGCGACAGCGGCGTCTGCGGGGTCGGAGTGCTCATGTGCGCTACTATACTCAATATATGACGCGTCTCGCCGACACCCTCGCACGTCGCATCCTGGTGCTCGACGGCGCGATGGGGACGATGATCCAGGCCGCCGGCCTCGGCGCCGCCGATTTCGGCGGCGAGCGCTACGAGGGCTGCAACGAGCACCTGAACCTCACGCGGCCCGACGTCATCCGCGGCATCCACGCGGCCTACCTCGACGCCGGCGCCGACGTCGTGTCCACCAACACCTTCGGCTGCGCGCCCTACGTGCTGGCCGAGTACGGCCTCGCCGAGCGCGCTCATGAGCTGAGCCTGGCCGCCGCGCGGCTGGCGCGCGACGCCGCCGGCGACCGCTTCGTCATCGGGGCCATGGGCCCGTCCACGCGCTCGATCACGGTCACGCGCAACGTGACGTTCGACGAGGTCGCCGCCGCCTACGAGGTCCAGGCCGCCGGGCTCCTGGCCGGCGGCGTCGATGCGCTGCTGCTCGAGACGGCGCAGGACACGCTGAATCTGAAAGCCGCCGCGCTCGGCGTGCGACGCGCCCGACGCGAAGCCGGACGCGACGACGTGCCGCTCATGGTCTCCGCGACGATCGAGCCGATGGGCACCATGCTCGCCGGCCAGGGCGTCGAGGCGCTCTACGTCTCGCTGCAGCACCTCGGGCTCTTCTCGATCGGGCTCAACTGCGCGACCGGCCCCGAGTTCATGACCGATCACCTCCGCTCGCTGGCGGCCATCGCGACCTGCTGGACCAGCGTGTACCCCAACGCGGGGCTGCCCGACGAGCGCGGCCAGTACGGCGAGACGCCGCAGAGCCTGGCCCTCAAGCTCGCGCGCTTCGTCGACGAGCGCTGGGTGAACCTGGTCGGCGGCTGCTGCGGGACGACGCCCGAGCACATCCGCGCCATCGCGCGGCTCGTGGCCGGCAAGCCGCCGCGCGTGCCGGCGACGGCGGAGCCCCAGGGCGTGAGCGGCATCGAGGTGCTCTACCCCGGCGACGACAACCGGCCGATCTTCGTGGGCGAGCGCACCAACGTGATCGGCTCGCGCAAGTTCAAGGAGCTCGTCGTGGCCGACCGGTTCGACGACGCGGCCGAGATCGGCCGCGCGCAGGTGCGCGCCTCCGCCCAGGTGCTCGACGTCTGCCTGGCCAACCCCGACCGCGACGAGGCGGCGGACATGGACCGCTTCATGCGCGAGCTGACCCGGCGCGTGAAGGTCCCGCTGATGATCGACTCCACCGACGCCGCCGTGCTCGAGCTGGCCCTCCGCCATTGCCAGGGCAAGGCGATCGTGAACTCGATCAACCTCGAGGACGGCGAGGAGCGCTTCGAGCGGGTGGCGCCGCTGCTGCGCGCGTACGGCGCCGCCGTCGTGGTCGGCTGCATCGACGAGAACAAGCAGCAGGGCATGGCCGTCACGCGGCAGCGCAAGCTCGCGGTCGCCGAGCGCTCGCACGAGCTGCTCACGCGCACGTACGGGATCCCCGCGCGCGACCTGATCTTCGATCCGCTCGTCTTCCCCGTCGGCACCGGCGACGCGAACTATATCGGCTCCGCCGTCGAGACCATCGAAGGCCTCCGTGCCATCAAAACGCGATTCCCCGAGTGCAAGACCATTCTCGGAATCTCGAATGTCTCTTTCGGGCTGCCTCCCGCCGGTCGTGAAGTGCTGAACGGCGTCTTCCTCTATCACTGCACGAAGGCGGGGCTCGACTACGCGATCATCAACACGGAGCGACTCGAGCGCTACCCCTCGATCCCCGAGGAGGAGCGCCGGCTCGCCGAGGACCTCCTCTACGGGCGCGGCGCCGACCCCGTCGCCGCCTTCGCCGCCCACTTCCGCGACCGCGTGAAGACGGCGGCGCCGCGCGAGACGCTGCCCCTGGACGAGCGCCTCGCACGCTACATCGTCGAGGGCAGCCGCGACGGCCTGCTCGAGGACCTCGACGAAAAGCTCGGGGAGGCGGCGCCGCTCGAGATCATCAACGGGCCGCTGATGCGCGGCATGGACGAGGTCGGGCGGCTCTTCAACGACAACCAGCTCATCGTGGCCGAGGTGCTCCAGTCGGCGGAGGCCATGAAGGCGGCCGTCTCCCACCTCGAGCCCCACATGGAGAAGGCGGAGTCCGCCACGCGCGGCGTCATCGTGCTGGCCACCGTGAAGGGCGACGTCCACGACATCGGCAAGAACCTGGTCGAGATCATCTTCGGCAACAACGGCTACCGCGTGATCAACCTCGGCATCAAGGTGCCGCCGGAAGACCTCATCGCCGCCTACCACACGCACAAGCCGGACGCGTTCGGGCTGTCGGGACTGCTCGTGAAGTCGGCGCAGCAGATGGTGGTGACCGCCCAGGACCTCAAGGTCGCCGGCATCGAGATCCCGCTCTTCGTCGGCGGCGCCGCCCTCACGCGCAAGTTCACCGCCACGCGCATCGCCGCCGAGTACGGCGGGCTGACGCTCTACGCGAAGGACGCGATGGACGGCCTCGACCTCGCCAACCATCTTTTCTCCGCCGTGACGCGCGACCGCCTCGTCGAGCGCGTACGCGCCGAGCAGGCGGCGCTGGTCGGCGGCACCGCCGCCGCTGACGCGCCCCGCCCGGCCGCGGCGCCCGCGCGCGCGAAGGCGGACGTGCCGCGCGTGCCGCCGCCGGCGCCGCCCGACCTCGACTCGCACGTGCTCCGCCGCGTGCCGCTCGCCCAGGTCTATCCGTACCTGAACCTCCAGATGCTCTACGGCAAGCACCTCGGCCTTCGCGGACTGGTGTCGCGCCTGCTCGAGGACGGCGACCCGAAGGCGCGCGAGCTCCACGACGTGGTCGAGGCGCTGAAGGCCGAGGTGGCGCGCGACGATCTCCTCCGCGCCGACGGCGTCTATCGCTGGTTCCGCGCCCACGCCGAGGGCGAGAGCGTGCGGCTGTGGGGGCCCGATGGCGCCGAGGCCGCGCGGTTCACCTTCCCGCGCCAGCGAGACGGCGAGCGGCTCTGCCTCGCCGACTACGTCCGCGAGGACGTCGACGACGCCGTCGCGCTCTTCGTCGTCACGTGTGGCAGCGGCGTGCGCGAGCGGGCCCAGGCGTGGAAGGAGCAGGGCGCCTATCTCAAATCGCACGCGCTCCAGGCCCTCGCCATCGAGTCCGCCGAGGCGTTCGCCGAGATGCTGCACGCGCGGCTGCGCACGCTCTGGGGCTTCCCCGATCCGCCCGAGGTGACGATCGCCGACCGCATCAAGGGCCGCTATCGCGGCATCCGCGTGTCGTTCGGCTATCCGGCGTGTCCCGACCTCGCCGACCAGGCCACGCTCTGGCGGCTGCTCCGCCCCGACGCGGAGATCGGCGTGCGCCTCACCGAGGGCTTCATGATGGATCCCGAGGCCTCGGTCTCCGCGCTCGTCTTCCACCACCCCACGGCGAAATACTTCAAGGCCGACTGATGGCGTCGGCGGCGCGCACCCGCCGCTGGCGCACGCTCGGGCTCGCGGCGGCCGTGGTCGTCGTGGTGGGCGGCCTCTTCTGGGCCGCGCCGCAGTTTCTCCACGTCCTCGAGCTGAAGCTCTACGACCAGCACTTCCGACTGCGGGGCGCGCGGCCGGCGCACGCCCAGGTCGTGATCGTGGCCATCGACGGGGAGAGCCTCAGAGCGCACGGCCGCTGGCCCTGGTCGCGCACGGTGATGGCCGACCTCGTCCGACGGCTGACGGCGGCCGGGGCGGCGGTGGTCGCCTTCGACGTCCTGCTGATCGAGCCCGAGGTGAGCGGCGAGCAGCGCGCGGCGGCACGGATCGGCGAGCGGCTCGGCGGCCGCGATCGCGCCGTCGCCGCCGAGCTGGCGCGCATCGCGCGGGAGGCCGATCCCGACGCGCGGCTGGCCGCGGCCCTCCGCGACAACGCGCGCGTGGTGCTGCCCATCAACTTCGTGCTCAGCGTGGTGCCGCGCGAGGCGGTGCCCGAGCGCCAGGGCGCGCCGGCCAAGTCGGCCATCGTCGCGTTCAAGAGCTACGCCGAGCGCGGGATGTTCCCCGCGTTTCACGCCGACGCCGCCGAATTCCCGATCCCGCCGCTGCTCGACGCGGCGGCGGCGCTGGGCCACGTCAACATGCTCCCGGATCCCGACGGCGCCACGCGCTACGACGCGCTCGCCGTCGAGTCGCGCGGCTACTACTACCCGAGCCTGGCGCTCTCGGCGGTGCGCCTCGCCGCCGGCCTCGACCCCTTCGTGGTGAAGATCGAGTTCGGCCGCGCGTTGTGGCTGGGCGACGTCGGCATTCCGGGGGATGCGCGGCTGCGCGTGCTCGTCGACTACGCGGGCCCGACCAAGACGTACCCGCACATCCCGGCCACGCAGGTGCTGGCGGGACGCGTCGCGCCGGATCGTCTGAAGGACAAGATCGTGTTCGTCGGCGCCACCGCCGAGGGCACGTACGACCTGCGCGTCACGCCGTTCTCGCCCGTCTTTCCCGGCGTCGAGAAGCACGCCAACATGGCCGCGAACATCCTCGACGGCCGCTTCATCGTCCGCCCGGTGTGGGTGGAGCTGGCCGAGGCCGCCGCCATCGTCGCGCTGCCCCTGCTGCTGGCGCTCGTGCTGCCCGCGCTACGTCCCGCGCCCTCCGCGCTCGTGACGCTGGCGATCTGGGGCGTGCTCTTCGCCGGCGCCCACGCCGCCTTCCGCCAGGGCCTGTGGGTGCCGCTCGTCTATCCGTCGCTGGCGCTGGTGGTGACGTTCGTCGCCATCACGATCTACCGCATCCTGACCGAGGAGCTGCAGCGCCTCTGGACCAAGCGTGCGTTCCAGCAGTACGTGAGCCCGGAAGTTGTGGAGCGGATCATGCAGGACCCGGCCGCGCTGCAGTTCGGCGGTGAGCTGCGCACGCTCACCGTGCTCTTCTCGGACATCCGCGACTTCACCACGTTCACCGAGAAGAACGACCCGCAGGTGGTCGTGCAGATGTTGCGCGAATACCTGACGCACATGACCGCCATCGTGCTCCGCGAGGGCGGCACCCTCGACAAGTACATCGGCGACGCGGTCATGGCCGAGTTCGGCGCGCCCGTCGCCTATCCCGACCACGCGCTGCGCGGCTGCCGCGCGGCGCTCGCCATGACGGCCGAGGTCGATCGGCTCGCCGCGCAGTGGCGATCCTCAGGCAGGGAGCCGTTCCGCATCGGGCTGGGCGTCAACACCGGCGCCATGGTCGTCGGCAACCTCGGCTCCGAGCAGCTCTTCGACTACACCGTCATCGGCGACGAGGTGAACCTGGGCGCGCGGCTCGAGGCGCTCAACAAGGAGTACGAGACCACCACCCACGTGATCATCAGCGAGGCGACGTACGAGGCCGCGAAGGACGGGATCGAGGCGCGGCCGCTCGGCGAGGTGATGGTGAAGGGCAAGACCCGCCCGGTGGTGGTCTACGAGCTGCTCGGGCTCACCACCACCGCGGGCGGGGCGACGCGCTCAGCCTAGGGACAGGTCGTCAGCGACGACGGCGTGCAGACCGGCTGGCTCTGATTCGCCACGATGTCGCGGCCGACGCTCCCAAACCGGATGTCGCGGCCGACGCTCCCAGCGCTCGTCGGCCACGTCCGCGGATCCCCGCCGGCCGAGGGGCCCGTCGCCGTCTGCACCAGCGTGACGTCCTGGCTCGACGGGATGATCGTCACGTTGAAGCCGGTGAGCTCTGGCACGTTCGCCGTGCTGGCGTTGCCCGCGTCCAGGATCATGGCCTGGGCCGCCGGCGTCAGGTTCAAGATCGGCGTCGGCGCGCTCGGCGCGCCCGTCCCGCTCTGGCGCGTGAACTCCCCGCCGACGATGGTGACCTGCTGGCCGTTGCGGCTGACGTAGGTGACGCGCGCGGCCTCAGCCAGCTGCCCCGGCGACGGCAGCGCGAAGACGATCGTCTCGCCCGTCCGTGAATTGTGCGCGACCACCGCGATGGTGCCCCGCACGGCCGCCACGCCGGACGGCGTCGAGATCGTGAAGTTCGACTGACGCGCGCGCGCCAGCTGGACGGCGGTCGCCGAGATCTGCGCGCGTACCTTGCCGGCGACGAGGTAGAACCCCGCGTTGCGGTCGCGCGTCTGGGGGTCGTACTGGAGCTTGGTGACCGCGAACCGCGTGTTCTCGGCCACGAGGATCGTGCTGCCGTCCGGGAGGTTGAGGTCCGCGGAGCTGGCGGCCAGGGCGCGGATCTGGTCACCCTCGACGAGCCGGGCGCCCACGGCGGCCGGGACCCACACCTGCTGGCCCTTGGGCAGGACCGACACCTGGCCCGCAACACGCGCGACCTCGGCGCTTGCGGCCGGAACCTGCGCCGCTGCCTGACCCCACGTCAGCAGCAGGAGAAGTCCGACGACTCCGACCGCGATGGTCCGGGTGCTCGCCTTGGACATGGGCCCCTCGCCTCCCCAGCGTGATCACGCCACGAACCGTGGCGACTCGTTGAAAGTCCCACAAATTTAGCACAGTCGGCCTAGAGCCGGGAAATGCCGCGCAGGAGCGGCCGCAGCGCCCGGATCTCCCCCCTCCTGGCGCGACGCTCGCGCGCGCACGCGGCTCAGTGGTGGCAGGCCACGCAGTCGAGAGGAGCGCGCGTCGCGCGCGTCGCGTTCTCACGGCGGTGGCACTCGACGCACCAGCCCATCGTCAGCGGACGCGACGGGGGGTGCAGGCCCACCAGGTGCGCGAGATCATTCGTGAGCGCGGGTCCGGTGTCGGCGCCCACCACGGGCATGCGCTCGATGGGGCCGTGACAGGCCTGGCAGGTCACCTCCGCCCGGACGTGGGCCTTGTGCGGAAAGTACGTGAACTCCGGCACCTTGAAGACGCGAACCCAGGGGATCGGCACACCGCGGCGCGCGTGCTCGTGGATCTTGCCGATCTCGGGGTTGTCCGCCACGCCGATGATCTTGTGGCAGCCGACGCAACGCTCGACCGAGGGGAGCCCCGCGTACTCCGAGCGCCGCGCGTCGGCGTGGCAGTACTGGCAGGGGATCTGGAACGAGCCGGCGTGGATCACGTGGTTGAAGAAGATCGGCTGCTTCGGCGCGCGCGGCGGCCGCGCGAGCGCCGCCGGTCCGCCGCGGTACTCCGGCTTCGCGAGCGTACGCACGAAGGCGACGAGGCGGCGGATCTGATCGGCGCTCAGCGTGCGGTCGAACGGCGGCATCGTGGGCGCGAGCCCCTGCGCGGGCCCGCCGTCGGTGATCACGCTGACCAGGAACTCGTCGGGCATCCCGTTCATGAGGCGCCCGTCGGCGAGGTCGGAGGGCTTGGTGGCGAAGCCCGCGGCCGACGCGCCGTCGCCGCGGCCGCCCTCACCGTGACAGGTGGCGCAGTGGCTGGCGAAGAGGGCGCGGCCAGCCTGGACGTCGCGTTCGTCAGTGGGCGCAGCAACCGCGCGGGGCGAGGCGGGGTGCCACACGGCGAGCATCACGGCGGCCAGCCCCAGCGCCGTGCCGGCGGCGGCCCAGCTCCAGCCCCGCACGCCGCGTGTCCCCGCGGGCCGCTACTCGCGGCAGAGACGTTCGCGGCGCTGCAGGAACGCGTGACGGACGGCGCTGTACATGTCGATCACGCTCTCCTCGAAGCCCTGGAACAGGTCGAGGTTGAGCGACCGCTCGTTCACGATGTCGCCCACCTTCATGCCCAGCCGGTCCCAGAGGAACGGCAGGAAATACGCGAGCGGGTCGAGGGCCGTGTCGACGGCCTTGCCCACCCCGTCGCGCACCGTCAGCGGCTCGATGAACGGCACGATCACGTACGGCCCGTTGCCGACGCCCCAGACGCAGAGCGTCTGTCCGAAGTCCTCGCGGCTCTTGAGGATGCCGAAGACGTCCTTGGCCGGGTCGAACAGGCCGCCGACGCCGGCGGTGCTGTTGATGAGGAAGCGCGAGAGCTCGCGGCCGGCGCCCGTGGCCTTGCCCTGGAGCAGGCTGTTCACCAACCGGGGCACGAACGAGATGTTGTCGAAGCCGTTCGAGACCATGATCTGGATCTCGTCGGGCACGATGAAGTTGTAGCCCTTCGCCACCGGCTTGAGGATGTACTTGTCGAGGCGCCGGTTGAAGTCGAACATCTTCTCGTTGAAGCGTTCCCACGGGTCGTACTCTTCGGGCTCCATGTCGGTGAGCGACTCGCGCGTCTGGGCCATGCCCTCGTCGCGCGCCGCCGTGTCGGCGGCCGGCTGCGGGCGCGGCGCCAGCGCGTCGGAGGCCGTCTCGGCGGCGACGGGGCCGGCGGCGAGGAGCGTCAGGTCGGCCTCGGGGGACGCGGCCGTGGGCCCGGCGGCGATCTCGCCCTCGGGCGGCAGGGCGGCTTCGATCGTGCGCGGCGGACCGACGTGGAGCGTGGAGCCGGGGCGGGAGGCGCCGGAGAACGTGCTGCACGCCGTCAATCCGAACGCGAGCACGGCGAAGCACGCGACGGTGGCGAGGCGGTCCAGCGCCAAGCGAGCCAATGCGATTCCTCCCCGACGGATTGACCTCGGAAACCTAGCGCCACAATATATCCGAAGTCCCGCCCCCCCGCGACACTGAATTCCGGCTCGCCCCGCCGGGCTCTCGTCCGCATTGTCACGATCGGCTGGAAAGCGTATGGTGGGAGACGTTGTCAGTCAGGAAGGAGAACCCGAAGACGTGAGCCGAGGCCGTGCGCGTGAGTTCTGGTGCTCCGTGGTCTCCGAGGCCGTCATGATCCGCCTCAAGCGGCCGGGAGGATTCGGTCGTGTCCAGGGCTACTTCGTGCAGTGCAACCAGACCGAGTGTCAGTACGTCGAGGAAAACAAACCGCCCTGTCCGCTGCACGCGGGACTCTTCGCCGACGAGATCAAAGCGGCGGAAGAAGCGCGCGGCGCTCGCCGCGAAGAGCTCGAGACCTGACGGGGCGGGGGCCGGAGCCCCCGCCGCCGCATCGATCCCCTACTTCTTCGTCGCGCCGTAGATCGCGCCGGCCGCGGCGCCCACGCCCGTTCCGATCAACGCACCCTTGCCCGCGCCGTAGCCCGTGCCCGCGCCGATCGCCGCGCCCGCGCCGGCGCCCAGGCCCGCCCCGGCCACCGTGCTGCACGCCGCCATCGTCGCGGCGAGCAGGCCGAGGCCGGCAATCGCGGCTGCCATTCGCTTTGTCATTTTTGCGAACCTCCTCGTGGGACCTCGTGAATCGTCATCCCGTGAGACGGCTGCAGGCGCCGCGCCATTCGGAATCGGAAGCGCCGACTTCATCGAGAAGCCCCGCGGTTCATCGAGGAGCGCCGCGCTTCGCCGCGGCTACCGAGCATTGGGGGGTTTGGGGGCCGCGGAATCGAGGAGCGCCGCGGCTCCGCCGCGGCGCTACCGAGTGTTGGGGGGTTTGGGGGGCCATATCGTGGCCCCCCATGAGGTAGGCGGGGGGCTCGTGAATCGCTGCGCACGGCCGCGCGCGTCGGTGAAGCCGAGCACGGCGGCGTGCAGGCAGACGCGGCGGAAAGGATCGGTGGTCGCGCCGAACGCGCGATCGCCGACGATCGGATGGCCGAGCGCCGCGAGCTGGGCGCGGATCTGGCCGCGCCGGCCGGTGCCCAGGCGCAGCTCGAGCACGGTCGCGCGCGCGCGGCGCTCGCGCACGCGGTACTCCATGATCGCCTCGCGGCCGCTGCCGCGTCCGATCCGCACGCGCAGCGTCGTCGGGTCCTCGACGATGCGGTCGCGCAGCGTGCCGGCATCGTCGCGCACGCGGCCCTCCACGACGGCCACGTAGCCGCGCTCGACGGCGCGTGCCGCGAACTGAGCCTGCAGCGCGCGCTTCACCGCGGCCGACTTCGCGAACACGAGCAGTCCCGACGTCTCGCGATCCAGGCGGTGGACGATGAAGATGACAGACGCGACTCGCCTCTCCCGGCGTCGCCTCGCCTTTGGCTGCGGCGCCTGAAACGGGCTCGCACTGCTGACGTAGTCGAACAGCAGCCGGTAGGCGGTGCGCTCGCGCTCCCGCTCGGTGGCGACGGTGAGGAGGCCGGGCGGCTTTTCGACGACGATCAGGTCGTCGTCCTCGTGCACGAGCCGCAGCGCGGAGGGAAACGACGGCGCCGGCGCGCCGAGGGTGAGGCGCGCGGCCTCGGAGACGTCGGCGTCGCCGCGATCGACGACGACCCCGTCCACCCGCACGCGCCCGGCCGCGAGCCAGCCGCGCATGGCCGTGCGGGAGGCGTCGGGAAAGAGGTGCTGCAGGCGGTCGAGCAGGCGGCTCAGCGCGGCGGACGCGGGCCGAGCACGAGCGTGACCGGCGCCGCGAGGTACGCCGTGGCCGCTCGCTGCACGTCGGCGGCGGTGACGGCCTGCACCGCGCGTCGGTACCGCTCGGGGTACTCGGCGCCCACGCCCTCCACGTCGTAGAAGGCGAGATACCAGGCGAGCCGCTCGCTCGTGCGCCGGTCCATCGCGTAGCGGCCGAGCAGGTAGCTCTTGGCGCGCGCCAGCTCCTCGGCCGGGACCACCTCGCGCTTCACGCGCGCGATCTCCTCGAGCAGCGCCTGCTCCGCCTGCGCCGCCGTCTCCGGCGTCGTGCCCAGGTAGAGCACGAGCACGCCCGGCTCCTTCACGGGCTCGTACAACGCCGTGGCCGTGTACGCGAGCGCGCGCTTGTCGCGCAGCTCGACGAAGAGCCGGCCGGCCATGCCGCCGCCCAGCACGCTCGCCAGCACCTTCACCGCCGCGTGATCCTGATGGTCGAGCGGTGGCGCCAGCCCGCCCACGAGGATCTGCGTCTGCTGCGCGGCCTGCTCGATGACGCTGCGGCGCGCGGCGACGACCGGCGGCGGGATCGGCGCGTCCAGCGCCGCCGAGCTGCCGGGCGGCAGCGCGCCGAAGCGCCGCTGGACCTCGGCGAACACCTCGTCGACGGGCACCTGGCCGCTCACGGCCAGGACCATGCGGTCCGGACGGTAGAACGCGCGATAGCGCTCGACCACGGCGGCGTGGTCGAAGCGCGCGAGCGAGGCGGAGGTCCCCAGGACGGGGATCGAGTACGGATGCCGGCCGTACAGCAGCGCGTAGAACTCGTCGAAGGCGCGCGAGGGCGCGTTGTCGCGACGACGCTGCAGACGCGAGAGCAGGAAGTCGCGCTCGCGGTCGACCTCCTCGGGCGCCAGCTTCGGCTCGAGCGCCAGCTCGGCGGTGAGACCCAGCAGCTCGCGCCAGAAGCGCGACAGCGCCGAGGCGCGGATCTCGGAGTAGTCCGCCTCGCCGGAGGCGCTGAGCTTGCCACCCAGCCCGGCCACCGCTTCCGCCAGATCGGAGCCGCTGCGCCGAGCCGTGCCCTTCACCATCACCGCGTGGACGAAGTTCGAGAGCCCGGCGGTCTCGGGCGTCTCCCAGCGCGTGCCCATCCGGATCAACAGCGACACCGCCACCACCGGCGCCACGTCGCTCTGGCGCACGATCACGGTGAGCCCGTTCGGCAGCCGCGTCCGCCGGACGTCGTCGCGCGGCTGCGCGGGCGCCAGCGCCGGCGCCGCCGCCAGCGCCACGAGCAGGGCCGCCACGAGGCGGCGCCGGCTCACCGGACACTCTCCGGCAGGAAGCGGACGCGCACGTAGTTGTCGTCCCCGAGATAGGTCCGCGCCGCGTTCTTGATCTGCTCGGCGGTCACCTGGCGCAGCCGCTTCAGGTATTCGACCTCGTCTCGAAGGCTCCACGTCGTCTCGGCCTGACCGTAGTTCTTGGCCAGCCCCTCGGCCGTCTCGATGTCGAAGGCGTAGGTCGACTCGGCCGTGATGATGGCGCGCTCGCGCTCGGCCGGCGTCACGCCCTGCTCGCGCACGCGGCGCACGACCTCGCGCACGGCGGCCTCGGCGGCGTCGAGGTTCTTCGCATCGAGACGCGCGGTGACCGACACCAGCCCGGACTGCTGGCGCGGGATGTACGAGGCCTCGATCGTCTGCACGAGGCCGCGCTGCTCGCGCAGCACCTGGTTGAGGCGGCT
>Ga0137403_10004724_pt1 | contig 15980 bp, 16 predicted proteins | sample CZOMad2_1_16fung_FD_122057 | JGI IMG/M metagenome (GOLD analysis project Ga0137403, IMG submission 122057) | Vadose zone soil fungal communities from Angelo Coast Range Reserve, California, USA - CZOMad2_1_16fungal (Hybrid Assembly) | ecosystem: Environmental > Terrestrial > Soil > Vadose zone... | reverse complement strand
CGCTGGCATCCCGGTAGGGGAGCGGATGAGCCGCGGTTTGCTGCGAGTGTGCGGGGGCGACGAACGGGCTGGCGAGGATCAGGGCACAGAGCCAACTGCAGGTCAGGCGACGGATCATGAATTGTTCTCCGGGGAAAAGGCTTTTTACGGTTTTGGCTTACGAAAACGTTTACATTTTACAGCCGCTCGCACGCGCCCATACCTCGCCACGCGGACTCTGCACTCTACCACAAGCAGCGGACCAGCGATTGCGGCAGCTAGAGCAGCGAGACAGTGACGCGCTTCATCTTCCGGCCGACTTGCAGCACGAATGGCGTGTCCGGGTAGTGTTCCAGGATGGGTGCCGATACGACCGCACCGTTAATTTTGACGGCGCCTTCCTTGAGCTTTCGAGCGGCATCGGTGCGCGACGCGGCCAGGCCCGCTCGACTGACCAGCTTGTCCACAGGGATCGGCAGGGGCTGCCGCCCGGGATTTCCATTCGCGTCCTTAATGGGAAGTGCCTTGGGGTCGAGAAACTCCGATACATTGAGCTTGATGCTCTCAATATTGTCCGGTGTCTCGCCCTTCTGGTGCTGCTTAACCCAGTCTTCTTCCGCTTGCACAGCCGCCTGCGACGAGTGGAAATCCGTCACAATGCTGCGCGCGAGAGCCTTCTTCAAATCCATGGGGTGTTTCTCACCACCGGCGCAATGCCGCTGCATCTGCGAGATATCCGCATTCGAAACATCGGTAAGCAGTTCGTAGTAGCGCCACATCATCGCGTCGGAAATCGACATTACTTTTCCGAACATTTCACCTGGTGGTTCGTGAATTCCTACGGCGTTCTTGAGCGACTTCGACATTTTCTGTACGCCATCGAGGCCTTCGAGAATTGGGGTTGTTAGCACGATCTGCGAAGGGTCACCGTAAGCCCGCTGCAGTTCGCGGCCCACGAGCAGATTAAATTTCTGGTCGGTTCCGCCCAGTTCCACGTCGGCCTTGAGCGCGACGGAATCGTAGCCCTGTACGAGCGAGTAAAGCAGTTCGTGCAAAGCAATCGGCTTTTCCTGCTGAAAGCGCTTGTGAAACTCTTCGCGCTCGAGCATTTGAGAAACCGTGTATTTCGCGGTCAGCCGAATGAAGTCTTCCGTGGAGAGCTTCCCCATCCACTCGCTGTTGAAGCGGACTTCCGTTTTTTCCGGATTCAAGATCTTGAAGACCTGCTCTTTGTAGGTCTCGGAATTGCGCACGATGTCTTCGCGCGTCAGCGGAGGGCGAGTGACCGAGCGACCCGTCGGGTCGCCGATCAACCCGGTGAAATCGCCGATCAGGAAGATGACCGTATGCCCGAGGTCCTGAAAATGCTTGAGCTTGCGCAGAAGCACCGTATGGCCGAGATGCAGATCTGGCGCGGTCGGATCGAACCCGGCCTTGACCCGCAGCGGTGTACCGGTCTGTAGAGACTTTTCCAGGCGCGCGCGCAGTTCTCCGATGTGAATAATTTCCGCCGCGCCTTTGGAGATGTAGGCGAGCTGTTCGTCAACTGGTGGAAAGGTTGGCATCAATCAAGATTATAGCGAGGGTGGATCGGAGAACATTGCAGAAGTCAGATTGCAGATTGCAGAAGTAACCCCAACTATCCTTGTTCTTCCGATTTGCAATCTGAGTTCCGTGATGCCTAGGCAGCAATTCCTTTGGCCGTCCGAAGAGAAGCCACAAAGATCGCCGTCAATTCGTTGGCTTCTTTGATCAAGCCAGCAAGTTTTGCCGAAGGGAAAACACCTGTTTCCAGCATCAATTCGAGCCAGAAAACAGTTTCATCCGACTCTTCGAGAACGATCCCCAGCTTCGCTAGAAATTCAGCGCGCGAACGGGAGCGGCATGCGGCCCGGTAGTTTGCGCCGATGGATGTACCGGCACGTAATAACTGTTTGCCGAGAATATTAGCTTCCGCCTTGCGCGGTAGCGCTCGATAGAGTCTTACGATACGGATTGCAAACATTTTGGTTCGTTGCTTAAGTTCCGCGTCATCCATCCGGCGGGAATCCTGGGTTGCAGAGGCAAATGCGGGAATTGCAAAAGTCAGATTGCTGACTGCAGAACTGCCCTGCCTTTACTTCTGCAATCTGCAATCTGACTTCTGCAATACACTCCCAACCTCACGCTATCACGCGTCCCTAACCAACCGCCTGCCTACTATTGTGTACCGTCCCCCAAGCAGGATATTCAGGGCTTCCGAGTATGCGATGTGCTCCTGCTCGAGGATTCGCGCCGCGAGCGAGTGATCGTCGTCCGAGTCCAGAACCGGCACGGTTTTTTGCAGCACGATCGCACCGTGGTCCAGTTGCTCGTCCACCAAGTGCACGGTGCATCCGGAAACTCGTACGCCATAATCGAATGCCTGCTTCTGCGCGTCGAGGCCTGGGAATGCCGGCAGCAATGAAGGGTGGATGTTCAAGATGCGTTGTGGAAACTGCTGGACAAACCAGGGTGACAGCAGCCGCATGTACCCGGCGAGGCAAACCCACTCGACGGAGTGCTCTTTCAGGGCGGCCACCACGGCCTGATCGTGCTCTTCGCGCGGACAGCCTTTGGAGGGAATCACCAGAGCGGTCAATCCGCGCTGTTTCGCCGTCTCAATCCCCGGAGCGTCCGGCTTGTTCGAGATCACTACCGCGATCCGTGCGTTCGGAATGCGTCTGGCGTCAATGCTGTCCGCGATGGCGATGAAGTTCGAGCCGCGTCCGGAGAGGAGAATGCCAAGGTTGTGCATGGAGGATGGTATTGCAGATTTTAGATTTCAGATTGCAGAAGTAAACCCAGCACAGTATTGCCTTCCGTAATCTAACTTCTGAAATGCTCCCCTACTTCTGCAATCTGAAATCTTACTTCTGCAATGCCTTCTTAGACGTACATCACTTTGCGCTCGCCCTTCACAATGCGTCCGACCGTGTAGTGCTTCTCGCCGATTCGCTCCAGCAGACCTTGCGCTTTCTTGAATTTCGCTGCCGGAATCACCATGAGCATCCCGAGGCCCATGTTGAAGGTACGCAGCATGTCGTCCTGCGGGACGTTCCCAAGTTTTTGCAGGTGCTCGAAGATCGGCTGCACAGGCCAGGAACCCATTTCAATTTCGGCGGCGACGTTACGCGGTAACACGCGGGGCAGATTCTCCGTCATGCCGCCGCCAGTAACGTGCGCCATGGCCGCAACCAGGTCGTTTTCCACCATGCGCTTGATGACGTGCCAGTAGCTCTTGTGGATCTTCAGCAGCTCGGTTCCGACCTTGCCTTTGATCTCATTGACGTACGTATCCGGAGTGTAGCCCGCCACTTCAAACAACAATTTGCGTGCCAGAGCATACCCATTCGTGTGCAGGCCAGTGGAGGGCAGGCCGAAGATCACATCTCCGGCTTCCACTGTCTTGCCAGTAATGATCTTTTCGCGCTCAACCACACCAACGATGAAGCCGGCCAAGTCGTACTCGCCGTCGGGGTAGAATCCGGGCATCTCCGCCGTCTCGCCGCCAATCAGCGCACAGGCATTCGCCTTGCAAGCCTCCGCCAGACCTTCAACCACCTTCACGGCGATTTCCGGATCGAGCGTCCCTGTCGCCAGGTAGTCCAGGAAGAACATCGGCGTCGCGCCTTGCACAGCGATGTCGTTCACGCAGTGGTTGACCAGATCGGCGCCTACGGTGCGATGGCTGCCCATCTCAAACGCCACCCGGAGCTTGGTGCCCACGCCGTCGGCGCTCGACACCAGGACCGGGTCGGTGTACTTGCCGCCCAGGGAAAACAGCCCGCCAAACCCGCCAATCTCGCTCAGCACACCGCGCGTAAATGTCTTCTGCGCCAGATACTTAATGCGCTGCTTCGCGCGGTTACTGGCGTCAATATTCACACCCGCATCAGCGTAGGTAATCGTCTTTCTTGGAGTTTGGGGGGTCGAGGATTTCGATGATTTTGGCACGCGTGAACAATCTTTCCTGGCTTGGTCTTGAAAATAAATACAGGGCGCGGGCTAGCCCAGACGGATGGAAACGAAGGCCCAATCGAGCCACGTTCTGGAGTCAATTGTAGCACGCAGTAGCTGCGCACCCGCCCCATTGCGGCCAAGGCCCAAAAACAAAAAACCCCGGCCAAAAGCCGGGGTCGTGGATCAAAACCTGGATCGAAAACCTGTTACATCTTGTCTTTCTTGTCTTCAGCTTTTTCCTTCTTGTGCTTGTGGGCCTTCTTGGCTTTGGCTTCCTTCTTGTCCATCTTCTTGTCATCGGCAGGCTTGCACTCGGCAAACGCCAACGATGAACTGGTGACCAGCGCCAGAGCAAACAACATCGCGATCAGCTTCTTCATGGGTAAAAGCTCCTTCGTTTCCTACTTCTAGGGATAGAGTGGACACACGTTTTCCCGGTTTGTCGCCGGGCTCGGATCCATCCCGTGAATTGTATGCCAAACCCTGCTCGCGCGCTAGATGGGTAGTCGAAGTTGGCAAGGTCCCGGGCAAAATTGCCGATTTGGGACGAAATCCCTAGAGCGGAATGTTCCCGTGTTTCTTGGGTGGGTTCTTATCCCGTTTGTTCTCGAGCATTCCCAGTGCATGGATCAGGCGCTTCCGGGTCTCGCGCGGATGAATGACGGCATCCACGAAACCGCGCTCAGCCGCCACATACGGATTGGCGAAGCGGTCACGAAACTCTTCCATTTTCTCCGCTCGCATGGCGTCCCGGTTCTTGGCGTGTTCCAGTTCCCTCTTGTAGACGATGTCGACGGCACCCTCGGGCCCCATCACCGCAATCTCTGCAGTCGGCCAGGCGTAGTTCACGTCCGCGCGAATGTGCTTGGACGCCATCACGCAATAGGCGCCGCCATACGCCTTGCGCGTGATGACCGTGATCTTCGGCACCGTCGCCTCGGCAAACGCATACAAAAGCTTCGCCCCGTGTCGAATGATCCCTCCGTATTCCTGCGTCGTCCCCGGCAGGAAGCCCGGAACATCCTCAAACGTTATCAGCGGAATATTGAAGCAGTCGCAGAAGCGGACGAAGCGCGCTCCCTTTACGGAAGCGTTGATGTCCAGCGTTCCCGCCAAAAATGTCGGCTGATTCGCAACAAAGCCGACTGGCTTCCCGCCCATGCGGGCAAAGCCGATCACCATGTTCTTGGCGTAGTGCTCCTGCACCTCGAAGAAGTAGCCGTCGTCCGCTACATGCCGTAGCACGTCCTTCATGTCGTAGGGCTGATTCGACTCCGCCGGAACCAGCGTATCCAGCGCCGCATCCTCTCGATCGATTGGGTCCGTGCAGATCTTGCGTGGCGGCTCTTCCAGATTGTTCGACGGCATAAAGCTGAGCAGCTCGCGAATCATCGAGAGACACTCGGCATCGTCCTTCGCCGCAAAATGCGCAACGCCGGAAGTCTCGTTATGCGTCATCGCGCCGCCGAGCTGATCCTTCGTCACTTCCTCATGCGTCACCAACCGGATCACGTCCGGTCCGGTGATAAACATGTAGGACGTATGTTCCACCATCAAAACGAAATCTGTAATCGCAGGAGAGTACACCGCGCCACCCGCGCAAGGCCCCATCACCGCGGAAATCTGCGGCACCACGCCGCTGTACAAGGTGTTACGCAGAAAAATGTCCGCGTACCCCGCCAGTGACATCACGCCCTCCTGAATCCTCGCCCCACCTGAATCATTCAGCCCGATCAGCGGCGCACCGACTTTGGCCGCCATATCCATAATCTTGACGATCTTTGCCGCGTTGGTCTCCGAGAGCGAGCCGCCGAAGACGGTAAAATCCTGTGCAAACACGAATACTGTGCGCCCGTCGACCTTGCCGTACCCCGTGATGAAGCCGTCTCCCTGAAACTTCTGCTCCTGCATCCCAAAGTCGCTGCAGCGATGCGTTACCAGCTTGTCGGTTTCTTCGAACGTACCCTCATCCAACAGGAATTCGACACGCTCTCGCGCCGTCATCTTGCCTTCTTTACGCTGCTTTTGGAGACGCGCCAGCCCGCCACCTTCGTCCGCGAGCTTGCTCCGCCGCTCCAGTTCCGCGATTTTTTCTTCCAGTTTCATAGCGGGATTATAGCGGGTAGCCGCGCACCGGCTTGGGATCACGTCTTAGGAAAGCGCCGTCAAGGTAGCCGTCTACGATTCGGTCGCCGTACGCGTCATAAATGAAATGGAGGTGTTCCGGGCGCCAGTCCGCGGCACGCCAGATTCTGCCCGAGGTTTTCTGGGCCAGCGGCGGACGGAGGTTTCCTCGAACGCCAGCGGTCACAAGCTCTGGTAACTCTTCCCCAAGAGCCAGGACTGCACGGCAAGCCAAGTCATGAATTCCGTCGCCGCGCACCAGGTCGGCCACGGCCTGATGGACGATCTCGCCGCCGTCGATGGCTTGCGTGAGCGTGTGAACCGTCATGCCGGTCATCTGCGGCTCGAGCAGATAGCTGGGCCAAAAATGCGTGATAGCGCCCCGATACCACGGCGAAAGACCGCCATGAACGTTCCAGCGCTTGCCCTCGACGCGACCGAGCGTGTCCTCTGTAAGTTTGTGGACGCCGTACGACATCAGCAATTCAGGACGAATGCGATCCAGGAATTTCCAGACGGGTGCGGCATTGAGTTCACTCTGTTCAACCACCAGAGTCTCGATGCCACGGGGCAGTTCGGGGCTGGAGAAAAAGCGTTCCTCGCTGCTGGCGCGAGTTGCGAAATGGCGAACAAACAGTTCTTTCGTGCGTGCGTTGAGGCCGTCGGGCGACTGTGGGACGAAGGCCTCGCGGCGCTCGATGATCAAGCCGCTCAGCAGATTGCTCCGGGCAATGCAACGGGCAATGTAGCCGTGCCTGGGATGATCGCCAGTCATCAAGACGATCCCCATGCTAGCTCCCCTGGTGGGCCAGTAGCCCGGCCTCTTCCAATTTTTGCACGACCTCGGAAAGGCCGCTCAGTTTGCAGCCGCAGCGGGAGGCAATCTCCATCATGTCGTGGTCGCCATCGGAATAGTTCAGCACGGTCAGTAGCCGATTGAGAAACTGCCTGGCGTCGACCACGACGTCGTTGGATTTCGTCCGCGTTGCCGCATTGTTCATGTTCGGATAAAGACCGCGCGGGCCGAGTTGCGGTTCGCCAAACGGCTTCAGGTTGAGGAAGCGGCTGCCCATTTCCATGGCTTGGAGGATGGCTTCGATTTCGTCGATGCTGCGAGCCACGTTCGATATCCCCATGAAATCCTTGGTATCAAGGGAGTTATGGTACCCATCGTACTCGCCATAGGTCGTGCGAGCCATTTGGCCGACAGGCAGATTAAAACCCGGAGAGCAATATTGGCGTTCGTCCGATCCAAAGGTCGGATCAAACGGCCGCATCTCAACCGGCGAACCTTCTTTCTCGCGGAGGTATTGGATCGTGCGGTCGGCAAGACCGTCCCCCTTGCGGCTGGTCTTGTAGGTAAGGCGTTGCGCGGGCCCGCCCAGGCAAGTGAGGACTATCCCAGAGATGAGCGTTTTGCTCAGGTGATCGGCGTAACGATGCAGGAAGCAGAGCGCACCGATCGTTTCTGGATTCAAAAGGAAGCGGTAAGTAAAACGGCGACGCGGCCAACTGCGAATGCGTTTAAACAGGCCGAGCAATACCAGGGGCCCGCTGAGTTCGTTGTTGGCGAGGGAAGGATGGCAGAGATAAGAGGTGAGGAGAATTTCGTTGCGGGAGTCGCCGTGCAACGCACAGTGTCCAAATGGAAGGCCACCGTCACCGGAAAAATCGCTGTCGATGTAAGCATGGTACTCGCCTTCCTTCAGTGAGTGCAGCTGCGTATCGGAAAGACAGAAGCCCCAGGTTCTTTTGTAATAGCTGGTTACGTAGGGGATCGCATCCGGATGGGCGGGGACACTGTGAAGGTGAGGTCGTAGGTCGGCTAGACTGAGCCGGCTATTGACGGGCTGGGAATAGTTGACGACAGACAGGCTCGATTGCGCCAGATCGGCAAGCACTCTGCCGTCGGGGCCGGTAAGCGTTGCGCTCCGAATGTTCCATTCCTGCGGGACCGTCCAATCGAAAACGGCGGTGCCTGTGGGCACGACTTCGATTTCCAAGGGCATGTGACGCTGAAAAATGGCGAGACTGCGTCTAAGTCCGTCCCCGGTAATGCTTCGGCAGATAGGAAACAATTCGTCGAACAGGGCCTCGAGGGAACCTTCATTCATGATGCGCTGGCGGGCACACCCTTCTCCAATATCTGAAAATGGAAACACATGATCTGACACCCCTCTATACGTCCATCAGCACTCTATCATGAGGGGTCGTTCAGTGGCCGAGCGCCTGCTGGCAGTCTTCGAAACACATCATGGACGCTATACACCACATCCGGCGGCCGTCCTGGAGGATGACTCCTGGTAGCCTGAAGCGCCCGATCCCAGAATTAACGGTTCGATCCGGTGGCAATAATCGCAGAATTGCCGCTCGAGTCTGCCCACATTCCGAGAAAGCTCCTGTCTTGCTGGGGCAAGTTGGTCCACCAGGTCGGCCACTCGTTCGATCAATATAGCGGGGGTAAGCTGGCTGGTCCGAATCGTAAATCGCTCCCAGCCGATGCTCGCTGCAAAATCCAAACACTTCGGCTGGTATTCGAGCACGACGCAGGGGACATTGGCTGCCGAGGCAAGAATGGCGGCATGAAGTTTTACGGCAATGAGAAGATCGAAGGCCTCCACCTTCTTCAAAAACTTGTCGGGCGTGGTTAGCGGAGCGTTGACCGCCGATTCCGGCAGGCCCGCGAGCCGTGCAACTCGTAAGGATGGATCTAGATCCTTGGTCCAGACCGGCAACAGTTCAACGGCGTGGCTCTCTTCTCGCAACCACTGCGCCAGCGCGACGAGTGACTGCTGGATATCGTCGGGCTGACCCCAAAGATTGCCGGAACAATCCCCGGTATTGATGGCAACACGCAAGGGACGATCGGGTCGCACCCAGGCGGGAGGGTTCCGGTAACGGGAGTGGTAGGCAATGGCCGGATCTCCGGACACCATCACGTTCTTGGCTCCAGCTTCGCTCAAGGACGCCAAGGAATTTGGCCCGCGCACGCCGGCGATGGGCAACTCAGCTAGGGCGGAAACCCACTCTTTGCGGGTGTCCTTCCAATCCGGGCGGGAAGACCAAAACTCCGGCGAGGCCACTCCCGAGCCAAAGATCGGGACTAGAGATCTGGTTCGCTTCCGGATCTCCAGGTAAGTCGCCAGGTTCCACGGAGTGCGGTTGATGAGAGTGCCTCCTCCGAAAAGCCCTACCTCGCCGCCGAGAAGCTTCACGAAACCATGAGCGCCCTGCGCTGCGAGCTTCCGCAACCGCGGCTGGCGCCACACTTCGTCGGCGAACCCTCGGAAAAGGTTGCGGGTGTCTGTGGCCCCTCGCCGGAGCCACTGGACCCCATCAGGCCGATACGACAATTGATAGGAGGTAGACCAACTCACGGACGGGAAGCGCTCCCGGCAAATTTCGTACATGGCTTCGTCGCCCAGATTCGCGAATCCGGTCCAGCCAGCGTAAATTCCTGCGCGGTTTGTTGCTATTAATCCCATAAAGTTACTCGACATTATCGCTGGATTGAGCAGCGTTTTCAATACGGAAAGTCACATCTGAGTTCTCCGGTTCAGACCCAGGATACGCAAGTTTTTGCACAGCATCCAGAGTGGTCGCAAAGTTCGATTGGCTCATGCCTGACGCATTTGTTTTAGCCCAGCGCCTGTGCCAAGTCCTCAATCAAGTCATCCGGATGCTCCAGACCCACGGAGACACGAAGTAGGTTCCGTGGGACCTTGGTTCCCTGCCCTTCCGAGGAGGCGCGGTGTTCGATGAGGCTCTCGGTCCCGCCCAGGCTGGTGGCGTTGGTGAACAGCTTGACGCGCGAGGACACGCGGATGGCTTCGTCATACCCGCCGCGGAGTTGGAAGGACAACATACCTCCAAACAACTTCATCTGGCGGCGCGCCAGGTCGTGGCCGGGGTGCGAGGCTAGGCCGGGATAGCAGACGCGCTCGACTTTGGCGTGCCCTTCTAAAGCTGGGGCTACCTTGGCGGCGTTGGAGCAATGGCGCTCCATGCGGCAATCCAGCGAGCGCAAGCCGCGCAGAACGAGCCAAGAATTGAAGGGTGAAGCGGCCGCACCCATGATCATCCGAGTCCGGTAGAGGCGCTGCTTCCAACGCTCGCTCGATTTCAGCACCAGGCATCCTCCCTGCACGTCGCTGTGGCCACCACAGTATTTTGTTGTGGAATGCAGAACGATATCGGCGCCGAATTCCAAAGGCCTTTGCAGCATCGGAGTGGCGAAGGTATTGTCGACGAGAAGATCGGCTCCGGCAGTGTGGGTAATTTCGGCCACCGCGCCGAGGTCGGTGATCTTCATCATTGGATTGGAAGGGCTCTCGGCAACGACGAGCTTCGTACTGGGCCGAATCGCGCTTTGAATTGCGGCGTGGCTCGTCATGTCGACCACCGTGTATTCGATCGCCCAATGCGACAGGAACTCACGGTAGAGGTTGCGGAAGCCCGTGTAGGCATCGTCTGGAAAGACCACATGCGAGCCCGGCTCAAGCGATTGCATCACGGTGCAGAGGGCTCCCATGCCCGAGGCGAAAGCCAGCGCGGTTTCGCCACCTTCCAGCTTCGCCATTGCCTCTTCGAGCCGAGTCTGCGTGGGATTCTTTTCGCGGATGTAGGAGTAGCCGTGCGTCTCTTCGCAGGCCGGACCGTGCTCAAACGTGGTGGAAAGGTGAATTGGCGGGGCGATGGCTCCGGTGGTGGGGTCGATGTCGGCACCTGCGTGCACGGCCAGAGTTTCCAAACGCATGGTTGAGTCCTCGGGAGGCGGGAATGAAAGAACTCAGTCGATTATAGGTGCGATTTGCGACTGAGCAGCCCAACCTACCCAATGGCTTTCGTATTTGCAGCCACCAAAAAGAACCCTTGACTCGCAGCGGGCTTGGGAGCAGATTCTTGGGCAGAGGTGTTCCCATGAAACTAAGCGACACCATCGGGTCAGTAATGAAGACCAAAGGCGGCCAAGTGTGGTCCGTCACCCCGGAGCAGTCGGTTTATCAAGCCGTGGAGGCAATGGCGGAGCGAGGCATTGGCGCCTTGCTGGTCATGTCCGACGAGAAGCTGGTGGGGATTCTTTCCGAACGCGACTACGCGAGGAAGGTCGTCCTGAAGGGGCGGTCGTCGAAAGAGACGACGGTGGCCGAGATCATGACCTCGCCCGTGCTGCATGTGAGCCCGCGCATGGCGGTCGACGAGTGTATGGCGCTGATGACCCAACACCGCATACGCCATCTGCCGGTGGTAGAGGGAGAACGCGTCGTGGCCGTCGTTTCAATTGGAGACATCGTCAAGTGGATTGTCTCCAAGCACGAACAAACAATTCAGGATATGGAAAGCTATATCAGCCAAAGCTACCCGGCGTAACGGCTCGCACGGCCGCCTGGGCTCAGCGGGCGGAGACGAAAGAATCCTCGGGCTGGGTACGGACGTTGCCAGCCGCCATGCGGTAGGTCTTGAGGAGTTGCCTGACCGAGGCGTCCCACGAAAACTTGGCGACCTGCGCGACGCTGCGCTGCTTCAGCCCGGAACGCAAAATAGGGTCGAGTAGGGCGCTGTGCAGTCCGCGCATGATCTCGAAGACGTTTTCCGGATTGACTAGCACAGCGGCATCTCCGACTACCTCCGGCAGCGAAGAGGTATTCGAGGTAACAACCGGCGTACCGTGGGCCATGGCCTCGAGCGGCGGCAAGCCGAAACCCTCGTACAAAGAGGGAAATACGAACACCTTGGCCGCATCGTAGAAGATGCGCAAAATATCGATGGGCACAAAACCCAGAAACCTAACATCGCGCCCGACGCCGCTGCGGCGGACCGTGCGGCGCAAGTCGGGATGGCTGGAAACGTCATCGCCGATGATGATGAGCTTCAGATCCGGATAGACGCAATCCTTAGCCAACTCGGTTTTGAGCGCGGAAAATGCCTCGATAATGCGCACGACATTCTTGTGGGCGCTGACCCTACCGACATAAAGTAGAAATGGGTAGTTGACCTGATAACGCTCGGCGATGATTAGCTTTTCGGCATCGGTAGCGTGACCGTGCAGGAAACGTTCGTCGAGGGCGTTGTAGGCCACGTCGATCTTCGCTTGCGGGATACCAAACAAGTGCCGCACTTCCTGGCGCGTAAACTGCGAAACGGCAATGATGCGGGCTGCACGCTGCAGAGCGCGGCGCGTGAGTTGGAAATGCAAAAATCGTTTGATTCCAGATTTTTGGCCGGAGCTGACCAGGTGTTCGAGCACGTCGTGAACAGTGATCACATAAGGACAGGACAAAGCCCGCGGAAGCCAAACTAGGTGGGGGATGTGCACCAGATCGCAGCGATGCTGGCGAACCGCCTTGCGAAATTCCAGCCAGCCAGGGAGAGAGAGTTCGCGGCGGAGAAGCGGAATATTCCGAATGTTGGCGGGCAAGGGACCAATCTCATGAACGCTTTCGGGCGCTCCGATAAGGAGATACTGATTTTCGCAGTCCAGACGCCCCAGAGTGCGTACGACGTTCCGGATGTAGGTGCCGACGCCAAAATCGGAAACCCGGCGAACATCGATGGCGATCTTCACGGAGATGATTAAAGCACAGAGCGGGAGAGAAGACTCTTGGCAAAATCCGTTGCGTACCGGACGACGCCGATGGAGGCACGGGCGTCCTCGCCCGTGCGGTTTAACCGCCGGTCTCCCGCCATGTCCAGCAGTAGTCCAGTGGGTCGTGGACCAGTCCCGCGCCAACGGGATTTCCGAGGATGTAATCCAGCTTGTCTGTAATGCTCTCTTCGTGGCGCAAGGCTCTGTCGAACGATTCGTCCTGCCAGACCTTGCCGAAACGACCTAGCAACTTGTTGATGCGATGAGCTGAGGTGCTCTTCAACGCCTGCATGATGTCGGCGATGGCGAAGGGGCCATCTCCGTCAGCCAACGGGGTCAGGACAATGTGGACGTGATCTGGCATTACGACCAGTCCGTGAAGACGAAATTTTTTCCCGTTCCCATAGATGCAGACTTCGAGCACCACGTCGCGGGCGGGTTCCGGGAGAATCCATCGCTGGGCGGTGGAGAAGGTAATGAAGAAGGCTTTGTCGTCTGGTTGGTAGTGTGGAAGTTTGCGGCGATATTCGTACTTTCGTTCCATCTTCAGAAACCAGCACGGGCGAGGACGCCCGTGCCTCCATTGTTTTAGCCGCGGACGCCCGCTAAGTTGCGGTTGCGGCGTTCCGGGTAGAGGGGAAACGCTTCGGCGAAGGCTTCGACCTGCTTGCGAATCTTCGTCAAAGCGATGGGATTGGTGCGCTCGTTGAGGGCTTCAACTATCCAGGCGCCGACCTTCTTCATATCGGATTCCTTCATTCCACGCGTGGTCAGCGCCGGAGTTCCGATGCGGATTCCGCTGGGCTTCATGGGCGGATTGGCATCGAAGGGAATCGCATTCTTGTTGACTGTGATGCCGGCGTCGCCCAGGGCCCTTTCCGCATCGCTGCCAAACATGCCCTTGGCGAAGACGTCAACGAGCAAGAGGTGCGTGTCGGTGCCGCCGGAAATGATGCGGTAACCTTCCGCGGCGATGGTGGCGGCAAGAACTTTGGCGTTGGCTACGATCTGGCGTGCATAGTCGCGGAAAGAAGGCTGCTGGGCTTCGAGGAAGCAGACAGCTTTGGCGGCAATGATATGGACCAGGGGGCCACCTTGCATGCCCGGGAAGACGACTTTGTCAATGGCGGGACCGAGATCAGCCTTTGCCAGAATCATCCCTGCACGCGGCCCGCGTAGAGTCTTGTGGGTAGTGGAGGTAACGATCTGCGCATGCGGCACTGGCGAAGGATGTGCGCCGCCCGCGACCAAACCGGAAAAGTGCGCCATATCAACGAGAAAGAGAGCGCCGACTTTATCGGCGATGGCCCGCATTCGTGCGAAGTCGATGGTGCGCGGATATGCGCTGCCGCCGCCGATGATCATCTTCGGACGTTCCTGCACGGCGAGTTTCTCAACTTCGTCGTAGTCGATGGTTTCGGTTTCTCGGGTGACGCCGTAGGGAACGATGCGATAGGTCTTGCCGGAAAAATTCAGCGGGTGGCCGTGGGTGAGGTGGCCACCGTGGGCGAGATTAAGGCCGAGGATGGTATCACCGGGTTGCAGAACGGCGGCATAGGCTTCCATGTTGGCTTGCGATCCGGCATGGGGTTGCACGTTGGCATACTCCGCGCCGAAGAGCTGTTTGGCACGGTCGCGGGCCAGATTCTCGACGACATCAGCATACTCGCAGCCGCCGTAGTAGCGCTTGCTGGGATAGCCTTCGGCATACTTGTTGGTGAAGACTGAACCCATGGCTTCGAGCACGGCTTCGCTGACGAAATTTTCGGAGGCGATCAGTTCCAGGCCCTCGTGCTGGCGACGAGTTTCGTTGTCGATTGCATTGGCGATTTGGGGGTCGAATTCGGCGAGCGGACGGGACATGGGATTGGGTTTCATTGGATTCTGTCTCTCGTTGTAGGCTATCAGTTCTCGCGGCTTTTCGACGAATCTCGAAACGCCGAGCGCACAAACGTGACCAAGTGCCAGCCATCGATGTAACTGAAGGGCGCTTCGCCGCACGTGTAGTGGCCGCAGGGGAGTTCGACGGCTTTGAGGTCGACATTGCGTTGGCGCAGTTCACTAATGATGTTCTTGGAATACTCCGGCAAGAATGTTAAGTCGTAAGTGGCAAAGATAATCATGCTCTTGCGCGGATAGCGCGCGTACTTGTCGAAATAGGCGGCGGGGCTGGCGGCGCGCAATAGGGCTCGCAATTGGTCGCTGGTGATGGACGCTTCGAGGCCTTCCTTCACGTGACGCGTGGATTGGCCGGTCCACACGACATCGGAAAAATATGTTGAGGCATGATTGAAGGCCGCGACTTTGATGCGGGGCTCGTGCGAGGCACAGAGAAACGCATAGCATGATCCCAAGCTCGTTCCGATGACGCCAAGTTCGGTGTAGCCCTGCGACTCGAGCCAATCCAGGCAGCAACGGAGATCGATCACACCCTGGCGCGCGGCATCGAGCGTGCGGCCGAGGTTGGAGGACACGGCATAATCCGAACGCTGAATTTCGGCGGGCTTGCGGATGTCGTGGTAGGGCAAACTCATGCGCAGCGCGGCAATGCCGACCTTCTTCAAAATCGAACAGAGCGAGTTATATTGAAGGCCGTTGGCGTTCCAGTGTGGCAACACCACTACCGCACGCTTGCCGGCGGCGGGAAACCAGCGCGCGTTGGCCAGGTTATTTTCTGGGTAGGGGCTGGCGATTGGCGAGGTAAAGCGCAGAAACTGTGCCGGAGAGAGCTTGCCGCTCTCAGCATCGGCACGAAGCTGTGCGTCCTGCGCCAGCGTCTCAGGGCGCACATTGGTGGGGAAGAGCTGCGGATGACGCTCTTCAAGGCGAAAGTCTGTAGGCGTGGTGTAGCCGTAGAACTCCTCGGCACGCGCAGTGATCTCTTCATTTACACGTACCATGCGTTCAAAGGCATCAGGATCGTTCTCTGTACTGGATGCTGCGATCGAACTAAAGTCCGCAAGCCAGTCGAAGCCCCACTCCAGCGGTCGCACAATGCGATTGGTATCGCGCGTAGTGAGTGCAGTCTCCCAACGGTACATCCACTGCGCATAAAGCTTTCCGAACATCCTCTAAGGATACCAACCACAGAGCGTTCAGGCACCTTTACGCAGAATGTTTACAGATCGCGGTATAACGGACCTCAAACTACCCATCGACCTGTCATCCTGAGCGAAGTCGAAGGACCTACTTTTTACATTCCACCACAACATTTCAGATTGTTCTCTCGTACTCACCACTACTGCGGGGTGCCCCACTCATCGCAGTTTTTTTGCGATGAGTGGGATATTCGCGCGAAGGCGCGAACCGC
>Ga0137403_10004723_pt1 | contig 15980 bp, 17 predicted proteins | sample CZOMad2_1_16fung_FD_122057 | JGI IMG/M metagenome (GOLD analysis project Ga0137403, IMG submission 122057) | Vadose zone soil fungal communities from Angelo Coast Range Reserve, California, USA - CZOMad2_1_16fungal (Hybrid Assembly) | ecosystem: Environmental > Terrestrial > Soil > Vadose zone... | reverse complement strand
AGGACAGGATGCTGGCGAGCGGTCGTGCAGCGGTACGGCTTCTCGGCGCGAAGAAGTAGTCAGCCGGTTCTCACGCTCCTTGCGGGCTGCAGGCTGCTCGAAGTTTGGTCAGCTTGGCCGCTGCCCGGCGCCCGGAGTGATCGACGCCCCTGCAGGCGCCTGGAGCTCCTTGTGAGCGGCGCTCGTAGCTGGCGCCGCGCTTGGACGGTCCGCTCTTTTCTGCGGGTTATTCCGCCTCATCATCTTCATCCACGATCTCAAAGTCACAGAGATCCTCGACAACGGAATGCAGCTCGATCTCGAACCAGTCCTTGAACATCGCGAAGTCTCGGCCCTTTGGCCATGCAGCCTCGTCGGTATGCCATCCATAAAGTTCGTTCTCGAAGATCGCGGGATGCAGCGTCGCGAGAATCTCCCACGCCCCTTCATCGTCCTCGTAGCTTGGAATCAGATATACAGTCTGCTCCTCGTTCGGATCGGGCACGAGCCCCGAGTCGTCCAGCCCGGCGGCCCAATCAAGGTAGGGCTGCCTCGGCCGCACGATCACGACACCGCGGTTAAGCATCGATGCACCATATCCTGAGGCCTAACGCCCAGGATAACGTGCGGCGCGAAGCGTCAGCTCCACTGCCTCATTAACTCTCTGCGCGTCTCAGCGCCTTCTCGATCTCAGTGGCGGCGGCCGCAGCGTCGCCCTTCCAAGTGTAGTACAGCTTATCTTCTGCCAGGGGCAACGCTGCTGCAAAGTCCACCCTTTCATCTGGGTAATGCACCACAATGGGTAGAATTACCTTGATGCCCTGCCGGGCCTCCCGGTTGAGTGCCGCCTGCAGCTCTCGCTTCGGCCAGTTCTTCCGTAAGAATGCCGGCGAGACGACAACCAATACGAATGACGCCTGCGCCAGACCGGCGCTTACCTTTTCTGTAATGCTGTCCCCGATAGTAAGCTCCGCCTCATCGAGCCAGCAACTCACTCCACGATCGAATAGCGCATCGCGCAGAGGTCGCACTACAGCGTTCTTGTCCTCCGATGCATGGCACAAGAACAGGTCTTTACGCCCAAAAGACTCCTCCGCATAGGACTCGTACGAGTCAAAGGTCTCCGGTGGATGGGGCACCAGGAGGTCGAAGTCGCGGTGAGCAGGGTTGATAAGATAAGTAGCCTCTCCTGGAGCGGACGCAGAGGGAACCTTAAGCAAGCAGGACTGCGCCCGAGACAACCAGGCATCGCCAAAGGCCCGAGTTGCTGCCGGAGGCGGGAAGGAATTCCAACCCTGCGGCAATTCTGACGGGTCAATGCGCTGGCGCGAAATCTCATCCGACACATCGATACGTAGGAACCGCAGGGTTTGCGTTGCTTCCGGTAGCGTCGTGCCGGAGTGAGCAACCACTTCGAGAAGCGCGCCTGACTTCGAGGCGCTTGAGTAGACGACGGCTTGCCCGGGAGAGCTCCAGCGTCCTCCGACACGCTTTGCTCCTTCTCCCGTGAGTGCGCTCGTGGCGAACCTATCGGAAACAACACGCCACAGCTTCATAGGGCTAAGTGGTTGATGACAAACAGCCATAGCAGGATGGCTGGAATGCACTGAGCCAACAATCCCTCCCGCTTGTCTTGATGCCTAACCGGCCGCAGTCAGCCGCCGGAGGGCGAGCAACTACCCCAGGGGATCAGTCTCTCGTTGCCTTCGTGATGGCGTTGCTCCTCTGGCGACGTGGCCGACGACGGTCCGGCCGACGATCCACGCGCACCGCGATTGTCTGGTGGTTGAGCTTGAGCGAGGTGTGGCAGAGGCAGGGACACAAGCGGCCGATGCACCGACCGCGGAGACACTGTGCCACGTCCGGGAGGTCATCCCTCGAGGCGTGTCTCATGGGCGGCGCCGCACCGGCCGCTGCCGAATGGTCCTCAGAGCGCGCTCCGGATCGTCTGCGGACCGCCGTGAGCGGTTCCCTCCAGGATCAATGGTGCCTTCTCAGCCTTTCTTCGACGTCTGGGAGAAGAACGTGCCCATCAGCGGCCGCAGCGCCGTGCCCCCACAGTCCGGGCACTTGTAACCTCCGCGCTCGCGCTCAGCGATGGACAGCGTCAGGGTGACTTCCTTCTTGCACTTCTCGCAATAGAACTCGTAGTGGGGCATGACCGGTCCTCCTTGATGCCGTCAGGCCAGTGCCCTTCAGCGGTGACGATCGAGGCGTTCCGAGGGGAAATATACTCCCTCCCCGCTGTCGAGGCGAGGGAGGCGCACCCACCCCGGTCGCCACCGCCGCAGGACTGGTCGAGCTGCTTCAACTTCCGCGGTCTCCGTGGGCCTCCACGTAGGGGGTCGTAGCCGCCAGGCGCCCGCAGGACTGTGTGACGCCCGGGACGCGGCCCCGCTCGCCGGGGCCGGGACGAATCGAGGCCTCTGTAGGCGCCTGGGAGCCACCTGCGGAGCGCGGCGCCGGCCGACGCGGGCTACTGGCCGGGCCGCAGGGAGCAAAGCGCGTTAGGGTACTAACCTAAAGTTCCTGTACAACCGACCGCAGCATAAGCGTTTTTAGGCGCCTGGCCGTGTCTTGGGCGTGTCCTTCGGAACGCCATTGGGGCGTGTTGGGGCGCGTTGGGTAGCGTTGCGGGGCCCGATTTTGCCTACCAAAACCATACCTGTGGCCGAGGTGGCCGCGCGAACACGGCCAAAACACGCCCAAAACGACCAAGGGGCTAGCCGGTGAAGCGGCTAACCCCTCGGTTTACTTGGTTGCGGGGGCTGGATTTGAACCAGCGACCTTTGGGTTATGAGTGCGAGACGGCCATGACCGGTAACCCTCTGATCTCGCGAGAAAGCGTGCTGCTGCGAGCAGTTCCACGTTGTCTGCTGATGCGCCCTTCTTCATCCCATTACGGGATGTTTCGGAATGTCACGGGAGCAAAATGGGAGCAGAACGGAAGGAAGCGAGCTCACTGCTGCCCGAGGCACAGTATAGGAATCGAGGGCGGAGAGTTGGCTCGAAGTCGACTTTGGAGGGGTTGGCCTCGCCGCGTAGAGATTGTCAGATCGGTGTGGCCCCAACGGGATTCGACCACATGACGCGTTACATCGAAGTCGACTTCGGCGGTGTCTCCCTTGCCGCGTAGAGTTTCGGACGGCTGGTCGCCACGCGATTCGAACCCTTGGGGCGCGGTCGAGCGTCCGCCGGCGCCGATCAGTTCTTCTCCGGAGGAGGAGGGAGCGGGAAGGTAAGGACCGCTCCGGCGTCAATTGACAAGACGTCCACGGTACGCATAATGTGCGCACACGCTTGCGCTGTTCGCTCCCGACGACTCGATGGCGACCGATCCACTTCACGCTGAGGAGGACGAAGGATTCATCAAGCTGCAGGCCATGCCGGCAGCCGCGTCACCGTCGAGCAAATAGTAGGGTCGTCAGGCCTCGCTAGAAGGAAGGGAGAACATAGTGAGCTTCGCTGGAACGACAGTTGACGTAGTGGAGCAACAAGGGCATGGCGACCGAGCTCGCTAATCCAGCCGCATGGTACGCGAGCTGGGCGTGGAGCCTGCCCTTGATCGTCCTGAACGTGCTGATCCATGTCATTGGCCTCGGGCTCATCAACGAGAGAGTCGTTCAGGCCCTGAGCGACGGCCCGATGAGTCGCCGTCGCTTAATGCCGAGGTTCGTAGGGGCCATGAGCGTGACCGTTGTGGCTGCAACGGCTCTCCACGCCCTGGAGGGGATGATCTGGGCAGTCGCGTATCGCTCTCTTGGCGCCCTGCCTGACAACAGATCGGCCATGCTCTATTCGATCAGCGCGATCACGAGCTTCGGGCACGCGAACCTCTTTCTGGAGGATCACTGGAAGATGATGGGGGCGCTCGAGGCTCTGAACGGGATGATGTTGTTCGGGCTGACCACGGCCTTCCTCTTCGCCATTATCCAACAGGTCTGGCCGCGAGGAAAGACAGACAGGAGTGGCACGACCTTGGTGGCGAGCAAGTGAGAAGGCTTGGCTCCGCCCACAGCCAATCATGCTCTTTCTGACTCGATGGTTCGGTGTGACCGAGAGCAACAGATCGTACAAGAGCGCGAACGGCGCTGGCCGTCTGGTCGCTCGCCGGCTCACGCGTCGCGCGGCCGACCTCCACGGCATCCTGACCCGTCGCGAGCCCAAGGCGCGCCGGGTGCTGCAGGCGCTCTTCAACGAGCGGCTAGCGTTTACGCCCTTCGACGAAGGGCCGACACGCGGCTATCAGTTTTTCGGGACGGGAAGCTACGGCGGACTACTGGTCGGCGATACCTGTCCCACTAGCAATGGTGGCCCCAACGGGATTCGTGCGCTAGTGGGCCTAGACCTCACTTTCTCGATTCGCGGCGTGGCCATCCGCCACTAACGAACACCACTCAGGGCCGCAAGGCGCAGGGGCCTGAGCGGATCCAACTATGCGGCGCTCGTGGTCGAACTGGCCGCGAGCCCTTCATCACGTTGGTCTCTCGGGTACCGGGCGCGTAGCGGGCTGGGCCGAGGGGTCCTGAAGCAGACGCACCTCGCGCTGAGGAAAAGGAAACGAAATCCCGGACGCCTGCCCCGCATCATAGACCGCAGTGGCCAGCTCGCTCCGGATCAGGGACCACTGGTCAAACTGGTCTGTCCAGGCCCGCAACTCGAAATTGATCGAGCTGTCGCTGAAGCCCGTGAAGAACGCTCTGGGCGGAGGTTGCCGCAACACCTTGGCGTGTGCCTGCGCCACCGTTTCCAGCATCTCCATGACTTTCTTGGGATGCGCGCTGTAGCTCACGCCCACGGGCAGCTCGATGAGCCGCTGCCGATCGCTGAACGTCCAGTTCGTCACCCGTTCCGTGACGAGCTGGGCGTTGGGGACAATGACCTCGGCCCCTTGCCCGGTGCGCACCACGCTCGAGCGAATGCCGATCCGGCGCACGTTCCCCGTGATCCCGCCCGCCTCGATGGTGTCGCCGACGCGGATCGGCCGCTCGAAGAGCAGGATCAGCCCCGAGACAAAGTTGTTCACGATGCTCTACAGGCCGAAGCCGATCCCGACGCCGAACGCGCCAGCCATGATGGTCACCTTCGTGAGGTCGAGCCCCAGGATCGCCAGGCCCGCCAGGAAGCCCAGCGCGAGGAGGATGTAGTTCAGCAGGCTCGAGCTTCACCATCGACGGCCGATCAGGAGCGTTTCCGGTGCAGCCTGGCGCCAGCCAAGCAGCAGCACGAAGACCAGGGCAGGCCAGACCAGGAGCAGTAGTCCGGTCCCTGTTTCCACGAGCGCGGTCACGATCATGCGCGGCGTCACGCGCATCGGGCGCGCCTTGTTTCAAGTACCCGAGCGAAACGCCCATCCGATGAGGAGCAACCCGATCGCGGCGATCCAGCTGCCGGCCACCCGTACGACCACGCGGGCCCACACCGCGCGGAGCGGGACCACGAAGGAAGCGGCGAGTGCGACGAGCGTGAAGACGGCGGCGACGACACCCAGCAGTCCCACCGCGCCAAGCCAGGGCTGAGCCAGGGTCGATCCATTCAGGTAGCCGTGGCCGAGGCCCAGCAGGGCGGCCAGAAGGGTCGTTGCGCCAAACGAGAGCCGAGCGTCCGACGCCACGAGGCCGCCGAGAAGCACGAAGGAAAGCGCTGTCCAACTGGGGCTCAGGCCGCCCTGCACCGTCAGGCCGATGACGCCGCCGAGCAGCCACGCGGCCGGCAGCACGAAGAGCGCCCGGCGCCCATGGGTCACGCCGCGCAAGCCGGCGAGTAGCGCCAGCGCCAGCACGGGAACCAGGTCCTCCGGCGTGAGCGCAAAGTGGAGGAACCCGTCATAGAGGGGCCCCAGGCCCGTCGTCACGAGGTGGGCCGCTGCCCTCGAGGGGCACGAGGCGAGGGTCAGGCCGCCGATGACCGCAACCAGCCGGTGTGGCCACCGCATCGTTGGGCCACTCATGCGATTGCCCTCCACATGAAGAACACCCCCGCCAGCGCGACGACGGCGCCCGCCGCACGCAGCAGAGTCTGTCCCCATAGCCAGCGATGGATGAGCCCGACGGCGATGCCGACCCCGTGCAGGCAGCCGGTGGCTATTACGAAGCCCATGCTGTAGAGGAGCGCGCTCTGGCCGGCTGGCAGCTCGGTGCCGTGCGCGTGGCCGTGAAAAATGCCAAAGAGCCCCACGAGGACGACGGCCGCGGCGAGAGGCGGACGCAGTGCCGACATCACCGCCAGGCCCAGCAGTATCGCCGAGGCCGCGATGCCCACCTCGACGCCGGGCAGTGGTACACCGAGCAGGCCCACCATGCCCCCGAGTGCCATGACCATGGGAAAGGTCACGGGCAGGATCCAGATGGCCGGCGCGCCCAGCTGAGCGCCCCAGAGGCCCACGGCTATCATTGCCAGCACGTGGTCGAGCCCCGACACCGGGTGCCCGAGGCCGGTGAAGAAGCCCGCAGCCTGCCCCTGCTGGACATGGGCATGGGCCGGCGGCGCCCACATGAGAACCGCGAGCAGCGCAAGCGCCCAGGCTCCCGCCGGTCCTCTCTTCAACGGGCGCCCCCGAGCAGAACGACAAGGCGCTGGATGGTCCAGTAAGCGCCGAGCGAGCCAACCGTATACGCCGGCAGCGCCTCGATCACGCGGGGCCAGCGGACCTCCAACACACGGAAGGCGCGCTCGAGGAGCAGGACCAGCATCACGAACAGGAGTTGGCCGGCCTCGACACCGGCATTAAAGCAGAGGAGCGCCAGGGGAATCTCCGCGCGCGGCAGACCCATCGTGGTGAGGCCGCTCGCGAATCCAAACCCGTGCAGGAGGCCGAAGGCGAACGCCACTACCCACGGCTGCCGGATGGTCAGGCTCGTCCCGCCCCGCCAGGAGCGGACGATTTCCGCACCGAGGAACAGAATCGAGAGCGCGATGGCGGCGTTGAGGGGCGGCGCCGGCACGCTGGCGTACCCGAACGTGGCGATGGCGAGCGTGATGCTGTGCGCCGCCGTGAAGGCGGAGACGGTTTTCACGAGCATCCAGCGGTCCTTCACGATGAGCAGCAGCCCGAGGACGAACAGCAGGTGATCCACGCCGAGCAGGATGTGGTGGATGCCCGCGGTCAGGTACCCGGCCGCGACCGCCAGCGGTCCCCGCGAGGACGCAACCTCGATCCAGGGCTGGGACGAATGAACCAGCGTGGTCGTATGCCGGCCGTCGCGCAGCCTTACCCGAACCAGGACGTCGGTGATGGTGGCCTGCAATCCCACGAACTCGACGCGCTTGCCCGCCAGTCCGTCGCCGCCGGCCGCGATCACGCGGCGCTCGACCAGCGAGTCGGACAGCTCATGCGTTGCCGGCTCAGTCACATCGCGCACATCATCGGGGAATCGCAGCACGATCGGCAGGCGCATGCCGGAGAGCACGGGGGTGCGCCAGAGGACGTCATACCGGCCGGGCGCCGTCTCGGTGATCTCCAGGTAGGCTGGGCGCGATTCGTGCGCCCAGGTACCAGGCGCATGGGCCAGCACGGCAAGCGCGACAGCGATGAGCGACGAGCCCGGCAACGTCCAGGCCCCTCGCCCGATCTTCACGGGGCCTTCGTGAGGGACGGCGCACCGGCGGCGGAGACGTCCTGCTTGGCGGGGCCTGGCAGGACGATCTCGTAGCGGGCCCTCATCGCCTCATAGGCGCGGCGACGTGTCTCGGCCCGCTGGTCCGCGGTCCACTCCGTCTTAGCCTCCGTTTCGACCTCCTCGAAAGCGGGCACGCGGGCGGGGGTGAGCGAGTCCACCCAGACCAGGTGCCAGCCGTAGCCGGACTCGATCGGTCCCTGCCACGAGCCGGGCTGTTGCCGGAGGAGCGCCTGGGCGAATCTCGGCCCGAACAGCTTGGCCATCTCCTCGAACGAGCGATCACCGTAGTAGTCCTGGAACATGAAGGGGTCGGCAATCGCCGCTCCTTCCTGCGCCGTTGCGGGCTTGCCGCGCAGCTTGTCGAGCCCGCGCGCGGCGTCCTCGCGTGCCCGCGCCCCCCGCCGGTCCGGAGAGTAATACAGGTGGCGGAACGAAACGCGGGGGGGCAAGGCAAAGCGGTCGGAGTTTTTCTCGAACCAGGCCTTGAGCTCTTCCCTCGTTGGCTCGCGAAGCGCCGACACGTCCTCGAAGAGAAACTCCATCTTCTGCGCCAGCCGGCGCTTGACGATCGTGTCTTCCTTATCGAGCCCGAGCGCTAGCGCTTCGCGGTAGAGGATCTCCTCGCGGACCCTCATGTCCACGAGGCTCCGCATCTGCTCGGGCGTCGGCGAGGGGCGCCCCTGGGCGAGCCATGCCACGCTCATCTGGCGCAGATCGTCTTCCGTCAGCTCGATGCGGGTGGACAGCGCCCCTGCTTCCGGGCTCGGCTGCAGGGCCCGATAGCCGAGGAAGAAGACCGCACCGATCAGCAGGAACTGCACGAGCGGCTCGCCAAGCCATCGCCGGAGCCGTTGCCACCGCTCGGGCGATGACGCGAGTCTGGCCGACGCGCGCTCGGGAGGGCGCGCGTGATCGCCAGGGCCGTACATTTGCCCGGTCGGGTCGAGCATTCTTATTTCAGCGACGGAGCGACTTTCGAATCCGGGAGCCGAGTGGGCAGCTGGCCTCCGGGAGGCGGGGGGCCGACGGGCGCGGCCGGCAGCGATGCGAGCGCGGCCTTGGCCTCAGCGCGCGGGCAGCGTTCGAGATACGTCACGATGGCGCCGCGCGACACGGGATCCAGAGGCACGTTCGACGCGAGCAGCGCGGCGTACTCGGCGACGGCGTCCCAGTATTCCCACTCCGCCAAATGCTCGACCACGAGGCCGGCCATTGGTTTGCGCTCCTTGATCAGCACGAGGTAGGCCTGGATCACCCGCGCACGCGGCACCGCCCCGTTCTCGTCGCCGTGCTCGCCGAGCGCCTGCAAGGCGGCGGCGATCTCCGGCATGCTGCGGCGGCGGTCGCCGAGGTACATCGTCTCGATCCAGGCGACGCGGGACGGGCCGCGCAGCTCGAGGTCGGCCGCGAGCATGGCACCGAGGTTGGTCGAGTCCCGCGACGCCCACGCCGCGTCGAGGCGCTGCTCGAGGCGCTCCGCGTCCGCCGGCCCGCCCGCAATGCCGAGCAGCAGCGTGTACGCCGGCCGCCTCGAGGCGAGCTGTGGATCGTCGAGCCACCGGACGACGGCCGCTGCATCGAGCCGTGGCTTGAGCGGGCGCAGGGCGCCGTAGGGCGCGCGCGCGATCTCGCCGTACGCGATGAGGGCCGCCAGGGGCTCGGGATCCTCGAGGTACGGCGCCACGAGAGCGACCCGCCCTCGCCAATCGACGTCAGACTTGCCCGTCCCCGGGCCGGTGGCGGCCAGCTGCCGCAGCCAGCCGGCGTACTCGACGCCGATCGTGCCCACGCTGGACCAGCGCGGCCACTGTTCGTGGCGTAGGAGGAGCAGGGGCTTGCCGGCGCGCATCGCCGCCACGTCCGCCCTGTCCACCGGCTCGCTGATGACTTGACCGGCGACGGCGTGGCCCTTCACGACCTCGAGGACGCGCCATCGCGTCCCATCGGCCACTGGCGCGGCGAGCACCGCCCGCTCGGCGACGTCCAGCTGCTGCCCGGGGGCGAAGAGCACACCGCCGAGGCACAGCGGGCACGCATCCGCGACGGGGACAGCGACGATCATCAGCAGACCCACTGCTCCCAGCAGCACCCGCCGTCTCACGCGTCTGCCTCCCGCCCCCGCGGCCTCAGCGCCGAGGACCCGGCGCCATGCCCAACGGGTTCAGTATGGTCACCGCCGGGATGATCTCGTAGTTGACGTACCCGAACTCGTTGCTGCGCGCGCCCAGATACTTGTCGCCCATCTTGTAGACGGTGACCTCGATCGGCGTGCCGACGAGGGCAGTGACGATCTTCCCGTTGTTGATGTAGTAGGGGCTGGACGTGGCGAGATAGCTGGCGCTCGCCGCATCGCCGACCGCGCTCGGCAGCGTGAACCTTCCTCCCACGTGTCGTAGCTGAAGCTGACCTTGGTTGGCCGCAAAGCGCTGGGTGACGTACCCAGGCTCGATCGGCGTGGCCGGTTTGGCCGACGCGCTCTTGCCCGCCGCACCATAGAGGATCTCGTATCTGTCGCCCGTGACCTTGTTCTCCAGCCACACCGACTTTTCCACGATCAGTGCCCTGAGCTGCGCGTCGCTCAGGGCCACCGCGCCCTTCTTTTTCAGGTCGGCCACGGTGATGCCCGGGTTGGAGTTCTTGCGAGCCTCGGCGCTCGGCGCGTACCAGATGGGTGAGCTCCATGCACGCTCCTGGACGGAGGCGGCCACGACGCCAGGATGAGGCACGCCGAGCTGCTTGGCCTGGATCGTGGTCCAGCGCGGCGTCGGGACCTCCAGCACGCGGGCGTAGTAGAAGGCGAGCAGGCTCGGATCAAACTCGGGATCGGTCCACACCGTCTTGAGCTCGACCGCGCCGATCGTGTTCGTGTACGTCGCATTCTCGACGTCCACCGTGCTGCCGATCGGCGGCACCATGCCCGTCGCCTTGGCCGGCTTGCGATCGCTAGCCCAGACCACGTCGAAGACCTTCTCGAAGCTCTGGCCGCTCTTGGTCCAGCCCTTGACAATCTGGATGCGATCGAGATTGCCGGACGTAGGGTCCTTCACCGCCCACACCACGAAGGTCGGGGCCTTGGCCCTCGCTGGCGGCAGATCACCCCCCATCGGTACGCCCTTCGCGTAGCCGGTCTTCACCCAGTCCTTGTCGCCGAGCATGTCCAGGGTGTACTCCCACCCGCCGAACAGGCGCACCTTGATGTGCGGACCGCTGACGGCGAAGGTCTCCTTGCGCTGCATGGCCTCGAACAGGGCGGCGCGCGTGTTCTCCTCGGCCCACACGCCGGTCAGGCCGGCCGTGCCCTCGAGCCGCACGTCGATCCCGGCGAAGTTGTGCCCGGCCATGCGCGTCTCGATGGTGCCGTCCTCAGCGGAATGCCCACCGAAGAAGTTGTCCTGGCGGTACGGAACGGCGGTGTTGTGCGAGTCAGCCGCGGCCCCGAAGCCGAACTTGTACGGGTTGAAGCTCTTGGTGTCCTGCAGCGTGAGACCATCCTTCAGGGCTTGCCGGGCGTAGCTGCCCACGATGTGTGGAATCCGGCCCGGCGGGTCGCCCAGGAGGAGTGACATGATCTCGAAGCTCGCGAACTCGTCGTTGGGCGAGAGCAGCGGGTGAGTCTCCGAGGTGCCCTTGAGCTGCTTCATCTCGATCAGCGGCTCGTTGCGCACGCGCGACGCCGCATACGCGGCATCGATCGGACGGCCCTTGGAGTCGATCTCGGTCGGATACATGCGGCCGTCCGAGAGATTGGCGTTGTGCGAGATGGCGAGCACCTCGTTGCCGGCCTTCCGCTGACCGTCCATCCAGTTCCACAGATCCGCGGGATGGTGTGAATCCAGGGCGCTGAACGGCATCGCCGGCACCTTAGCGCAGTCCTTGAAGAAGATGTTGCGGTGGAGGTTCATGTTGTTCGGCATCGAGGTCCACTCATAGGAACAGAAGTCCGTGAACTTGCCGGGCTGGTTCGCCTTCTCGGCGAGCTCGACGTTCTCCTTCCAGACGGTACCGGCGACCTCGGGGGACATGAGCGCCTTGACGGGCGGCCCACCCATCAGAACCCTGATGCCATACACGAAGATTCGCTGTATCTCGGACGGGGTATTGGCCTTCATGATCAGGGGTTGCGCGGCGGGCAGCTTGCTGATCGGCGAGTTCGGATCGTTCGCCAGCTTGATCACTCCGACATATTCGGAGTGATCCGTGACGCCCGCCCAGTCGAGCGGCGTCTCGATCTTGACCTCGAAGCCCAGCGGGTGCTTGATGGGTTCGCCCTTGAAATACTTGTAGGCGTCTCCGGGATCGGTGATGCGGTTACCGAAGAGCCAGGCGTCCAGGGACCAGCTGGTGTGGACGTGGGTCTCGCCGAAGTAGGCTTCGCGGTCGGGATTCTTCATCTGGGCGAGGGCCGGCGCCGCCGTCGGGCCCAAGAGTCCCACCGCCAGTGCCGCAGTCGCGGCAAGACGCAGGTCACGTAGCATTGCGGTTCCTCCGTGCATGGCGGCCAAGAGTCCTCGCCTGGTGTACCGCCAGAGTTCCTTCCGCCTAGTCTCGAGTCTGTACGCGGCCGAACCCTTCCTTGCCGCCAACGGTGATGGGCACGAAGAACGCCGCGAGCCGAGCCGCGGCGACGTTAAGTCGTTGCAATTGCTCCCCACGGCTCGAGCGAACCCCCCGCTCAGCGGCATCCTATGGCGGCGGACCGCCGCCGTCAACCGACAAGCGGACTGCAAGTGGACCGGCGGACCGGCCGGATCAGCGCGGATGTCGCCTCGCGGCGCAGACACGACGGCCGCGGCCGAGCGCTCGAGCAGTCGATCTGGGCGCGCCGACGCCTGACGCGGGAGGGTGCTACCGTGTGATGATCACTTCCACTCAAATCTTGCTACCGGAAACATCTTGCCCTCAAACGAGCTCAATGCTCCCGAACGGCGTTGGCGAAAACATGATCGTGACTCAAACACGGGTTTGAGGAACGCCGCGCGCGCCCCCAGCAGGCGGATCCATACTACGCGCGTTCAGAAATCTCCGGCTCCCGGATAGAGAAGAAGGCCGCGAAAAGACAACTGCTCGCGAGGCGAATTTCGGCGTTCACGAATCACTTGGTTCCTGGACGCCACCCCGCTCGTCTGCTTCGGCGGGATATGCAGAATGCTAGACGGCTCCGAAACGATCGACGACCGGCCGCTCCTTCGAGTTCGTAGTACCGACGCACTATCTGCGTGCAGATCCCGTCGACAGCTTATCCAGCCGGCGCAAAGGTACTCCTTTCGACCACCGAAAATCTGCTCCCTGGGCCTCTTGACTGGTGCGGGCTTCCATCGGCGTCGACGACCAGGATTTGTGCCGTGGGACCAACAACTACTTCTTGACCTTGCCCCAAAGGACAGGGTTTAGTGGCGCTGTTGATCGGCGAGGTCGCCCAGCCCCATCCGTCCCAAATGATGTGATTGAGGACAGGGGTCGCCAGCTCCCTGACCTCGCGTTTGGTGAGTGTTTGGCTCGCGCGCAGCGGTGAGGTTTTTGGACGCCCGGTCGAGAGGGGCAGGCGTCGGGGCTCACCTCCAAGGCGGTGGTGAGAGTAGGGTGCGACACCTCCCAGCGTTAGCTAGAAGTGTCTACTTTTTCGAGGGAGGTTCCCGGTCCGCTGCAGCGTGGTGTTACGCGACGCGTCAGGTCAAACATCCTAAAGAAGGTCCTCGGCTTCTCTGCCCCGGAGGAAATATGAAGCTGCAAGCAGTACCGCACCGATGGCCAGAAGGGTAAGTCCCATCGCGATGAACATGCCCATATCTGCCACGTTGCTGAACGCGCTCAAGTCTCGCTTAGGGTTGATGCCGTAGCCCACGGGTAAGCACAACGCTCCGCCTGCGATACTCGCGGCGCCCGCAATTCGAAGAATGAGTTTCGCGCGTCTCATGCCTCACTCGTCGAGCAGTCGCCTAACATTCCGGCTGAGCGGCCGGCCCCGCCGGGCCGCTCGAGCCGGCGGTTAGCCGGGATTGATTGTCGATGGCTTCTCCGAGCCAATTGCGGAGAGCGACGGTAACGACGTCGGCTCGCTCGATCGTGGGCAAGTGTCCACAGTGATCGATAAGAATGAGACGGGATCGCGGCATCCGCTCTGCCATCGCAGTGCCATGCGTGACTGGGCAGAGCTGATCGTCTCGACCCCATAGTAGAAGAGTCGGCCAGCTCATCCCCGAAAGTCCATCCCGCCGGTCATGACGGCCGAGCAGCGACGCGTTTTGTCGCTGGAACGCTGTGACGCCGAGCCGCCAGGCCATCTCGCGAAATATGGACCGAGCCTCTTTCGTGTTTGGGCCGTGTGCATAAACGATCCGCTCGGCCAACTCCTCTACGACAGCTTGGAATTCCCCCGCCTCTGCTCGGTCACTGAGGCGGCGGCCCGCCTCGGGATCGCGGTGTGGTCCGGGATTGCAGCCCATCAGCCATAACCCGGCCACCCGTTCCGGAGCGAGCGCGGCAACCTCGAGGGCGAGATTGCCACCGTACGATGTACCCGCGAGCAGGAATCGCGTCGGGGCGCGCCGCAAGACGGCGGCGGCAGCCTCCGCCATGCTCGCCTCGGCGGTCACGAGGGGCAGCGGCTCTACGAGGTCACGCACAGCGTTGATCTGCGGCTCATACAATTCCTCGTCACACAGCATCGCTGGCAACAAGACGAGGTGCCGTACGGCATCGCCCACGGCGGTCTCCCCCTCCGGCTAACGTCTGCGGTCAGCCGCCAGGGCGAGCGAAGCGAGCTCTGGTCGGCTGCACTGCGAAGTTAGGCGCCGCGTGGTCGGCGCGACATGTCCGCTCTTCCTCAAAACACCGTAGTCCCATTGATGCCGAAGAACCGCGTTGTGGCTGGGCGCGTGAAGAACCACAATTGATAGAGCGAAAAGAGCGCACCAGCCCGAGAAGTGATGACCGCCATGACTGTCTCTGGGTGACTTCCTATGGAAGGGATCATCGTGGACGCCGAGCCGAACACGATCAACGATACGACCCACGGCTTACGAAGCCGTAGGCCGAAGTAAATCAGGCACCCGTTGCAAAGCAAAAACCAATGCCGAGCCATCGTCCAGGCGAGAAGCGCGACGGACCTGTAAGCAGCAACAAAAGAACAAGTGCTAGGCAGATCGACACCAAAGCGAAGGCGTAGATTCCTTGAATGGCACCGACGATCCGCTGAACTTGGCGCAGGCCGGATAAGTCGATATCGACCTCGGGGTCTTCTGCGGTGTGGATGGTGACCATTCTTCCGCCTTGGCGCCTAACGCGGCGCTGAGCGGCCGGTTATGCATCGCCCGTGTGTTGGACACAGTCACGGAGACTGAAGATATACGGTGCAGGTGACTCGACCACTCTCATCGAGCCCGACGACCCACCATTCCGGCGGGAAGGAGTGCCCGTACATGAGTGCGCGGACGGTGCCGGGCTCCTGGCACCAACGCGGCTTGGCCTGCACGAGATCCGGAGACCCCATCTTGGCCCGTACGTCGTCCTCTGAGTCGCCTCGGACGACACGGGCGTGCCACTCGGGATAGTGCCAAAGCTTGTAGCCTCGCACCCCGCCATAGGCACCGACTCCGACCAGGGCGATGAATCCCGCGAGCACCGCCAGCCTCCCCCGCGTTTTCATTCGCGGTGGCACTCAGTCGTATGCATAACGACCTGGCGTTGAGCGGCCGGCGGAGCCGGTCCGCTCCAACGGCTTGTTAGACAGCACGATGCCACCTCAGTCCGCATGGCAGATCCGGCGGCCCGAACAGGACGTGCAATACCCGACGGCGTGACCGGCCCCGCGCCTTGGACGATGAATGAAGCAGTAGAGGCCGCATCGCGATCGCTCCACCGCGAGAAGCGATGCACTCGACCTCGCCCTGATGCTCGCGCAGAGCTCTCGCCGCGTCCGCCGACAGCCGTCCATGCCGATGCGATCCGGGTACAACTCGTAGTGGACCGCTCTCCGGACCGCAATCGTCAAGGTGCGCACGCACGGCGACTAGCGACTCCAGTACCGGGACGGGCGGTTGAACAAACGTCACGCCTTCCTTCTCCGACCAACCTGTGCACCCAGGATCCGGCACGCGCTCCAGGACCGGAATGCTGACGTCCTGGTGCAGAGCGACAAGCCAGTTCTTGTCTGCAGACTTGTCGAACAGCGTGCATTGGACAGCCACGGCGCTCGGCGGAAGGAGCAGGCCGACTCCGGCGTGCGATTTGAGTGCCACCGCCAGCTCCTGGCAGCCCTTCAGGTCGAGGAGATTCCGTGAGCCCACCCGGCCGCCGTCGGTCGAATCGACGGCAATGGCCAAGTCGGCGCACTGGCCCACCGTGAGGACCGCGGCAATCTCGACAAACCCCAGGTCTTCCAGC
>Ga0137403_10004720_pt1 | contig 15983 bp, 12 predicted proteins | sample CZOMad2_1_16fung_FD_122057 | JGI IMG/M metagenome (GOLD analysis project Ga0137403, IMG submission 122057) | Vadose zone soil fungal communities from Angelo Coast Range Reserve, California, USA - CZOMad2_1_16fungal (Hybrid Assembly) | ecosystem: Environmental > Terrestrial > Soil > Vadose zone... | reverse complement strand
CGCTGACGTAATTTCGGCGCGACCCCCGCCTAGATAAGTAAAAAACAGGTAGGTTAGAATATAGGGCGATATCAGCGGCAACGGATCGCTGAGGCATCCGCGACACCAAATAGCAAAAACAGGGCCCCAGCCCCAAGATTCCCGGAACTTGGCTCCCCCCAACTCCGTATTACAGGAAGGTGTATGAAGACCTGGAAGAAGGTACTGATCGGCATAACCGCCGCTGTGGTCCTCCTTATCATTGTTGGGGCCACCGTCGCGGGCAGCCGCAAAGGCATCGTTACCGTCCAAACCGGCAAAGTCGTTCGCCAGGACATTTCCTCGGTCGTCACCGCCTCGGGCGAAATTAAGCCCAAGACTTACGTCAACGTGGGCGCAAACGCCTTCGGCAAGATCACGCACCTTTATGTGAAGGAAGGGGCTTTGGTGAAGAAGGGCCAGTTGCTGGCGCAGCTCGAGAACGTCCAGTCGTCCGCCGATCTGGCCGCGACTCGCGCCTCGGTCGGAGCCTCAGAGACCGACTACGTCGCCGCCGACGCCGCCTACAAGACTTCCGCCGCCGACCTGAAGCGCGCCCAATCCGACCTCGATCGCGCTGGACTCGAATGGGATCGCGCCCAGGGCATGTTCAAGGCCGCGCTCATCGCCAAAGCCGACTACGACATCAAGAAAGCCGCTTGGGAAACCGCCGTCGCTGGCCTCGAGCAGGCCAGAGCCCGCGTGGCGCAAGCCAAAGCACAGCAGGATTCCGCCGACAAACACATTACTCAAACCAAGGCCAATCTCACTCGCGCCGCCGACGTCCTGGACAAGACCACTTACGCCGCGCCTTTCGACGGCATCGTCACCAACCTGCCCGTCCGCGAAGGCGAAACCGTCGTCATCGGCATCCAGAACTCTCCTGGCAGCACGCTCATGACGGTCGCCGACATGTCCGTCATCACTGCCGAAGTTCGCGTCGACGAAACCGACATCGTCAATGTCCGCCTCGGCCAATCCGCCGACGTCACCATCGATGCCTTTCCGCGCCAGACCTTCAAAGCCACCGTCACCGAAATCGGCGACAACGCGCTCGTGCGCTCCACCGGCGTTGCGACCACGCAGAGTACCGGCTCCAGCCAGGAGGCAAAGGATTTCAAGGTCACCGTCACACTCAGCAACCCGCCGCCAAATCTGCGGCCCGGCCTGTCCACCACGGCGAAAATCACTACAGCGACCAGCTCCAGGGCTCTCACCATTCCCATCCAAGCCCTGACCATGCGCGACCCGTCAGACTTGGTGGACGAGGAAGACAAGAAGGAACCGATTAGCGCTGCCATGCGGGACAAGAAAAACGAGATGCAAGGCGTCTTCGTAATCCGCGAGAAAAAATCCAAATTTGTACCCGTCGAAACCGGCATCGCCGGCGCCACTGACATTGAAGTGAAAGGCGGATTGCAGGAAGGCGACGAAATCGTGACCGGCAGCTACAAAGTGCTCCGCACCCTTCGTCAAGGCGTCGGAGTCAAGATCGACAACGCGGCACCAAAGAAAGAAGAAGAAGCCTCATGAGGCATGTGTAACGCGGGCGAGAGTTCGTGTAGCGTGGGTACTCTAGCCCGCGGACGTAGCTTGAACGAAGTTGGAATGACGAACTGGAACGAAAACTGATCGCACACCGGTGGGCAGGGGGTAACAACTTCCCACCTGTCACGTCCAAGAACCTGGGCGTGATAAAAAGAACAGGAGCACCGCATGGCAACCGCTGAGGTCATCCACATGAGTTCACCGAGCACCAGTTCGCAGGGAGTCGCCGCGCCGCCGGCGTCTTCCATGATTTTCACGGACGACCTGTGGAAGACCTACGAAATGGGTTCGGAGCAGGTGCACGCCCTGCGCGGCGTCAACCTGCGCATCGAACGCAATGAGTACGTCGCCATCATGGGACCGTCGGGCTCGGGCAAATCCACGCTCATGAACCTCATTGGCTGCCTGGACTCTCCGACCAAGGGCCAGTACTGGCTCAACCAGCAGCAAGTAAGCGAACTCACCGACGACGATCTGGCACGCATTCGGAACAAGGAAATCGGATTTGTCTTCCAGACCTTCAACCTGCTCGCCCGCGCCACCGCGCTGCACAATTGCGAACTGCCGTTGATTTATGCGGGAGTCTCCGCCGAGGAGCGCATCGAGCGCGCAAAAGGCGCATTGATCTCCGTAGGCATGGAATCGCGCATGAACCACAAGCCCAATGAACTATCCGGCGGCCAACGCCAACGCGTCGCCATCGCCCGTGCCCTGGTAAACCGCCCGTCCATCATCCTCGCCGACGAACCCACCGGCAACCTCGACTCCCAGACCGGCCTCGAAATCATGGCCCTATTCGATCGTCTGCACTCCGAGGGCAACACCATCGTTCTAGTAACCCACGAACACGACATCGCCGAATACGCTCATCGCATCGTCTTCATCAAAGACGGCGTAATCGCCCGCGACGAACGCAAAAAGTAAAAGATCTGTCATCCTGAGCGAAGTTTGCCGTGCGCAACACGCACGGCAAACGCAGTCGAAGGACCCCTGCCAATCCGGTCATTCCGACCGCAATGAAGCGACCTCCGAGCACCCATCTACAACTCCGACACCAAGGCCTTCTTAATCTCCCGAATCCGCCGCTCATCACGCCTATAGAAAATCCACTGCTTGATGCGCTTGCCCTGCACCAGCTCCGCCTCCGACAAAATCCTCATATGTTCGCTCAACGTCGGCTGAGACACCCCCAACTTCTCCGCAATCAAAACCGCGCACACGCCGTCCTTCACCAAATCCCCATCCACCTGCGGACGAAAGTGGACCTCTGGGTCCTTCAGCCACTCCAGAATCTGCAATCGCCGGTCGTTAGCCAGTGCTTGCAAGGCCTTCAAACTTGTCATATAGTTAGTTTGCTAAACGACGAAGTACGATGTCAAGAACCATCCACGAAATCGAGCCCTCCGTGATCGCTCCCGGTCAAATTCAATCCACCTACGCCCGCATCGTACCCTACATCCGACGCACGCCGGTCGTCGAAGTGGAGAGCAGCGATTTCAACTTGAACGTTGGCACACTGACCTTTAAGTTGGAACTCCTCCAGCACGCCGGCTCCTTCAAGTCCCGAGGAGCCTTCAACAACCTGCTCACCCGCAAAGTTCCTCCCGCCGGCGTTGTCGCCGCCTCGGGCGGCAACCACGGTGCTGCCGTCGCCTTCGCCGCCATGAAACTCGGCATCCCGGCCAAGATTTTTATCCCCAGCGTGGCCTCCCCCGCCAAGATCCAGCAAATCCAATCCTATGGTGCCGACCTGGTAGTCGGAGGTGCGCTCTATGCCGACGCCCTCGCCGCCAGCGAAGCCTGGGTCGTTCATTCCGGCGCCATGCCCATCCACGCCTTCGATCAGATCGAAACTTTGCTGGGTCAAGGTACCGTCGGACTGGAATTAGAGCAGCAGGCCCCCAATCTCGGCACCCTCCTCGTATCCGTAGGAGGCGGCGGCCTGATCAGCGGCATCGCGTCCTGGTATGCCGGGAAAGTGCGTGGCGGCAAAATCAAGATCGTCGGCGTCGAGCCGGAACTCGCTCCCACGCTCACGCGAGCCCTCGAAGCTGGCCACCCAGTAGATGCCGAAGCCGGAGGCATCGCCGCCGACTCTCTCGCCCCGCGGCGCGTGGGCCAATTGGTATTCCCCATCGCGCAACAATTTGTCAGCGGCACGGTGCTAGTCACCGATGAAACCATTCGCGAAGCGCAGCGTACTCTTTGGAAGACGCTGCGCATTGTCGCCGAACCCGGAGGCGCAGCGGCGTTCGCCGCGCTCACCTCACGCCGCTACATTCCGCAACCGAATGAGCGTATCGGTGTTGTGATTTGTGGGGGAAACACCACCGCTGTAGACTTCGGCACCTAAACCAACAACAACCGGGAGAGATCACATGTCAATCCAACGCCTGCAAACCGGACCGCGCATGTCTCAAGCCGTGATCCACAACCAAACTATATACTTAGCCGGCCAGGTCGCCTCGGGAGCGAAAGGCGGCTCCGTCACCGAACAGGTGAAAGACATTCTCTCCAGGGTCGAAACCCTGCTTGGCGAAGCAAAAACTGCCAAGAGCAAAATCCTTTCCGCCACAATCTGGCTCACCGACATGGCGACCTTCGCGGAAATGAACGCCGTCTGGGATGCCTGGGTCGTGCCCGGCGCAACCCCGGCACGAGCCACCGTCGCCAGCCCCCAACTCGCCGCTCCAGACTACAAAGTAGAAATCGCGATCATCGCTGCCCTATAGAACCCTGTAGAAGCGGCCCAATAGAAGCTGCCCTACAAGCAGCGCAATAAAAACCTGCACAATCAATCATGCCCACCCAACTCACCGTTCGCCCCATAGCCCGCGCAGATTTCAACAAATGGCTGCCGCTCTGGCAAGGCTACAACCTGTTCTACGGCCGCCCTTCCCTTCCCGCTGAAATTACACAAATGACATGGTCGCGATTCTTTGACGCCTACGAGCCAATGCACTCCCTCGTAGTCGAGAGAAACGGCGAACTCCTCGGTCTGGTGCACTACCTTTTCCACCGCAGTACGATCCACATCGCCCCCGTCTGCTACCTGCAAGACTTGTTCACCACCGAGGCGGCACGCGGTCAGGGCGTCGGCCATGCTCTCATCGAAGCCGTCTATGAACGCGCAAAGCAGGCAGGATCCCCACGCGTCTACTGGCAGACCCACGAGACCAACTCGACCGCCATGAAGCTCTACGACAAAATCGCCGAACGCTCCGGCTTCATCGTCTACCGCCATCAAGTTTGATCGCTTCAACCCTACGAATCATCCTTGAAACTCTCCCCAGTATGGCGAGCCGATAAAATCACAGCGGACGCCCATGGCCAGCGAACACCAAGAGCTGCTCGCAGAATTCAACAAATTCGCTGAAACGGCTCCCACCGCCGAATCCGTCATGCAGCGCATCGCCGAACGCCTGCACGAAAAGTTGACGCGATACAACTGGGTCGGCTTTTATCTCGTCAGTTCCGCCGATCCGGGCATCCTGCTCGTGGGCCCATTTGTCGGCAGCTTCACCCCCAACGCCCGGATTCCTCTCAACACCGGACTCTGCGGCGCAGCCGCCACCAGCGGACAGACGGTGGTCGTACACGACGTCACCAAAGATCCGCGCTACCTCTCGGGCTCCGCGATGGTAAAGTGCGAAATCGTTGTGCCTATCTTCGTCAAGAACAAACTCGCCGCCGAACTCGATATCGAAAGCTATTTCATGGGCACGTTCGCCAAATCGGAACAGGAGTTCGTCGAAGCCTGCGCCACGTTGGTGGGCAAATACATGGGAAAGCAATAGAAGCTCGTGTGGCGCGCGCGCCCTCCTCCGCCACCGAAGCGACTGGGGGGGACCGGAGACGCCCTGAAGCGCACAGGCCACGGAATCGCTCCCTTGCTTCCGTTGCGCGTCCACAACCGTCCAATCCAGTTACAATCCAGCGTCGAGGATCCTTTAGGTGCTCTCATTATGAAACTCGCTGTCATCGTCCTACTCGCCGTTTCCCTCTCCGCCTTCGCTGCCGAAAAGCCGAAACCCACTTCCACTCAGCCCGCCACCGAAGCTCTCGACCTTGCCGCCATCGCTCGCATCCGCGACGAGGGCCTCCACCACTCGCACATTATGGAATACGCCAGCGGCCTGTTCGACGGCGTCGGCCCCCGTCTAACCGGTTCGCCCGACTTCGCCAGAGCCGAGCAGTGGTCCCAGGAGCAGTTCCGCCGAATGGGCGCTTCCAACGTCCACACGGAATCCTGGGGCGACTTCGGAATGGGATGGCAGCAGATCGGCACCTCGCTCCAAATGGCCACTCCCGGCACGGCCACCTTTCTCGCCCAGGCCACACCCTGGTCCCCCGCTACCTCGGGCGAGGTCTCAGCCGAGGTCATCGCCGTCCCCGCGCTCAAAGAAGAGAAGGATTTCGAGAAATGGAAAGGCACGCTCGCGGGAAAAATCGTCCTCTACGGAACGCCTCCGAAGATCGATCCCAACCTCGCTTTCACGGTCGAGCACTACGACGCCGCCAAACTAGACCACTTAGGCTCGTACCCGCTCGATGGTGATCAGTCCGAAACCTTCGTCCTCCCTACCGACGCCGCCAAATGGGAAAAATCCTTTAAAGATGTCGCCTTCCAGGAGAAAGTTGCCCGCTTCTTCGCCGACGAGCACGCCATCGCCGCACTCCGCCCCGGTGGCTCGGCCGGGGTTCTTCACGATGACACCAACATCTCCTTCGGCTGGTTCGTCTACCGCCCCGAACATAAGCAACCCATCCCCTCTGCCGTCATCGCCAGCGAAGCTTTCCACCGCATGCACCGCCTGGTCTCGCACGACGTCCCCGTATCCGTCCGCCTCAATATCCAGACCCAATTCACTGGAGACCACGTCCAAGGCGAAAACGTCCTCGCGGAAATTCCAGGATCGGATCCCGCGCTCAAAGACCAGGTTGTCATGCTCGGCGGCCACCTCGATAGCTGGATCGCAGGCACCGGAGCCACCGACGATGGCGCCGGCACCATCATCGTCCTCGAGGCCATGCGCATCCTCCGCGCCCTCGATCTCCAACCGCGTCGCACCATCCGCGCCGCGCTCTGGGGAGGCGAGGAGCAAGGCATCTTCGGCTCCAGCGGCTACGTCAGCAGCCACTATGCCACCCGCTCGTATTCCACCAAACCGGAAGAGCAAGTCGTCCCAGAGTTCCTGCGACAGCAAACTGGCCCGGTCACCGTGAAGCCCGACCACGCCAACCTCGACGCCTACTTCAACACCGACAACGGCGGCGGCCGCTTCCTCGGCATCTGCGCCGAAGGCAATGCCATGACCGCAGCCATTTTCCAGCAATGGGCTGCCCCCCTTCGCGATCTTGGCTTTACCACCGTCACTCTGCGCAACAGCGGCTCCACCGATCACGTTCCTTTCCATCAAGTCGGCCTTCCCGGATTTCAATTCATCCAGGATCCGCGCGACTACGAATCCCGCAGCGCGCACACCAACCAGGACACCTTCGAACGCCTTTCGGAACAAGACCTGAAGCAGGCAGCCACAGTCATGGCGATCTTCGTCTACAACACCGCCCAGAGCGACGCCATGCTCCCTCGAAACCCCCTTCCGCATCCAGAACTCGAAGAACAACACACCAAGCCCCTCGAAGGAATCTATCCGTCCAAAATGTAGAGAGAATGCCTGTCATTCCGACCAAAGGCGGGATCTGCTCTTTTTGCCTTTGGGCGGCGCAGCGCTTCAGCCCTGCAATCAGGACCACATTCATGGGTGGCTTGAGCCGCCGAGGGAAATACTCGCTTTCTACGGGGTAATCGTCAACGTAATGTTCGCAATATGAGGCTCGCCCGCTCCAGTAGCTCTCGTCACAATAGTCCATTGCCCAAACGGACCCGTGTGCCCACCCCCGCAACCCGTCAAGCCCAAGAACACGACCAGGAAACCGACCGTCAAAGCGACCGTCACAGTCACCGCAAAAATAAACGTCCCAACCCCCGATGCCCCTGCCGCCCGAAGCGCCTTTCTACGCCGTCTCCTCAACGAAACGACAGCCATCCACCCAAAGGGCGACAACATCATCAAAGCCGTTGCATAGCCTCCGCTGGATGGAACCGCTGCAGCAGACGACGAAATCACCGAAGTCTTCAGCGTGAACTGCACCGTGTGGGGCAAATCATCCCCAGGCAAAACCACTGTTGCCGGCGCCAGTGAGCAAGTGGCAATCTGCGGCGGCCTCCCGCAAATCAGCGAAAGTTGGCCCTTGAATCCTCCCACCGGCGTGATCGTGATCGTCGACGTCGCCACTTCTCCCAGCTTCACCGTGAGCGTCGCGGGATTCGCAACAATTGTGTAACCCGGGGTGATAACCGCCACCGGAACCAGCGCCACGGATGACGTAAAATTCCCATCCCCCCCATAGATCGCCTCAACCTGATGCGGACCCGGCGTCAACACCGCGGTCACCGTCGCCACCGCCGCGCCATTCAGGCCAAAGAGCCCCAGTTGCCTCGACCCGTCCAGGAAGAACACGCTTCCCGTCGGCGTGCGCAATCCTCCCGACGGCACCGTCGCCGTCAGAGTGACGCTGCTCCCCAAAATCACGCTCGGCGCCGAGGTTGTCAACGTCACCACACTGGTCGCTTTGTCCACAGTAAGAGCGCGCCGCACGGGGGGCGCTGCCGGATAGGCCAAGCTCCCCGCCTGGTCCGCCTGAACCACCACGACACCCGCGGCCAGAACCGTCAAAGTCGAGCCAATTAGCGACGCCGGCCCGGAAACCAGACTGAAACTCACCGGCAATCCCGAACTCGCTGTCGCGCTTAACGGGATCGGAGCCGCACCATACACGGTTGGAATGAGCGCAGCAAACGCAATTGTCTGGCTGGCAACGACCATGACCATCGTGGAGGACGAAGCGCTGCCGGAAAAGTTGGCATCGCCAGAAAACATCGCCGTGATCGTGTGCGCACCCAGCGCGAGCGATGTCGTACTGTAGGCAGCCAATCCCGAGCCATTCAAGGCAACCGGAGCAAGTTGCGCCCCGCCATCGAAGAACGTAACCGTCCCGGTCGGCGCCCCAGCCGGGACTGGAAGGCCCGATGCACGCACCGAAGCGGTCAAGGTCACGTTCGCATTCACGTTCACCCGACTAGCTGAGGTCACCAGCGTGGTGCTCGTAGAAGCCTTGTTCACAACCAAAGTTTGCTGAACCGGCGTCGCAGCCGTGAAACCCGCATTCCCCGACTGGCCAGCCTGAATCACTACGCTACCCGCTCCCCGAATCGTCAGGGTTGTTCCGGAAACCGTCGCGGGGCCGGAGACTACGCTAAAGGTGACAGACAGCCCCGAGCTCGCCGTAGCGTTGAGCGTGAAGGGAGAGACACCATAACTCACAGGATTGATCGCAGGAAACGTAATGGTCTGCGCCGACGCCACGGTAATCAACGTGGCCCCCGTCGTCGTGCTCCCGGTAAAGTTCGGGTCCCCAGCGTAGGTAGCAGTAATCGAATGCATGCCTCCGGCAAAAGCACTGCTGCTCATGGACGCGGACCCGCCTGCGACGCTGACGGGCGCGCCAATCGCCACACCACCGTCGTAGAAAGTAAGGGTGCCCCCCGCAAAGTATCCGGAGCTGCTCGCGGGAGAAACATTTGCCATCAGCACAAACGTCTGTCCCACCGGCCCCGAGAGCGGAGCGACATTCAAGGCCGTAGTCGTTGCAAACGGCGTCCCCGCCAGGCTGATCGGCAAAGAGACGCTCGGATTGGAAGCCGCATCCCCGGCATAACTGGCCGCAACGCTGTGGGTACCGCCGCCGGGAACGGATACCCCCGCCAAAGTCGCCGTTGCCGAAATGGAACCCAGCGCCACCGACACGATGCCAGCCGAAATATGCGGTACCGCCAGATCCATCACCCCGTCGCCGTTCCAGTCGCCTACCGCCAGTAGATAGTTGGCCGACCCGGTGGCCGTCACCACCGGCGGAAGCAGGGTACCGTCCCCTTTTCCCAGGAACACCTCCACGGCCATCGTCGCGGGGCTCGACACCACCGCATCGGGAATTCCGTCGCCGTTCGCATCCACCGCCACCACGCCCCACGGGTTATTGAAGCCGGAATAGTCTACCTTGGCCTGAAACGTGCCATCCCCATTGCCCAGCAACACCGTGATGTTTGTTCCCACCGAGTCGCACACCACCAGATCCGGATTCCCATCGCCGTTCAAGTCCACCGCCGCCAGGTTCGTGGGCGCAGTACCCACCGCATAGTCCACCGGCAACTGGAACGTCCCATCGCCGTTGCCGAGAAACAGGCTCACTGCATTCGCAGGATTGTTCGACACTGCAATATCGACGTTACCGTCACGATTGAAATCCGCAGCGGCCAAGCCATCCGGAAAAACGCTCGACCCAAAAGTCTGCCGCGCCGCAAACGTGCCGTCGCCATTGCCCAGCAGCACGCTGACCGTTCCAACACCGCCCGCGCACGTCGCCAGATCCAGAACGCCATCGCCATCGAAATCGGCAATCACCACGTATTCCGGCACCCCGCCCGTGTCATAGGTCTGGGCCGCTTGCAGTGTCCCATCGCCATTGCCCAGAAAAATACTGACCAAGGTGCTGCTGCCCGAGCCTACAGCCACGTCCGGAATTCCATCCCCGTTCAGGTCGCCCACGGCCAGCCCAAAAGATAGCGTGCCCACCGCATAATCCGCGTGCGGCTGGAAAGTCCCGTCGCCATTCCCGAGAAGCACGCTGATCGTGCTGCCGCCGTAGTTGGACGTGATCAAGTCCGGAATTCCATCCCCGTTCAAGTCCGCCGCAATCACGCCATACGTAGAACCATTGGTGGCCTGGGGAAGCAGGCTGCCCCAGCGATCGATCTGCGACGCCGCCGTCAACGCCGCGGACCCCAACAGCCAATTGCTGTTGCTCTGATCCAGAAACGAAACGGTGCCCGTAGGCGCGATCGCGCTCCGCGCAGTGACCGTTCCAGACAACGTGTAGGCCCCCGGACTGCCCGCGCTCGTAATCACCGTGCTGGTAGCGGATGGCGATGCCAAGGTCACCATCACGCTCGCCGCAGCCGACGCGCTCGATGAAAATTGACTCGTCCCGCTGCTCGTCCCACCATAGATGGCCGTGATGACGTGACTTCCCGGCCCTAGGTACACCTTCAGGTTGGCCGTTCCGTGCGTGTAAGCCACGCCTCGACCCACAAGCTGCGCCGCCCCTAGGACGGTCCCTCCATCGCGGAACGTGACTGTCCCTCGCGTTACCGCGGTGCCCCCAGCATCCACGACAGCCCGCACGGAGAGCACGGTTCCTACCGATACAGAAGAACCGGCACCCACGGACAGGGTCGTAGTCGTGTCAGAAACCCAAGCTTGCGATCGCGCCACCAGCAAGCACTGCAAAACCATGAAGACGCAGACCCAGCGCAAAACAAAGCGCGCCCCGACCGCCGGCCGTACGCCAGAAACGCAAGCGAAACAAGACATCCTCGTGACTCCATCAACCCGTCCATCCCCTTCGTAGGGATTCTTCAACCGGGCTCTCGAAAATCTAGGTCCGAAGATTGTGATCGGCCGCTCTCGGCCAGAACTTTACCAAGTTTCGCTGTTAGCACGACCTTTCGTTCCATTTCAACGTCCAAACGCAAACCGTGCACAATCCCGCCACAATAAAAAGTGTCAGAACGAGACTGTCATTCTTGAGCGGAGCGAAGAATCCCCCTCTTCTTCACCCCGCCACACCCTCCAACCCTTTCTCCCTGTGTTGCCGGCATCAAAGGCCTTTGAGCTAGGCGCCTCAGGGACGGCGTGAGAATTCGGACGCAACAGCACCAGCACTCGGCATCTTTTCCCGCGAACTCGGCACAAAAAAGCCTACGGCGCAAGCCGCGGGCACATTTAGGAAATAGACCAGCCCCAAAGGAGCGAAAGAAGTGGGAGTGAGTCGCAAGCTCCTAAATAAATTTGTCTTCCCGACCAACGGGAGGAATCTCCCATTCGCCATGCAGCAAGATCCCTTTCAGGGATACACTGTGCGCCTCAAGGGTCAGTCCACCGCTTGGCGGCGACGCCTCGGGAAGTACCGGATGATTTACGACCTCTATCTGGGGTGTCCGTCATATCGTGGTCGCAGGAATCCTTGCGACGCTCATCAACGACTTACGAGCACTGGCTTGCTGGCCTCACTCTTCGACAAAGGCTTTCAGCCTGGCCAAGCTCTGATCCCACTGCTTGGAGACGAGGTCCAGGTACTGCTTCGCTTCTTCGATCGCGAGCGGATCAAATTCGTAAAGACTCTCGCGTCCCAAACGCTCGCTGCGCACGATCCCAACGTCTTCCAGCACGCGGAGATGCTTGGTGATCGCCTGCCGCGACAAGCGAGAACCCTTCGTCAGTTCCGAAATCGAGCGCGGCTGATCTCCGATGATCCGATTCACCAGCAACAGCCGCGTCTCGTCGCCTAACGCGGCGAAGATCGATGCCTGAGCCCGCCTGATCGCGGGCTGCTCCCTATGGCTTGCTCTCGACATAGGTCTCGATGTTCTTGATCTGCTGCGCCCATCCACTGTCATTCCCGCGGAAAGCTTCCAGACGGCGGTTGCTCGGAAGCTTATCGAATCCCGATTCCATGACGCGCAACAGCGTTCCCCCAGCGATCTTCTCAAGACGGAACTCCACCAGCGTGCTCGGCTCTTTGGAATAGTCCGCTGCGGGGTCGACGGAATAGGGATGCCATGTATAGGAGAAGAGAGTTTCCGGCTCCAGTTTTTGGATGAGGGCCTCAAATTTGACGTGCTCATAACCCGGGAAAGTGATTTGACCGCGGGTGACTTGACCCGCGACGAAGGGCCCGTTGAGCTTCACGCGAAACCATTCGCCGAATTCCCGATAGTCAGTAAGTGAGCGCCAAACCCTCGAAACTGGGGCTTTCAATTCGATTTTCTTCTCGATTTTCTGTTCGATCCTTGGCTGTGTTTGCTGCTCCATAATATGCAACCTCCAAGTTGCATGTTATTCTAAGAGCCTGGAATGCGCAACCTTTTTGTTGCATAATCTCGACCTCAGTTCAAGCCCGGCCTTTCCGCAGTCCCGCCGCCGAACCCAAATAAATCGCCGCCGCTAGAATCGTCAACGCCTTCAGCCCGAACCACATCGAAAACGACTCGAGCAAGCCCCCAGCCAACGACCCAAAAAGATTCGATCCCAGCGCGCTCCCCTCAAACTTCACTTTCGCAAAGCTCGACACAAACACAATCCCCGCGAAGAACACAGGCGAACACAGCACCAGCGTCGCCACCAGAGCCCGCGTGATCCAGGATTCGAAGAACAACCGTTCCGTCGGCACCACATACATAACCAACAGCGTCAACATGAGTCCCGCATATGCACACCACAACGGGATCCCCGGCCACGCCTGGTATACCAGATTCGCGGCCACAATCAAGCACAAGAGCCCCGAGACCACAATCGAATTCACCAACCATGTCGTCCCGAACAAGAGCGCCATGCGGCTGACGATCTGGGCTTCTAAAAGCATGAAGCCCGCCCCCAGCAGGAAGAATCCCGGCTGAATTCGTGTTGCCCCACCCCCGACCTGCCGCAAGAACCATGCCATAGTTGCGATCACCGCAATCGCAAACAAAATCACGCACAGGGGCAAGCCCGGCGCGTGCTGGTAGAAATAGGGCCAGTCGTCCGTCGTCACTTGGGCAGGCGTCATGTGGATGGTCGCGTGCGCCCGGACGTAGACCGATAGATCGGGGTCCGTCAAAGCCCTCTGGATTCGCTCCTGCGACCCTGCAACAAAAAAACGCCCGCCAGGCGTGAACAGGATTGGCTCGCCCAAAAACTGCACCGGCGCTTCCCCAAAAACATCCTGCAACAACATCTGGAGCCGTCCCGCGATCCAGGGAGTTTCCGCTTGGAACTTAACGATTAGCAAGCCATCCGGCTGTAACAGCCGTCGCGCCTGCGTCATCGCCTCACGCGTGTAAACGTAGTTGTCGATGCGGATGTTGCTGAAATGTGACGCGGTCGTGTGCGAATCCAGCAGGGAGTACACGATCAGGTCGAATTTTTCATGACTGTTCTGCACGTAGCTGCGGGCATCGTCCAGTACCACTCGCGTTCGCGGCGACTGGTAAGGGTGCTCAAAATGCAGCTTGCGTCCCAGCTTCAGAATTTGAGGATCAATTTCGACCGCCGTAACCTTTCCCGCGCCGTTCCTCAACGCGGCAGCAACATCGTTCCCCGAACCCGCCCCCAGCACCAATACCGATTGCGGCATGGGATAGAAATGGTAGGGCAGGTTATAGGCGTTCCACTCGATGGGGTTGCCCTCGAATTCCTTCGGATGCGCCAGCACGTACTCCGGTGAAAGATCCAACATCTCTTGGTACCAATTGTCATTGGTGTTAATGGAGTAGGAGCGCATTCTCCCGTTCTTAACATCTTCCACGAGAGTTAGCTTTTGATAGAGGGACCAATAAACGGTCCTGCCCGCTTGACCTGGAATGCTCAGCAGCGCAAAACAACACAGGAAGGCTCCGCCAACAATCAGACGTACCCGCCGATTCGCCCAAAATACCAGCACGCTGAGGACCCCCGCCACCAGCAACCAGACCCTCGGCGGTTGACTCAACACCCCCAAAGCGGTGAACGCCCCAATCCCAGCCAGACTCGCCAGCACGTTCACGCTGTACGCCGTCACTCCATTGCGGGCGTTCTCCAGTGACCATCCCACCAGTTGCCCGCACGGTATAAACACCAGCGCAATCTCCGCAAAAAGAGGCACCACGAACAACATCGCTAACAATACCCCGGACCAATTCGCCGGCACTTGCGGAACGCCCCAAAGGTTCACCTCCGAACCCGTCCCCAGCAGGCTCGGCAGCCCAGCAATCATGTTGTGCATCGGTGATACGGGAGCGGTCAGGATAATGGTCAGCAGCAGCAGCGGCGCAATCATGACATTGACGTGAATCCGCCTGCGGCACAGCATGCACCCTAGCCCGAATCCCAGGAAGCATGCCACCAGGACAAAATTCTTGAAGTAGGCAAACACCGAGATTTCCGACGTCACCCACCGGATCATCAGCAGCTCCAGAAACAGGCTCAGCCCGCTAATCAGTGCCAGCCGACCATAACTTGCCGCCCTCAGGTCCGCCGGGTCGACGTCCAGCCACCCCTTAGGCGAACCCGCAGACTCTGGCCGGTACAAACGGGCCAACCGGTACGCCAGCAATACAACGAGGCCAGCCACCAAAACCAGCAAGACGAGCGACCCGGGGGACTGCGCATGGGTTTCCATCAGCGATGACTCTCCTCAAAACTGCCAGCGGAAGACTGGCCCGCGATTGTAACTCACCTATTCAACAGCCACCGGTGTCGTGGGCAGTACCGCGACCACTGATGCCGTCCCGAAAATGCATCTCCACCTCTCTTTTCCTCATCCAAAGGTTGACAACAACTCACTCATGTCCTATGATGGCCCTGCCAATGGAAAGTAAATTTAAGCAGTAATGTACTGATTATAAGACACTTATCGCAGCCTCAGGAGGAACCAAATATGCCCAAGATTATCGGAATTGACCTCGGCACCACCAACTCGGTGGTCGCCGTGATGGAGGGTGGCGAGCCCAAAGTCATCCCCAACGAAGAAGGTGGCCGTACTACGCCATCGGTAGTCGGCTTCACCAAGACGGGGGAGCGCCTAGTCGGTCAGGTCGCCAAACGCCAAGCCATCACCAACCCGGAAAACACGATTTTTTCCGTCAAGCGCTTCATGGGACGCCGCTTCGAGGAAGTCAACGAAGAGATGAAGATGGTGCCCTACAAGGTGGTGCGACAAGGTGACAACGTAGCCATCGTCGCGCAAGACAAGCAGTACACCCCTCCCGAGGTTTCGGCGCTCATTTTGCAGAAGCTGAAGAAGGCGGCGGAAGACTATCTCGGCGAGAAGGTCACGGAAGCGGTCATCACGGTTCCCGCGTACTTTAACGACGCCCAGCGGCAGGCTACCAAAGACGCTGGCCGCATTGCCGGACTCGACGTCAAGCGCATCATCAACGAGCCCACGGCGGCGGCGCTGGCCTACGGCCTCGACAAGGGCAAAGACGAAATGATTGCCGTCTACGACTTTGGCGGCGGCACCTTCGACGTTTCCATTCTGGAAGTCGGCGAAGGCGTCATCGAAGTCAAGGCCACGAACGGCGACACGCACCTGGGCGGCGACAACATCGACCAGCGCATCGTCGAGTGGCTCATCGACGAATTCCGCAAGGACGAAGGTCTCGACCTGAAGGGCAAGGGCAACGAGATGGCGCTGCAACGCCTGCGGGACGCAGCCGAGCGCGCCAAGATTGAGCTTTCCACAACCATGGAAACCGAAATCAATCTGCCCTTCGTGAC
>Ga0137403_10004718_pt1 | contig 15986 bp, 14 predicted proteins | sample CZOMad2_1_16fung_FD_122057 | JGI IMG/M metagenome (GOLD analysis project Ga0137403, IMG submission 122057) | Vadose zone soil fungal communities from Angelo Coast Range Reserve, California, USA - CZOMad2_1_16fungal (Hybrid Assembly) | ecosystem: Environmental > Terrestrial > Soil > Vadose zone... | reverse complement strand
CCAGCTCACCAACGTGATTTACGAACTTGAGGGCTTCGCGAAAGTCAGGAAACTTGAAGGTCTTCGTGATGTGGTGTTCTTCGATGACGTTCCAACCGCCCACCTGTGTTTCGAGGGCGGCGAGCTCCTCACCCTTGAGCGAGGGCACCCCTCCACGGCAAGGAACGCATGTTTTCGCCGCAAGATCGGACATCGTAGAAAATATTCTACCACCCGTTGGAAGAATGCCGCTTTCGATATAAAACTCTCTCACTTCTCCTGGACTAAAACCTCGGACCGGTCAACCGGCTGCCGAAGCGCTGCACCACTTAAGCATGGGTGGCAAGCTGCCGATTGTGGCATTCGACGGCGATCCGGAGACACTTGATTGGATCGACCGGGGCGTAATTTCGGCGACGGTCACGCAAAAGCCCTACGTCATGAGTTACTACGGGCTAAAGTTCCTCGACGACCTGCACCACAATGCGGTACACCAATTCAAAGACTGGCGCACCTCGCTGGCACCGCCGATGCCGGCGTTCGTGGATACTGGTACGGTGGTCGTGGACCAGAATAATCTCAAGCTCTATCGCGAGGCACTCGCCCCACACCCCAAGCCGCTCTAAGGAGAACTTCCCGGGCCGATAACTGATGAGTGGCGGAATGCGTTCGATGGCACATACACGATCGCTGCCCAAACTCAAATCCGGCCCTCTTTCCGCTCATGCCAACGCACCGTCTCAGACCTCTGTATGATCGGTCTTGGTGCCTATCTCGCACTTCCGACGCCGCGTAATCTTTTCGCTCATTACCGGGAGGCAATATGAAACCTTCGGGGCTTGGCTCGCTTCGATGCACGACAGCGCTGGTGGTTTTGGGCCTTCTCAGTCTTGCATTTAGTCCATCGGTTCACCCGCAGATGAAAGATGCGCCAGCGAATCAACGTCTCGCGCTGGTCGGCGGAACCGTCTACCCTGCGCCGTCTGCCCACCCAATCTCCAACAGCGTTGTCTTGATCGAAAATGGAAAAATTGTCGCTGTGGGCGAAAAAGAAAAGCTGCAAATTCCAGCAGGCGTAGAGACGATCAACTGCGCTGGCCGCACCATCGTCGCGGGCTTTTGGAACGCCCATGTCCATTTCACCGAGCGCAAATGGGAAAACGCCGCGAACTTCTCCGTCACGCAGCTAACCAAACAGCTCCAGGAAATGTTGACGCGCTATGGATTCACGTCCGTGGTGGATACCGGTTCGCTTCTAGCCAACACGCTGGCCATTCGCGCCAGAATCGAATCTAGCGAAGTTACCGATAAAGTTGCTGACAAAGTCGCGGGCCCTCGTATCCTGACCGCCGGTTCTCCGCTGTTCCCCAAAGACGGCATTCCATACTACCTGGTGGACACGCTCCCACCCGATATTTTGAAACTGCTTGACCAGCCGGCCACGCCCGAGGACGCCGTGCGTGCCGTGGACCAGCATGTCGCCCAAGGAGCGGACATCATTAAACTTTTCACGGTCTCTCCGGTCCACCGCGAGGGCAAACTTGTCTGGCGCCCGATGCCGCTTGCCATCGTGCAAGCCGCAACTGCCGAAGCTCACCGCAAGGGAAAACTGGTCTTCGCGCATCCTTCGATCGTCGAAGGCGCCGAACTTGTCATTCGCGGTCACGTGGATGTGCTTGCCCACAGCGTTGAAGATCCCGAGCATTGGGACAATTCGCTGGTCACGCGTTTGAAAGCGGCAAACGTTTCGCTGATTCCGACCCTCACGCTATTCAGCGGCGAAAATGGTCCCGACGCCGCCCACCAAGGAATGCTGCGAGAGGTAAAGAGTTACTCCGACGCTGGCGGACAGATTCTGTTCGGCACCGACCTAGGCTACCTGACCGACTACCCATTGCTCACCAGAGAATTCGAACTGCTAGCTCGCGCTGGCCTGACCATCGACCAAATCCTAGCCGCTCTGACCACCGCCCCAGCTGCCCGCTTCGGCTTCGCTGCAACCACCGGCCGTGTCGCTGTAGGACAAGACGCCGACCTGGTCGTCCTCAACGGCGATCCCTCCCGCGACATCAGTGCCTTTTCCCGCGTAGTATTAACGCTCCGCTCAGGCAACATCATCTATCGCGCCCCAGCCATGATAAATTAGCTGCACCAAAACTCTGTTAATCGATGCTCTCATTCCAAGCATTTTCACGAGATGCGCCGCTCAGGTTATTTTTGGCACTATCCCTGGTCCTCACCATCCCGCCCGATACTCTCGCTTCAAGAAGTCGTTCGCCGTAGCCACATTTGTGACTCGCATGTTCGTGCCGTCGTACTCGATCTTTTTTCCGGCGTTCAATGCGACCACGCCGAGCAACATCGTTTCCGTCAGCCGCGCAGCATACTCGAACGGACATGACGCCTCCGCCTCGCCCTTTGCCGCCGCCACCCAGTTCAACTCGTGCTGCTGATTCGGAATGCGCGGCAATTTCTTCGCCGGCTCGCCAAACGAATCATGCAGCGACTTCGGCAGCAGCCGCGGATTCGCACCATACGTTTCGTGCAAAAGTTTCCCCTTGCTGCCAATCAACAGCGCCCCGCCGCCTTTGTTCAACTCTTCTTCCCCAAGCTCTTCCGGTTTCGGCGGCGTCAACCCGCCGTCGTACCAGGTCAGTTTCACCGGCGGCAAATTTCCCTGCAAAGCATTTTTCTCAGCCGCTGGACGCGATGGAAATTCATAAACCGTCATCGTCGCGCTCGGATACGAAGCACGATTGAACGGAGTCGAAATCGTTTCAATGCTCGACGGATATCCAAGGTTCAGCGCCCACATCGAATGATCGATCAAATGCGCACCCATATCGCCAATCGGACCAACTCCCCAATCCACCCATCCGCGCCAGTTAAACGGATGATAGATCGGGTGATACTCCACTTTGGGCCCGACGCCGAGAAACAAATTCCAGTCCAGCTTTTCCGGTACCGGAAAATTTCCGGCCATCGCGGCGGCCAGACGCGCTTCCACTCCCGGTCCGTTCCACTTCATTTCATCCACCGGCTGGCTCGGCTTCACGGGACGCGGTATCCCCTGCGGCCAGAATCCCAGCGGCCGGTTCGTCCAAACATGAATTTCGCGGACTGCTCCGATAGCCCCGGCCCAAACGTATTCCACGGTTTTGCGCGCGTCGTCCAGCGAGTGCCCTTGATTCCCCATCTGTGTCGCAACTTTTGTTTCGCGCGCGCGTTTCGCCAGTTGCCGTGCCTCCGCCACGCACCACGTCAACGGCTTCTGCACGTACACGTGTTTTCCAAGTTCCATCGCCGCCAGCGCAATCGGCGTGTGCATATGGTCCGGCGTCGCCACCACCACACCATCAATGTCTTTCTGCTTCTCGAGCATCTCGCGGTAATCCGTGTAGCGCTTCGCTTTCGGCAGATGCACGTCCTTCAATCGCTGCATTCCAGCCAGCTGCGCTTTCGCTTTCTCCCGATCGAATCCTGTTTCGCCAGTGAGATTCTGCCCGGTCGGGCGCGGCGGTTCCGGCAACTCCATGCGTTGACGCAATCGATCCATGTCCGCGTCCAGGCGCTCAAACGCTTTTCCCGCGTAATCCCAGTCCACGTCGCAGAGCGCCACAATGTTCTGGCTCGCCAGATTGATCAGGTTCGCGCGACCCATTCCGCCCACGCCAACCCCCGCGATGTTCAGCAAATCGCTTGGCGGCGTCATTCCCTTCCCCAACACGTGCCGCGGCACAATCATCAGCCCCGCGCCGGATACCGCTGCTTCCCTAACAAATTCCCGCCGCGTCATTTCTTTCTTTTCGCTCATGGTCTCCTCACGCTCCCACAACTCGCACCGTTCATTCTTATTGACACAAGTGAACGCCGTCACCAAGAATCTTTAAATCCTTTTTTGCGATGAGAGATACCACAGCAATGTTCATTCATATGTTTGCATTTCGATTGAAGCCCGGCATCACGGAAGCGCAGCAGGAACGCATGATCCGTGAAATTGGCGATTTGAAGAAACTAATTCCGCTGGTGCTGGAATCATATGTCGGCAAAAATGTTTCCCCGCGCGGACAAGGCTTCGTCATCGGCGGCGTGATGAAATTCGCTGACCAGGCTTCTCTCGAAGCCTACAACGCGCATCCCGTGCATCAGGCTTTGTTGAAGTGGCTTTTGCCGCTGATCGACGCGATCGAAATGGATTTTCCCGCATAGCAAATCCGCGGCCCCTGTTACCGAATGGCTGGCCTATTTCGTCAACGGTTGAATCGTTGCGTTCACCAAAAATGGATCGTCGAACTCGGTCATGTCGCCCGGACCTTTGCCTTTCACCGGCAGCAAACGGGCGGAAAGCGGTTTGTGCCATTTGAAAGCGAGCGACGCCATGTCTCCGATAATCATGTCCAGCTGCTCGATGCTCACGTCACCCGGAAGCGGCACAGTGTCCAGCCCCGTTCCGCACACCGCCGAATACGAAAGCAATCCTTCCAGCGACACCAGGCCTTCGCTCCAGCGTTGCGCCAGCCGCGAATCTTCCAGAATCGGCAGCATCAATCCGTTGTAGCCGGTCTGCTTCACTGGCACATCTTTAATCGCGGCGGTAATCGTCGCTGCGGCCGTCAGCGTTCCGCTCGATCCAAACGGTTGCGCGATTAATTCTTCCATCGCCGCGCCAATGGAAATCTCTTTCAACGGCGCCGGCGAAAGATCGATGCCCATGTACGCCCAGCCGGTTTCCTGGTCCACGCGCCCGGCGTGCCGCTCGATCTCGGAAGCTTGCTCGGACAGCATGTCGGTCAGCCGGTGTTTCGCGCTTTCCAGATCCGGCGCATCCTTGAACGCGGCCGCGACTAGGTTCGCGGATTCCAGACCGATCGCGAATTGGTGCCCGAATCCAGTGTGATACGCGGCGGTGAAAAATGGCGACAGCGGCGGCACCATGGCAATCGCGCCGAGATTAAAATTTCCCTGGCTGTGTTCCGTTTCGTCTTCCAGTTTTTTGATGGCGCGCGCCGCGGCCCCCACCGCTTTCCAGCGCACGCCGTCTTCTCCCGCCACCACGATGCTGCCGCGAATGTGTTTTGTCGCGCTCAGGATATTTGCCAGCAAGTCGGCTTCGGCTTCGCTGTCTCCGGCGTTCAGCATCGCCGGACCGATCCCTGCCGCGAATTTTTCTTTTTCCGCCAGCGCGTCGTATTCCTTGAAAAACGCTACTGCTTGCTGCGTGCTCATACCTTTGGTGTATTCGGGAAACGGTTGTGTGGCGATGCGCAGCGTCTGCACTTCGTATCCGCGCGATTCGAAAATTGTCTTGGCGCGCCGCAGCATCTGCATGGTTTCCGCAACCTGCTGTTTGTATTGTGTTGGTTCGAGGTTGATGAATGCGGTGATGGTTCGAATGCGCGGCCGCACTTCGCCTCTGACGACTGTACGTTCCGGCCGCTTTGTCTCCGCACCTGGCTTTGCTGGCGCCGCACTCTGCTGCGCATTCGCGATGGCAGCGCAGCTCAAAATCGCAGCGGCGAGCGGTAAGAAATTTCTAAGGCTGAAAAATGAAGAGCGCATGACGAATCTCCCGTGAAAAGGCGCAGCGAACGCGCAAACACAGCTTACAAGATTCGCGGCCAGCAGTGCAGGTTGCCTCTTTTCCAAAAGAGAGCTAGACGTAGGCGGCGATGCCGGTGATTTTTTCCCCGATCACCAGTTTGTGGATGTCGTTGGTGCCTTCGTAGGTGAAAACGCTTTCCAGATTGTTCATGTGGCGCATGACGCAGTAATCGTCCACGATGCCGTTGGCGCCGAGAATGTCGCGCGCCTTGCGGGCAATGTCCAACGCGATCGCGACGTTATTCATTTTCAACATGGAGATGTGCGAGGGATCGACTTTGCCGTCATCCTTGATTCTTCCAACGTGCAGCGCCAGCAATTGGCCTTTCACAATTTCGGTGATCATCCACGCCAATTTTTCCTGCACCAGCTGGTGCGAAGCAATCGGCCTGTTGGCAAACTGTTTGCGCGTTTTCGCATATTGCAGCGCGGTGTCGTAACAGGCCATCGCCGCGCCCAGAGCGCCCCAGCCGATGCCATAGCGGGCCTGGTTCAGACAACTCAGCGGACCCTTCAGTCCGACCACACCGGGTAAGAGATTTTCTTCCGGAATTTCGCAATCGCCAAAAGCAAGTCCGCTGGTCACCGAAGCGCGCAGCGACCATTTGCCGTGTACGTCCCAGGCTTTAAATCCTGGCGTGCCTTTCTCCACCAGGAAACCGCGGATTTTTTCGTCTTCGCATTTGCCCCACACCACCGCGACATCCGCAATCGAGCCGCTGGTGATCCACATTTTTTCGCCGTTCAAAACGTATTTGTTGCCCTTTTTCACCGCGCGGGTCAACATGCCGCCGGGATTCGAACCGAACTGCGGCTCGGTCAATCCGAAGCAGCCAATCTTTTTTCCTTGCTGCAGCAGCGGCAGCCATTTATTTTTCTGCTGGTCGCTGCCGAACGCATAAATCGGGTACATCACCAGCGCGCTTTGTACGGAAACGAAACTGCGAATTCCAGAATCGCCGCGTTCCAATTCCTGGGTCATCAAACCGTAAGCAACGCTGGACATTCCCGCGCAGCCATAGCCCTGCAAGCTGGCGCCGAAAAATCCCAGTTCGCCCAGTTGCGCAACCAGATGCATCGGGAACGTGGCTTCGCGGCTATGCTTTTCGATGATGGGAATAATTTCGTTTTCGACGAATTCGCGCGCCGTTTGCCGGACGAGTTTTTCCTCGTCGTTCAGTTGCGAATCAAAATCGATAAAATCCACTCCGGCATACTTGGCCATTTGTTCTCCTTAATTGGCACGGCGAAAAGAAACAGCAGCGCCGTACGCTTCCTGCGTCAGGGCAAGAGGCCGCTGCTAGAAAATCGCGGTCGCAGCCGGCTCGCCACGCGAAAAATATCGCGGAATCAAGTACAACGTTCGCTCGCAGGGAAAGTTCTCCGAAATATCGTACCAAGAATCAGCGGCCGAGCCACAGCAGCGAGGCAGCAATTCGAATGAACTGACTGCTCCCGCCGCATCTTGAATCGTAACAATTTGTAACGCACCCCTGCCGCTATGGTCGGAACATACCTCTCGTAGCTTGCTAACAATATGAAAACACGTATGTTAAAGGAACAAGCCGAGTGGGCAGTGTCTTGCGACTCTGCTGTAGAGAAACAGCCCCTGATAACGGGCTCTCCAGGAAGTGCAAATGAATCGTCGATTGAACAAATTTCGCAAAAAGCGCAACCAGCGTGGGTTCAGCCTGACCGAAATTATTATAGTGGTGCTGGTCATTCTGGTGGTGGGAGCAATCTCCATTCCTAATATGGTGAAAGCCTGGTATGACTCGCAGTTGCGCACCTGCGCCTTTGAGCTTTCCGATCTTATCCAGCAGGCGCGGATGTACGCAACCAAACAGAACAAAACGGTCACCGTCCGGTTCCAGGTCGTTAGCGGCGTCACACAGGCTTATATCGACGTCAACAACAGCGGCTCCTATGATCCAACCGCAAATCCGCGCGAGCCCATCATCGATCTTGGACGGCAATTTACGATGGCTGCGGGAGCCCCGGGGGGCAGCGGCGGTAACCCGACCTCATACGTTCTCCCGGGAGACTCGACGACCGGAACGCCGTGCGACAACACTTGCACTCTCGGCTTCTCCTCGCGCGGATTGCCGTGCAGCTACGTTTCCGGGACGCCCGGAACGTGCACCACACCCGCGGCAAGCTACTTCGTTTACTACATACAAGATGGGCAAAGCAATGGGTGGGGAGCGGTATCGGTAAGCAAGGCCGGAAGGAGCAATGGCCTGCTATGGAACGGTACATCATGGAATTAAAACATTTGAAGTACAACAAGGCGCTCAAGAATGAACGCGGCATGTCGCTGATCGAGTTGATGATCGCCATGGTGGTGTTGCTGGTGGGAATCGTCGGCAGCATGGCGCTGATCGCCTATGCGATTGGCGGAAATGGCCGCAGCCGCCAGCAGAGCAACGCCACGGTTATCGCGCAAATGGTCTCCGAAAAGATTTCCAGTCAGAAGGCCAGCCTTTCGAACAGTCTCTCCATCACCGATTGCACCGGAACCAGCACCACGGTGCAGACCGCCGCAGGCGGCGGCGCGCTAACGAGTGCGGGAGACGTGGACATGACGCAAGCCGTGGTCACTGGCTATCAAATGTATTACACAGACTGCGGCACCAGTAACCGGCAAATGATCTACGACGTTCGCTGGACCATCACGCAGCCTTCCACCTACACCAAGATGGTTATCGTTACCGCAAAAATGAAGGGTGCCGGAACCGACCTGAAGACATTCTCGCTGCCAGTTTCCGTGCGCAGCCTCGTGGGACAGGGTACATAACACATTATGAAATTCAAACGGAATTCCCCGACCGCAAAACAGCGTGGATTCAGCTTGCTGGAACTGTTGCTGGTAATCGCGATTCTAAGTTTGATCGTGGGCGCAGTATTCTCGCAGATGGGCGACGCGCAACGGCGCCTGAACGCAGAGGAAATGAAGCTGGGCGATTTCCAGGAAGCGCGCGACTTCGTGGACCAATTTTTTCGCGATATCAATCAGGCGGGAACTCCCAATATCCGGATGTACGATCCAACGGTGGTCGCGAATGGTTTTGATGTAACGAATCAAACGTCGCTGATGAGTAACAGCCGGCTGGCTGTCGGCCTGGTGAGCATCGCCAACGACTCCATCACCTTCGAAGGCTCAGTGAACGGAACCGGTACAGTCCAGAGCGTCACTTACAAGATAAACGGTTCGGGGGCCTGTACTTATTGCTTGCAGCGGAGCCAAGTGGATAAAGCAACTGGACTCCCCACAGCGCAGCTAACGAACTGGGGCACGGAAATCAATGATCTTACTAATAATACGACTACATTCCCAATCTTCAAATATTACCAATACGATGGCACGCAGATCACCACACTGCCTGTAGATATCACTACGGATCCAGCAACGATCGCCAAAGTAAAGACCATTCAGATCAACCTGACCATCCGCAATAATGCCATCATCGACCAGAAGACCGGACAGCCCATCGAAACAAGTTTTGAGGGCGAAGTTTCGCTGAACAACTGCTCAATGGCTTCCACCGGGCAGGCAATGAGTTGCCAGTAGGAGACGAAAAAATCATGTCAAAAACAAAGCGCAAGAACTCGATATTCAAGATCAGGAATCACGAGGAAGGCGTGGCTTTAATCGCTGCCATTCTCACGTTGCTGCTGCTTTCCGCGATCACCGCGGGAATCATCATCCTCACCAATACCGAGACCGATACCAGCTCGAACTTCAAGGACGAGCAGCGGGCATTTTTCTCTGCGAAGGCCGGCATAGAAGAGGTGCGCGACCGGTTGCGCACCGCGGCTACCGGGACGCTGGCAACATCGACGATTTTGCCAACGACCTTGCCCGGCTCCGGCACCACCGGTGTAACTTACGTCTTGAACCCTTTGAACAGCGAGACTGTAGCACCGTGGACGGCGCCAACTACCAGCAGTCCCAACCAGTATGTGGACGACGAAATCTGCAAGGAAACCAGCACCATCAGTTGCAGTGGTGGCTACCCATCCAGCAGCGGTTGGTACCGTTCCACATCGCCGACGGCCAACAGCACCTATGCCGCCTCCCCGGTCCTGGATTGGAAGTGGGTGCGGATTCAACTGAAGCAGAGCAATGCTTTTGGCACAAACTATGCAGTAGACGGCAATACGGCGCACGCCTATTACACTTGCTTAAAGGATGGTTCCCCATACGAGGTCATTTCTTCCCCGACACCTACGGCGCCCTGCGTTACGCCGACCTATCAACCGGTATATGTGTTGACCGCGCTATCCGTGACAGCGGGTGGATCGCGGCGCATGCTTCAGGTGGAAGTGGGACAGGACACATTCCAATTTAATGCTCCAGCCGCGTTGACCCTGGACGGCGCGGGCGACACATTTTCTACCGGTAATAGCTCACAATTTGGCGTCAATGGAAATGACAACAACTCGGTCTGCGGAGGTTCTGTCGGTGCCAATGTGCCCGCGGTTGGCGTGCCCGACGATGCCGATAAAACCGCTACAATAACGCAAATCTCTAACGCGGTTAATGGTAATACCGGAAAAATGAACAATTATCAGAGTGGAAGCAACACAACACCGGACGTACAGAATGTTTACAGCGGTCTGCCCTCGACCCTGCAGACAAAAACTTCCTTGCAAGACCTGATGTCCACGGTCAAAGCGGATGTCACCCAGCCGGTCATCAATGGCCCGGCGACTGACGGCAGCTTCACCAGCCCTGGCACTTTGGCGGCACCGCAAATCATCTATGTAAACGGAGATCTTACCCTCAGCGGCAACTTCACCGGTTACGGAATCCTGGTGGTCACCGGCACCTTTACCGCGAAAGGCAGCAACACCTGGAACGGCCTGATCTTCGTCGTGGGTGCGGGCCAATTTATAGATAAGGGTACGAGCACCTTCAATGGAGCGGTGGTTGTCGCTAACACGACAGGAACAGGAGCAGCATTGGGCGTGCCCAATGTCGACGTGAGCGGCGGCGGCCATGGTGGAGTTAACTACAGCAGTGGCTGCATCATACAGGCATCGCAGCTGACCACGTATCACGTGATTTCCATGCGTGAGTTACTGAACTAGTTCTTTCGCAGTCGAAACGGCGCCTTCAAAAGTGACGGCGCCGTTATGTCTGAGTTTCTCCTGAAAGTGCCGCGTCCTGCGACGGGAACCGAGCAACCCCGTTGCAGGACGCGGTCTTTTTTTTCTGCGCGCGCTTTCCCGGCTCAGTCGGATTCGACTTGATGCGCACGCTCATGTGCAACGCGTGTGGGCTTGCCTGGGCTTGGACTTCGAATGGATCGACCTAAGAATCAATATTCGAGGAACGGCAAAACGTCAGATGGGAGAGATTCTAGAATGGGGGGCGGTAGTTAGCGGCAGGAACGAGCGCGATACCCAGTGCAATTGTTGATTCTGAAGAGCTAAGCCTCGTGAAGATTCCGAATTGAGAGGCGACTCAGTCTGGCCTCCACGAGTGTAATGCACTGTCACTCTGCAGAATTCCGCCGGCACTGGGCCGCGTCGATATTCTGCGGTATAAGGATGCACCTTGCGGACCAAATGCGTGTCCGCTTAAGCTACTGATATAGAACGGCTTACAGCGCTAAGCGATGCGCGCGGTTTTGATGCTAGACCAGCATGGGTAGAAATGTAACGGTTTGATCGCAGTTAGTTCCCGTACGATGCCGCTCAAAGGGCGTATATTTTGTATTTTGGGGCTTCGCCTAGACCCTGCGCCGCTAGAAGACTCGATTCCTTCCGGCTGCAACCAAGAAAGGAATTACTAGAAATCGTGTCGCGCTCCCCACAAAAAATCCAGCCTGACATTTTGATCTTCGACGTGGACGGCGTGCTGGTAGACGTGCGCGACACCTACTGGCGTTCGGCGATCGAGACGATTGGGCGCCTAACGGGAAAGCGAGTGACTCACGCCGAACTGCACCGCTGGAAAAGCCAGCCCGGGAATAACGATGACTGGCAAATGGTGGCGAACTGGGCCACCGCGCTGGGGCGGCCGACGACTTACGCGGAGGCGCGCGACGCGTTTGGAGAATTCTACTGGGGCACGGATTCGAAACCGGGAAATGTGCGGCGAGAACAAATTATAGTGACGCCGGCGCAAATTGCGCGCTGGGCGGCGCGGTTCGAATTGAATTTATTTACGGGACGCAACCGGCGGGAGTTTGCATACACCTTTGCCAAGTGGCCGGGAACCACGTATTTCAAAAAAGTGATCACGATGGACGACGTGGTGAAAATGAAACCGCACCCGGAAGGTCTCTACAATATTTTGGGAAAGCGCGATCCGGCGAGCGCTCTATATCTCGGCGATAACATTGACGATGCGCTGGCGGCGCGCGACGCCAGAGTTCCGTTCGCCGCCATTATTTCGAGGAGCGAACATCATTACCATAAACGCGCTGCGACGTTTAGAAAACTGGGCGCGATCGCGCTGCTGCCGCGGGCTACGGACGTGAATAAATTACTGGCGAAATTGTCTGCCGCGCCGACCAAGAAAACCTCCAGGAAAGTTTCCAGGGACAAAACGCCAGTGCGTTAAGATCCGTTAAACGCAAGATTCGCGGGCGATTCATTGACAAGCAGAGAGTCGCGGGAGAAAATTAAGGACTGCTGCAATTGCCTCACTTGTGCCCAAGTGGCGGAACTGGCAGACGCGCTAGCTTCAGGAGCTAGTGGCCGCAAGGTCGTGGAGGTTCGAGTCCTCTCTTGGGCACCATTTCTTCTATGAATTTTATTTCAAAGACTGTCGCGGCCGTGGTTTTCCTTGCGCTGTTTGCGTTTCCGTTCAGCGCGCAACAATCTTTTCCTGTCGTTTCAACCGTCGATGAACCCTCCATCGCTGGGAGAGCTGTGGCGCTTGATTCGAACGGCAAGCTGCTGCCGTGGCCCATGCCGGATAACACGGGCTACTCATATTCTTCCTATTTTCTATCGCAATGGACCATCAACTGGGATCAGTACAACCGCCAGCGGCTTCCATACGTTTACTGCTGTTTTGATTTCGACCGCAAAACTTATGAACTAATTCCGGACGAGCATTATGTGAATTCAACTGCGTACCTGCGCGCCATGATGCAGGGCTTTGTCGAACGTCTGTATGCGTATACCGGCGATCCACGCACCCTGGAATTCCTGCAAAATTTTGTGGACTACGAACTGGAACACGGCACAACGCCGGCGAATTATGCGTGGAGTGGCGTGCCCTATCCGTCGGCGAACCCAGGCGCGCGAGAATATTCCGGCTGGAGCGAGCACGGCGAAGATTTTATCGAGCCGCATGTGGTGGGCGAGGACGGCTACGCGTATTTGCGGCTGTACGAAATGACCGGAAAGACAAAATATCTGCAGGCGGCGATACGCTGTGCCGCTGCGTTGGTCAAGAACTTCAAAACTGGCGACAAAGACAATTCTCCCTGGCCGTTCCGCTGCCACGCGCGCGACGGGAGCCTGGCGAACGGCAAAGGCATGGGCCCGTACTCCGCGAATGTGGTTGAGCCCATCATGCTGTTCGACGAATTGATTCGGCTGCGGCAGGGGGAAATCGATTCGTACCAACGGGTGCGCGACGGCGCGTGGAACTGGCTGATGAAATATCCAATGGTCAACAACGTCTGGGTCGGCTATTTCGAAGACGTTGGTCCGAACATGGAGAACATGAACCAGGTCATACCGCTGGAGTTCGCGCGCTATGTTTTGCTGCATCCGGAAAAAGATCCGCAGTGGCGCGAACATGCGCGGCAGCTCATCGCGTGGGTGAAGACCACGCCGAAGTGGCCGAAATATATTGTTCACGGGGCGACCGTCACCACCGAACAGGGCGACGGTAAATCGTTTTGCTGCAATCTGCCGAATCAGTGTTGCGACAGTCACACCTCCAGGCTCGCCGCGGTCGAAGCGTTTTACTATGCGAAAACCGGCGATGTGGCCTACCGGGAAGCGGCGTACCGCTCGTACAACTGGGTAACCTATTTTCAGGGATTGCCGGGCGGAGCTCACGCGCCATTTAGCACTCAATGGTGGTTTACCGATCAATTTTCTGACGGGCCGCGCCGCATGATGGACGCGTTTTGGGCGGTACCGGAATGGGCGCCCAGCGATGAATCGCACCTGCTGGGTTCGCTTTCCGCGGTTACGAAGATTTCTTACGGCGCTGGCTCGGTGACTTATTCCACGTTTGACGATGCATCCACGGATGTTCTTCGGCTTGATTTTGTACCGGAAACGGTAATGGCCGACGGCCGGCCGCTGCGCGAACTTCACGAGTTGAGCGCGTCCGGCTACTCGTTCGATTCATCTACGCGGGTACTGCGAATTCGCCACGACCAGGCACGCAACATCGACATCCGGGGAAAATCGGGAGGCGTTGTTCCTGCGCTGGTGACCTTTGACGACCCGCACCTTTCCGCAGGCACGATTTTGCATGGCGGCTATCCTTCGTCGCAGATTGATTGGGGCAACAGCGTGTGGAAAATCGCGCCGCCTGGTGGAAAATTCGCGACGTTTCACGTGGTTCTGGCGAATCCGTCGACGCGCATTGCCAAGTTGAAGTTCTCTTCGCCGCGCATCTATGTCGGGATTGATGTTTGCAATGACGGTGCAGAGGACGCAGCGATCACGATTCGTTGGCCTGAACAGCAGGAGCAGACTGTGACTTTACACGCAGGCGAACTCCGGCGAATTCGCACCGGATGGATAAAACCATCGTTAACCATAGAATTCGAATTTCATAATCCTGAGGGGCTGCGCTTTGACAACCTGGCTTACGCGCAGCCTTAAGCGCTTAGGCGCGTGCCGCGCGGGGATTCTGTTCTGACTTGCGCTGCGTGGACTGCCGAATCACTAGTTTCGGTTCCAGCAGAATGCGCTGCGGCGCGATGGGTTCGCCCGCTTCGATCAATTGCAGCGCCAGCTTGCCGGCCTTTTGTCCAATCGCAGCAGTTTGCTGGTCGATGCTGCTGAGCGGAACTTTCAGAAATTTATTGTAGAGCAGATTTCCGCAGCCCACGATCGCTACATCTTCCGGAACCCGCAGTCCGGCTTCCAACACTGCTGCGATCGCTCCGTACGCGATGGCGTCGTTGTAACAGAAAATTCCGTCCGGCGGCGGAGACAGCTGCAAGAGCTTATTGGTCGCTTTGTACCCGGTGGCGTCGCCGCGCTCTTCGACGTGTTCGACGTTGTAAATCAATTCCGCATTGGCCGTGAGGCCTAGTTTCGCCAGCGTCCGTTTGTAGCCTTCCATGCGCCCAACCATGGGACTTAGGTCGCTGCCTCCAATGTGCGCAATTCTTTTGCAGCCCACTTCCGCCAGATGCCGCGTCGCCAGCGCACCGACTTCTTCGTCGTCGACGCCGACGAAATGCGCCGCGAGTCCAGTGAAGCTGCGATCGATCAAAATGTACGGGATGCCCGCGTCTTCGACGCGGCGAAACATTTCCACGGTCCATTGCGCAGACGCCACCAGCAACACGTCCACGCCGCGCGCAATCAGTTGCTCGACCGCTTGCTTCTCGTGCTTGGGGTCCTCTTCGGAGGAAGTTGTGACCAACGTGTAGCCGGTGCCTTGCAACGTGGCGGAAACGCTGCGCACGATTTCAGAAAAAAACGAATGTAAAAGATCGGGCACCACGAAACCGAGTATGCTCGTATGCCCGGTTACCAGTGCACGTGCCGCAAGGTTCGGCCGGTAATTCATTTCCCTGCAACGCTTAAGCACGCGCGCTTTTGTTTCTTGCCTGATGTCGGAGTGGTCGCGAAGAGCTTTCGAAACGGTGATCACCGAAACGCCCAAGTCTCGCGCGATATCTTTGAGCCGTACAGCCATAGAGGAGTTTACCACGCCAGGGTTTGAGCGGAAAATCGCTCGCAGAAGGTAGTGGCCAGATTCCGATAACGGACTTGCCGGGAGCTGCCTAGGGCTTTGGCTTTAGCAGGGACAACTCTTTCGACGTTACAGTTGGCTGCTTCTCTGGTCGCGTGAGGCAGAAGCTCGTGTTAGGCGAGGCAACACAAGCGTTCGGCCAGAAAGTGAAACGGAGTTGATACTCACCGGTGGCCGGGAGCGACGAAGCGTCGTAGCCGGACCGCAGATTGTGCAGCGAGAAGGTTCCTTCAATTGTTCCGCCCGGCAGAATCTCCGTCTCAACAAGCACGTTCATCGTACACACCCAAAATCTCTGTGGCACTGATTTCCATTCGGTCCCGGCAAGGCGATACTCAGGCTGGATGCTCGCATCACTGCAACTAAAGGTCGCATTTCGGACTGGCCGGTCGCCAAGATTGCGAATCGTAAAATGAAACACAGTTCACTCGACGTTTGTGTTTGCATTGTGCATGTAGGGTCTCGTTCAGGTTGCATGTTGAGTACAACA
>Ga0137403_10004717_pt1 | contig 15989 bp, 17 predicted proteins | sample CZOMad2_1_16fung_FD_122057 | JGI IMG/M metagenome (GOLD analysis project Ga0137403, IMG submission 122057) | Vadose zone soil fungal communities from Angelo Coast Range Reserve, California, USA - CZOMad2_1_16fungal (Hybrid Assembly) | ecosystem: Environmental > Terrestrial > Soil > Vadose zone... | reverse complement strand
ATAAAAGCGGAGTCATGGGAGAATTGTGCCCAATTGTTCCGCATTAGGGAAGCTCATTTATTCGTTGTGGCTCTCTCAAGTTCCAGAAACGCTGTCAGCTTTTCATCCGGCGTGCACAACGAAACGCTTTCCGTCGTCGCGGTGCGCGTCAACAATCCAGATCGTTCGTCCCTGAGAATCCACGGCTGAGACTTGGTAGAATCCGCCGGTTTTATTGTGGTCGGATTTGGATTCCAGCCTTTAATGATCATTCTGATAAGCGTAACCCAAGTTTCAGGTTAATGCTTTATCGGAAACGTCATTGTCCCTTGCCGAAAAGGATTTCGTATGTCTTTGGAAAATTCTGTTTGAGATACGGTTTCGGTTTTGAAATCGGAGCGGTCATGTCGCTCCCGTCTATGCTGAAAAAATTTCTGTAGGATTCTCGGATTTTTTTAGGACAACTCTTGTAGTAATTGGCGAAAATTTCATCGCCCGCGACGTGAAAAAGTCTCCACCAGGTAGAATGGTATTCCTCTCCGGCACCAGCATCCATAAACTCATTCAGGGAATTGAACCGTGCGATCGCTTTTAGGTCGCCTTCGCTCGCCCGGAGCAGAGTATCATAATAATTGACTCCATGCTGTTTCGCTTCCCATGCCGCCTCATCGCTTTGCGTCACCGGCTTGGCCCGCAATTTTCGCCATCCCTTTTTGCTTGCGTCGTAGTTCAACTTCATCAACGGCTCCTCCGGCAATAAACGAAGCCGGCTCCGATCGATTAAACACTCAATTCCCGATTTTAGATAAACATACCACGAGGTATCCCCCCTTTGTGCAAAATCCGAATAGGGTGGCGCGGCGATGAAGCGTTCGCCGGGCTTTATGGTGATGCGAACCTCCTCGCCTTGAGCGTAACCAGACCCCGTGTACGCATCCGACCCGTTGATTGTTGCCATGACTTCTTTCTGCGACCAAGCCGTCGTCGGGCAAATGAGTGCCAGGCTCGCAAATGCGTGAATCAGGTTTCTATTCATCATTGTGGTCGACATCCGCGCCGCCTCTCACTTCTTTTCCGATCATGGCTGTTTCGCGCTCCACACCGCAATGACAAAATGATATGAACAGTCCGGAATGACGCACGCAAGAACGTTCACCGCTGCTTTTCTTGCAGCAATGCAATCGGCTACGCCAGCCAGTACAGCCGATCACATCATGCTGTGATTCGCGTTTACGATGATGCTGGCAACGTGACCGAGACGCACGAGCACAAGGGCGATTTCAAAGAGCTATAACAACACTTTTTCTCCGCAGGCTGTGCGTCCGTCGGTGCTGTGTCTTTCGGCGCGAGTGAGGCGACGATTTTTTCGAAGCGCGGCCACTAATCCCCGCTAACGGCGGTGTGTGTTCCTTCGAACGCCTCTTTCTCAGGAGAATATCTAATATCGTACTTTTCTAGGTCGCCACCTCGCCCCGAATAGTTAACTTGGTACTTCCACTTCCCAGGAGCCGTCGGTTTTTCGCTAAAGAGATAATCGCACCAATGTGATTCTGTCGCGCGACGCTTGCCCCTCTCGGTCAGGCGAATCGGATATTGAATTACTTTTCCCTGCCGTTCGCTGTAGCCAATCAACGTCGTTTCCAATCCCATGCAAAACTCGGCATCGAACAAGGCGAACTCCAAGGCTTTGCCATCACCGTTGTAATCTTTCAGCAAAAGAAGATGCGGCTTGGCTTCTTCGCCCTCCTTGGGATTGCCTTCCACCGCATATTGGTAGCCTTTTCGAATTGCGTACGGGACATCAAAGCTGTCTTCACCGTTGTTGTACTCCTGTTTGATCTTGATTGTGTTGATGATTTTTCCGGTCTTGCGATCAGCCAGTGAAACTCTGGTCGGGCCGGTGTAATGGCTACCCCGGGTATAATCAGGACAGGTATAGATATCATCCGGCTTGTGCGGATGCTTTTCCGGCTTCACCATCCAGAGAACAAGAGTCTTGTCCGGATGCCCGGCTGCATCCAGCGGTTGTTCTTCAACTAACAGGCTCTCGGCCGGCAGTTGATAATTTGATGGGGTTGGGTTGTCTCCCGCTTTGCTGGTTACCCCCGCGCCCTGTGCCCAAATAGGAACGCGACCGAAGTAAAATAAAACGGCGATGCCAATAACCGCTACCCTCAGTCTGAAACCTGGGGTTCGATTTGTTCTATTCTTCTTCCTACTCATTTTTCGATGAATCCCTAAACGCGCTGCAAAGTCAAGGGATTTGGGTCGCGGCGCGAATCGCGGCTTCTAGTTCCAAAAACGCGGTCAACATTTCATCGGCGCGCACAACAAAACCGCTTTCCGTCGCCGCGATGCGCGTCTGCAATCCAGATCGTTCGCCCGTTGGAATCAATCGCTGAGATGCAGCCCCAACTGAATCCGGCTTTGCTGAATTGTCAGCGATGATTTCGGCTCGCGCCCTACGCTACTCGATCATTTGATTCAATTTCCGCTCAATTCTATCAGCTATCTTCGAGGTTCCACTGTGACCGTCCAGGTGTTGTGATATTCGAAGAATCCACCGAAGACCGGTTGCGTGTTTACCGCGTCCAGCTGCAAGGTGTGTGTTCCGACCGATAACGGGTGGTAAACTATGCCGATACCCTGGAACCAGATGATCGAATTAACCGGTGGAAAACCAATGATGGGAATCGGCGGATTAAAGAAAAACGCCGAGTAGAAGTTCAGCACGTTGGTTTGGTCGATTACCGTCACGCCGTCGATTTGGAACGTGATATTGAGCGTTTGGAAGATGCTCACATCCAAAAGTGGGTCCGGTGGCGTACCGTCCGTATAGTCTGTGCCGAGGAAAGCCCAGAGTGGCAGCACGAATGCCTGCCCGGCGTCGAGAGTCACGTCAATGTGACCGGGGGTGCCGTCGCCAGGAGTATTGGGAATGGGCATGAGCACGACGTGGCGATCGACGACGGCATTGCCGTTCTCATCAATCGGGACGGCGAGTTCACCGAAGGCCCAGCGCTCATAAACTTCGATCCAGCCGGCGGCGGTTTTACCGAAGGCATGAGAGTTTCCGTGTAATCCCGCAACTAACGGTGTTACCATACACAGCCCAAAGAGCGTGGCGGTGAGGCTTAGTTTGATCAGCTTTGTTATTGGAGTTTTCATAGTTTCTTTTTCTGGGTTGTTGGTTCCCGGAAAAACTGGAACCATCCACACGAGGCGCCCCCCAAAAAAATGGGAACCTGATTTGGCTGACTCCGTTTCACCGGAGTGGAGATCGCGTTAAGCGGTGTCTCAGCGAAGGTCCAGCCCCTGCGGCTTATTCAGCCGTGCCGAAAATAAGGTGAAACTGTCGGATGACGTAATCAAGGAGGCTTTTACATGATCCGCGAACAGTTTGGCAAGCTTTGTTTTTTACGCGAGTTCCACAAACACGGTAAATTTTCATCCGGGTGTACAACGAGACGCCTTCGGTTGTCGCGATGCGCGTCAACGATCCAGATCGTTCGCGCTTGGAACCAATCGCTGAGACGCAGCCGCAACTCCAACCGGCTTTGTCTGAGATTGTCGGCGATTATTTCCCAGTATTTCAACGCCACCGCTCTTTACTGATTATTCAGGACGGTTTTCCGTGCCGGTTTGTTCACTTTAAGCTAAGTGCTCAGTTTCTGGAGGCCTGCGGCGAAAATTCGCTCGCTCACATCGCGGATCGGACAGTATAGGCGCTTTCGCTCATAGGCTCTGCTCTCCCTAAATTTGTAGCTTTCAGCTTTATAGTACCGAATCTTTCGCTTAAATCTTTTGCGCTGCTTTTCTCTGTTTTCCAGGTTTCGCTTTCGTCGGTGCAGCTCGCAAAACAAGGTGCCATGAGCTACCGGACGACTACATTCGTAACACAATCCGGCACGCCTGTGGCGAAACTGGTATTGACGCTGCCGTGACATTCCATTCAGGCCGCTTGGTCTTCGGGTCGAGGAAACACTGGCGCATGATCCGGCCATGATCAACTAGGAAAAGACAAATGAAAATAATACTGATGTTGATCGTTGGGCTGATGCTCGCAGGCTGCGAATCAACGGAAAACCATGTTCGTAATCGTGATGCGGTGGATCGTAATCGTTATTTGGTGGAGCATAATGCGGTGGACACGATATGCGCTTGCCCTTGACGATTAACTCCGGGCATTCGCAGAAACCTTAGCCGATGGCCCGGCCCGCTTCACAGGACGCGCTAGAATCGTTTTAGGCTACCGAACGACCGCGAATACTCCGGCATCTCATTGACGAATCCTGCACGCGCTAGAATCGTTTTTGATTGCCGGATGGCAGATGATCCGGCCATGATTTCATCAAATGCTTGCATTGGGCGGCATTTCAATATGCAAAGAAAAACTGCATTTGAAGTTCTCTCCACTGGCGACTCAGTCGAAATTCACAGTTGGTTGAGGACTGCTACCGTCAAAGAGTTACGCGATGCCCTTGAGGCCGTTAAACGCCACGATACATGGGGAAGTCACGTGCGGGATGCTCTCGACATCCGCGTTGCAGCTAATAGCCAGAGAACGGCCAATCTCGTTCTTGCTCTTACTATCGTGGCGGTGATTTGCGGGGCGATTCAGGCGCTCGGCGTATTCTGGATGATTTTTCACACGCATTGAAATCAGGCAACGTGATCGAAACGCACGAGCACAAGGGCGATTTCAAAGAGCCGTGAGCGAAACAAAAAGCCGCCACGCGGTGAAGCGTGAGGGCTGATTGTAAAATTGGGGCACTGCTTTAGGGATTGTTGACTACTTGCGGAGCGGGTTTGCTCGCATCAAGTCCGCCACGGGACGGACTCGCTGCGGCGAACTGTGCGCTCACCTTCTGAATTTGCGCTGCCTGCTCGTCGAGACGTGCAGTAAGCTGCGTGACTGTCGCTTGGAAGTCTTTCGTCAACTCCTCAACCTTGCGATGCTCTTTGAGAAACTCGTTGAGCAACATCGCGTTGATCTGTTCGTAGCGCACGCTCAGGATTTCGCCGCTTTTGCGGATTACCAGCCTCGGGTCCACCTCCGCCACGTCCTCGGCGATGAGACCAAAGCAGGGTGTGTTTTTAGCGTCGTCTTTATAGTAGAAGGTGACCGGTTTGAGCGCTAGAATGGCTTCGCTCGCCTTATCCATCGGTTTAATATCGCGCTTGAACCGCCGCGACGAGATCACTGAGCCCAACTTTCCAAACTCGTCGATCAGCGCAGTCTGCTGCGTGCTGGGATCGACAGACTTTCCGTAGATGCCCTGGATATAACAGGCGTTATACCCCGAGTAAAACGCATTGCCAATTCGGATAGTGTCCCTTTCACCTTCAAAGTTGGCCGTCGTGCCCGAGCCAATATAGATATCGCCAGAGCCCGACCTATTGCCGGCACCGGCTTCCCAGCCAATCGCCGTGTTGTGGTTGCCGCTGATGTTTTGATGGAGGGAATTCTGGCCGAACGCCGTGTTCTGATCGCCGTGGTTGTTTTTGAAAAGCGCTTGATAGCCCGTCGCCGTGTTAGACAAGCCGTCGGTGTTGTTGTAGAGCGCCTGAGTGCCGACGGCCACGTTGGCGGAAACGGTGTTGTTCCGAAGCGCTCCCTGACCGACGGCCACGTTCCAGTAGCCCTCGCTGTTTGCGGCTAGGGCAAAAGCACCTACGCCGGTGTTGGAGCCGCCGGTACTATCTCCGTAGAGCGCGTGACCACCAATGGCCGTGTCAAAACCGCCGGTGGTGAGACTGAAGAGGGCATCTTGACCCTCAGCCGTGTTCCATCCCGGGTACGCTCCGTCTGGCGCCGGGACAACTGCTTGCGCACTCTGCGAAAGCGCGAAGCAGACGAGCGCGAATGCAATGAACGATCTGAAGATTTTCATGATTTAATCCTTGTTTTTGATTGATGTTTGGTTTGCGAGTGAACCCTTCGCAGTTTCTCCCAGCGGGAAGAATGTCAGGGGGGCGGTTTATCGCTGCTGGCAGACTTGACGCGCCGTGATCGTGCCGCTCTGGACTGGAGAAAGTCAACAACTTTTCGTGCTCCACGCGGCAACGACAAAATGATATGAACAGGACGCAATGACGCGGGCGACGTTCACGATTGCTGCGGTTGCGTTTCTTTGCAGCACGGCAGCGGCAACTTCGCCGCAAGCGCAGATCGCCGATTCGAGCTCGATAAACGCGGTTAGCTTTTCATCGGCTCGCACAATGTAACGCTTGCCATCGCCGCGGTGCGCGTCGGCAGAGAAAGATCAGTGAACCGGCTTGCAATTCCTTCTTTAGCTCCGTGATCGTTGCTTGCTGTTCCTCCACCTTGCGATGCTCCTTAAGGAATTCGTTCAGCAACATCGCGTTCACCGCCTCGTAGCGCACGGTGTAGATCTTGCCATCCTGGTGTGCCACCAGATTGGGGTTCACTTTAGCGACGTCTTCGGCAATAACGCGCGGCAGGTGATTTTCCATGGATCCAATCGAAGTCGCAAAAACCTTTTCGTGTTTTTCTGATTGGCCTAGTGTCGTGTCGTGCAAACCATGAAGGCGATTGTCAAAGCCAGAGCGGAACCAGGTCTCTGGCTCGAGGATGTTCCTGTTCCAAAAGTCGGCGGCGATGATGTGCTCATCCGCGTCTTGAAGGCATCCATCTGTGGCACGGACGTGCACATCTATAACTGGGACGCATGGGCGCAGAACGCGATTCCCGTGCCGATGATCATTGGCCATGAGTTTGTCGGCGTTGTGGATCGCGTGGGCGACCACGTTAAAGGTTTTGGACGCGGCGATCTCGTCGTTGCCGAAGGACACATCACCTGTGGCCACTGCCGAAACTGTTTGGCCGGACGGCGGCATCTATGTCCAAACACGCAGGGTGTTGGCGTTAATCGTCCCGGCGGATGGGCGGAGTTCGTCGCGATTCCGCAGGAGAACTGCTGGCATGCCGACCCATCGATCCCGCTGGATGTGCTTTCCTGTTTCGACCCGTTGGGCAACGCGGTGCACACGGCGCTCTCGTTCGATCTGGTCGGCGAAGACGTGCTGATCACGGGCGCTGGTCCGATCGGTTGCATGGCCATTCCGATTTGTAAACGCGCCGGCGCGCGTCATGTGGTTATCACCGACGTGAATGCGTATCGGTTAAATCTCGCGCGCAAAATGGGCGCGGATCTCGCGCTGGATGTGCGCACCGAAAGGGTGACCGAAGCGATGCAAAAGCTCGGGATGAAGGAAGGCTTTGACGTCGCGCTGGAAATGTCTGGCAACCCGAAAGCGTTCGCTGACATTTTGCCGAACATGTTTCACGGCGGCAACATCGCCTTGTTAGGCATCATGCCCGGCAGCGCTGCCATCGATTGGAACACGGTCGTGTTCAGCGCGCTCACCATCAAAGGCGTTTACGGCCGCGAAATGTACGAGACCTGGTACAAAATGACGGCCATGATCCAGAGCGGCCTCGATATTTCCCCGGTGATCACGCATCGCTTTCCGTACACACAATTCAAGGAAGCGATTGAACTGATGAAATCCGGTAATTCCGGGAAGATCGTGCTCGATTGGGCGCAGTAACAATCAAATAAACTCCCAATTATGATAACATGCCCTGAAAGAGTGCAACGGTGATTGGTCAGCCGCCAACGCGCAAAAATGAGCCAATCTATCGGCCTCCCTACGAAAGTCCGATAGAGGATGATTTTGCGTACAACGCAGTTAAGTACCTTCGCAAGGAGGTCAAACTTGTACCGCAACAGCGAATGCGAACATATTGCGGTACTTTCCGAGTCGACTTTTTGATCGAATCTGGAAAGCGGAGAGTCGCAGTCGAGTGCGATGGTAAGGCTTTCCACCGAACTGCTCGAGATCTCGCACGGGACACTTTGATTCTCGGATCGTATGCAGTCGACACGATATTTCGGTTGCAGGGAAGTAACATCTACTACCGCATTGGTGACTGCCTCTTTTTGCTGTCGCGATACGCTCCTGAACTGTTTACTGACAGAGGACTCGCAAACGTCGAAACGCTAGCTGCGCCGGAAACACGAGCGCAAGGCAATGTGCGGGCTAATCCATTCGTAAGCGTCGAGCATTGCGTTATCGATAACGAAGAACGAGGCATATTTCACGATCCAGATGATGTGCCTTGGACAGCTCTTTTTCGAGCGCACAGCCTTCGGCCTACAAATTTTTACCACTACAGGTTTAAAGAGTTCTGGGACATTGTGCGTTACAAAAAGCTGAACTCACTCGTCGCCGTTCAGAATATGCTTGGCGACCCAATTACGCTTATAGATGAGCATTTTGCGTGGCTAGACACACTTGGGATTATCGGGCGCAGGAATTACGAGGTCACCATCGAGACGAGGCAGCGTGAGCTGTATCCGCCAAGCCGCCGATGACAAAGGCCGATTAAAGCGGGTTCCTCTGCCGTTACTTGCTGAGATAGCCAATAACGCTTTTAGCGGCGAGAGTGTTCTAGCAAGCCGATCTCGCTAGCCTGCTGAGCTGCCGCATTGCGATAAGCTGTGCGTGATTACCGTAGCGCTGCAGCTTCTTTCTCCCGGCCTTCGAGTTCGAGAACCATCCGTTTGATGTGCCGGTAGTCCTGGTGGCGGCGCAGGAATTGTAGGCTCTCCTGCGGATCGCCCCATTTCAGGACTTCGATCGCCTCCTGACGCGCGCCCCAGCTATTCATTTCACGCTGGTTCGCCATGTAAAGATCGATTGTGTTGCGCCCTGAAAGCGCCCAGCCGTAGTCTTCCACGCGGTAGTTTTGTCCGGTCGAGAGCAGACGAAAGACGGTGCCGGCGGGCCAGCGCGACCAATCGGCCGCCGCGCTGCCGATCTGTGGCGGACGGGATACCACTACAGCGCGTTTGACGGCGCGAGTTGCTCTCGGCGCACGTTTCGGACCAGGTGTGACGGTTTCGCGTTCATCCATTGAGAACCGTTGCAGCCGCGGGGAGTATGAGGTGCTCTCATTCACCGGGATCGCGCGCGGCACTTCGTAAGCCAGCGTTGCGCGCGTTGCAACTTCAGCGCGGTGGACCGCCGGACCTGCAGCGTGCAATTCTCCACCGAGAGCGTTGTGATTACTGTACTGGCGATGGTCAGATTCAGTGTGCGTGTACGCAGTCGTGCGCACATCCTGAAAATTCGTCTTCGCCAGCGGCGGTTCGTAAGCCGGCAATGCGTGATGGTGTGTGGTGCCGCAGCCGGTAAGGAGAATGAGGGCGATGAAAACCGCCAGCAGGATTAAGGCAAGGTTACGACGCTCAGCGTAGGTCAAGGCGTATCACCAAGGCGAGTTATTAACAGTTATTCACAATTTGGCAAGAACTTTTTGGCGGTAATAATATACTTGACACACCTGAATGAGTGCTAAACTAGATCGCAGTGACAGGGCGGAGACAGAGTTTATCCCGCCTTGGATTGGCGGAAAGAAACTGATAAGCGTCCTCGATGTGAAGGAGTATCTCGCAAACCGACTCGTCGCAATATCGGGTTGTCTCACTAATTGCATGCTGATCTCCATGCATATTGGTGATGAGATGACGCAAAAGAATCGAAATGACCTTAATGACTATCTGAACACTATGGATCAAGAACTGAAATTTCTGGGTCTTGAAATGACGCGCCTGAGCGTCGTTAGAACGAAGTCCAAAACGGCCACGATTAAATTGGATGAACTACTAAACGAAATGGGAGATATAGAATCACGCTTCAACGATGAGATTCGTTCCTTGCGATTTTTCTACCTTCCGACAGACAGACTTCAATACTTCTCTAAAACCGATTTATTTGGAGAGGAATTTAAGAGTCTATGGCCGACAGCCAATGTGGAAATTAGCGAAGCTGGAAATTGCTTCGCGTTGGCTCGCTTTACGGCGTGTGCTTTCCATCTGATGCGCTCATTAGAAGTTGTTCTCAAAGTTTTATTTCGAGAACTCAAACTGCCGCCACTAACAACTGCTGAAGCCAGGAACTGGAATGGAATACTACGGGAAATCAGGGACAAACTCGAAGCTGATAAAACCATTCCCGATCATGCTTTTTACGATGGAGCCTACGCCTTTCTCGCCGCTGCGAAAAACCCGATGCGAAATGCGACGATGCACGTTGATGCCGTCTATGATGAAAGCAGTGCTCGCAGCCTGTTCGACGCCATAGGCGCATTCATGCGCCATGTCGCGACGAAATTGAAAGAATCCTAACGATGACGCTTATGACTTTCGTGCTTTTTGCGGTTGTTCTTCCATTGCAATTCCCGCTTCTGAATCTCAGCACGCGGGACTGACACGACCTGCGCTGTTATGCGCTTGAAACGCTCGAATGGCGTTTCGTCTTTTTCGCGGCTCGGTTCATTCTCGGACATGGTTAACCTTACTATAAATACTTCAACAAATATGGCTCAAAAGCAGAGTGCGGAGCCCGCGCCCGCTTTATAATCTCGGCAACGATTTCCGGATCCATAGGATCGTGCGGTTTTGCTGAGCCAAGTTTGCATTCCATCTGCAACTTAGCCTCGGAGGTAAGGAATGCATCGCCAAAATTTACATCGCTGTCCTTGTAAATATAAGGATGTGTTCCGGGTTTCAGCGTAAATGAATGTTCAGCATGAGACGATTCGGTTAAATTAATCACAACACAGTTTCCGTCATGCTTGGCCGCATCCGAAATTACGATCCATAAATGATCTATAGCCCCAGCAGGACACCAAACGTAAGTATCCCCGACTGCCACAGATTATCGGCTGACTTGCAGCGCCGCTTTCGCGCTCGCCACCGAACGAATTTCGAGCGCAGCTCGTTCGACTTCAGTTTCATCTTCCAAGACCTCTGAAAGAACGTCCTCTACTGTCAATGGAATTGCCGCCTTCCCGAACTCGGCCGGGTTTTTCCATTCCGGCCATTTCTCGTGCAGAACATCAGCAATTAAGCCCTTGGCCTTGATGAGTGCCGAAATCTCCTTCACTGATTCTTCTAATACTTCAATTTCTCGTGGCGAAAGACACTCAAGGCTTGCAGGTTCACGTAATTCGATGTTGTGACCAATTCGGGGAGAGAAGTGTTTAGACCATTTTTGCATGTCTGAGTTTGTGCTCAGCACGTTGCCCTTGATCAGATCGTAAGTCCGACTCAAGACAGGTCCTTTTTTCATCGACACGAAAGAATCGCCTGTGATCGGTCTCTGCCATTTTGCCAAAGCGGAGCGTTCAGCGCCGTACAAGATCTTTAGAAGGAGAAATCCCGAAATCTTGCCTCCCACCCGCTTTGTCACGTATCCCGCTGCGGCAGCAGCTTTGTCGATGTCAAAAGGGAAATCCATTTACCGGGCTCACGCTGAACAGTCTCAGAAAAGCTAAGTGGTGTCAAATGTTCATTTGAGTACTATCCAGCGGATCGTCCGAAACGACTCAATCCGTTTCAAATCCAAGATGATTTAAGAGCCACGTTTCCGTAAACCACGATTTTGCCTTTTGTGGAAGACCATCACCACCCGTCTTGCCGATAAGATTGGCGTAGCGCAGACCTTTCCCGATCACTCCGGTAACGACTTTCACAAATCGTCCCGCATCATTGTCTTTGCGTTCGTTGAACCGGAAGGATTGTTCATCCAAGTATCGGAACAAGTGAAAAGGCTCGACGCTCACATACGTTCCCCGAATCCCGCGTTTGAGTAACGACCAGAAGTTTTCCAGTCCGTTCGTGTGGACGTGCCCCTTCGCGTAGCACTCAGCGTGATCGATTACGTTGTGAATGTATTCCTGCTCCAATCCGGTGTAAGAAGGGAGCGCATCGGTAAAATCTCCGAGCCTTCCACGACTTCATTCTTGATGTGTTTATGCAAACCAGCGCGGCGAGTGTTTCTGACAACGCGCAGTTTGATACGCGACGCTCTCTCGGGCGAATTGCGCTCTAGTAATCCCATGACCGCAACTTTGCCGATATAGCCGCGTCCTTTCTGTAACGCCTTCGTTTTCGCTAGCTTATCGGCGTGCATATTACGCGCTTTACCGCCAATGAAACTTTCATCGGCTTCAACTCTGCCTGAGAACTTCTCAATCGAGCCGTCTTGCATTGCCAGCCGGATGCGATGGAGCATGAACCACGCGCTTTTCTGCGTGATTCCAATATCCTTGGCCAGTTCATAGGAACTGATTCCATTTTTGCAATTAGCTATCAGCCAGAAAGCGGACAGCCACTTGTCGAGCGCGATAGGCGAATCCTCTAAAACGGTTCCGACCTTGACAGAAAACTGCTGCTTTTCGTGCTTGGATTTGCACTTCCAAATCTTGCGCGTGGACAAAAAGAAAACTTCCGTTGAACCGCATCGGGGACATTTAACAACGCCATCAGGCCAACGAATAGACTTTAGAAAACCGAACGCGTGATCGTCATTGGCGAAATGCTTAATCGCGTCATGCAACGTCTCAGGAAAACTGACTTGTTCCTTGCTCATGCCACCCACTCTAACAGACTAGCGTGGTGTGTCAAGTATATTATTACCTTTTTGTCGCCCTCAGATCTCGCACAAAGGCCGCCACGGACACTATGAACAGAACCCTTCAATCACTGAAGTGCTCGTTGTGTCCGTCGTGGACTTTGTGTGAGAAGATTTGTAGTTTCGCTGCCTATGATCGCGGAATTCGAAAAACAAGTTTCTCAGACGCTCGAGGAAATTAAATCGCAAGGCCTCTTTAAAACCGAGCGCGTCATCACAAGTCCGCAGGACGCCCACATCGCGATCACCGGCGGCAAACGCGTTCTGAACATGTGCGCGAACAATTATCTTGGCCTGGCCGATCATCCCGCGCTGATTGCCGCTGCCAAAGAAGCGCTCGACACGCATGGTTTCGGCATGGCGAGCGTGCGTTTCATCTGCGGCACACAGGACATTCACAAGGAACTGGAAGCCGCGCTTGCGAAATTTCTGGGGACAGAAGAAACGATCCTTTATCCCTCCTGTTTCGACGCCAACGGCGGATTATTCGAAACGCTCCTCACCGAACACGACGCGGTGATCAGCGATGAATTGAATCATGCCAGCATCATCGATGGCATCCGCCTCTGCAAAGCGCAACGGTTTCGCTATAAGCACAACGACATGGCAGATCTGGAAGCGCAACTCCGCGCGGCGCAAGATGCGCGCTTCAGATTAGTTGCCACTGACGGTTGTTTCTCGATGGACGGCACGATCGCGAACCTCTCGGCCATTTGCGACCTCGCCGAAAAGTACAACGCGCTGACGATGATCGACGACGCGCACGCGACCGGTTTTCTCGGCAAAACTGGACGTGGCACGCATGAATATCGCGGCGTGATGGGCAGGATCGACATCATCACCGGCACGCTTGGCAAGGCTCTCGGCGGCGCCAGCGGCGGCTTCACCAGCGGGCGAAAGGAAATTGTCGACCTTCTGCGGCAACGGTCGCGACCATACTTATTTTCCAATACAATTGCGCCACCGGTTGTCGCCGCTTCTCTGAAAGCGCTCGAGCTTCTCAGCGCGTCTACCGAACTGCGCGACAAGCTTGAGGAAAACACAAAATTTTTCCGCGCTGCGCTGACCGAACGCGGCCTGACCATCAAGCCCGGAGTACATCCGATCGTCCCCATCATGATCGGCGACGCCGCAAAATCACAAAAGTTCGCCGCCCGCATGTTAGAGAAAGGAGTTTACGTGATCGGCTTCTTTTATCCGGTTGTTCCACACGGCACCGCACGCATCCGCACTCAGGTCTCCGCCGCGCATTCGCGCGAAGACTTGGAATTTGCGGTTAAGGCCTTCGTCGAAGTAAAGGAGGAACTGAAGTAACTGTAGAGGCAGCCGTGTCCGCAGTCGGACGGACTCGTCCCGTGGCGAGTCGGCTGCGCAGTTAGGATATTGCGGGCGACACGCCCGCCACTACAGGATAACCATGCTTCGTGCCGCCTGTCTGCTCGCTTTCTGCCTGGGCCGAGACCGCGGAAAGTATTTTTGCAAAAGACGCAATTAAGACTTGCAAGAGGAGGGCAAAGGGATGGTAGCCTCCCAGCTTGTGAAATTGCCGGCCGCGAAAGAGCCCGCGGGGAAAAAGCCATTGCGGGTCGTGGTCGTGGGAGACACACGTCTCAGCGATCAAGACATGGCGACCATCGGTGAACGCCTTAAAAGAGATGGTGTTTGTGGCGGCACACATCGATTCCATGGCATTGCACACTTCCCGATACCAATAGCCGACCAATTTCCACACTCAGGCGCAATTCTCCGATGAGTTGGGTCACCGCCGCTTGGTCAATGAATGCCGCAGCGTGTTTAACGTTCGCGGGATTTTACTTTGTGGTTTGGTGCAAACAGCGGCAGAGCCCGGCATATTTGTTGTTTTCCTGTAGCGCGATCGCGGCGGCGGCGATCTCTGCATTCGAATTATGGATGCTGAATTCCAGGACGGTAGACCAATACGAATCGTTGGTACGCTGGATACATGTGCCCACGTGGGTGCTCACGCTGTCGTTTGTGGCTTTCGTGCGACTCTATCTACACGCCGGACGAGTCTGGTTAGTCTGGAGTATTTACGGCCTGCGGACCCTGGTACTGATCCTCAATTTCATTTTTCCAGTAAGTATCAATTTCACCGCGATTACAGACATCCGCCAGTTTTCATGGGGTGGGCAGCTGGTCTCGGTGCCTGTCGGAACCCCGAGTCCTTGGGGTCTGCTTAGTAGCGTTAGTTTGCTCTTGCTGCTCATCTTTTCAGTAGACGCCACAATTACGGTGTGGCGACACGGCGATCGGCGACGCGCCCTGCTTATTGGGGGCAGCATGATCTTCGGCGCGATGCTGGCGTGGCACGTCCCGCTAGTGATCTGGGGTATCCTGGATGTCCCCTTCTTCCTCGGCTTCACCTATACAGCCATCGTTGGAGTGATGGGCTATGAGTTGAGTAGTGACGTGGCTCGAGCAGCGGGTCTGGCGCGTGAATTGGAAATAAGCGAGAAGAGACTCAACCTGGCCGCCGACTCCGCCAATCTCGGAATGTGGGAGTGGGACATTGCCCATGATGAAATTTGGATCACGGACAAAGGCCGCGCCATGCTTGGCTTCGACTCCTCGGAGAAACTGGATTTCGACCGTTTTCGAAGCAGGCTGCATCCCGACGATCGCGAATCGGTGCTCAAAGCGGTCGACAGCTCTTTGGGCACCGGCGCAGAATATCAATCTGAGTACCGAGTGGTGCTACCGGATGGGCAAGTGCGCTGGATCGCCGGGCGCGGCCACGTCGAGTTTAACGGCAACGGTCAGCCGGCTCGAATGCGCGGGGCTTCACTCGATATCACTAAGCGCAAACAAGCCGAAGAGCAGGCGGCGCGTCAGCGCAATGAGATGACGCATCTGTCTCGCGTAACGATGCTGGGCGAACTTTCTGGATCGATTGCGCACGAGCTTAACCTGCCGCTAAGCGCCATCCTCTTCAACGCGCAAGCTGCGCAGCGGATCCTCGCGAACGGCCGGGTCGACCACACCGAACTGCGCGAAATTCTTAATGAAGTCATAAGCGAGGACAAACGTGCTTGCGAAGTCATTCGCCGCTTGCGTTTGTGGCTGAAAAAAGGCGAAGTGCAACAGCATTCTCTCCGGATCAACAACGTTGTGCAGGATGTCTTGAAACTGCTCCGTAGCGATCTCATAGATCAAAAGGTCACCGTCGATTGTGAGCTCGCGCGGAATTTGCCCGCCGTCATTGGCGACCCGGTGCAGCTTCAACAGGTTTTAGTCAACCTGGTGGTCAATGCTTGTGACGCAATGGTTGATTGCAACACTCCGGAGCGCCGGCTGGTTATTCGCACTGGAACCGAGAACGGGAGCGGCACAGTGGTTGTATCGGTCACCGACCGAGGTGGCAGCATTCCGGCGGAAAAAATGAAACAAATCTTCGAGCCTTTCTTCAGCACGAAAGCCAAGGGAATGGGGCTCGGCCTTTCGGTCTGCCATAGCATCATTGCCGCGCATCGAGGGAAACTCTG
>Ga0137403_10004716_pt1 | contig 15990 bp, 14 predicted proteins | sample CZOMad2_1_16fung_FD_122057 | JGI IMG/M metagenome (GOLD analysis project Ga0137403, IMG submission 122057) | Vadose zone soil fungal communities from Angelo Coast Range Reserve, California, USA - CZOMad2_1_16fungal (Hybrid Assembly) | ecosystem: Environmental > Terrestrial > Soil > Vadose zone... | reverse complement strand
GCAGGGGCGTATTCGCCCACGATGACCGCCTTGGCTTCAGGATCGCTCTTCAGACGAAGAGCAACGTCATCCATCGCGGCCTTGGCTTTGTTGTCGACGTGTGCCGAATTCTTTTTGAAGTCGATCTCGTTCAGCTTGCTCGCTTCGGGTGCCGCCGCAGGAACTTCTACGTTCACATTGGCGTTGCCGGTTGCGGTCAAGCCGCGATCGTCGGTGCAGGTTGCGCTGACGGAAACAGGACCGGCTTGCATCCCGGCGGTGTCGAGCGTCGCGCTTCCCTCCGTGCCTGAAACCTTACCCGCTGATGCGACCCAGTTGCTGATGCTGACTTTGCGGCCATCGGGACTCGAGCAGGTGCAGGAGATGGTGGACGGACTGCCCGCGGTCACAGTGGTTGGATTAGCCGAGCAGGATATCTGCGGTGCATTCTTGGGCTGCTCTTTCACGCTGAAATTCGCGCTGCACGATGCGGTGTTCTTGGAGCTCTTCTTGTCGGTGATCTTCGCCGTCGCCGTATAGCTGCCCGGCGCGACACCGGTCGTATCAACGTTGGCGGTTGCGGTATCACCCGCGACCTTTCCTCCAGAGGTTGTCCAGGAGTAGCTCAGATCGTGCTTGGGATCGAAGTTGCTGGGAGTAGCGGTCACATGGACGGGCTCCCCTTGCATGACTTCGCTCGGCTGCGCCGAGCAGGAAGCACTGGGAGCCGCACCGGGAGGATTGACGCCGAAGTGAAAGACGAATCCAGCCTGCACGCGCGCACCATTGAGATTCGTGGTATTGGGAAGGGGATAAGCATCGCTGTGCTTGCCAAAGACGTAATCAGCCTGCAGCAAACGAAGCGAGAAATGCCGCGCCACGCGCACATCGAATCCGCCGCCGGCCATCAAACCGAATGCGTTGTTCGTATCGAGGCCGGAAGGATCTAGGCGGTGGAGTCCGAGGAGGAACTCGCCGAACGGCGCCACGCGTCCCATGTGCAGAGTGAGCTTAGGGCCGACCATGATGGTCCCAACATCGGCGTTGTCGCCATAGTGGCCGCTGGCATCGAAGGTGAGTCCGAATGTGCGATTGAAGTTCCAAGTGGGAGCTACCGCCCAACCGCCGGGCATACTTTTAAGGTTTACCCCGCCGATCTGGCCGCCTGGGTTCATGTAGGAGTATCCCGCAAACAGATCAAGCTTGGTCGGGCCGAGGTCTTCACTCATTTGCGCCGCGGCGGACATCGAGAGGCCGAGCACAACGATGGCCAGGAGAGCAATGACTTTGCTCAAAACACTGCTGCTGATTTTCATTCGAATTCCTCCGAAGGATTCTTATGAATACGCGATGAAAATAGAAAAACAGGGATTGCGTGGCCGACACGGCAGACAAGCAATACGAATGCGCAGAAATTGTACAGCAAACGCCTGAGGAAGCAAATTTGAGGTGCGCCTTAGAGGCCTATGGCTTCAATGCGATACGCACCATGACCTGGGAGCCGTCTTCAAGCTTCACGCTCTTGTCGGCGGAATAGAACATCGATCCATCGACCCCAGCAACCGGGCCGGCCTTAAGGGTCAGATTCTTTATGCCTACTACTCCAGCGGACCTCTCGTTCAATTCAGCACCACCACCTGAAACCGGTGTGCCATGGACTTCGCTACTAGGTATTCGCGCTCCACTAGCTCCACCTCCAACGCTCTCGGTCCGCATGTCACCAACCGCCGGTGCAGCAACGGACACAGGCTCGGGACCAGCAATCGCCTGAATGATGCCGCGAATTGGCAAAGCGGCCCCGCCCTTCGGCTGGATCGTGTCGATGGTGAGGATCAAAGTAGAGTCCGCGGTGCCATTGGCGCGAGCGGTTGACTGGAGCACGTGCCCGGTGATATCAGAACCCGCTGGGATGTCGGTTCCATTTGATAGCTTTAACGGCTCGGCAGTCTTTACGACAAAGGTCTGCCCTGCCTGGGCGTTCTTCGAATTCAACCCTTTGCTCAGTGTGCCGCGAAGCACCATCACCGGCGTGGCTACTGTTGCCGTCTGGCCATTCGGGGCGGCTTGCGGCGCGGTTTGAGTTTGGGCAAATCCTGCACACGATGAGACAAGGACCGCGAAAAGAGTTACTGTCCACCTGTTATTCATAGGCTGCTCTCCGTCAGCAAAATGGTAAGTCCCCTACCCACTATAATAATCAAGAGATGCAGCTGGCGGGCGTGCGCGCTGTACTCAGGTGGCAAATCTTGCATCAGAATCAGGCATAACCTACGGTTCGGCCCCGAACAAAGCGGGAATCTTCTCTCTATCTGGAAATTTAAAGCTACAGGTTGAATATGGCGCAGGAAAAAGTCCTCATCGTCGAAGACGAAGAAAACGAACGAACCGGGCTGGCAGAGTTGGTGTCAGCCTGGGGCTATCGCACGGAAACCGCGCGTGACGGTCTCGAGGGGCTGGAGAAGGTCACGACGTGGTCGCCGGGGATTGTGATCACCGACATGAAGATGCCGCGCATGACCGGCATCGAGTTGCTGGAGCGCGTGGCGGCGCAACCACAGTCCATCGCCGTGATCCTGCTCACCGCACAGGGCAGCATCGAGATCGCGGTGGATGCAATGAAGTCCGGCGCGTACGACTTCATCCAGAAGCCAGTCGACCCTTCCCGCTTGAAAGCCATTCTGAACAACGCAGCCCGACAACAGGGCACCGAGCGCGAGCTTGAGGTGACGCGCCGCAAGTTGCGCGACAGCGGCATGCTGGGCTCGTTGGTCGGTTCTTCCAAGAAGATGCAGGAGATTTTTCACCTCGTCGAACAAGTAGCCCCCAGCACAGCTTCGGTGCTTATCACCGGCGAGAGCGGAACCGGAAAAGAATTGGTCGCGCGCACCATCCATGACTTGAGTCCGCGCAAGAACAAACCGTTTGTCGCCATTAACTGTTCGGCCATTCCCGAAACGCTGATCGAAAGCGAGATATTCGGCCACGAAAAAGGCGCCTTTACGGGAGCGCTGGAACGCCGCGCAGGCTGTTTCGAACTGGCAGAGGAAGGCACCATCCTCCTGGATGAGATCGGCGAGATGCCGATCGGCACGCAGGCGAAGCTTCTACGCGTCCTCGAGGACCATAAATTGCGGCGGCTAGGAAGCAAGATCGAAACCACGGTGGACGTTCGGGTCCTCGCCGCAACCAACAAGACACCCGAGGAGGCGGTTGCGAAGGGACAACTGCGGACGGATCTTTATTACCGCCTGAATGTCTTCAATATCGAGATGCCTCCGCTGCGCGAGCACAAGGAAGACCTTCCGGAGCTGACGCAATCCCTGCTTGAAGCGATGAACGAGAAGCACGGACGCAAAGCGGCAGCAGTGAGCGATGCCGTCATGTCCTCATTTCAGTCATACGATTGGCCCGGAAACGTGCGTGAACTTCGCAACCTGCTGGAGCGCGCCGTGATCGTGTGCGAGGGAGCGATGATCGAACCCAAGCACCTGCCCCCTGGCTTTGGCCATCCCTCGGTGCGCAGTGCAGTCAGCGACGGGAATGCCGTGCGTGTCGGGGTAGGCACCACCGTCGAAGACGCGGAACGAATGCTGATCCTGAAGACTCTGGAATCCACGCACAACAATAAGACCCGTGCTGCCGATATACTGGGCATCAGCCTGAAGACGCTGCACAACAAGCTGAAGGAATACGGCAGCGCATCGGTTGGAGCCGCCGCCGACAGCAGCGGCTGATCGCACCTTTTATGGCAGGCAGGATCCGCCTCAAGACGAAGCTCGTCTTTGCCATCACCGCAATGATGGTGGCGCTTGTCTCCGCGTTCGCATCGGTTTACCTCTCGCAATTGATCCAACACCGCATCGCCGACGCCGATGACGGAGCGCATTTCGTCGCTAACCAGGTGTTCAATGCAACGCGGCAGGCGCTCGAGCTTGACCTGACCAGCACAAAGGTCGACACCAACGATCCGGTGGCGTTGAAGGCGGCGATCGAGGACAGTCTGCAGACCGATCCCGGCTTGAATTCCCTGCTGCAATCCATCGTCGGCTACTCGCCCACCATCTATGACGTGGCGCTGGTGGGGCTGGACGGGCACGCCATGCTGCACACCGATCCGCAATATTTCGGCAAGGTGATCCCGCAGCGTGAGAATTTCAATTCAGTGCGGGATGGCACATTGCGTCAACAGTTGAACGTGGTGTATGGGCCTCCGTCCGTATATGAGATCCGCGTTCCAATCGAGCGCGACAACAAGCTATTTGCCGAGATCAGGGTCGGCATTTCGACGGTCTTTCTAAAAAGCGAATTGAGGCCGCAGTTGAACCATGCGCTGGCGGCATCCGGCGGGGCGATCCTGCTTTCGTTGCTGCTCGCCGCCGGTTTGTCAAACTGGGCATTGCGTCCGCTGACGACGATCGGCAAGAAGTTGGACCTGATGACTCTAGGACAATTGAGTCAGGACGATTCCGAACCCGCGGCGACCGACGAGGTGGGAGTTGTAACGACAAAAATCGATCGGCTCGGCCGGCAGATGCGAGACGTGAAGGACGTCTTCTCGGCCCTCAAGGATAACGTCGACCAGATCATGGCTAACCTGCAAGACGGCCTGATGCTGTTCACGCAGGATACGCGGGTGGTGCTGGTAAGCGCGGCCGTGGAGCGGTTCCTGGGCCAGCCGCGCAACGAGCTGTTGGGACGCCATGCAGCAGAGATCTTCACCGACGATTCAGCTCTTTCCCGTGCACTGGTTGACGCATTCTCGCAGCATCGTCCGCTGGTGCAGCAGGAATTCGAGAACTCGGCGGGAGAAAGGATCCTCGCATCGCTCGACTTTATCGAGGAAGGCTCAGAGCAGATCGGTGCACTCATGGTGCTGCGCGATGCCGAATCGGTACGGCGCATCGAGAATGAGATCGAGATATCCCATCGTTTAGCGGCTGCCGGCCGCCTGGTATCTGGTGTTGGGCATGAGGTCAAGAATCCAATCAACGCCATCGTGGTGCATCTGGAAGTACTGCGGCAGAAGCTCAAAGAGATCGACCCCGACGCGCGCCGCCACATGGATGTGATCGGCAGCGAGATCCAGCGACTCGACAGGGTAGTGCAGATGCTGATCGACTTTACGCGTCCTGTGGATCTCCGGCTGGCTGATATAGACCTGCGCCGACTGGGGGAGGAAGTCGCGATGCTGGCCTCACCTGAGGCTGCAAGGCAAGGTGTCAGCATCAAGCGGGAGTGGGGGAATGAGCCCCTGATAGCACGCGTGGACGCCGACCTTCTGCAACAAGCATTTCTGAACGTAGTGCTCAACGGTGTACAGGCAATGCCCAAGGGTGGCAACCTGTGGCTCGGCGCCAAACGGTCTGGAAACGAAGTGGAATTGACGGTGCGGGATGAAGGCACGGGCATCGCGCTCGATATACGGGACAAAATCTACAACCTCTACTTCACGACCAAGAAATCGGGCAGCGGCATCGGGTTGGCAATGGCATACAAAGTCTTGCAGCTGATGAATGGTGCCATGGACTTCACCACGGCCGTCGGCGTGGGAACTACTTTCCGCCTCCACTTACCGCTGCTGGGCTCAGGACGAGAGGCACAGATCCAGACTCCGGCTGCCGGCGTGGTAAAAGAAATCAGAGTGCAGGCCGAAATGGGGAAGAAATGAACCGCGGAATCAGAAACATCGCCCTTCCGGTCGCTCTCGCGGCGCTGATCTTCACAGCGTCGGGATGCAAGAAGAAAAAGCCGGCGGTTCCAGCCCCGCAGGCGGAAGCCCCCACGATAGAGGCACCTCAGCCGGTGACTCCGGCAGCAACTGAAACCACCTCTCCCGCTCCGCCGGCCACGGAAACCACTGCGACGGCTCCTGCTCCAGCGCCGAAGCCGAAAAAAGCAAGGCCGCGCGTAGCGAAGAAACCGTCGGCCGGGGTGCCTGCAGCAAATAACGACGCGGCTCCGCCGGCGACTGTGGCCACCAACGGCAGCACGCCCCCTCCGCCGCCTAACGTGACCACACCGTCCGGAAAGGTGATCGTTCCCGAAGGCAGCGTGGCCGAGCCCACGAACCAGATCTCCACCACGATGCCAACGGTGAAAGAGAATGAAACGAAATTGAATACCGAGAGATCTCTCCAAGCCACCGAAAAGGATTTGAAGGGGATAACGTGGGTTCCGTCGCTGGACCAGAAAACGATGATGGACCAGATCAAGACCTACATCACGCAATCGCGCACCGCGAACACTGACGGCGACGTGCTGCGCGCCAGCAACCTGGCACAAAAAGCGCGGTTGCTTTGTGACGAACTCCTCAAGAAATAACTTCCCAGTTTGATTTTGAACCTTCATCCGCAGTAGATTTCTCCGGTTCGGAGAATCCCCATGAATCGAATCTTTCCGTTGTTCCTGGTGGTGGTCGTTTCAACGTCCCTCTTTGCAGCCGACGAGGGCCACGATCATCACGCCGGCCAAACCGCATCGCAACTCGGCACAGTGCATTTCCCTACTACTTGTGCGAAAGCTGTGCGGTCGGAATTCGAGCGTGGCGTCGCCATGCTGCATTCCTTCTGGTACGAGGAAGCAGAGAAGACGTTTGCCGATGTCGCAGCGAAAGATCCGAAGTGCGCGATGGCGTATTGGGGAGTCGCCATGAGCCTGTACCACCCGCTGTGGGGAAAGATGCCGGATGAATCGTTGCGCCGCGGCCGCGAGCAGATGGCTGTGGCAGAGAAACTGAGGACGTCCAAGCGCGAGCGACAATACCTGGATGCGGTCGGGGCGTTCTACAAGGACTCCGACAAACTGGACCAGCGCCCCCGTTTCCTTGCGTATCAGAACGCGATGGAACAACTGCACGAGAAATACCCTGCAGACGATGAGGCGGCGATCTTCTACGCGCTCTCGCTGCTCGAGACGGGAAAGCCGACCGAAGCAGTCCTGTCCAATCACAAAAAGGCCGGCGAAATATTACAGGCCGAATTTGCCAAGAACCCAAAACATCCCGGCGTGGCGCACTACATGATTCACGCTTACGACAATCCGGCGCTCGCCGAGCAGGGCCTGGAGGCTGCGCGCAGATACGCGAGCGTAGCGCCGGCTGTGCCGCACGCGCAGCACATGCCTTCGCACATCTTCACCCGGCTGGGCCTTTGGCAAGGCGCGGTGAAGTCGAATACTGCCGCCGAAGCATCGGCGCACGCGTATGAACAGCGGACGCATATGGACGGCGTCTGGGACCAGCGCATTCATCCGCTCGATTACCTGGAGTATGCATATCTGCAGATGGGCGATGATGAGCATGCGAAAGAGATCGTCGATCAGGTCGCAGGGCTGAAGCCTATGACACCGGAAGTGCAGGCTTCGGCGTACGCCTTCGCCGCCATTCCGGCGCGCTACATCTTCGAGACGCGGAACTTCAGCGCGGGCAAGGACCTGCCCACACGAAGCTCGGCTTACCCGGAATTCGACGCCATCATCCACCTGGCGCGTGCTGTCGGAAAGGCGGACGTGGAAGACGTGGCCGGAGCGAAGGCGGAGATTGCAAAGATGTCCGAGATCCGCGACGGCGTCAGCAAGAGAGGTGATGCATACGCTGCCGAACAGGTGGAAATCATGATCCTGGAAGCCTCGGCATGGACTCTTTTTGCGGAAAAGAAGAACGACGAAGCTTTGGACTCGCTTCGTAAAGCTGCGGCGATGGAGGATGCCACCGACAAGCTACCGGTGAGCCCCGGAAACCTGATGCCCGCGCGCGAGATGCTGGGCGACATGCTGCGCGCGCAAGACCGTCCGGCGGAGGCGTTGAAGGAATATGAAGCGTCCATGAAGACGACGCCGAACCGCTTCAATGCGATCAACGGAGCGGCCAAAGCTGCCGTGGCGGCGCACGACGAAGAGAAAGCCAAGCTGTACTTTGGAAAGCTGGTGGAGTTGGCCGGATCGTCGAACCGCAAAGCGGTGGCGAATGCCCGCGCCTACATTTCTCGTCCGGGCGAGTGATTATTTTCGGCCTTCGCGCTTTTGCGCGATGACGAAGCCACGCGGGGTCGGCATCAGCACTACCGATAGCAAGCCTTCGTTCTCCATCTTGAGAGCGGCCTCGCGCACCGTTTTCAGGTGTGAGCTGGCGTCGTGCATCAGGATCAGTCCGGTGGGGTTCACCTGCGGAAGGAAGTGGCGAACTTCTTTCTCGCGGATGGTGATCTCGCTGTCGCTGAAAAGTAGATCGATGGCCCCTTCCACTTTCAAATCCAGGCTCGACATGTTGCGGAAGTCGATCCAATCCATAAGTCCGGAAGCTTGGAAGCGTTCCTTCGCCTTGGCGTAGACGACAGGATCGTATTCGACGGTGATCACCTTGCCGAAGCCATTCTGCTTGAGCCCCTCCGCGATCTTGAGCGTGCTGATGCCCATGAAGGTGCCGGTCTCAACGACGAGCTTGGGTTTCACCGTGGTGACCAGCGCCTTGAGGAATTCGAGGACTTCGACTTCTGCGGTCATAGAGTCGTACATCCGCCATTTTTCAGGATTGGGACATTCCGGTGTGGCTTGATGATATTCCGCCTGCAGCACGTCTCCTTTTTCAGAGGCGTGCTGCACGATGCGGTGCTCCTGCTTTGACCTCTTGAATCGGCGGCGGGTCCAGATCAACAAGGCGAGGCCGGCAACCGTCGATAAGAACGCGATTCCCTGCGCGTTGCTGAAGTGTCCAAAGATGGTTTTCGGGTTGATGCGGATGAACTCCACCGCAAACCGGGCGATGCCCGACCAGAGCAGATACTGCGCAGTGACTTCACCCAGAGGGCGCGGGCCTCGCAGCGCCTTCGCGCCTAATCGCCACAGATGCCAAAACAATAGGACTCCGAAGAGGAATTCATAAATGGGTGTGGGGTGGACGCGACAATCGTAAGGTTGTCCGTAACTGCGGCACACGTCTTGGCTGGGGACAAGACCATTCATGAATCGCATTCCCCAGGGAACTTGCGTTGGAACGCCATAGTCGCCATCGCCCGAGACCAAGCATCCGATGCGACCCACGGCGTAGCCGAGCGCGGCAGCCGGCGCGCATAGATCCAGCATAGCTAAGGGGTGCAGCTTGTAATGGCGTGCCAGGGAGAGCAGCGTGGTGATCACGGCAAGGAATCCACCGAACCAGGCGAAGCCGCTGCTGAACCAATCGAGGAGTTGCTTCGGCCCGTGAATGTTCGAAAGCGCCTCCACCAGCGCATGTGGGTCCTGCAGCTCGTGATAGATCTTGGCGCCGAGTACGCCGGCGAGGGCGGTCCACAGGATGATGTTGTCGGCAATGTCGGGAAGCCGCCGGCGGCGCGTTTCCGCCCGCAGAACGAAGTAGGCAGCTACAAAGGCCAGCCACATGAAAATGCCGAAGGTGCCCAGATTCAAGGGTCCGAGATGGATATAGGGGAGCAGAGAAAAAAAGTATACGCGAGCCGATTTTGCGCTATCCTGTGCGGGTCAGGCGGGCCAGAAGGCCTAGTATAGTTTGGCACACAGGCATCTTTTAGGGGCTGTTCGGAAACAAAGTAGAAGGTAGCCAGCAGGGGCGCGTCACTGCCCGAGTCCGTTCGTATCCCACCAAGCAAGATTTGGAGGCATGCATGAAAGCCATCCTATTTGTCGATGACCATCAGGTGCTGGCCCGCTTAAGCTGCGAGATCCTGGAGATGCAGGGCTATCGCGCCGTCTCCGCCTACAACGCCGAAGAGGCGCTGGAGAAATTCGGCAAAGACAACTTCGACATCCTGGTGACCGACTTCCGCATGGAAGGCATGAACGGCCTGGAATTGGCCAAGAAGATCCACGACAAGAGCCCCGAAACGCCGGTGATCATCGTGACCGGCTATGGCCCGATCGATACCGGCCAGGAAGTGAACGCCTGCCTGCAAAAAGAAGACCTCTTCCCTGCGCTTCTGGAGAAGATCAAATTCTTCCTCGGCGAAGGCGAAACCGCGGCAGCATCAAAGCCCGAAAGTAAAGTCCGGGAAATGTCCCGCCGTCCCGCGGTCTAGCTGACCGCCCGCACCCTGCTGTTAGACTTTTCGGGTGCGACGCCTCATCGTCAATGCGGATGATCTCGGCCTTACTCGAGGCGTGAACCGCGCCATTTTCGAAACTATTCGCACCGGAATCGTCACCTCGACGACGTTGATGGCCAATTCTGCGGCGTATCAAGACGCGGTCGAACACCTCAAATCGGACAAGGAAACTAAGCGGCCCAGCGTGGGATGCCACGTTCTGTTGGTCGACGGCGAGCCGTTGTCGCCGGCTGAATCTGTTCCCAGTCTTCTTGAAAACAAGAACGGAAACGGAACCTTCAGGGCGAATCTATTGCCGTTTCTAAGCTTGGCTGCGCAAGGGAAACTCGATTCGGATGAGATCGAAGCGGAAGCCACAGCCCAATTCAAAAAGCTGCAGGCGTCTGGAGTGGCAGTCTCGCACTTCGACACGCACAAGCACACGCACATTTTTCCTGCTGTCTATCAGGCACTGATCCGGGCGGCAAAGGCCTGCGGGATCAAGGCGGTGAGAAACCCGTTTGCTCCAGTGCGGCCTTTGGCATTCGCGCATCTGGTCCGACGCCCAAAGTTATGGAAGCGATATTCGCAGGTGCGCATCCTGCGACGGTATGAGGAAGGGTTCCGCCGCGCGGTGGCGGATGCGGGAATGAAGACGCCGGACGGATCGTTCGGGATCGTCTCTACGGGACATCTTGACGACAAACTATTTGCCGCCGTGATGGGCGGCTTGCCGGATGGCACCTGGGAGTTCGTCTGCCACCCGGGGTACAACGACGCCGATTTGGACGGCATACAGACGCGCCTGCGCGCGTCGCGCGAAACGGAGCGCGAGGTGCTGACGTCAGCCACCGCGCGCAAGATCCTTGCCGACCAGGGAGTGGAGCTGATCTCGTATCACCAATTGTGAATCGTACACATCGGGTACTCATCCAATCGTGGGCATCCAAAAAACCCTCATGAAGATAGGCATTACCTGTTATCCGACTTACGGCGGCAGCGGCGTCGTGGCCACTGAGCTGGGGCTCGAGCTGGCCCAGCGCGGTCACCAGATCCATTTCATCTCGTATTCGCAGCCTATCCGGTTGATCACTCCGCAACCGAATATCTGTTTTCATGAGGTGGAAGTCTCGCGATATCCGTTGTTCGAGTATCCGCCGTATGACCTGGCATTAGCGACGCGCATGGCCGAGGTGGCGGAAAACTACGACCTCGATCTGCTACATGTTCATTACGCGATTCCCCACTCTGTAAGCGCGATGCTGGCGCGGCAGATGCTCGCGGCAAGTCCGAGCAAGAGGCGGCTTCCCTTCGTCACCACCCTGCACGGGACTGATATCACTTTGGTGGGCGCCGATCGCTCCTATCTTCCCATCACCCGCTTCTCCATCGAGCAGAGCGACGGCGTGACTTCGATCTCGAAATATCTTCAGGAACGCACCGTCAAGGAATTCGATATCCAGAAACCTATCGAAGTCATTCCCAACTTCGTGAACTGCGATATCTACCACCGCACTCCGGCGGTCATGGCGGGGCGCGAGAAGCTGGTGCCCAAGGGCGAGAAGGTGCTGGTGCACCTCTCGAACTTCAGGCCGGTGAAGCGAATCCCGGACGTGATCGAGATCTTCGATCGCGTGAACAAGAAGATCCCCTCCCGCCTGCTGATGATGGGGGATGGACCGGAACGTCCCGAGGCAGAGCGCCTGGCGCGAAAGAAAGGGATATCCGACCGCATCATCTTCATGGGCAAGGTGGATGACGTCCACGAGAAGCTGGGCATGGCCGACTTGATGTTGTTGCCCAGCGAACTGGAATCGTTCGGATTGGCCGCGCTAGAAGCGATGGCGTGCGAGGTGCCGTCCATCGCGACCGATGTTGGCGGACTTCCAGAGGTGATCGACCATGGGAAAACGGGATTCCTGGCGCCGGTGGGCGATGTAGATTCGATGGCTCGTTTCGCCATCGATGTCCTGAGTGATGAAAAGCGTTTGCGCGAGATGAGCAAGCTGGCGCGATACGAAGCACAGGCGCGGTACTGCACCACCAAGATCATTCCGCAATATGAGGAGTTCTACCGTAAAGTCTTGGAGCGCTGTTCGTGAATGGTGGAGTCGACCCAGGGTAGATCGAGATCTGACGCTCCCACCAGGTAAGGCAGATGCAGGGTGATAATGGTGCCACCGTGCATGCGGTTTCCCACCGTCATCCATGCGGTGTTTGGATAAAGCACCTGCAGACGCTCGGCGACATTGGCCATGCCGATGCGCATGCTGTTTGGATGAGCGGAGGCTTCCGACGCATCCATGCCGACGCCGTCATCTTCCACTTCGATCACCAGCTTCTCTTCTTCCACCCGACTGCGGATGACGATGCTGCCGCCCTCGATCTTGGGCGACAGCCCGTGCTTGATCGCGTTCTCGACCAGCGGCTGCAGGATCATGCTGGGGACGTATGCCTCGAGCGTCTCGGAATCAAGCTGCTTGCTGACCCGGAGCTTCTCGCCGAAGCGGACGACTTCGATGTCGAGATAATCGTCGATGAACTCGACTTCTTCGCGCAGCTGCACAAAGGATTGTTGCTGATTCAGGAGCCGCCGCAGAATACTTGCAAGCTTCAGGATCACAGCGCGGGCGGTGTCCGGACTCACGCGCACCAGGGACGAGACTGAATTCAGCGTGTTGAAAAGAAAATGCGGATTGATCTGGCTCTGCAGCGCTTCCATCCGGGCCTGCAAAAGCAGCTTTTCCGATTCCTCGAGCTTCATCTCGATACGGGTGCTGGTCCAGATCTTGAGCGGGATGGCCACCACCATGACCGTGCTGGCGTAAATCGCAATCGAGAGCGGCCAATGATCGCTCTGCAGCACGAACATCTTGTTGGGAAAAAGTCTCCCCAATTCGGTGTGAATGACCTGCATTGCGAAGATGACGAATGCGAAGACCGGTTGCCACTCGATATGCGGGTGACGGACAAAGCGCCGGATCCAGCGGTAGATGCTGAGATCGATGAGTGGAGAAAACCACCAGATCTCTTCTTTATCTTTGGCGGCCACGCGCAACGCGCCGGCGATGTAACCGGCTGCCATGTTGAATGGAAGCGCGAGCCATTCTCCGTTGACGACGGCGGGGATGGAGACGAACGCCGCCCCCAGCACGCCCGACATCCTGCCGGCCAAGACACCAACGAGCAGGCAGTACTCGAATGCCAGATCGGCAGCCTGAAAGTTCTTTACCATCACGCGGACCAAAACCCCCAGAGCAAACGGCGTTCCGAGGAAAAGCACGAGATGGATCTTCTGCTTTAGTGTGCGGTCTTCGCGAAAGAGAAGCGACTTGAAGTAGCGCGAGCGCACCAGCGCACCAGCGACGGCTGCAGCCACTCCCAGCCGCACCAGCAACGTGATCCAGATGAGCCTTTGTTCCATGCCAGCGAATCCCACTCTAGCACGGGATGGTTGAGCCGAATCGTGGCGGAGCCGCATCTATAATGGCCTTGTGAGTTCCCTCAAAGTGAAGAGAGTGGCCGAGGCGGAGCTGCCCACGCAGTGGGGACGCTTTCGTATCCACGGCTTCGAAGGCGTAGTTCCGGGCGAAGCGCGGGTGGATACCGCGGTCGCGCTGGTGATGGGCGACGTTTCGTCAACCGGCGGAATAGCGCCATTGCTGCGCATCCATTCGCAATGCCTGACCGGCGACGTTCTGGGATCGCTCCGCTGCGACTGCCGTCAACAGTTGGAAAAGGCACTTTCGATGATCGCGGCGGATGGTAAGGGCATCCTGATCTATGAACAGCAGGAAGGACGCGGCATCGGTTTGATGGCAAAGCTGCAGGCTTACGCGCTGCAGGACCAGGGGCGCGACACAGTGGAAGCGAATCAGGACTTGGGATACGAAGCTGACCTGCGCTTGTTCCAATTGCCGGCGGAGATCCTGAAACAGCTGGGAGTGAAGCGGGTGCGGCTGCTTTCGAATAATCCGCAGAAGTTGAATTCACTTACGTCGGCGGGCATTGAAGTAACCGAGCGCGTGCCCTGCGAAGTTGAGCCGCAGTCATTCTCCAAGGAGTATTTGAAGACCAAGAAAGAAAAGCTGGGACACCTTTTCAGCTTGCTTTAAGCCTTGCGAAACAACTCTTCCAATTGTTTGCGGTTCTTTACCGGCAGGCGCTTGATAGCCGCTCTGGCAAGCGGCAAGTAAGCCGCACGGGCCTCAGGCACCCTCTTTAGATCCTGTAAGTGCTTTTTCACCGTGGCGATGTTCCCGCGGTTGATCGGACCGCCAAAGGCGCCCTTGGTTCCCTTCTTCAGGTAGTTCTCAGCAGTACGCGAAAAGATGGGTGCCATCACCAGCCTGATCTCTTCTCTCGAAAGACCGGCGACCCGTCCCAACTCTTCTCCCAGCGAAAGCGCGGCAACCACCATAGGCGACGAGAACGACCCCATGGCGTGGTAGAGCACCTTGCTCTGCTTGCGGATGATGAACGGCTTCGCGCCCAAAGCACGGCCGATCTGGAGCGCCACTTCTTTGGCGCGTGTGTCGCCCTCCAGAGCGAACGGGACTCTCAGCGTGGGGTTCGAGCCAGGAGCGAACGTCTGCATGAAATGCGCCGAGGCCACCGCTGCCCCGCGCTTTTTTAAAGCAGCTAACTCATCGCTGGTTAACGCGCCGCTGGCATGCAGGACGATCTTGCCGCTCCATTCGACATCGCGGCGCTTTGCCAGAAGCCGCGCCACAGGAGCGATAGCGTCGTCGGTGGAGCAGATCCAAATCACATCCGCATCAATGCGCAAGTCGGCGATGGTCGTAGCGGTCGCTCCCGACTTTTTTGCAAGCACCTTGGCGCGCTTGATGGACTCTGGCAGATCGCGCGAGACGACCTCGTCGACTCGATAGCCGGCGCGGCGCAATGCCGGCCCGAGCACGCTTGCAACATTGCCTGCACCCACGATCGTGATGGAAGGCTTCTTGGCCACGGATGCCGTCGAGAATAACAGGCTTAGACGCGGGGGACGAACCGTCGTTTATATTGCTGCGATGAAGAAAGCGAGTGGCAAAGCCCAAATCTTATCGAGTAAGACGGTCTACAAAGGGCGGATCTTCACGGTCGTAGTTGACAAGGTACGCGAGCCCAGCGGCGTGGTGGTGAAGCGCGAGATCGTGCGGCACCGGGGCTCGGTGGTAATTCTGGCGGTGAGTGGAGGGACAAACCCCAAAATCTTGTTGGAGCGCCAATATCGCTACGCCGCGCAGGCCGAGCTTTGGGAGCTGCCTGCTGGAAAGATCGATCGCGGAGAGAAGCCGCTGGCCTCTGCCAAGCGTGAGCTTTTGGAGGAAACCGGCTACAAAGCGCGGCAGTGGAAAAAATTCCTGGAGTTCTACGTGAGCCCGGGGTTTCTAGACGAGATGATGTTCATCTATCTCGCTACGGGACTGACCCCGGGCAAGGCGCAGCCTGAGGCCGACGAATTCATTGAGAGTCGGTGGGTTTCGCTGGCGACGGCCATCCGAATGATGGCCCGCGGAGAGATTGTCGACGCAAAAACAGCATGTTCCGTCCTTTGGTTAAAGGAAAACTTGAAGTCATTGAAGTTCCAATAAGTGCCATCTGTGTACTAACTTGACAACATTTGTCATGTGGCACAGAATGACAATACAGCCGCAATTCAAGCTGCTAACAGGCATTCCCAGGCTGCGTCCAACCGCAGTCACTGCCGGTACGGAGGAAGTGTAAGTGTCCCGAATCAAGGGCAAGGTGAAGTGGTTCAACAATGCAAAGGGCTTCGGTTTTATTGGACGCGATGATGGGCCGGATGTGTTCGTCCATTACAGTGCGATATCAAGCGAAGGCTACAAGAGCCTGCAAGAAGGCGACGACGTTGAGTTCGAGATCGTCCAGGGTCAAAAAGGCCCACAGGCAGAAAACGTGACCAAACCGGTCACCCAATAAGCTTAACTGTTCCCTCCCCAAAAGCCTGACT
>Ga0137403_10004715_pt1 | contig 15991 bp, 20 predicted proteins | sample CZOMad2_1_16fung_FD_122057 | JGI IMG/M metagenome (GOLD analysis project Ga0137403, IMG submission 122057) | Vadose zone soil fungal communities from Angelo Coast Range Reserve, California, USA - CZOMad2_1_16fungal (Hybrid Assembly) | ecosystem: Environmental > Terrestrial > Soil > Vadose zone... | reverse complement strand
ACGACCCGACCCCGATCGAGGACGATAACCCGTTCACCGAGCGCTTCGACTTCTTCCCGGGTATGCGTAACGTAAACGATGGGAATTTTTTGCTCGGCGTTCCAGGCGCGCAAATCGGCGACGATAAAAGATTTCAGTTCCGCATCCAACCCGGTTAGCGGTTCGTCAAGCAGTAACACGCGCGGCAGAGTGACCAGTGATCGCGCCAACGCCACCCGCTGCTTTTCCCCTCCGGATATTTCTCCGGGTCTTCGCCCGCTCAGATTTTCGACGCGAAAGGCGCGCAGGATTTCATTGATTCGCGACAATCGCTCGCTTTCAGGCAGGTTTGGAAGGCCAAATCCGACGTTTTCTTTCACCGTCATGTGCGGAAACAGAGCAAGCGATTGGAAGACGTAGCCCATCCGCCGGCGCTGCGGAGGAACGTTAACGTGGACTTGAGAATCGAAGAGTGTGTCTTCACCGATTTTGATTTGGCCGGCGTCTGGGCGCAGCAGCCCCGCGACGCAATCCAGCAATGTCGATTTGCCGGCACCCGAAGGCCCGAACAGAATTGTGAACCCAGGCAAGACTTCGGCAGAAACATCCAGTTGAAAGGAAGGGTTACCGGCGTTTCGCCGCTCAACGCGGACGTGTAGAGCGGCGAGCGGGGCGCTTATTTTGCCGGCCACGGTGACCAAACTCGACGGCCGATGCGGCGATTGACCCCGTATACGATAGAAAGCACAACGAACGAGAAGGCGAGGAGCACGAGCGCCATGCGATTTGCTTCCGCGTATTGCAGCGATTGGACGCGATCGTAGATTTCGATCGACACGGTGCGGGTCGCGCCCGCCAAGTTGCCGCCGACCATCAAGACCACGCCGAATTCTCCCAACGTGTGCGCAAAACTCAGAACCAGGGCGGTGACTACACCAGGGATCGACATCGGAAGGATCACGCGGTAGAGCGCGCGCAGGCGTCCCGCGCCGAGCACGGCGGAAGCGTCGAGCAGCTTGCCGTCGATGCTTTCAAACGATGCGACCAGCGGCTGCACCGTGAACGGCAGACTGTAGAGCACCGACGCGATGACCAAGCCGGTAAAAGTGAACGCCAGTCCATGGCCAAACGCCGCTTGCCACAATTTTCCCAATGGCCCACGCGAGCCCATGGCCACCAGCACGTAAAATCCCAGAACCGTCGGCGGCAAGACCAACGGCAGCGCCACGACGGACTCGATCAGAAATTTGCCGCGCCAGCGTGAATAGGCCAGCCAATATGCGAGCGGCAAGCCAACGACGAAGAGAATCGCGGACACGCAAACGGCAAGACGAATTGACAGTAGCAGCGCTTCCATTTTATCGGGCGTGGTCCTGGTGGGGCGCGAGCACGGGCAAAGTATTGCGTCTCATGGTCTTGGCGTAGCTCCGCCTGGCACCACAAACCCATACTTGGCGAGCGTCGCGACAGCCGATTCGCTTTTCACGAATTCCAGAAATGCGCGCGCAGCGTCTTTGTTCTTGGCGTTGCTGAGCAGGATGGCGCCTTGCTCAATCGGGGGATGCGCGTCGGCGGGGATTTCCCAACGCTCACCGGTTTTCATTGCTGGGGAGACGGCGAGTGATAGCGCGACGATTCCAGCCTGAGCATTCCCGGATTGTACGAACTGCGCCGCTTGGGAAATGTTCTCTCCGAGAACCAACTTCGCTTTCACTTTTTCGTAGACCCCGGCTTTTTGCATGGCCGCGACGGCAGCACGTCCATACGGAGCATGCTCGGGGTTGGCGATGGCAATTTTCTGGACGCTCGGATCGAGAAGCGCGTTCCACTTCTGATGTGCGATGTCGATTGTGGAACCTGGCGGTACCCAGACTACGATGCGGCCGAGAGCGTACTTGTAGAATGTTGCGGGGTTGGCAAGATTAGCGATCACCAGTTGTCTCGGGTAGTCAACGTCCGCCGAAAAGAATAGATCGAAGGGTGCACCGTTTACGATTTGCGAGAAGAAATTCCCGCTTGATCCGTACGTTACGTTGATCGTGTTCCCCGACTGGTTCTTGTACTGCTGGCCGAGATCGGCCATCGCGAACTGCAAGTCCGCGGCCGCGGCGATTCGTACTTCCGCTTGTTGCGCGGAGATTTGATGCTGGGTGATGGAAACAACGAAAACGAAGACGAGCAACGCGAGGCCAGTGCGTCGAATTGTTCTGTTGAGGAACATAGGATAGGTGGGTAACGAATCGGCGCTCATACTCTCAGAATCATCACTTCGGTTGATTTGATCAGCGCCGCGGCACGCTCACCAGGCTTGAGCCTCATCTCTTTCGCCGCGTCTGCCGTGATGATCGCGGTGATGTGCTGCTCGCCGATGGCCATCGTTACTTGCGCCAACAGTCCGCTGTACTTGATGGCGAGCACCCGGCCGATGAGTTGATTGCGTCCGCTGATCTTGCGGAAATTCCCGCGGCGCGTCTGAATGTCTCCACGCTCGAGATTTTTGGGAATCAGGCGGTCGATCTCGCTCTCCGGCACGCGATGATGCCCGCCTGGAGTCTTCGCGGTCTTAATCTTGTGGCGATAGATCCATTGCTTCAGCGTCGGGTAGCTGATCCCCAGGATATTCGCCGCTTCCCGCGGCGCCAGAAGCCTTTGCACGATTGCACCTCAGGTGCGACGCGAGAATAGCCTGTTCCAACCCGCTATATCAATACGTTTCTATATGCTTCAAAGAACACGAGTCCGTTGCGTCGTAGAAAGATATTCACCATTAGTTCCGCAACGGTTTGCCAGTTTTCAAGGTATAAGCGATGCGTTCCTGGGTTTTCTTTTCTCCGCACAGCGAAACGAACGCGTCGCGCTCAAGATCAAGAATGTACTGTTCACTGACCAACTGTGGCGCGCTGAGCGAGCCGCCCGAGAGGATGTTCGCGAGCTTGCGTGCAACGTGCGCGTCGTGCTCCGTGGCGTAGCCGCCGCGCAGCAACAGATGAATCGCCATCTTCGCCCCGGCAAGGAACTGCTCGCCGAGTACTTTGACCTGCGTGGTCTGCGCGCCTTCCTGCCAGTTCGCGGCGGGCGGCTTGTACCCATTGCGCACGAGGGACAGCGCTACTTCTTTGGCGTCAGCCACCAAACGATCGCGATTCATCGACACACCGTCTTCGCGCCGCAGAAATCCGAGGTGGCGGCACTCTTCGGCGCTGGTGCCGACCTTCGCCATCGCCATCGCCTCGAACACCGGCCTCAACGCGTGAAACAAATCCAACTCTTCGCCGCCGGCCGCATGCTCATTCGCACGAATCAGCATCTCTTTCGATCCGCCGCCGCCGGGAATCAACCCCACGCCGGCTTCCACCAACCCCATGTAGGATTCCGCCGCCGCCTGAATCCTGGCCGCGTGAAGACCAACTTCGCATCCGCCCCCCAGCGCCATGCCCTGCGGCGCAACGACAACCGGCTTGCGCGCGTACTTGATCGCCAGATTCGCATTCTGAAATTGCTTGACCGCCAGATGCAACTCGTCCCACTCCTGCTCCTGCGCGCCTACCAGCACCAACATGAGGTTCGCACCGACAGAGAAGTTGACGGCCTGATTCGCGATGACCATGGCGTCGAAATCGGCATCCAGGCGCTTCAGACCTCTGTGCACCATGGCAATCAGATCGGCGCCGATGGCGTTCATCTTGGAGTGAAATTCGCAGCAGACCACGCCATCGCCTAGATCGATCAGGCTCGCACCAGAATTGCGCTCCACCTCGCGGCCAGCCTGCTTCAAAGACTTGAGGATCAGCACACCGGCAGGCTCGCCCACTTTTTTCGTAGCGCCGTTGGCCACATCGAAAACTGTGGTCGTACCTTTCTGCGACTCGTAGAAACCTTGGCGGCCGCTCGACAACAGTTTCTCGAGCACCGGCGGCAACGCCCGGCCTTCCCTCTGCACGCCCGAGGCGAACGCCTTCAGACCAATTGCATCCATTAGCTCGAACGGCCCCAACTCCCACGCAAATCCCCAGCGCATAGCGCAGTCGACGTCGGCGACGTGATCGGAGATTTCGGGTACCCGACGCGCGGCGTACAAACATGTCTCCGAAATCAAGCCCCACAGGAACTGTTGCGCCTTGTCGCCCTTCTGGCCTTCCAGCACTGGGCCGATTAGCGCCCGCAAACGTTCAGTCGTATCCTCAATCGTCTTCGCGCTTTCCAGCGAAGCGAATCGCGCCTTTTGCCGTCCGCGATATTCCATGGTGTGCACGTCAAGCGTAAGAATCTCTCTTTCGCCTTCACCCTTCACTCGCTTGTAGAAACCCTGCCCAGTCTTGTCCCCCAGCCAGCCGCGTCGCGCCATCGCTTCGACCAGAACCGGCACGAGATACATGTCCCGCGACTCATCGTTCGGCACGGTCTCGTAAATATTCTTCACCACGTGCAACAGCACATCGAGTCCGACAATGTCCGCGGTGCGAAACGTCGCGGACTTTGGCTGCCCGATCACCGGCCCTGTGCAGGCATCCACTTCCTCGACGGTCATTCCCAAAGTGCCCATTAAACGCAACGCATTCAGCATGGAGAACGTGCCGATGCGGTTAGCGATAAAGTTCGGCGTATCCTTCGCGACCACCACGCCCTTACCCAGGCGACGGTCACAAAATTCGCCAAGCGTCTCGATGACTTCCAGCGAAGTCTTCGGCCCGGGAATCAGCTCCACCAATCTCAAGTAGCGCGGCGGATTGAAAAAGTGCGTGCCAGCCCAATGCTGCTGAAACTCCTCACTCATCCCCTCAGCAATCAAATGCACCGGCAATCCTGAAGTATTGGTCGTAACAATAGCGCCTGGTTTGCGGAACTCCGCAACACGCGCCAGGAGGTTTCTCTTGATCTCCAGATTTTCGGCGACGACTTCGATGATCCAGTCCGCTTCCCCACAACGCGCCAGATCATCATCGAAGTTCCCGATGGCAATCCGTTCCGCAAGCAACGCCGCAAAAAACGCCGCAGGTTTGGCTCTCTTGGCCGCATCAAGCCCCGCGCGAACGATCTTGTTCCGCGCATCCGGCGGCGCTCCTTCTGGCAGGCCGGGGGGTACAATATCCAGTAAGATGCAAGGCAACCCGGCGTTCGCGAAATGCGCCGCAATGCGCGCCCCCATGGTTCCTGCGCCCAGCACGACAGCCTTCTCGATACGACGCTTCATCGGGAGCCTCTTCGGACGATTAGAACCGTAGGACAGGTTACAAAACGGGCATGCGACGGTCAAACGGGGCTCTCGCATCCGAGACTAGCACTAGACTGTAGTCACGATGCTCGACGACAAAGTTGTCAGTGCGGTGGACTGGCTCAAGAACGCCACGGACAAGATTCGCTCCCTGGCGAGCGGCGACACACGCCCCACCGGTGAACGCCCCCGAGTAGGTTTGGCCTTGGCTGGCGGCTTTGCCAGAGGGATCGCCCACGTTGGTGTAATCCGTGCATTAAGAAACGCCGGCGTCCCAATCGACGTAGTCGCCGGAACAAGTGTGGGCGCCTTGATTGGCGCGTGTTACTGTGCCGGCGTTCCGCTGAACGACATGCAGCGCATCGCCACCGAGACCACGTTCGCCGACTTCGGTCGCTGGACGCCTTCCTGGCTAGGCCTCGCCAACAATCTGCGCATGGAACGCTACCTCGAGCGCTTCACCCCAGTGAAAACTTTCGAGGAACTGAAGACACCGCTGGCCATCGCCACCAGCGACATCAACGAAGGCGTCTCGGTCTACTACACGCGCGGCCCGCTCGGTCCCCCGATGCGCGGCTCGTGCGCGTATCCCGGCCTGTTCGTCCCGATACAATTCGAAGGCCGCACGTTGGTGGACGGCTTCCTCACCGCCCCGGTTCCCGTCGAGGGCGTGCTACTGCTCGGCGCCGACATTGTCATCGCCGTTTATCTCGAAGCTGGCAGTCTCACCGCCCCACGCACGGCCGCCGATGTCATCAGCCGTTCCTTTTCCATCATCCAGCGCCACGCCGATATTGCCTGGCGCCAGCAAGCCGACGTCATCATCGAGCCGGACGTAAAGCCGTTTGTGTGGGACGATTTCACGCGAACCGATGAGCTGGTAGCGGTGGGAGAAGCTGCCGCGGAAGCCGCGCTTCCTCAAGTGATCAAGGCACTGGGCGGCGAAAAACGCGAACCAGCGGCCTGAAGCGGAAGCGAAACCTGCTTCTATGACCTTCGAACGCTGTCTTTTTGAGCTGTCAAGCCGACGTGACTTCCACTTTTAGAGCCTGCCCCTCGCCTTTGCCCCGCTGCGTAAGCCACGCCCCAAAGCTTTCCGCGAACCGCTCCGGCGTCACCCGAAAGCTGGCCTCCACTCTTCCCTCCTCCACCGGCAAAGTATCGTCGAATTCCGCCGCGTTCGTAAAATTCCGCATGCAAAATTGATCAAGCCACTCCAGTGGGCACGCGCGCCGCACCCCTCGAATCACCACATAAACATTAAATTTCTGCGAGTACATCCGCAAACTATAACACCTGAAATCGGGGGTACCGAGTTGTTGCGGCTCGCACAATGGAATCGTCGCCGCAGGCATCCCGTTCACCACTCCAATCTCGCCAGACCGCATTGAACGATTCATACATATTACCCTGCATTGACTTAGTGGAAAACCGCGCTTAAGATGCGACTTATCCAAGGGAGCTTCGCCAATGTTTCGCTCGTGGGTCTCCACTTATAAAACGCGAGCTACCGGCCGAAGGGCAGATCCCGCCAACCCCGCCTCGAGCGGAAATCCGACCAATCAAAACCAAATGCGCACTATTTCCCGTGGCACGTTTCGTTCGGGAGGCTCCGATGCGCAAAAAACCCATCACCCAAGATGCTCAACTGCTTTTGCAACTGGACCGCCTGCGAAAGGAACCCGAAATGCGCAAGGCCCGCCGCTGGTGGCGCGATCGATTTTGGCCGCAAAATGCTGCCGACTATTTAAAGATTGAAATGGCGCCCAGCACCAACGAAAGCGACTGGCTGCGCCAGGTGACCACGTACTGGGGAATGGCAGCGTCTCTCGTGCTGGACGGGACGCTGAGCGAAAAGGCTTTTTTCAATCCCACATTCTCCAAAGAGCTCTTTACTGTTTTCTCCAAGATTCGTCCGTTTCTCAAAGAACTACGCAGGCGCACCGACGACCCGGATTTCATGGCCAACGTGGAAAGGGTCATCCTCAAATCAAAGGCCGCCCGCTACCGGCTGCAACTGGAATCCAAGCGTTTGGCCGCCCTGCGTTAGAAGCGCGGGTGAATGGTTTGATATCCTAGCTCGCGACCTTGTTGCTCGAAAGGCTCGCGCCAAGCCCCCCGTCAATTCGGCGACCGCCACCGTCCCGCGGCAGCGAACAATTGTAACCCGACGGCGAACCGATCGTTGTCCACAGGCACGCAATAAACCACCCGCGCCCGCGATCGGAAGTTTCCCAGCAGCGAGCGCACGTTCAATCGCTCGTTCGGTTTCCACGGTTTACTGGTCAAAATCCGCGCCCCCCGGGGACTGATGTTTTCTGTGATTCCCTCCTGAGCGGGCGTGCGAACGTCCAGACTGGAGAGATCGACGTTCACCTTCATTGGCGTACGATTCTCGGTGCGCTTCGAAGCTGGATCCATGGGGCGCGATACCTTCCGGCTAAACCGCTCATTGCCATACTCGTGGAGAACGTCGGGGCGGGGAGCAGCGACGCGCGTGATCATAACCCCGTTCCGGCCCGCCCCGTCAAGTTTTCGCGTCTTGGCTTGGTTTTACCGCCCTGAGTGTCCGGCCACGCTACATCGGCATCCCACGAACGGACAGTCTAGACTTCGGCTTCTCGAGGGGAATTGCACAGAACCCGTTATTTCTCAATGAGTTTCACTGCCGGTTATGTCGGCGCTCGAATTGCCCCGACACATGGGCCATTTGTCTCTCCGCGACGCAAGAGATCCTCTGCCAGGAGTGTCAGGAGCAGCTTATGAAGAAAACCGAATGGACGCGCGAAGCCCTCACAACATGGCCGAGTTACGAATATGTAAAGCACAAGGAAGGCGCCGGCTGGCGACTGGCGGCCGTGGAATGGCAGCGCGAGACCGACGCCAGCCCTCTGAGCGAACCGCCGGAGGGCTCCCATTTCGGGGAAGAAATCCCGTTCGGCACCCGGATCTCCGGAGATTGCTTGCATCTCGAAGAAAATCCCTCCGAGATGGAAATCCTGAATTGCCTGGCGGAAATGATCGTCCAGGATCTTTCCTACCAGCGCATGGCGGACGCCCTGAACCACCGCGAGTTTCGCACCCGCGACGGCAAGTCCTGGAGTCCGCTTGCCGTCTTTAAATTGACTCCGCGCTTGATCGAAGTGGCTCCACGGATTCTGTCTGGCGTCGAGTGGGAAACCCGCAAGAAACAGCTAGCCCGAGTGGCCTGGAATTCCTGATTCGGCCGGTGTTCGCAACCCAGAAAAAATAAATAAAGGACCGAGCCATGAGGGGCACCGACGCCTTTTTGTAGCGGCGGGTCTTTAGACCCGTTCTTAGGTTTTTCGTCAGGGCATAGCTTCAGCCATGCCGCAATCGACGCAAAATCAAGAAGGCTTTAGCCGTTGGTGGAGTCTCAGCTACTGTAGTCCGCCAAACACCTCTGAACTAACGCGCCCGGCGCGTGCCCGACGAACACCATCTCTTGTGTAAGCAGCAGTGGTCCGATGGGCGATTCGCTCAACCTACTCGTGCAAAACGCTCGCCAGCGAATCGTATACTGTCAGCCCGCCATTATAGTGAATGTATCCAAGCTTTCTGAACTTGTTCATAAAGAAATTCACCCGCGACCTCGTTGTCCCCACCATTTCTGCCAGCGTATCCTGACCGATTTTCTCCAAGATGGGCGCGACCCTATTGCCCGGCCGGTTACGCGCCAGCAATAGCAAAGTCCGCGCCAGCCTCTTCTCGCTGAAATTGAACATGTGATCGATCAGATCCTGTTCAATGCGACGGTTCCGCATCACGAGATAGTTGATAAAGTGCGTGGATAACGCCGGATTTTCTTCCACCATCCGCAGCATCGCCTGACCCCTGATGATATTCACCATGCTGGGAACTAACGCGATCGCCGATGTGGAGTAGACCGTATTACCCGTGATGCAGGCTTCACCAAAAAAGTCGCCCTCACCCAAAATTCCCAGCACCGCTCCTTTACCACGGTTAGAAACCAACGTCAGTTTTACTACCCCTTTTTCGATGTAGTGAACATCCGTGCAGTCTTCCCCTTGGGAGATGATTGTCTCCCCCGTCTGGAATTCCTTGATCTTCTTCGATGGGAGCGCTCTGGCAAAAAATCCAGGTGTATCGGAACCGCTCCGCCGCCGTGATCTCATTTCCCCCCTCGTTTAAGCGTGACACTAGCCATCGCCAAAAATCTCTCGACCAAGCGCGATTGCTTGCTGGCTTTCCCCGACATATCGTTGACCTTCTTCTACCTTTCGCTTGGGAGTTCGTCTGTTCAATATTGAACAGACATCTCTAGTCTGCCCCGTTAACGTTCGGCACTCCTCCCGGCGGTTAGCTTTTGGTGCCTCGCCTTTTCCGGCGCCAAGAAGTCCGGGGCGACACTTGGACGGCTAGATCTAAATATGAATATGAAGCTGGGTTTCGACATCTTCCGACGTCTCGACGACGGCAGCCCGCTGTGGGTCGCTCAGGCAAACTCCATTGCCGAAGCGCGGACCAGACTCGCTGCATTGCGCCAGGATTCTCCCGGCCGCTATTTCGTCCGCGACGCGGAAACCGGCCAATCCATTGCGGCTGAGGGAAGCGAAAATCCCGGGGGAAACCTAGAGCAAACTTAAATAAATAGACTGCACAATAATGGGCCTGTGTGTACTTTAAGCGCGTGCGAAACTGTCCAAAATTCGACAATATCCCTAATCGTTCGGTTTTAATCTGGTAGAAAAAGCTTGGCCCGTACCTTGTTCCCCTCATGGGCTCACAACCGCGGCCGATCACAAATTTCGCGCTTGGTCACTAATTCGGGGACGGTCAATCATGTCTACGAAAACAACGCTCGAAAGCAGTTCCTACTTCAGGAGCCCGAGCCTCCGGGCATGCTCTGCGCATAGGAACAAGTTCAGGTAGGGGTTGAGCCGCGAATTCCAATCGTTCCACCGGCTTTCCCAGTCCGGCCGCCGGCAATCACACATGCATTCACTCAGCACTTTGATGGGATGCGCGCCGTTTCCCCGTCTCCGCGTATCGAAGATGAACTCCGCGCGGCAATGGAGACTAACGGTTTGGGTATTTCGAATTTTGACCATTGGACTGGACTTGGACTCATTTCTCGTCGCGCGTGCCGAGTGTATATAGCAATGCTAAAGCCAAAGAACACAACGCTGTTCCTTCAACGAGATCCTTGGTTTGCGCCGCCTGCGCTCGCGTGAAGGCGTCGTAGAGAACAAACACGCCCATCGAAATAAGCCCCAGCGTCACAGCCATCGCACCTTGCTGTAGCATCCTGACCATCATCAGGCCTCAGGTCCCGGAAGTAGGCAAGTCATCGCGTCCAAGGGCAGCACAAACAGTCGAAAACTCACCGTTGCTGGAATTGGCGCGCCGGTGTCCATTGGCAAGATGCTTTCGTGTCTCGTGAAATGCGGCTTGACGTAGGAGCGCTTCATAACGCTGCCGCAGAAGCATGTAGGCTTTGCGCGGTTCGGCATTCCGTCCAGCATCAGAAACTGGATCTTCTGTCCGCAGGAATGATCGATGCATTCCCACCAATCTTCGTTTCGCTTTTGCACGGCGTGGACCTCCGCCCGTTTCTGGCGCCACGCCGAATCCCCTTTCCGCCGCGCGCGCTGCAACTCACCGGGCAGCCTGCGCGTCAATCAGCGCGCGCCTGCCGGAAGAAGCGAAGAACGTGTCGCCTATAATTTGTAACGCTCGCCAGGTCGACGGATAAAAAAAGAGCCTTCGCTTGCTATTACAACCGGTCCATTTTGTCGCTCCTGTACACACTGTGACCTAGCTCCGGCGAAATGTCTGAGATCTGGAATTTGGGGTACTAGGAAATGTCGTCCCGCACGCATGGAAGCAAATCTCGACGATTTTTCGCTCCCCTTATCTTCTTTTCTGTACCGAGACCCCGCTGGCCACCGTGCGGGTCCCTCACCTATCCCACTTCGCCGCAGAATCGTTAGGCTGACGAATGATCGGGTTTTTGCTCTCATCGCGGGACGTATGGCCGGATGGTATCCCATTTTTTGGCACACGCACGTGCTTCTGGTTGGTATTCCGACCACCACTTTTGTCCACTCGGTCCTTTTCTCTTTCTCTCTTACGCTGTCCCGCGCTCGGGGCTCAGGCGCCGCGAGCTTGCTTCCAGGTCCCAATCTCTATCTCAGGAGGAACTATGCGTTCCATTTCCATTAAGGTTGCGTTTTTGCTGTGCCTGCTTACGCTCGCAGGTTTGATGTTGCACCCGGGAATCTTGACTGCTGATGGCGGCAAACCCATGCCCAATCCATGGCTCGTTGCCGACGGCGGCAAACCCATGCCCAATCCATGGCTTGGAATTGCGTCTTAGTAAACAAAGCGAGCGCCGGGGAGAGATGCTCTGCATTTTTCCCTGACTCGTGTTAGCATCTGACTCCGCGAACTCTTCCAAGGGAGATTCGGAAAAGCATGCTCAGCCAGGCAATTTGGTGGAGCAGTGTGGCGCTGGAGTCCATTTTGCTCTTTCGCGGTTTCCGCGGAAGGCTCGCTTCCCGCTATCCCGGATTTTATTTTTACATCGCCTTCGTCCTGATTCAGGACGTGTTTTGTATGGCCTTTGCTCGCCTGAATACTCAGGATTCTTACAATTCGGTTTACTGGACGGCCGAGCTCCTGTGCGTTCTGGTGAGTTGTGGAATTGTCTTCGAGGTGTATCGCGTTGGGCTCGCTGCTTACCCAGGAACAGCACGCATGGCGCGCTGGCTGCTGGCTTTCGTCATCGCAGTCATTCTGGCGAAAGCCCTCCTTAATATCGCGAGAGATCCCAGGTGGTGGAGCGAAGCCTCCGCTACCGGGGTCGAAAGCAGCTTGCGAACCATCGAAGGCCTCGCCCTCGCTGCGCTGGTCGCTTTATTCTTGTTTTATTCCATACCTTTTGGAAAGAATTTGCGGGGCATCGTCGTGGCACTCGCGCTTTTGGTTTGTTGGAGCGTGCTGTGCCTGACTTTCGCCTCATCCACATCCGGGCACGCCCACGATGTCTGGAAGTTCCTGTACTCCGGCATGTATCCCTTTGTCCTCGGACTTTGGCTCGCGCCCTTGTGGTCCTACAAGGCGAACCCCCAGCCGGAACATGAAGTCCAGCTTGAGGTGGAATACCAGCGCATCGCGTCGTTCACGCAGCGCCGCCTCCGCAGCGCCCGGGGATACTTGGCGAAAGCGGTGGGTTCGTGATCGACATACCTACGGCCCTGCTGCTCGGCATCGTTCTTCTGTTCTTGCTGCTTCTTGTTGCGGTCCGTGGGTCCTCGGCCGCACGACAATTTTCTTCCAGGTCCGACGTGCCGCTGATCGATGACGAAGCCGCGCTCGATCCATGCCCTCCAGAATATGTTGCCAGAATTTTTTCCTCGGAGGATTGGGAGTTCGTCTCAGAAACCAAATCCCCCCAACTGCAAAAGCTTTTCCGCAGGGAACGCAAGCTGGTTGCGCTCGCCTGGGTTCATCAGACCTCGACGGTCATCCGCCGCATCATGCGCGAACATACGCAAGCCACGCGCCGGAGCCATGACCTGAATTTCGTCACCGAAACGAAGCTCGTCCTGCTGTACGCCGAGCTGATGTTCCTTTGCGGCATGCTCTTCCTGGCGATTCAGTCCGCCGGACCGCAGCGCGTGCGCGGCTTGGCGGTCTACGCGGATACTCTCTCGCAGCGCCTCGTGGAGGCGCAGCACGCCTTCCAGACGGTCACCGCCGGGCCCAAGTTTCACGGCGCCGGATCCTCCTGATCCCCCTAACCACCGGACCTTCGCGATTCCCTAACCCATGAACGCCACCGTCAAACTCGTCCCAGTGCAAGCCGCCTACGACGATCTCTTGAAACGGTCGCTGTCGAAAATTTCCTGCGACCTGGCCCGGCTGATCTATCTCGCTTCGACACGCGACTACAATACCGGCGCCTACCATCACGACGGGCTGGCGGTGCGCTTTCGCCCCGACGCTGCCGGCAAGGCTTTGGAGATCGCGCACCGGCAGGTTTTCTATCAACTCTCCGCGTATTCCTTGGAGGAATTGGTCGCGCAACTACAAACGTATCTGGATTGTTCGCACGAGAGCGCCGCCGAAGTTCTGCGCACCTGGCAAAAGCTGGAGCCCTACCGCGTCGCGATTCCTCTGGAGGTCAATCCCGCGGTCGCGCGCTTGTTCCTGTCGAACATCAGACTCGCTTTGGCAATCTGGCGTTTCCGTCAGGAGCAGGTTCCGAAGCATCCGTAAGCCGCATGGCAACCGCGGTCACCTGGCCGATGATTTCCGCTTCCGTGCCGTAGTTCAGCCGCCGCACACTGCGCGCCGAGAGCGGATGCGGCAGGAGCAGTAAGTGTCCGTCCTGCATCTCGCACCACGAACACGCGTAACCGTCGCGCAATTCCACGAAATAAATCGGCCGGTCAAATTCCGTTCGCCACCGCATGGGTTGGATCTTCCGCACGTGCGGATCGATCTGCACAAATGATCCCGGCCGCAGCAGCGGCGACAGCGTGTTGTCTTGCAATCCGATGTAGCCGTACAAGCTGTGCCGAATATCCAAGTGCTGAATCAACGCAATGGGAACTTCTCCCCACACTTCCACCATGCGTGACAACAGGTTGGTGTTGTCCACGTCGAACGAGCGATCGAAGCGCACCGGGAACGACAGTGTCTTCTCCGTGTCGTAAACCTCCAGCGTGGTCAGATGCGTATTGGGAAGCGGCGCGGACATCTGGTGCTTGATCAGATTCTGCAAGTCCACGCCGTACAACAGCAGGACGTCGCTGAACTTGATGCGGTAAATCGAGCTCAAGCTGTACAGCTTGAAAACACTCGGCACCGAGTCCGAGTTCTCGATTTGCGTCAGCCAGGCGTTGGAAATGTGAAATTCGGGATTGTCTTCCGCTTGGGCGATCTTGTGGCTGAACTCAGCGACATCTCGCGTGGTGATTCCCAACCGGTTGCGGATATCCTTAAGCTGTTCGCTGGGGGGGAGGGCCAGAGCCATGCAGCATTCTACAACGCGTGCGAATCGAACTGCCAAGCCGTCCCTTAGACGTTAAGTACTTAGCTAGCTAATTGAACCGAGGGACAAGAAGTTCACTGCCTGCCTCGTGCCTCTTTTTGATAAACTCACTGCCGTTTTGCGAGGAGTCCTCCTTCCCATGAGATCGATGCGTCCGCCGCGATCGTCAGCACGAAATTCTGCGCCGAGACATTTTTTCGCGATTGCCGCTGTTGCATTCGCCACAGCCCTGGCGATCCTTGGCGCACGCGCTCAGTCTCCCGGAACAAAAATGCCGGCCACCCCCAAGCTTGCCGAAGAGCAATTCAAGAACATCAAAGTCTTGAACGGCATTCCCGCCGAGCAAGTAATTCCGGCGATGCAATTCATCACTGCCTCGCTGGGCGTCGAGTGCGAGTACTGCCACGTCCGCCAGGAGCGAACGATGGCCTTCGAGAAGGACGACAAGAAGCCCAAAGTCGTCGCTCGCAAGATGATCACCATGATGCTCGCCATCAACAAGGACAATTTCGAGGGCAAGCGCGAAGTCACCTGTTTCTCCTGCCATCGCGGCGCCGCCGAACCGGTCGGCACGCCCATCGTCGCCACTGAAGAGTTAGCTGCCGATGCGGGAGCGGAGAAAAAGCCCGCCGCGGCGCCTGGCGCGTTGCCCACGTCCGATCAAGTCTTTGACAAATATCTAGCCGCATCGGGTGGCGCCGACGCCGTCCAGAAAATCACGAGCCGCGTTGCAAAAGGCACACTCACCGGATTTGGTGGCCAGCACTTCCCCGTCGACGTTTACGGCAAAGTCCCCGACAAGCGCATCTCCGTGATGCACTTGCCCGGCGGAGACAGCGTCACCGCATTCGACGGTCACGCCGGCTGGCTGAGCGTCCCCGGCCGCCCGCCGCACATCATGAACGCCGACGAAAATGCCGCCGCCAGCATGGACGCCGATTTGCACTTTCCGGTCGACGTAAAATCCCAAAATCGGATCTGGGTCGTGGGCCCGGGCGAAAAAATCGACGGCCGCGACACCACTCAGGTCGTTGGCCGCACCGAGAACCAGCCGCCGCTGCGCCTCTACTTCGACTCGCAATCTGGCTTGTTGTTTCGCCTGATCCGCTACACCGAAACACCACTAGGCCGCCTGCCCACGCAAATCGACTACAGCGACTACCGCGAAGCCGACGGCGTAAAGCTACCCTACCGCTGGTCGCTCGCCCGCCCCGGCAACCGCTTCACCATCCAAGTCGACGAGTTGCACCAAAACGTCCCGGTAGACGACGCCAAGTTCACTCCGCCTCCCCCAGCCCCGCCAGACCAAAAGCCACCAACCCACTAAATCTTTCGATCGAGCGAGAAAGTTTGTTCGCCTCATCATCAGTCACGATAACGCGAGGGCTGGGACCACCGTGTCCTGGGTTTGACTTTTTTTCTCACTTACCGACGTCGCCAAGGTGACGCCGCGGATCAGCAAGTACGGGTCGAACGGGGATTCGAGGACTGATTGGGGTCGAGGAAATAACGTGGCGCGAAAAACTGGAAACGTTCTATCCCAAGTTTCCGTCAACAGGCTGGCGCGTCGTTCGGTAGCGGATGAAGTTGCAGGAAGGCGGCTGTGGCGTCGCGGGCACGCCCCGCGATTTCGCGGGCGGTCGGTCGCTCGGCGACGCCGAGCAGTAGGCTGACCAGCAGATCGCGCCAGAGCAACCCGCCGAACTGCTCGGCAAGTTCGGCAGGACGGCCCATGAGCAGCCTGGACGCCTGGGCCT
>Ga0137403_10004714_pt1 | contig 15995 bp, 12 predicted proteins | sample CZOMad2_1_16fung_FD_122057 | JGI IMG/M metagenome (GOLD analysis project Ga0137403, IMG submission 122057) | Vadose zone soil fungal communities from Angelo Coast Range Reserve, California, USA - CZOMad2_1_16fungal (Hybrid Assembly) | ecosystem: Environmental > Terrestrial > Soil > Vadose zone... | reverse complement strand
ACCGCCGGCTCCTCGTCCACGTCGAGCGCGATGTAGCCCTGACGCTTGAAGTATTCGCTCGGCAGCATCGTGAGCTGATGCTCGCAGCCCGGGCCGAACTTCTCCCACTGGTCGTCGAGCCGCCAGAGCCACCAGTGAAGCCAGCCGGCGGTGCCTTCGAGGAAGGCGCAGCGCAGCCGGGGATGGCGCTCGAGGATGCCGCCGGTGGTCATGCTGGCGATCGCTCCCATCAGCTCGACCGGGTTGCGAATGGCGTGCGCGATCGGGTGGAAGTTCGCGTGGCCGACGTAGCGCCGTCCGGCGTCGTCCTTGAGCGACGTGTTGCCGGTGGGATGAAACCCGATCGGCACATCGAGCTCCTCGAGCGCGCTCCACAGCGGGTCGCACGCCTCGTCGTGCAGGTGCTGGCCGTTGACCGGGTTGGGGGTGCCGATGACGGCGACGGCGCCGAGCTCCTTGACGCACCGGCGCGCCTCGTCGATCGCCGCCGGGATGTTGTGCATCGCCACCTGCGCGGCGAACTTCAGCCGGGCCGGCTGGCTCTGACAGTAGTCGGCCGCCCAGTTGTTGTAGGCGCGCGCCAGCGCGGCCGCGTAGTCCGGGGCGAGGTCGTCGTGCATCAGGATCTGCCGCCCGCGCGTGCCGTACATGACGGCGACGTCGACGCCCTCGATGTCCATCGCGATCAGGGTGGTGGCCGGATCGAAGCCGGCCGCGCGCGCCGCCTGGAAGTGCGGATGCCGCGCGCGGCTCCGGCGCCGCAGCTCGCGGCTCGACGCGGTGGCGCCGCTGGCGTTGGCGTGCGCGGGAATCGCCAGCCCCTGCACCTCCATGCCCATGATGGCGTCGGCGTTGCCCTTGTCGGCGGCGCTCGTGTCGAGCTTCCGCTGCTGGCCGCCGAAGAAGCGCGGCGGGTTCGCGCGATGCGCCCCCTCGAGGTAGCGGGACCAGAGATCGTCCGGCTCCATCATGTGAAGGTCGCTGTCGAGGATCAGATAGCCGTCGCGTGCCATGTCGCACCTCCGCTGGCCGATTATCCACCCAAGCCGAGACGACTTAAAGCCTGGTCTGCTAGACTCGCCGGCATGTCGGCTCGATTCTCATGAGGAGGCGTCGAAGGCCATGAGGGACACCACGCACTGGGTCGGCACCTGGACCGCGGCTCCCGCCCCCGCCGAGGGCGCCGCCTTCGCCAACCATACGCTGCGGATGACCCCGCGGGTCAGCATCGGCGGCAGCCGGCTGCGCGTGCGCATCTCGAACGCCTACGGCGTCCGGCCCCTGGCGATCGGCGCGGCGCGCATCGGCGTGCGCAGCACCGGGCCGGCGGTCGTGCCCGGCTCCAACCGCCGGCTCACGTTCGGCGGAGAGCCCACCGCCACGATCGCCGCTGGCGCGCTCATCGTCAGCGATCCGGTCGACCTGACGTTCGCGCCGCTGTCCGACCTGGCCGTGAGCGTGCACCTGCCCGGCGATCTGCCCGTGAGCTTCGGGATCACCGGACGCTACGCTCGGCAGACCAACTACATCTCGCCGCCGGGCGATTTCGCGGCCGAGGAGACCATGCCGGTCGGCCGCCTCACCGACGACTGGTACTTCGTCTGCGGCGTGGACGTGGTCGCGCCGGCGGAGACGGGCGCGGTCGTCGCGGTCGGCGACTCGCTGACCGACGCCAACATTTCCACCCACGACGGCCATCACAGCTGGCCCTCGCAGCTCGCGCGCCGGCTGGTGGCCCGCCGGGGCGGGCGGCCGATGTCGGTGATGAACCAGGGGCTCGGCGGCAACCGCATCCTGTACGACATCCGCGGCGATAGCGGCCTGCGCCGCTTCGACCGCGACGTGCTGGCGCAGCCCGGCGTCACCCACACCGTCATCATGCTGGGCACCAACGACCTGCGGAACCGGCCGGCGAAGCCCGAGGAAGAGGTCACGGCCGTGCAGATGATCGCCGGGTTGAAGCAATTCGCCCTGCGCGGCCAGCCGCACGGGGTCAAGGTGATCGCCTGCACGCTGACCCCGTTCGAGAACGAGACCTTCCTGCCGGGCGCCTGGAATCCGAGGCGCGAGGCGATTCGCCAGGCGGTCAACGACTGGCTGCGCAAGACCGACGACTTCGACGCGGTCGTCGATTTCGACCGGGCGCTGCGCGATCCCGACCATCCGACGCGGATGCTGCCGATCAACGACTGCGGCGACCACCTGCACCCGAGCGATCTCGGCTACCGCGCGATGGGCGACGCGATCGATCTGGCGCTGTTCGACTGATTCAGATGGGGGGCCTAGACGGGCCACAAAGACCCCTGTTGCCACCCCTGACCTGAGCATCCACTTCGAGGGTACGCTGGCGCTGGCCGCGTAGCGCCGGGCTCGACAACTTCCTGATCCTGACGCCCCGGTGCTGTCCTGGCCGGGGCGTTCGTCTGTTCGGCGCTTCACTCGCCTAGCGGGGACGCTCCCTCTTTGCCTGTTTCGCCAGCGACGGGCCGGGACCATCGTGTTCCAGCGGTGGGGGACGGAGATTCGGAGCCGTTGCGTAGGGAGCGCATGGGCCGTGGGCTGCCCAAGGAAATGTTAGGATGTCGCGATGGCCCGGACGGTATTCGTGCTCGGTGCAGGGGCGTCGAGGGAAGGCGGCGCCCCGCTGATGAACGACTTCCTCGACGTCGCGGAGGAGTTGCTCCACCAGAAGCGTGTCGGCAACGCGGCCGAACATTTTGAACTTGTCCTGCGTGCCCGCGATTCCCTGCAGGCTGTCCATTCCAAGGCCATCCTGAACGTCCGCAATTTGGAGAGTGTCTTCGGGGCGTTCGAGATGGGTCGCATGCTGCGTCGGTGCGGGTCGCTCGACGTGAAAGACATCGAGAAGCTGCGCACCGCGATGCGGGCGGTGATCACCACCACGCTCGAACAGTCGCTGGACTTCCGGCCGCAGGAACGCCGGGTGCTGCCGCCGCGACCCTATGACGAGTTCGTCGGGCTCGTGACTGATGCGCAGCAATCTGCGGCGGCCGACGTGGAGGTCATCTCGTTCAACTACGACGTCGCGCTCGACTACGCCTTCCACTTCTCCAGCGTCCCGCTGGACTACGGGCTTCAGGACAGCGACGCGCCCCAGACGAAGGGCATTCCTTACGCTAAGCTCCACGGCTCGGGGAACTGGGTGTTGTGCCAACACTGCAGCAGCGTGCAGCCCCTGAACTTGGGCGCTTTCTTCACGCGCTCCAATTGGCAGTTGGCGATGGTGGATAAGGCCAAGCCGGTACGGCTCAACATTGAGCAAGCCCTCGGCGGGCTGAAACACTGCGACCAGCCATGCACGGCGGAAGCGCTGATCGTGCCGCCAACGTGGAACAAGGCGGAGTACGGCAACGTGATCGCGAGCGTGTGGCGTCGGGCTGCGAAGGAGATGTCGGAGGCGGAGAACATCGTCGTCATCGGCTACTCGCTGCCGCCCACCGACCAGTTCTTCCAATACCTCTTCGGGCTCGGCTGCGTCGGTCCCCGCCTACTGCGCCGCTTCCTCGTCTGCGATCCGGACGCTGCCGTCGAGGGCCGCTTCCGTGAACTTCTGGCCCCAGCGGTGACGGACGGGTTCGAGCACTTCCGTGGCGTGTTCTCGGCCTGCCTCGGGAACATCCGGGACCGGCTGCGCATCCCTGCCTCCGGCCGCTAGGTGGCGCAACGCGAGTAAGGCTTACCCTGACAGACCCGGCCGGGGCGCTGGTTTGCGGCAGGACGTTCGGCTAGACTCCCGGCAGCCGTTCCCAACCGAGGCAGGAGTGGCGAATGAAATCTCAGGGCCTAGCAGGACGATTTGTCGCCATCGGACTCGCCTTCACCGCCGTCAGTTGCGCCACCGCCTCGCGGCAGGAGTGGGTCAAAGGGGGCGCTGGACCCGACGATCTCGCACGCGATCGCTATGCCTGCATGCAGGAGTCGCGCGTCTCTTATAGCGGCTCTTATGGCGGGGCGAGCGTCAGCCCCTCGGGTGGGGGCGCGGCATGGGGGTCCGATGCCAGCACCCTGACAGGCGGGACGGACGGCGGCTTCATCTTTCGGGGATCGGTACGCCGCGCTCAGAGCCAAGCCAACCGACTCTTTGACGCCTGTATGGAAGCGCATGGGTGGCGCTGAGGCTGGCGGGCGACGTGCTAGCCCGCGCCCCGGTGCTCGTCCAGGCCGGGGCGTTTGTCCGTCTCCACTCGAAGCCGCGCGCTCATAGCGGCCTGCCGTTGCCTTTCACCGGTGAGTTTGACACTGCTGAGGAGGCAGAAGCGGCGGGCGTCGATCAGGCCAAGCATTGGATTGACCGGCAACCAGTCTAACTTCAAGTGGCGCGGAGCAGCGTATGCGCACGGTACTGAAGAATCTATTCGGCATCGCGTCAGCTCTTATCGGTATCGCGGTCTTTGTCGCCGCATTCATGGCGTATTTCGTGACGAGCATGGATCGTTCCACCCGTCAGATTCTTGACGGGCTTGGTCGGCCGCTAGCTCCGACCCCACTTTTCTTCCGATTCTTCCTCGGCGCTGACCGCATGTGGGCAGGTGTGTCGTGGTTCGTGCTCGACTTCATCTGGTTTTTCGGCGGCATCTACTTGGCTTTCACCCTCTTCTCCGTAGCGAACAAGCTCGGCACGACTCAGGGGGAGCGCGATGGATGACGCCACCGTCGAAGGTCTCACGCAGCGGGTCGAGCGGCTGGAGCGGGCGAACCGCTGGTGGAGAATCGGAGCAACGCTTCTCCTGGTTGGTGTAGGCGCCGCCTTTCTAATGGCCGCTTCAGCAGCGAAGCCACCAGACGAGATGGCGGCGAAGAAGTTCAAGCTGGTCGATGACCAAGGGAATCAGCGAGGTGCGTGGGGAACCCAGCCCAAAGGGGCCACCTTCTTTGAACTTACGGGTCGTGATGGACGTGGCGGTATCAAAGCGATAGTTGTTCCGACAGGGGAGATGTCGTTGGCTCTAGCTGACATCAACGGACGACCCAGGATTCTAATGGGTATCGGAACAAATAACTTACCCGCTGTTGGGCTGACGGACGAAAGCGGCCGACCCCGCGTAGGCATCGCAGTTGGCCCAAGCGCGTCGGGACTTCGCTTGAACGGTGGCGACGAAGCCCCTCTCGCCGAATTGGTGGTAACGAAGGACGATCGCGTCGGCTTGGCCTTCTACGGTAAGAGTGGAAAGGTCGTGTGGAAGGCCCCGTGATCTATGTCCGACCGCCCCCGCTGTCCGGGAAACGGCGGGAGCGGGTGTTTTCCGCTGAACTTCCCCCTAGCTCTCCCCCCGCGCTCGTCCCGCGCCCGCATCACCGACCGCCCGGTGCTCGTCCAGGCCGGGGCGTTCTCTTTTTGTGGGCGGACGGGAGCGGCTAGCGAGTCCAGAGGACCGCTCGTAAGCCACCGTTGGCGGTCCGGCTCTCCCCGACCACTTGGCCGCGCTCGTTGATTGCGAAGGCCTTGCTCGACGTCCCGCCTAACGTGCCTAGGTCAGTGATCACTCCGTTCTCCCACACGAACCCATGATCCTGACCGGGCGCCGTCTGGCCGATCCCAACGACCTGGCCGCTGTTGTTTATGCCGACGGCCGAACTAAACGAGTCGCCATCCAGCACGCCAAGATCGATCAATACGCCGTCCTCTCCCTGGAACGCGTGCATATCTCCGGCCGCGGTCGATGAAGAGCCTGCGATCTGTCCTTTGTTATTGATCGCGTACCCGTCTCCCCAATCTCCGCCGAGTGTTCCAAGATCGGTAACGGCACCACTTTCCCAGAGCGTGGGTTCTTCCGTTCTGGCGACGTTTCGCTCCTCGTACCAAGCAGCGGTGTTCCGGCCAAGCATCTCGGACAGTCTGAGAAATGAAATCTCCGCACCGACACGCATCAGTCTCAAAAGCACGGTCATCCCGATGGGGTCGCTGTCGAACATCATCTCGTGCTCGGAAGCGAGAATGTCTCGATTTTCTCCGGCAAGTTCGCCGGCGAATCTGCCGCTGCCTCGGAACATTAAAATCCATCGTGATGCCAAACCCTTGTTCTCCCCGGCGACAACTCGGAAGTCGCCTGGGGTTAGCCGCGGACCTTGAACGTGCAGCACGGGCGTGGCGGCCTGTTTCCCACCGTGGCCCCACGCAATCAGGGTTAATGAATTAGTGCGAAGGTCGAACCGTTTGGTCAGGGCCAGAAAATTCGTCCGGTTAGCTTTGAAAACGTTGCCGTCAATCCTGGCAGGCAAACTTATCGATTCTGGACTATCGCATAGCACAAACAACTTTTGCACCTTGCCGTTGTTCGCAATAACGTCGAGCCATCCTTGGAGTTGCTGGCTAAAGGTTGTTTCACTCTCGAGATCACCTGGCAAGCCAACCAGTAAGATAGCGATGCAGTCCGAAGGGAAAAGAGGCTGACGCCCCGGCAATGAGGCGGCCTTGCCAACGCATACCAGACTAAGACCGTACAAAATTCCTAAAGCGAATTGCTTGAGTAAACGCCTGCGCATAGGAATTTCGGAATCCGATATAGCCTTTACCATAACGTTCGGAAACAAAAATGATCTCACCGCCAGCGCAAGATCCAGCTTTCCTTCCGGCACAATCAGTTTCTCCGCCGAGTATTCTCCTGGCTGTTGGGTAATTACCCCACTGGCAACAGCTTCAGGGTACCCCGATAGTCGTTTCATGAGAATGTTGCGGAAGGCTCGCCTCGCGGGCATCACGCTCTTTTTGGCCTGCAACGCCGGGCTGGCTGAAACTGCTTCCGCGCCGCAACCCCAGTTGGTCCTGGAGGATCATAGAATCAGTCACATCAAGGGCATGAAGGTGGAAGATTTTGATGGTGAGACTTTGGGCACCCTCAAAGACTTTGTTGTTGATATGCAGGCCGGAGAAATCAAATACGCGCTCGTTTCTCTCGGCGGCCTTTCAGGCATGGTTGCGAGGCTTAAAATTGTGCCCGCGCAAAGACTCTCAATGGCCACGACCAAAAAGGAAACCCTTGCCCTCGATGTGCCGAAATTTCGATGGAAACGCGCGCCTTCGTTCAAAAAGGCGGACCTCCCTGAGCTAACTCAAACGGAGCGAGCACAGCAGGTTTATCAATTTTATGCGCTCACCCCAGGCGAACCCAAGATGACCGGCAAACTGTCACTTCGCTCGACCTCAAAACTAACTCCAACCGGCCGTCAGTCGAGCCAGACAGCGCGCGCAACCACGCGCGCCGCAGGGCTTCAACTTGCCAGCGACGTGATCGGCAAAACGGTGATAAGCAGCGAAAACAAAAACCTGGGGAGAATTTCTGATCTTTTGATCGACCTCACTGCTGAACGGCCCACCGTTGTTATTCTGTTGGTCAAAAAGCGCGCTTTCGCGCTGCCACTTCATCGGATCACTCTCACAGCCGCCAATAAACTCTCACTCGACGCCAGCCCGGCGCAGCTTGAGCAGGCGAAACCCTTCAATCAACAGGAATGGCAGTTGGCCGGCGCAGGCTCGGGAGGCGAAATCTATCGTTACGAACCAAAATAAACAAATAACACAGCGGTCCGGTAGGGATGCGTTCCACCCGCGTCCCTCGAATAGTTTTCGAAAAGAAGTGGGACGCGGTGGAACGCGTCCTTACCGGATTTCCGCGAGCTCTCGACTCATTAAAGCATCTCTGTTACCTCTGCGATCTCCTGTTGAAAGTCCGGACGGGTCTTTCCAGTCTGAGGTTTTATTGTGTCCCTTCGTTAACTTTGTTACCTTTTGTTCAAATCCCCTCCCTTGCCGCGCCGAAGTTCAGACGAAGGCGGGAACAGTCCAAATTTATGACACTATTCCGATGCATTTCCTTCACTAATACATATATTAGGCCATCTTAACATTGGCACCGTCCATGCTGCCAATCTGCCCATGGGTTAGACAGGGCGCATAATGAAAGCGAGCAACTTCAGGCGGTGTATGCACCTGGACGTTCGGCCAGAAACCAGGAACCTCCTCGCCTCTCCCAGTTGGCCCAATGGGCTTGCCTCTTCGTCCGCGTCCACAAAACCTCATATTTTCCCCCGCAAAATATTTTTTAGGTTGGACTGCGGATGTCCCAACCTCCCGTAAAGGGGTCGGTTCTTAGTATTGACAAGTCTTTACTCTGCGTTCAATTTCTCTCCCATGGCAAGAAAACTCAGGGTCCAATACGAAGGAGCAATCTATCACGTGATGAACCGCGGTGACCATCGCGAAGACATTTTTCGCACCGAAAAGGACCGCGAATTGTTCCTCGAAACCCTGGGACAGACTTGCGCCAAGACCGACTGGCAGATCCATTCCTGGTGTCTGATGCGCAACCATTTCCACCTTGTGATTGAGACGCCCAAAGCCAACCTGGTGGACGGCATGAAATGGTTTCTGGGAACCTACACCTCGCGCTTCAATCGGCGGTACCAACTTTTCGGACATTTGTTCAGCGGGCGCTACAAGGCCCTGTTTGTAGATGGCAGCGGCAACGGTTACCTCAAGACGGTGTGCGACTACGTGCATCTGAACCCGGCGCGGGCCAAGTTGCTTTCCTACAGGCAAAAGCTCTCGGCTTATCGCTGGAGCAGCTACGGGGAATATCTCAAAGAGCCTTCGCGTCGCTGGCGGTGGCTCAGAGTGGACCGATTGTTGGGTGAGCACGGGATACCCAAAGACAGCGTGGCGGGACGTCAGGAATTTGAAAACCGGATGGAACTCCGGCGTGAGGCTGAGGATGGACAGGAGTTTAGGGGCATCCTGCGGGGTTGGTGCTTGGGCGGAGAAACCTTTCGCAAAGAACTGTTGGCGCAGATCAGCGAGAAGCGGGGCGCTGAGCACTACGGTCAGGAGGTTCGGGAATCGGCCGAGGAGAAGGCGAATCGGATCGTGAAGGAGGAACTAGAGAAGTTGGGCTGGCAGGAAGCGGACCTGATTCGCCGCCGAAAGGGCGATCCCGAGAAGTTAGGAATCGCCTTGCGTTTGCGGCAAGAAACGACGATGACACTGGCATGGACGGCGCAGAGGCTGAAGATGGGAACCAAGACACACCTCTCGCACCTGCTTTATTGGCGGGGGAAGGAACGGAAACGAACCAAGAGTTAACAATACTAAGAACCGACCCCTTTACGATGGGCTGGGGTATTCGAGAGTTGTTTCCTGGATTGAACACGAATCACCGCATGGAATCCTCCATGCCGATGCCTACGATACGCGTGGTGAAGTTGTAAAAAGATTCGATCCCACTGAATTTGAGAAAATCCAGGGGGAATACCAATTGCAAGAGATGGAAATACGGAATCGGAAGACTGGGTCGCGGACTTGGATAGCGTTTGATCTGGGGGATGACAAACGGTGAGGCTTTTGAGATCTTTGAGATTCCGAGGTCCAAGAAGCGATTGCAAACCTCGCGTCTCTCTGGTATTCGCACGCTCTGTTCCCCTCACCCCTGCCCTCTCGCTCAGGGAGAGGGAGCATCATCGGCAGTGCATTCGACAACCCGAGCCGCTAGGAGTTGTCGCAACGCGGTCCTTGGTTCTCCTCTCCCTGAGGGAGAGGGCAGGGGTGAGGGGGAATGGGCCTTGGAAAGTACAGACCGCGGGAGTCTTGCATTTGGCTCCCAAGTTCCAAAATGTCACGGCGATAGGACAATCCGGTAATATCTTTCTGCTCCTCCAGCCATGGGATCGCTCACAGAGACGCTGCCGCCGACGGCAGTCACTCCCGGATCGAGGGTAAGCCACATCGTATTTGTTGGATTTGTTTTGTATTCCACCCGATAAAGCCCGTTCGTGAAAGAAGTCCAGGTTAACAGGACGTTGCCGTTGCTCTTCAAAATCGAAGTGATTACCGGCGGCGGCGTAAGGCGGAAAAATGTACCGTAGCCGAGCCCTCCCCCGGAAGTCGTGCCATACAGGTTGCCATCTATTCCTTTAACCAGCCCAGTCTGAGGAAACCGGGGAAAACCAGAAGTATAACCAACCTGAGGGTTAAACGACAGCAACGCCGTCAGGACTCCATTGGGCGTTACCCGAAAAATGGTGCCGTGCCCCGCACTCCCGCCATAGGAAGTTGTTCCGTAGAAGTTCCCGTCGTTTCCCTCCACGAGCTCAGCCGCCGGAGTAGCTCCATTCACGTTGTTAAAAGCGACCAGCCGCGTAAACACGCCGTTAGTGGTGATTTTAAAGATTGTGCCATAACCGGCCCCTCCGTAAGTGGTGGTTCCGTAGAGCCACCCATCGCTGCCTTCCACCAATCCTGCGGAAGGGTTGGAGCCATTCGTGGGACTCAATGAAAACAGGCTGGTGACCTCACCCGCCGGTGTGACCCGGAATACTGTGCCCCAGTCGCCATTGGTCCACGTATATTCGGCACCTCCTCCTGTTGTCGTTCCATAAAGATTGCCATCCCTTGCCTCAAGCAGCTTGGCAGTTGGGCCTCGACCATTGGTGCCACTGAACAAGAAGGAAGCGATTCCGGTAAACCCCCCGACCCGAAGCTGGAAGAGGGTTCCGTAGTGCAACGGGGGATGATCAATGCTACGTCCCGTATCTCTTGTGCAGCCGAATAAGCTGCCATCCCGGGCTCGAACGAGCCCAGCTATAGCTCCGATCCCGTACGGAAAATTTGTGCCGCCGAATGTGAGGAAAGTTCCGCAACTACCGGCGCGGTCGACAGCGTACACGGTGTCGCCTGGGTCTCCCATGTAGCTCCCATTGTAATCCTCAGATGAGGTAGTGCCATACAGGTTGCCATCAGGCCCTTCAGCCAATCCACCGAACGCGAAGCCAAATAGGTTTGGTGAGGTTGGAAGGTCACAGATTTTGAGCGGAACTGTGCCTGGGGCGATTCGAAAAACGGCACGAGTTGTTGTGCAATAAAAACTACCGTCGGCCACTGCGAGCAGCTTTGAATTTGGGTTGCGCACTGAGTCATTGGCCCGAAAGGAGTAGAGAACCTGGAACGTAAGCTCAGCTCGCGCGGCGCTGCAGAGGAGGCCCTGAAGCGCAACTCCAAGAACCAATACCATTATCAGCTGCGTGAGCCTCGCGCATTTTGCGTGAAGTTCACGCAAATCGACGCGATCTCGCCGGCTTTTCATGATAACCCGAACAGCCGCATTAGCCGTGCCAGCACCTTTCCCCAGATGGTGCTCCTTACGCCCGGACGCTTTGTTCCCGACTTAGTGAAAGGGTCGGTCTTAGAATCGTGACATTCTGCAAGGAAAATTGAACGCTGTAACGACTTCTCGGTTGCGAACGCTTCTCAGAATGAAGCAAAGCTCATCTACGTCAGACTAAACAGCCAAACGCCTTGCCCACCTCGTGGCACTGTCCGGTTAACTCCCTGGTAGTTTCGTGGTCTGACTGTCGCGATTCAAATGGACAAAAGCCTCCGCCGCGGTCACCCCGGCCTCACGGCCTCGCCAACTTGTGATTATCTCATGGTGGTCTTTCCAGATGCCTTGACCGTTTTGGCTCACATGAGCGAAGAGCGCGTTTTTCTTTTGTTCCAGCACTGCCGAAATATCCACGTAGGTGTTGGGGAAAAACCCCTGAGATTGGCTGCCGCTGTTTACTTCGAAAAAATAAATATGCGGCATTTGTGGCAAGCCCATGCAAGCGCGAATTGTCAGCATGCTTGCCACCTGATGGTCCATGTGCGTGTCGATGGGCCAATGAGTGAAGACCACCTCGGGCTTTTCGGTTGAAAGCAGTTTCGTCATTGCTTCAACGTGCGCCCTGCTGAGCTCAGTCGCGCAATCAATCTGACCAAAGAAACACTGCTTTGGCGCCAATAATCTTACATGCGCTTTCGCTTTCAGCCGAGCGAATCCTGGCCGACTCATCCAGGCCCTTATCGCGAATGCCGCGCTCACCGCGAGTCAGATAAACCACAGTTATCGGATGCCCTAGTTGTGCATATCGAGCAAGCGTGCCGGCGCATCCGGATTCCGGATCGTCAGGATGCCCGCCCACACAAACGATCTTCAACACCTTCGTGGCTCCCTGGGCAGCATCCAGTGTCGTAACAGCGCCAGCCGCTAATAGCGGCGCGGTTACAAGCAAGGAGTCGGCTATGAATCGTCGGCGGCTCAGGGCAGCAGTTTGCATAGCGCGCAGAGTAGTAATCTGTGTGTGTGAAGTCGAGAGAGGCAATGGGAACCAAACGCATCCTCCAAGGATCTGACGCTGACAAAATTTGGGATGATTGCCGCCCTATGCTTTAGCCGGCTCCAATTTTCCTGGCTGGCGCGATAAAAGTCATCAGCCATGCCATTCCTATCGTCACGACTGCGCCAATGAGTGTGTACCAAGGCCAGAAGATTTCAGCTCCGACTGTGCTCATCCAGAGGTTCCGAGTGGAGTCCAGTTTTGGCAAAAGCTGGATCCCGGTCATCACTACCAGGGATATCAACATGCCAACTATGAGCGGAGCGCCTCGGCCTTTTTTCCAGAACACGGCCAAAGCCAATCCACCGAGCAATGCGCCGCTCGTCAGGCCGCGCAGCGAGAAGGCCGCATTCAGCACGAACTCCACCTTTCGGCTCACGTAAGCGATTAAGATCAAGGCGGCCGCCCAGGCAACGGTCGAGATTTTGCTGAACCGCAAATAAAACCGCTCGCTTCTTTCACGCATCGCATGTCTCACAAAGTCCATCGTCGAAACTGAAGCCAGGGAGGTCAGCGCTGAACTGACCGAGGACATGGCCGCAGAGAGAATGGCCACTATCAAGAAACCTTTCAGAACATGCGGCACTTCGGTCATCATGAAGATCGGGAAAATGAAATCATTGGCCTTGATGCCCGAACCTGGCCGAGGTTCGGGCAGGGGGATTTGAAATGTGTGACTCTGGTAGAAGACCCAGAGCATCGCACCCACGAGGAGAAAGATAAAAAACAGCGGCAAGATCAACACTGCACTGAGTGCCAGGGCTTTTCGTCCGTCCGTCACGTTTTTGCAGGCAAGCACGCGTTGCACAATCAATTGCTCGGCTCCGTGCGATGACATCGTAATCACAGTCCCGCCGATCACGCCCATCCAAATGTTGAATGGTGCTCCCAACAGGAATTTGGCCCAGGAGACCCCCGGCGCCGGCATAACATTCAACCAGTGCAGCTTGCCTGCTTGCGCCGCCTGGGTGAGTACGGCGTGAGTTCCGCCTTCGACCAGCGACGGGATGTACCATAGCGCGAACAAACCTCCCAGCAGGAACAAACCAAACTGGACAGCGTCGGTCCAAATCACCGCTTTTACCCCGCCGATGTAGGTGTAGAGCAGCGACAGCAGCACAAAGAGCAAGATCGCGCCCAGAATCGGATCATTGGTGCCGAATTTCAGCACCCTGTCGCCCAGCATCAGCTTCACCGGAATGCTGGCAACATAGACCCGCACGCCGGCCGCCAGTGTTTCGCTAATCAGAAAAAAACCGCCGGCAGTCTGGCGTGCCGCGGGCCCGAACGCGCCGGCAAACAATTCATAGGGCGAATAAATTTCGCCCTTGAAATAATGCGGCACCAGCACGATCGCCAGGATGACGCGAGCAATCACATAACCGATGACCATCTCGAGAAACGCAATGTTCCCCCCGTAGGCCATCGCCGGCACGCCGATGATCGTAAGGGCGCTGGTTTCGGCAGCCACTATCGAGAGCCCGATTCCCCACCACGGGATATTCTTGCCGCCCAGAAAGTAATCGCGGGTGTTCTGCTGATCCTTGCCGAACCAGACTCCCAGCGCGATGATGCCCAGGAGATAAGCGAGGATGATGCCCCAATCGCCCGCGTTGAAGTAGCTGTTCATGCCGTGGCTGAGTATCCAACGGGCTTGAACTGCATGAGTTACGGTAGCAATTTCCCCACGACGGTGCTGATGCTCTTTCCGTCGGCACGCCCGGCGGCTTTGGCCTGAACGGCTTTGATCACCGGCCCCATTTCTTTTTTGCTGGTGGCGCCCAATTCCTGGATGGCGCTTTTGACTAATTGCTCCAACTCAGCCTGCGAGAAAGGTTGCGGCAGGAATGTTTCCAGGACCGTGATCTCTTTCTTCTCCTTGTCGGCCAGTTCCAGACGTCCGCCCTTTTCGAACTGCTCGATGGAATCGCGCCGTTTCTTTATTTCCTTCTGCACGACCGCAACGAATTCGGCATCGGAGAGATTGTCGCTTTTGCGCTCGAGCAGCATGTAGCCCACGGCGGACTTAAGCAGCCGAAGAGTCGAGAGCCGATCGGCATCCCTTGCCAGCATCGCCGCTTTGATTTCCTGCGAGAGACGCGCCTCCAGGCTCATGTCAGTCGGCGGACTTGAGATTCTTCAATTCGTCGCGCACCTTGGCGGCGCGTTCGTAATCTTCGCTTAGGACGGCATCGTTGAGGGCGCGTTCGAGGCGCTCACGAGCGGAGAGTGGGCGTTTGGCCCGGATTTCGTCGAGCCAATTTTCGAGTGACTGGACTTCCGGGCTTTGGTCGGCGGCATCCGCTCGGGAATGCTCGCGGTAAAAATTGCGAATCTGTTCGAGGCCATCTTCGACATGTTGAATGGCCATCGTATGATCCTCGGTGCGCAGAGCCTGCGCACCGCGAGCGCGGGCAAGGATCATCAGGAGTTGCGGCTGGAATTGGCGAAGCGCCCACGCCAGCTCTTCTGATTCGGCGTGTTTGCCCACGAAATCAAAAACCGCCAGGTTGCGTTCCGCGTCCCGGATTACGGCCGGATAATCTTCCAATTGCAGCAAGCAGATGTAGCGATGGTGAAACTGGATAGCTTCCATCTGCAGCTTCGCGCAATCCTCCGGTTTCAGCTTAAAACCTTCATCGTTGCCTTCGTGGGAAGAAACGTGTTTGTAAAGCCTGGCCTGATGGTACTCGAAGAGAGAAGGATGGCCAAAGGGCCGCTTGCCGTCCGGTCGTCCCTCCGCATTCATTTGCAACAGACCAAGATCCACCCGAAGCTGAAGCTTTTCCTTGCCATCTTTGGCTTTGAATCTGCGGACGACCACCTGTCCCGGCTGATAATCCCACTGGTCCAGGAGGTGCGATATGTCGAAGTCCATGACGCGAATATGGATGGGGGCGCGCAACAAGTCAACGGGCAGGAGCGCTCTCACTCCGACACCCCGTTAATCCCACACCACGGCTACGATGGCCATTGGGCGGTAATTGTTACTTGGGTTTGCGGTTAGCAAGCTTCCCCATTACAGCTTGGCCAATCGACATCGCTCCGGCAGGTTTCAAATTCTTATCTTCGTGACCCAGCGTCACAGGATGCAGGCGGTTATAAAGGCAGGCAGCGAGCACTTTTTGTTCGCCTCTCGCCTGCGGAAGCGGAAAATTGGTTTAAGGTTTCAAGCGCCTTGGGTTGGTTCTTTTCCAAGTAGGCAATAAGGAATCGGCCGAGGAAAGTGTTTTCCCGGCCACCCGCGATCCAGCCGACCGATCCAGCCGCTTTGCGCCTCCGGTTTGAGCCACGCCTTCCTTTCACCCCGCTGTCCGTCGCGTCTGTCTAATCCGTGCTCATCCTTGTCATCAGTGGTTCAACTCATGCGCGTTAAGTCAATCAAATTTGACAGTCGTTTGACAGTGTCAATTCTCTCCAAATCCTTCCCGCCAAATAACTTCCGCATTCACTTCTCGGAAAATTTGACACTTTGTCGGTTAGTAGAGGGTCGTTGTGTGAACAGCTCGGCCGCGCCAGCACTGCGCGCTTACCAACTCGCCAACGACCCAGCCTAAACATACGAAAACTTAACCTCATTATGAGAACTGGAAGAATCGCCTGTCTCCCTCAACCCATCCGCGAACAACTCAATCGGCGCCTCGAATCTTCCGAGGATTATGAACCGATACTTAACTGGCTCAACGCGCTTCCCGAAGCCAAGCAGGTCATCGACGACCACTTTGCTGGCCGGTCCATTTTTCTCTGGAAACCCTCGAGAAAATCGAAAAAGAACTCAACCTCATGTAAGACGATGGACTGTGGCTTGGCTTCCGGTCGTCAAGCCCAGT
>Ga0137403_10004712_pt1 | contig 15996 bp, 22 predicted proteins | sample CZOMad2_1_16fung_FD_122057 | JGI IMG/M metagenome (GOLD analysis project Ga0137403, IMG submission 122057) | Vadose zone soil fungal communities from Angelo Coast Range Reserve, California, USA - CZOMad2_1_16fungal (Hybrid Assembly) | ecosystem: Environmental > Terrestrial > Soil > Vadose zone... | reverse complement strand
ACGAGATCGTCGAGAGCTACCGCGGCAAGAAGTACGAGAGCCTGGTCGGCGGGAAGGTCGGCGTAGAGCGCGGCCACTCGCGGTTCGTCGATGCCCACACGGTCGAAGTCGATGGCAAACGACTGCACGGAGATACGGTTCTCATCGCGACCGGCTCTCGGCCGGTCCTGCCGGAGATCGACGGCCTCGATAGGGTGCGGTATCTCACGAGCGATCTCCTCACGGTGGGCGAGGAGATGGAGTTGAAGGAGTTGCCGGGCTCGCTAGTCGTGGTCGGCGGCGGCTACATCGCGCTGGAGCTTGGGCAGATGTTCCGGCGTTTCGGTTCGGAAGTTACGCTGGTTGAGCGAAGCGCTGGCCTTTTGGCGCACGGTTACGAGCCCGAGGTCGGGCCGACTGTCGAGCCAGCGCTGGTGGAAGAGGGTATCCGCGTTCTCAAGAGTGCCATCGTGCGTGGAGTGCGCGTCGAAGGCACAGGCGTCGTGGCCGTCGTGGAGGTTGCAGGGCAACAACGAGAGGTTCGCGCCCAGCGGCTCTTGGTGGCGACAGGCCGGCGTCCCAACACCGACACCATCCACGCCGAAGAGGTGGGCATCGCGCTGGGGGAGCAAGGCGAGGTCGTCGTTGACGAGTACCTGCGTACCAACGTGCCCGGCGTCTTCGCCGCAGGCGACGTCATCGGCCGGGCCACCGGAAGCCAGATGGCTACGCCGGTCGGCAGCAAGGACGGCGGCATCGCTGCCCACAACGCGCTCTCGAGCGAGCCGCAGAAGCGGGTAGATCACCGCGTCGTGCCGCGCGCCATCTTCATCGATCCGCCGGTGGGCGTCGTCGGTCTGACCGAGAAGCAAGCGGTGGCGGCGGGCCATCGCTGCTGGTGCAAGGTCGTACCGCTGACGCAGGTCCCCCGCGCGGCTGCTATTCGCGACACGCATGGGTTCGTGAAGCTCGTCGCTGACCGCGACAGGGAGGAGGTCCTCGGTGTGACGATGGTGGGCAACAGCGCCGCCGAGGTCATCCACGAGGCTGCAATGGCCCTGCGTTTCCACGCCAGGCTGCGCGACTTCATCGACCTCCTGCACGTCTTCCCAACCATGGCCGAGGCGTTGAAGATCGGGGCCATCTCGCGCTTCAAGGACCCGGCGAAGCTATCCTGCTGCGCGGAGTGAAAGCGGACAGACATGCCATTCGAGGCGAACACTCGAACACCCTGGATCCTCGATCTACGACGCGGCGAGCGCGACTGATCGCTCCCAACACGTTTCTCTTGGGCCCGGCGTACTGCTGCTCCGACGCGTCCGCGAGCAGCGACAGCGCACAAATGGTTCGGGATGGCCGGCGGGGATGACGGAAGGCGACGTGTTCGTCCAGGCAACTTCTCACCGGTGCAGCGGAGCGGTGGTCGAGAATGCGACGAGGCCGAGCGCGCGCCGCCGCGGAGGAGAGTCACCTCCGCGGCCATGACGGTGAGCGATCCCAGGACCCGACGCCGGCCGAAATCGGTTCACGGTTTCTCCTCAGTAATCGGGCAGGGGTTCCGGCTGGTCCCGCGCGAGCGAAAACTCGCCGGCGGGCAGACCCGCGGGAAGGTCGACCACGGTACCGGAGAGCCTGTTTCCGCTCAGGCGCCCGAAGAAGCGCAGTTTGTCGGTGTCGAAGCGTACGTCTTCACCTCGCACGTCGACCTCCCGGAGGGCCATATCCGAGCCCTGCTGCGGCGCCCGCCACGTTCCGCGCCAGGCGCCGGCTTCGCTCTCGATGTCGAGATGGAGCGGCCGCTCCCACCCATCGCGCATCATCAATCCATTCCAGTGGCCGTCGGGGGCGTCGGTGCCTTGCGTGCCTCTCACACCCGCGCAGCCGGTGATGACCATCAGCATCGCAACCATCTTGCCTTTCCTCACGTCACACCTCCTGTTCGTGCTTCCGCAGAAGCAACTCCTTCGTTCAATCGACGCCGTCTCTCTTCCAGCCGGCGATCCACGGAGAACGGGGTCGAACCCGACAGGGCCAGGGTCAGGAGCCCGGCGATGTAGAGAAGGTCGATCTCGTAACCGACGGGCCCGAACTCCGCGCCGGCGACGGTAAATGCTTTCAGGCGGATGGACGAGAACCCGTAGCGGGCGTGCACGGCGAACATTGCCACGGCCATGATCGCGCCCAATGGCAGGCTCAGCGGAACGACGAAGGCGCCCGCCATCAACAGGAGCCCACCGGCGAATTCGAGGAGCGACGCCGCCCACGCGCTGAGGCTTGGGGCCGGAACTCCCATCGCGGCGAGGATCACGGCGAAGCTCGCGGGACCCCGGGCCAGCTTCGCGTATCCGTGGGCGGCGAAGCCGAAACCCACCATCAGCCTGAGCGGCAACAAGGCCCAATCGTCGCGGTCGAGCCGCTGGCGGAGCCACGTCATTCCGGCCGCCACGACGCTCCTCGTGATTGCCGGCTTGCGCGGAGCGACTCCGCGGCGCTCCACAAACGCAGCGCCGAAAAGAAAGACGTCCTTGATGAGAAAGGCGCCGGCCTCGCCGGTGACCGGAAGCGGAAAGCCTGGCACCGAAACCCAAGCTCCCGGCGTGCTGAACAGGAAGGTGAGGGTGATGGCAAACATCCCGGCTGCGCAGAGGCTGCCGAGGGCAGAAAGGCCGGGGGCGAAGCGGCGAGTCGCGATCAGCAGCGCGATGGCGAGCTCGACGGTGCCGATGCCGTTCGAGACGCTGCGAACGCTGCCCACCGAATAGAGCCAAAAGAGGAAGGGGCTGTTGGCGATCAGCGGCTGGATTCCGTTCGCTTCTGCTGCGGTGAACTTGAATGCGCCGAAGAAAAGAAGGATCGCAACCAGGCCGTATCGGAGGACGGCTCCCGCCGCGGCGTCGAGCAACTCCGCGGCGGAAGACCTCCCGAGACGAACGCGCAGGTGATCTTTCGCGGCGATGGGGACGGTGTGGTTCACGATAACCTCCGGCGTTGATATGCAGCGGGCGCGCCGATGGTTACGCAGGTCCGCGTTCGAGCCGCGCCCGCTGTCTTCGCGGGTTACGTGCAGATTTCGCCGTAACCCCGGCGCCGCCAGGCCCGTAAGAGACGCAGCGAGGTCGCTTGACCGACGAGGAGCTGATGTCTGCGTATGCGAGCGGCGACCGCCGCTCGTTCACCGCATTGTTCCAGCGGTGGGCGCCGCGGCTGCACGGGTTCTTCATGCGGGCGCTGCGCGAGCCGGCGGCGGCCGACGACCTGCTGCAGATGACCTTCCTCAAGCTCCACCGGGCGCGAGGGTCGTTCCGGCCGCTCTTGCGGCTCCGCGGCTGGCTGTATGCCATCGCGACGCGCGAGCTGCGCGAGGAACTTCGCCGCCGCCGCCATTCGCCGCTGGCCAGCAAGGAGCAGCAGGATGAGGAACGTCACGAGAACGCCGACGATCCGCACCCGCTCGAAGCGCGGCAGCGTGCCACCGCGGTCCAGACGGCCATCGAGCGGCTCCCCGAGTCGCAGCGTGCCGTCCTCTATCTGCATCGGTATGAGGAGATGACTTTCGCCGAGATTGCGCAGGTGCTCGGTACGACGGAGGGGGCGGTCAAGCTGCGCACCTTTCGCGCCTACGAGAAGCTGCGGGAGGAGCTGGTGGAGCTGCTGGACGAGGAGCGGGCGGCATGAGCGTCTGCGACCGAATCGAAGCCCGATCGATGGCGCTCGCGGCTCTGCCGGCGTTGGACCCGGAGCGAACTGCCGCCGAGAGCCACGCCTGCTCGTGTGCGCGATGTGCGAGGGCGCTGCGTGACGGTGCGCAGCTCGTGGCGATGGTCTCGGCTGAACTCCGCCCGGCACCTGCCCTGGAAGTGTTCGCGCGCGCGGAGCAGGCCGTCCTGCACGAGTGGGATCGTGAGTTTCTCCGCCCGGCACGCCGCTCGCGCCTGCTCGCCGCGGCGGGCTCCGCCGTGATCTTCGTGGTCTTGTGCGCCACCGCTCGCCACCTTGTGCGCGATCTCGGCAGCTGGGCAACGGCCGGAGCAGCGGCGTCGCTGGCGGCCCTCCTCTCCGCACTTGCACCGGCGCGAAAGCGGACCCTGCCGATCGTGTTCGCGTCGTCCCTCGGTCTTGCGCTGATCGCCGCCTCCGGCGCCGGCGCGGCTTCCGGCGACTCCGGGCTGACCTGCCTCGTCCTGGAGCTGATCTGTGCGCTGATGCCCTTTGCGCTCTGCACCATGACGGGCGCGCGGCTGCCCGAGTCCGCGGAGGCCCGCGCGGCCCTGGCGGGGGCAGCGGCGCTGGCGGGGCAAGCCGCCCTCCATCTTTCCTGCCCGGTCCGCGGCGCGCTGCTCCACCTGCTTACGTTCCATTTCGCAGGCGTGGTCATAGCGGCTGCGGTGGGCGCACGATTGCAGATTCGACGCGTTCGCTGACTTCGGATGCCTGACCGTCTACACACCATCTCCATCGCCGCCGATGCAGACCAGGCTCGCCTGCGCGAAGTCTGGGAATCCTCGGTGCGCGCAACGCACACCTTCCTGACCGAGGACGACCTCGTGTTCCTGAAGCCGTTGGTCCGGGAGGAACTGGCGCGCCTCTCGCCGATCCTTTGCCTGCGCGATCGGGCGGGGCGCCCGTACGCCTTCATGTTCGTCGAAAGGTCCAGGATCGAGATGCTGTTCGTGGCGCCCGCGCACCGCGGTTCCGGCGCGGGGCGGACCCTGGTCGAGCACGCGATCCGTTCGCCCGGTGCGCCACGTCGACGTCAACGAGCAGAACGGCCTCGCCCTGCCTACGAGCATCTCGGGTTCCGGAAGACCGGCCGATCGCCGCTCGATCCGCAGGGCAAGCCCTTTCCGATCCTTCACATGACGCTCTCGCCGTGAGGGAAGGGCCCAGCACGACGCCATGGACCAGCAGACAGATTCCTACCGGATTCGCCTCGCCCGCCCGAACGAGGTCCCGCGCCTGCAAGAGATCGAGGATGAGGCGGGCACGATCTTCTCGGGCCTCGGGCTCATCCATCAGGCGCTCGACGTGTCGTTTCCCTTGGACGACCTGGCCCGCCTCGTCGGCATGGGGCAGGTCTGGGTAGGCTGCCAGGAGGACGGCCTCCTCGTGGGCATGGTGATCGCCTCGGTACGGGAGGGAGCCGCGTACGTCGAGGAGATGGATGTCCTGCCGGAGCATGGCAGGCGCGGGCTCGGGGCCCGCCTGCTCGCCTGTGTCTGCGCGTGGGCGAAGGCGCAAGGCCACGCCGCGGTCACCCTCTCGACCTTCCGCGACGTGCCATGGAATGGGCCGTTCTACAGAAAGCAGGGACCTGCAGCCCGCGGAGTGGACACCGGGCATGCGGGCGATCCGCGAGAAGGAGTCGCAGCACGGCCTCTGTGTCGCGCGGGTGTTCATGCGCCGGGAAGAGACCGCCGCCGAGGTTGATGAGCTCGACCGGAGGATGCGTCAGCCGTCTACACCTCGATGAGGTCGACAAGCGCCTTCAGATCCGCGCCCGTCGCATCGGGGGTTACGCCGAGCTCCTCCATCGGCGCGCCCATCCTGTTCACCCACAGGGTCGGGTAGCCGAACCACTTGGCCCCGGCGGCGTCCCAGGCCGCCGACGCCACGAACAGGATCTCCGTCCGTCGAAGCTTGAATGCGTCGACGCCCATCTGGTACGCGCGCGGATCGGGCTTGAAGGCCTTCACTCGATCGGTCGACAGGTGCGGCTCGAAGAAGCCCGCGAGGCCGGCGTTGGCCAGCGCGGCGTCGCGCATCCGGGGAGTGAAGTTGGAGAGGAACGACATGCGGACCCCCGCCTTCTTCAGGGTCTCGAGCGCGGCCGGAACGTCCGGCCACGCTTTGAGCTCGAGGAACGTGCCCATCAGCCGATCGCGCTGGTCGCCACCAAGCTCGAGCTTGATCGAAACCGCGGCGAAGATCAGCGCCTCCTCGGTGATCTGCCAGAAGTCGGCGTAGCGGCGGCCGAGAGTGCGCAGCCAGGTGTACTCGAACTGCCGCGTGCGCCAGGCGGTCATGAGCTCCGCACCCTTGCCGGGAAAGAGCGCCTCGGCGCGCGGCGACCGGTCGCGGGTCGATAACGGGAAACCCGTCGAAGGCGACGGCCTTGATCTTCGCCCGGCCGGCGGCGGCGGCGGCGTCCGGGACGAGCGCCGCCGTCGCCAGCGCGCCCGCGCCCCGGGCCGTCCAGGCGAGGAAGTCTCTGCGAGTCCTGTCCATGGCCTGAGTACATCCCTCCAGTCCTGAAAAGTTACGAAGACACCGGTCCGGGTTCGAAACGACCCGCGAAGAGGACAACGCGAAAACCATCGGGATCGGGCACGGTGACGGCCTTGTCGATCCAATAGGGATTCTCCGGCGCGACTGGCACGAAGCCGAGCGAGGCGAGGCGCGCCACGACGGCATCGCGCTCGGCGACGTCGGGGTAGTAGAGGACGAGGAGGTCTTCGGGTCCCGGGGTGGAGCGAGAGATCGCCTTGACGTGGTGCGTGAACTCGAGGTGCCGATCCGGACCGGGCAACCCGATCATGACGCCGTCATAGCCCGCGTGGCCCTCGAAGGCGCCGAGTATCGGGAGGCCGAGGCCGTCCCGGTAGAAGTAAACGACCTGCTCGAGCTGGTCGGTCGGACGCGCGATCCGCACTTGCGCAATGTTCATCGCTACCTCCCGGATCGGTCGCATGATCGGCGACGCAGAGTTGATAGTCATTCCTCGCCCGCAGAGCGAGGACTCGTGCGTGCCAGGATTATTCCAGGAGAGGGGCGGCGCCGATCGTGCGCGGCGCCGCCTCGCCTGCTCTTCAGCGCACAGCGATGCCAACCGATTGGGCGGGAAGGCCGCTCACGCCGGGAATCGCCTCGAGGCTGCCGCCTGCGCCGACGCGGAAGGCGCTGATTGCCCTGGTGCCGCCGTCGCGCACGTAGAGGTAGCGGCTTCCGCGGCTCAGCGCCAGGTCGGCGGGCCCGCTGCCAGCGCCCGTCGAGCCGGCCACGCCGTCGGCCTGCCGCAGCGTCAACCGGCCGTCGTGGCCGATCGCGTACGCCGAGACCGTGCCGCTGCCGGTGTTGGCGAGGAAGGCGGTCCGCCCGTCGCGGGTGATCACGAGCCAGCAGGGCGATCCCTGGCGCTCCGGCACCGACGCCGAAAGCGCGAACGTGCGGTCACCGCGGATCGCATATGAAGATGCCGCACCCGCGCCTGCCGCTCCGCCGAAGGCCTCCGACACGACCAGCAGGCCGCGCGACGTGAAGTCGAAGCCGAAGGGAGTCTGGCCGCTGGAGACGCTGACGGTGGGGCCGTCGGCATATCCGCTCTCGGCCACGTCGTAGACGCTGAGCCGGTTGGTGTTCTTTTCGGTCACCACCAGGTGCTCGCCGTCGGGCGCAAACGCGACCTGCGCCGGACCCACCGCCGTGCCGCTGAGGGGCCGCGAGGAATTGGGCAGTGATTCGAGCGAGCCGTCCTCGTCGACGCGAAAGCCGGCGATGTTCCCGTTGCCGCCGTCGTTGAGGACGTACAGGAGGTCGTCGTGCACGGTCAGGCTGATCGGGTGCTGGCCACCTGAGTCGAGGTGGGACACGATCGCGAGCCGGTCGCCCTCGACGCGGAACGAAGTGACCTCGTCGTTGCCGGCATCGACGGCGAAGAGAAGGGCGCCGTCGCGCGAGAGGACGACCGCGCCTTGCGAGCCGAGCCCCGCGCCAGAGCCGCGGCCGCCGGTGGCGAAGGTCCCTGCGGCGCGCAGGTCACCGCGGTCGCCGCGCTGGTAGACGAGCACCTCGTTGAGACCCACATCGTTCGAGAGGATGTAGACGTCGCCGTCGGCCCGGCTGGCTCCGGCGATCACGAGCGCGAGAAGCGCGCACGCACTGCTGACGAAATACTTCGAAGTCATCGATGTCTCCTTGTGTTGGTCTGGGTCAAACGAGGCTGGCCGCGCGCATGCGTGGCCGGTGCGCAGCTGATACGGGGTCGTCGGCGCGCGGGTTACGGCTTTTCTTTTCAGCAGCTCAGGAGCGCAACAAGAACGTCCACTCGCAGGTCTTCGTCGCCAGCTCGACGAACGCGCGCACCTTTGCCGAGAGGAGACGCGTCGTCGGGTAGACGATCTGGATCGGGCGCGGCGGCGGCTCGAAGGGCGCGAGCACGACCTCGAGCCGCCCGGCTCGAATCGCGGCCTCGACCTGATAGGAGAACACCATCGCGAGCCCGCCGCCGAGCTCAGCATGGCCGATTGCCGCGTCGGCGCTGTTGGTGACGTAGCAAGGCGAGAATGAAACGCGCCGCGTCTCGCCCTCCCTGGTGAAGCGCCACTCGGGTGTCGGAGAGAGCGCCGTGAACTGGATGATGTCGTGCCTTGCGAGGTCAGCGGGCCGGCGCCGCTTTTTCCGGCGAGCCAAATAGCTCGGCGACGCCACGACCACTCGCCGGGTCGAGCCCACCGTGCGGGCAATGTCGCTCGAATCGTCGAGCATGCCGATGCGGACGGCCACGTCGATGCCCTCTTCGACGAGGTTCAAGATGCGATCGGAGAGCGTGAGATTTCCCCTGACCGCCGGGTACTTCGCGAGGAAGGCGCACATCAGCGGCGCGACGTGCAGCCGCCCAAAGACGTTGGGCGCGGTCACCGCCAGCCGCCCGGCGGGCACCGTCCGCTCGGCCTGCGCCGCGGCCTCCGCCTCGGCCACTTCGGCAAGGATCCGGCGGACGCGCTCGAGGTAGCGGATGCCCGCGTCAGTCAGCGTCACCGAGCGCGTCGTCCGCTGGAGCAGACGCGCGCCGAGCCGCTCTTCGAGTCCGGCGACCAGGCGCGTGACGGCGGACGGGGAGAGCCCGAGGCGGCGTGCCGCAGGCGCGAACCCCGCCAGGTCGGCGACGGCGACGAAGACGGTCATGGCCTCGAGACGGTCGATTTGATTATTGCAACAGATGCAACGGTGAAGTGTCAAGAAGATGCATTGCTTCGCCAGATGAAAGACCGCATTCACCCGCCGCGCCGGTCGAGCCTGTTCGGCCCCGCCAAAGGAGAAAGCCCCGATGTCCCGCATTGCCATCCCGCCCTCGATTGCCGCCTCACCCTTCGCCAGCCAACCCCTGCTCGAAGCCGTCCAACAGCTGCTCGGCTCTGTCCCCAACCTGTTCCGGGTGGTCGGCAACAGCCCGGCTGCGCTCGAGGGGTACCTCGGGCTCAACGGCGCGCTCGCCAAGGGCAAGCTCGATGCGAAGACCCGCGAGCGCATCGCTCTCGTCGTCGCCGAGCTGAACAGCTGTGACTACTGCCTCTCCGCGCACACGTACCTCGGCAAGAACCTGGCAAAGCTCGAGGACTCGGAGATGGCCGCGAACCGCGAGGGCGGGTCGAGCGACGCCAGGGCCGCTGCAGCGCTGCGGTTCGCAGCGAAGGTCGTCATCGCCCGCGGTCACGTGACCGATGCGGACCTCGAGTCGGTGAAGGCCGCCGGCTACGACGACGCGCAGGTGATGGAAATCGTCCTCAACGTCGCTCTCAACACGCTGACCAACTACGTGAACAGCGTGGCCAGGACGGACATCGACTTCCCGGTCGTCAAGCACCGCGCCAGGTAGCGAATCGCCAGCGTTCGCGAAGGAGAACCCATGGACCGCCCGCCCTTGCCTCCGTTCAACGCCGAAACCGCCGCGCAAAAGGCCCGCCTCGCCGAGGACGCATGGAACAGCCGCGACCCGCGCGCGTCGCGCTCGCATACACGGAAGACAGCCGGTGGCGAAATCGTTCGGAGTTCTTCGAAGGGCGGGCAGCAATCGAGGCCTTTCTCACCCGCAAGTGGCAGCGCGAGCTCGAGTACCGCCTCATCAAGGAGGTCTGGGCCTTCGCGGCAAACCGCATCGCCGTCCGCTTCGTCTACCAGTCCCGCGATCCGGCCGGAGCGTGGTTTCGCTCCCATGGCAACGAGCAGTAGGAGTTCGACGAGCACGGCTTGATGAAACGCCGCGAGGCGAGCATCAACGACGTCGCGATTCGCGCGAGCGACCGCCTCTTCCACTGGAAGCTCGGCCCGCGGCCCGAGGGGCATCCGGGCCTCTCAAGCCTCGGATTGTAGAATGCGTGCCAAGCTGAATCGAAGAGCGGGCTGAGGACTCAGAAGCACGTACCTTCCTGCAAGGAGTTGAACCCATGGTCCGAGTCGGTCTGTTGGTCCGCCTGCGCGCAAGAGAGGGCAAGGAATCGGAAGTAGCCAGGTTCCTGGAGGGCGCGCTGCCCGCGGCCGAGACGGAAGCCCAGACCCGGGTCTGGTTCGCGATCCGGCTGGGCGAGACGGAGTTCGGCATCTTCGACGCGTTCCCCGACGACGCCGGCCGCCAGGCGCACCTGGGCGGTCCGATCGCCGCCGCGCTGATGAAGCGCGCGGGCGAGCTGCTCGCCGAACCGCCGCGCATCGAGCAGGTCGACGTGCTCGCCGCCAAGGTGACGGGGTGAGCAGGCTGCGCCGTTCCCTCCTCGCTGTCGGCATCGCCGCGCTCGCGTATGTCCTCACGTCTGCGGTTGTGCATTCCGGCGCCTCTTCGCCAGGCAAGGCGTCCGCACCCACGTTCGTTCTGTCCGACCTCGGCGGCAAGCCGGTGGCGCTCGAGTCGTTCCGCGGCCGCCCGGTGTTGGTCAACTTCTGGGCTACCTGGTGCGGCCCGTGCCGGGTCGAGCTTCCCGACTTGCAAACGCTCTCGATGGAGAAATCCGGTTGCCTCGCGGTCATCGGCATCGCCGTCAATTCCGGGTCCGCCGAGCAGGTCGCAGGCTTCGCCCGGGCCCATGGCGTCGGGTACCCCGTCCTGTTGGCAGATCCGCAGGTCGTCATCGACTACGACGTGAGCGTAATTCCGCGCACGGTCTTGGTGGACCCGGATGGCCGCGAGGCTGCGCACTGGGAAGGCGCGATCTCGCGTGAATGGGTGCGGGCGGCGGTTCGCGCCATCGCCCCGCCACCGTTGCGTTGCTGATCGAGACGAGCGACCGGTCCGTAAGGAAGAGAGCACATCAATGATCCGAGGCAGTGGTTACTGACGTGAAAGTCCTCGCCACCTCCGGAAGCTTGAGGGCGGGTTCGTCCAACGCAGCTCTGCTCGAGGCGGCAGTCGGGCTCGCACCCCTGGGCATGGAGATAGTCCGTTTCACGGAGTTGGGCGATCTACCGCACTTCAACCCCGATCTGGATGGCGAGGGGCACGAGGCGCACCCAGCGGTCGCCGCGCTGCGAGCGCAGGTTTCGGCAGCCGGGGGCGTGATCATCTCCAGCCCCGAGTACGCGCACGGCGTGCCGGGGTCGCTGAAGAACGCTCTGGACTGGCTGGTCTCGTATCCTGACTTCGCGGGAATGCCAGTGCTTCTGTGGAATGCGTCCGCCGCCGGGGGTCAGCAGGCGCAGGCGTCGCTGGTCGAGATCCTGACCACCATGTCGGCGCGGGTGCTGGTCGAGGCTTCGCTTCTGGAACCGTTTCTGCGCCGGAAGCTGCAGCCGGGCGCGGAGCTCAGGGACGAAGATGCAGTGCGGGCCGTGAAGTCGAGCCTGGCAGCCCTCGCAGCATCGTCCAAGGAATGAGATCTAACCCGGCGCGCGGCGCGGGCGCGGCCGAAGATCCAGGCGCCCAGGATGCCGAGCTCGTCGCGGAGCATCATCGGGACGGCCATCAGCGCCAGGTTGAAATGGTCGCCCGTCGGGGTGGACGACTGCGGCGACGATCGTGTTGAGCTCCCGCTGCCATCCGGTCGCTGATTACTTGAAGGCTGCGTGCGTCACGGCGGCGCGGCCAGCCCGGTCTTCAACGCATGGATACTCCTCGATACAAGAAGATGCTCGTTCTCGGTGCGACCGGAAAAACGGGAAAGGAGCTCATCGACATCGCGCTCGCGCGCGGTCACGAGGTGACCGCATTCGTACGGTCGCCGGCGAAGATCGCCCGGCGGGACAATCGTCTGACCGTGGTGAAGGGCGATCCTCGAAGCGTCGAGGAGCTCTGCAAGGTCCTGGCCGGCCACGACGTGGTGCTCTCGGCGTTGGGACCAACGCCGAAGGAGGCGATGACGCGCAGCACGCTGCTTCAGGAGTGCGCATCGAGTGCCATGATTGCGATGAAGCGCACCGGCGTGCACCGGTTCCTGGTTGTCTCGTCCGCGATGCTGTTCCCGGGAGGAGGGTCTCTGCCCGCGTTTCTCCGCTTCCTGCTCCGGCCTCACGTGCAGGACCTGAAAGCGATGGAGGATAGGATCAAGGCGGCCGCGGTCGAGTGGACGATCTTGCGGCCTCCCAGGCTCATTCCAGCAACCGACGAAAACTATCGCGCGCAACCGGGCGGCCTGCCACGGGGGGCGACTCTGCTCAGCTCCGTGATGTCCTGGCGTGCGGTCGCAGCCTTCATGCTCGACTCGGCGGAGAACGGCCGCCACCTGCGCGAGGTCGTCGGAATCTGCCGCTGACCGAAATGGCGCGACGCGGAGATCCTTCACGCGCTGGATGCGCTGACCAGGCGGCGGCGCAGCGAGTAGGAAACGACCAGCAACGCCAATGCGAACACCGCGGGTGCGGCCTGCGCGATTGGCTCGCCGCTGAGAGTGTGCGAGGCGATGGCGCCGATCAGATCGAACGTAAACCCGGCGTAGGCCCACTCCCGGAGCTTCCGCATGCCCGGCACGATCAAGGCCGCTGCACCGAGAAGCTTCGCGATGCCGAGCAGCAGACGAAGGTAGTCGGGATATCCCAGGTTGCGGATGGCGGCGACGATCGGCGTCGGCCCGGCCAGATAGAGAACGCCGGCGATCGCCATCATGAGGGAGAACAGCCCCGTCGTGACGGCTGCTCCGACCTGAACCCCATTCGTTCCATTGGCCGTCACCGGCCGCACTGGTTGCGTCGTGTCCATGATTCCTCCGATCCAGAGACCGGAGTACGGCCGCTGGTGTGACGTCTCATCGTTGTGTCACGCGAATGCGCGCTGGCCGGTCCTTCGTTCAATACCCATTTCGGGAAATGGAGAAACACGATGAACGCTCCCTTCCGCTATTCCGTCCTGTTCAATCGCTTGGTGCTTGCCGTTGCGACCATTCTCTTCTCGCTCATCGGCATTCGATACATCGTCGACCCGATCAGCGCCGTCGCTCCTCACCAGATCATGCTCGGCTCAAACGAGGCCGTCACCATCATGCGGGTCTCGGGCGGCGTGTTCCTCGGCATCGCGGGCGTGCTGCTCGCGTGCATCTTTTCCCAGCGCCGACTCCTCGCCGGAATCGGCGTCCTCGCGCTGGTCTCGATTGCAGTCACGGCTGCGCGCTTGATCGGGCTCGCTGTCGACGGCCCCGCGCCGTTCACGCTTCAAGTCCTGAAGCCGGAAATCGCGCTCGTCGTGCTCTCCGCGCTCGGCTTCCTCTTCGAAACCCGGCGGCGGCAGGGCTCGCCGAGCGCGATGCCGTTCCGGGCTACCGGCTGAGATCGAGCACCCACGGCGTTCGCGTGTTCGACTCGAAGCCCAGGCCGCGATACAGCGCGCGCGCCGGTTCGTGGCCTTCATCGACCTGCAACTCGACGGCGCGCACGGCGGAAGCGCGGCCGTCCGCCAGAAGGCGACCAAGCAGTGCTCGGGCCACGCCGCGCCGCCGCGCGTCCGGCGCCACGTACAACTCTTCGATGAACAGCACCGCGCCACCATGTTCGACGCTGGCGATTCGATTGGCGAGGCAAGCGCCGACGGCGCGCAGCCCTTCCATGGCGACGAGCAACGGCGCGCGCGCCTCGAATGCAACCTCGATCCCGCGACGGACCTGCTCCTGGCCGGCGGCGAGGCCGTGCTCCGAGAGCTGCGCCGCGAGCAACTCGATCAATGCGGGAATATCCCGGCGATCGGCTGGTCTGATCTCTGTCATTGGATTCACTCCTTGCCATGCGATTTACGGAGGAAGGGGCGTCCGGTTACGCGGCGCCGGCATCGAACGGTTCGGCGTCACGCTTCGGCGACCTGGCCGGTCTCGAGAACGTGGAGGGACGACCCTCATGAGCAACGACGCGAAAACCTTCGAATCGCTCCGGCCGGATCTCCTGGCTCTCGCCTATCGCATGCTGGGCGAGATGGGTCGCGCCGAAGACACGGTGCAGGAGGCGTGGGTTCGCTGGCAAAGACGTACGGTCGACGTGGACTCGCCCAGGGCGTATCTCGTCAAGGTGGTCACGCGCCTGTGCCTCAATGAGCTCGACTCGGCGCGGGCGCGCCGCGAGGAGAGCCGGCCGGATCGATTGCCCGAGCCGATCACTCTCGACGAGCGGGGTGTTGGACGCGTCGAGGTGCTCGATCAGATCTCGATGGCGTTTCTCGTCGTGCTCCAACGGCTTACCCCCGCCGAACGCGCGGTGCTCCTGCTGCACGACGTGTTCGACTTCAGCCATGCCGAGATTGCCGAGCTCCTGGAAAAGACCGATGCCGCCTGCCGCCAGCTCCTCGCACGCGCGAGGCAGAACGTGGCGGCCGAACGCCGCGAGCTGACGGCATCGAGCGAGGAACACCGGCGGCTCTTGCGTGCATTCCTGAAGGCGGCGAGCGCGGGTGACGTCGAGGATCTGAAGACGCTCCTGACCGAGGATGCGGTGATGATCGCGGACGGCGGGCCGGAGGGCGTCCGCGTTCGAGGCGTGCGCAATCTGCCTCGCCCCTTGATCGGCAGCGACAAGATCGCCGCCTTCGTCGCGACGTTCGCAAGCCGGCCTTCGGCACCGTTGGAGCAGCGCGAGTCCGAGCTCAACGGACGGCCTGCCATCGTCGCCTTGCAGGAGGGCCGACCGGTGGTCGCCATTCTCCTGTCAGTGGCAGATGGTCGAATCCGGCGCGTCTTCTTGCAGGCAGACCCGACTCGCCTGAAGCGGATCGGACTGATCAACTGAGCGATTCGCGCTCTACCTGCCGATGCGAGCGCCGTTTCGTCGATGCGATGCGATCTTCCGCTGCCGTGAATGGTGCCGGCTGTCCTGGAACACCTGTGGAACACAACGGTTGTGCACCGGTGGTCCACGTTTGCGCGTACGACTACCAACCTGGCTCTTCGCCCGCAACATCTTACGGAACCGGTCGACGCCGTCGTGCGTACGTGACCTTATGGATACCTCCTTCCTGCGCTCGGTACGCCCGGACGAGCTCCGTCTGCTGACCGAAATCAACGACGACGCCTGCCTGGCCTATGGCGAATACGGCTTGTCATTCGATCTTCGCGAAGACCACCCGTTCGTGTTGGCCGAAGCTGCGCGCTGGAAGGCGTCGGCGCTGGCCGGGCACGCCTTGTTCGCCTGCGTTCCGGATCCGGTTGGCTTCGTGGCCCTGGGATTTCTCGATGGCAAACCCTATCTCGACCAGGTGTCGGTGCGGCGCGCTTGGGCACGACGAGGCATCGGCACCGCCCTCGTCGTCCACGCGCAGCGCTGGAGCCTTCCACACGGCGAGCTGTGGCTCACCACCTACGACGGAGTGCCGTTCAATGGCCCGTTTTACGAGCGGCTCGGGTTCGAGGTGGCCGCGCCGGGGCCCGAGCTTTCGGCGACGCTGGACGAGGAGCGGGCCGCCCTGCCGGCGCCGGAGCGCCGGATCTCCATGCGCTATCGCATACCCTCGAGGTAGCTTCTCGCGTTGAGACTCCTGGTTCAGTCGCGAGTTGCACGGTCGGCAGCAGCCGCCACGGCAGAGCAGTTGATGCGGGTAGGCGTTCAGGTGGTCCCTCGCATGAGGGAGGTCGCCCCGGTCGCAAGCTACACGGACGGCGTCCTTCGTCCAACCCAGTAGCACTGCGGCCTGCGCCACATCGAGCGGCCGGACGCCGTCTTGGAACACCTGTGGAACACAACGGTTGTGCACCGATGGGGGATGGTTGGTGACGATCGTGTTCGAGGGGAGGTTGTCCTTGGCCAAAACTCGATCTGAAAGGCGTCGACCACACGACTGGCTCCCTCCAAACGGCAGCGGACAAGGAATCGCAAAAGAGCGCAGGCCTACGGGACGAGCGCAGC
>Ga0137403_10004711_pt1 | contig 15997 bp, 10 predicted proteins | sample CZOMad2_1_16fung_FD_122057 | JGI IMG/M metagenome (GOLD analysis project Ga0137403, IMG submission 122057) | Vadose zone soil fungal communities from Angelo Coast Range Reserve, California, USA - CZOMad2_1_16fungal (Hybrid Assembly) | ecosystem: Environmental > Terrestrial > Soil > Vadose zone... | reverse complement strand
GAAGATGTCGCCGGCCAGGCTCTCGACGGCGAAGTCTTCGTTCACGGTGCCGATGAAATGGTTCTCGGGCTCGAGCAGCACTTGATAGTCGGCGTTGTCCGGGATCGTCCCGCCGGAGGTGAGAGCCGTGAGCCGGGCGCCGCGCCGGCCACGCAGCACGTGGTTGACGCCATCGTAGTGGATCAGCGCGCCGCGCCGGCCGCGGCGGGTGCTGAAGCCTTCCGCCAGCATCCCCACCACCGCCGCGAAATCCTCCCGCGGCAGCGCGCGATAGGGCGAGGCGCGCTGCACGAGCGCGTAGAGTTCGTCCTCGTTCCATTCGCGTGTCGCCACTTCGGCGACGATCTGCTGGGCCAGCACGTCGAGCGGTTGTTGCGGAATCGCGAGCAGGTCGAGCTCGCCGCGGCGGACGCTATCGAGCAGCGCGGTGCACTCCACCAACTCGTCGCGCGAGAGCGGAAACAGCCGGCCCTTGGGCGTGCCGTCGATGGCGTGCCCGGAGCGCCCGACGCGCTGCAGGAAAGTCGCGATCGAGCGCGGCGATCCGAGCTGGCAGACCAGGTCGACCTCGCCGATGTCGATGCCCAGCTCGAGCGAAGCCGTCGCCACGAGCGCTTTCAGCTTGCCGTGCTTGAGCCGCTGCTCGGCATCCAGGCGCTGCTCTTTGGCGAGGCTGCCGTGGTGCGCGGTCACCTGATCGGCACCGAGCCGCTCGGACAGCTGGCGCGTCACCCGCTCGACGAGCCTGCGGGTGTTGACGAAGATCAGCGTGGTGCGATGCGCCTCGATCAACTCGGTCATGCGTTGATATATCTGCTCCCAGACCTCGGCCGACATCACGGCCTCGAGCGGCGACTCCGGAAGTTCGAGGGCGAGATCGCGCCCACGGCGGTGGCCGGTATCGATGATGGTGCAGTCGACGCCGGAGGCGGTGCCCGCGTCCGTCCCCACCAGGAAACGCGCGACCGCCTCGATCGGCTGATCTATGGCGTGGGCAGCGGGGTTAGTTGGAAACCCATGGCCGCCGCTTTCCGTGTGAGAACCTTCATCATATTGGCCTTCATCTTGGTCTCGTATTCCTCCATCGACTGCGTCACGTACTCCTGACCGTACTTAAGCATCCTGTAGACCAGGCACGCTAACTTGTGAGCGGTTGCCTTGACTGCTCCGAGCCCACCAATCCGACTGCGGATCCGGCGGTAGAACAGGCCCAACGGCGTCATTGTCTTGCCCACCGACCGCGCTGCCAGCCGTAAGGCAACGGTTACCCGGCTCGTGCCTTTACGACGACCGCGGCGTGGCCGCATTGTGGGACCAGCGAGCCTTCAAGCAAATCGTAGCCCGACGTTACCGACAGCCACTTGGCAATCTGCTTGCCTTCTACAATCTCTATGCGAAGCTATTTCGCCGCGTCCCCCTTCCTATCGAACGGAGCAGGGCTATCCCCGGCTCCGTCGATCGGCGCGACACCGAATACATTATTTCTCCTCCCGGTTCCCGATCCCGCGGTCGCGCCAGATGGCGCGACAACGCGGCCAGCGGACGAAAGGGTCCCTGGTAGGAACCCGGCGGTCGCGTTACTGACCCCGGCTGTGACCGGCCGGAGCGGAACCCGTTCGACAAAACCGACCCTCTTCGGAGTGGTCGACGCATCGCAGTCGAGTGGCGCGCCTTTTAGCTTTTCGCTCCCCGGCGTCGACGATTTCGCCCCGGGCCCCAAAAACGACGACGTGCGTGGCCCCGACTCGAAACGGCGTGCGCCGAGTCAACAGAACATCGTCGGCGCTTTGCACGGAGGGTTCGTGCGGGCGAACGCTGTAAGCGGTCAGGTGAAGGCAATTCAAACCGCTGGACTTGAAGGTTCAGAAGCGGCAAAAAGCAATCTCGCAACGGGTGCGAAGCTCGTTCCCGCGACAATGGTCGCCGTTCCGGAGCCTGGCAGTTGGGCCACGTTGCTGGCGGGCCTGCTCGGCGTTATTGCCATCGCGCGTCGTCGCATGTCCCTGTGACGGCGCGCGCAGGGGGGCGCGAGCAGCCACCGCCCCCTGATTCGCAGGGAGTTCTAGACCGCGCTAGCCTTCGGATTCTAATCGCAGGCATGGCAATCGCCGTCGCCGGACTTTTCCTGCCGGCGACGGAAGCATTTGCATTGTGGGACGACAAACTCAAGCTGTTCGCCGAAGAGAAAGTCACTCGCGACGACAACATATTCCGCATCTCGAAGGACGTGGATCCGGTATCCGCAAGCGGCTCGACATCGAGGGGCGACACTTATCACACGACGTCGCTCGGATTCAATCTCGATGTGCCGGTAAGTCGCCAGCGTTTCCAAGCGGATTACTCGTGGAACGCCACCCGCTTCAATCGGCTTACTGATCTGGACTTCAACGGCCACGATGCGCGGGCGGTTTGGTTGTGGCAGCTCGGCAACGACGCGAGCGGCCAACTGGGGTATGCGGAAACTTTTGCACTGGCATCGTTCGCCAACACTCAGAGCACGACCCCTGATCCCCTCAAGACACAACAGGCCTTTTTCAACGCGGCCTATCTGGTTACGCCGCGTTGGCGGCTTCAGGCGGGAGTAAGCGGACTGGAACTGTCGAACGGCGCACCGGCGTTTCAGGCCCTCGACCTCGACGTTCTCTACACCGAAGTCGCGGTGAGTTATGTCACCCCGGCGAACAACTCGGTGGGTCTCAGCGCACGGACCGAGGACGGTCGTTATCCGAAAAGTCTCACCGACAATTCCTACCGCCAGCACAGAGTGGGCGTCGTGGCCGATTGGGCCCCTACCGGCGTATCGCACGTGAGCGCCCGCGCCGATCGGGTCAGCCGGCGCTACACCCAGGTATCACAACAGGCGTTGGACTTCGATGGCAACACCGCCCGTGCCGAGTACGATTGGAAGCCAACCGGGAAGTTTTCGCTCGCTGGGGTTGTGCAGCGGGACATCTTCCCGTACCAGGATATTGGCTCCAGCTTCGTGCTCGTGAAAGGAGTCCTGCTGCGTCCGACGCTCGGCCTGACGGAAAAAATCGACGTGTCGGGGATCCTCGATTACAGCATCAGGGAGTTCCTGGGCAATCCGGGACTGCCGTCAGGAGTCTCTTCAAACCGAACCGACCGGGTGCGCTCGGCGACTGCGACGGTTTCGTACCGGCCCGCTCGGATCTTCGCGTTGCAGCTGAGCGCCCAGCGCGAGGCCCGCTCTTCAAACGTTGCCCCTGATCCGACTGCCACTCCTGCCGTTCTTCCCGTTGATTACGTGGTGAACGTCTTCTCGATTTCCGCCCGAATCACATTCTGAGCGGCGGAAAAGGCCGCGCGGTCGTGAGGCATCTTTCCCCACGACCGCGCGTGCTGACTCTTGTGGCGACTGTGGCGGGCGGCCGTCAGCGAACCATCGACCAACTGTTCTGTACCGCGTTGACGGGAGCGCCGCTCGAAATCGAAGCACCGCTCATGAGCCAGACCAAGTTCTCGCCGGTCACGCTGTTGCGCCACAGGATGTCGGACTTGCCGTCTCCATCAAGGTCCCCGACCCCTGCAATGCTCCAATTGAGATCTGCTACCGTGGCGAATACGGCGCCGCTCGAGAGCAGAGTGGCACCGCTCATGAGCCAGACGATATTCTCGCCGGTCACATTGTTGTGCCACAGAACGTCGGACTTGCCGTCGGCGTCGAAGTCGCCAACCCCCGCAATGCTCCAATTGAGATCGGTCATTGCGTTCATGCCCGCGGCGCTCGAAATCGCGGCACCGTTCATGAAATAGACCGCGTTCTCGCCGGTCGTGCTGTTGCGCCACAGGATGTCGGACTTGCCGTCTCCATTGAAGTCGCCGACCCCTGCGATGCTCCAGTTGAGATCCGTCACGGCGGCGATGGACGCACCGCTCGAAATCGCGGCGCCGTTCATGAACCAGATCGTGTTCTCGCCGGTCGCGCGGTTGCGCCACAGGATATCGGACTTGCCGTTTCCGTTGAAGTCGCCGACCCCTGCGATGCTCCAGTTCGGATCCGCTACCGTGGCGAATGTAACGCTGCTCGAAATCGCGGCGCCGTTCATAAGCCAGATCACGTTCTCGCCGGTCGTGCTGTTGCGCCACAGGATATCGGACCTGCCGTCTCCGTTGAAATCGCGTCCGACGCGAAGCGCGGGGGTGCGCTTAGAGACGGCAGCGGACTGCGCCGAGCTGTTGCCGGCAGCGTCGAAGCCGGCGACGGCAAAGCTGTAGGTGGTGGCAGGCAGGAGACCCGTGCTGGCGTAGGCGAGCGCGCTGGTGGTGGCGATCTGCACGCCGTTCCGGAACACCTTGTAGCCGGTCACCCCCACGTTGTCGGTCGAGGCGCTCCAGGTCAGTTTGATCTGCGAAGAGGACGTCGCGACGGCTGTCAGACCGCCGGGGACTGAAGGGGCGGTCGTATCGGCGACGGGAGCGGCTTGTTGAGTAGTCGCGCTCGCCGGGACCGATTGAGCGGAAGCATTTCCCGCCGCGTCGATGGCCTGAACGGTGTAGGAGTAGGTGGTGGAAGGCGTGAGGCCGGTGTTTTGATACGTCGTTACTGCTCCCAAGGTGGCGAGCAGGGTTCCGGCGCGGTAGACGCGGTAACCCGTGACCCCGACGTTGTCGGTCGAGGCGCTCCAGAACAGGTTGATCTGCGAGGAGGACGCCGCGACCGCGGTCAGACCGCCGGGGACTGAGGGGGCGGTGGTGTCGAGGGCGGCTTGAGTGGTTGCGCTCGCCGCGGCCGATTGAGCGGAAGCATTTCCCGCGGCGTCGATGGCCTGGACGGTATAGGAGAAGCTGGTGGAAGGAGTAAGGCCGGTGTTTTGGAATGTCGTTACCGCTCCCAAAGTGGCGAGCAAGGCACCGGCGCGGAAAACGCGGTAGCCGGTTACGCCGACGTTGTCGGTCGAGGCGCTCCAGGACAGGTTGATCTGTGAGGAGGACGCCGCGACGGTAGTCAGGCCGCCGGGGACTGTGGGGGCGGTGGTGTCGAGGGCGGATTGAGTGGTGGCGCTCGCCGCGGCCGATTGAGCGGAAGCATTGCCCGCCGCGTCGATGGCCTGGACCGTGTAGGAGAAGCTGGTGGAAGGCGTGAGGCCGGTGTTTTGATATGCCGTTACGGCTCCCAAGGTGGCGAGCAGGGTGCCGGCGCGGAAGATGCGGTAGCCGGTTACGCCGACGTTGTCGGTCGAAGCGCCCCAAGAGAGATTGATCTGTGAAGAAGAGACCGCGGACGCAAGAAGGGCGGTCGGGGTCGAAGGGGCGGTCGTGTCCGCTGCCGGTGGCGTACTCACGGAGACCGGAGTGGCGGTCCAGCCCGAATAGTTAGGGGCGGCGTCGGCAGCGCTCACGCGGTAGTTGTACGTGGTACCCGCGGTCAGGCCGGTATGCTGGAATGACGTCGCCGGAGTGTTGGCGATCATCGCGTCGTTGAGGTAGACCTGATAGCTGGTCACCGCGACGTTATCGGTTGAGGCATTCCAGGTCAGATTGATCTGAGCGGCTGAAACTGCCGTTCCGGTGAGACCGGTGGGGACGGAGGGGGGGATGGTGTCCCCGGCGGCCTGAGTGGTCGCGCTCGCCGAGGCTGATTGCGCGGAAGCGTTTCCCGCCGCATCAAGTGCCTGGACGCTGTAGGAGTAGCTGGTAGAAGCGCTAAGGCCGGTGTTTTGATAGCTGGTCACAGGTCCCAGAGTGGCAAGCAAAGTACCGGCGCGGTAGACGCGGTATCCGGTCACGCCAACGTTGTCGGTGGAAGCAGTCCAGGACAGATTGATCTGTGAAGAAGAAGCTGCGGAAGCGGAGAATCCTGTCGGAGTCGACGGGGCGGTGGTGTCGACGACGGGGGGGGCAATAGCTGTTTTCAAGAGGACGGCGGCGTTATGGCCGCTCAAGGAGATCGAACTCACGATCGGGATGGAGTCGAGCACCGATAGCAGATTGTCGTGCGTGAGTTGCCGGCTAGCCTGCGGTAGAGTCACCGACGCCACGTTGCCGGTCGGATTGACGTACACGTAGCCCTTCTCGAATTCCCTCGAGTAGATATTCACCCCGCCGATCGTCGTAACGGCGTAGGAACCCAAGGCCTTGCCCAGGTCGATCTTGTCGTACTCGTCGTACCAGATGATCTTGTTGTAGTCGCTGTCGCCCCCGTGGAAACTGAAGTACGCGTTGCCGAGGACGTCGTTTTTGCCGAGGAGGTAGGATCCCATCGAGTACCAGAGGGTCTGCCAGAAGGTGACGGGATTGCCGAAGTTGTCCGACCCGGATTGGCCCGCCGAGAGCTGCGTGTGGCTGATCATGGCGGCCTTGGTGTTCTTCAGAGCGGCCATGGTGTCGATCTGGCTCTTCCATTCCGACTCCTGGGGAAACTGGACGGCCCAAGGTCCCCACATGACGGCGAACGCGCCTTCCTCGAGGAACACGTCCGGAGGGTTGGCGCCGGAATCGAGAGCCAGCCACGCGGCGCTCCCGATCGCCGACCGGGTCTCGCCCTTGTTGCACCACAGCTTCTGGCCGAATCCGTGCAGCCCGGTCGCGATCGCGCTCACGAAGGAAGTCATGCCGGCGGAGAACGCGGCGCTCGTGGGATATTTTGCGGAGGTCGCGCTGTACCCGACCTGGGCCGGGAGCGCCACGCAGTCGTCGGTGAAGATGCCGTCGGCCACCCAGGGCTGATCGACGATATCGGCCTTGATCGCCGTCAGCCAGTAGGATTGATAGGCAGCGGAGCCGAAGTCCATGAGGTAGTCGAACTTGCCGCCCGCTGGGTTCGAGAACGCGGTGGCGTAGATGCGGTTTCCCCCGGAATCGAGAAGGAACAGCTCGGGGTGATTGCCGTTGAGACTTCCCATGGGGTGCCCGCGCGAAACGTCATAGCGGCTGATCGTGTTGATGGACACCTGGGGCAAGGAGTCTTGATCGTTGTAGATATCCGGGCCATCCACGTAGAGGTAGATCCGGACGTTTGGATTCAGCGCCTTGATCGCCGCCCAGGTGTTCGAGCCGATCTGGTTGTAGCGAAAGCGGTCAAAGTCGAGCAGATCGAATTTCGCGAGCTTCGCCGCGTCTGAGGCGACGAGAGCGGGGCCTCCGCCGTAATAGAGCAGGAAGGTCTGGATGGTCTTACCCGGCGCGGCGGTTTGAGCCGCGAGAGGCCAAGCCGCGCCCAGAAGAAGCGCAAAGGCGGCGCTGCGCATTGCAACCGCTGCGCGCCCGCATACCGTGGGGGCCGATAAGTAGTAGTTCGAAAGATTCATGATGATGGCCTCGATGTAGTTGATTCGTTACAACCAGTGCTGTCATCATGACAATTGCATATCTGTTTTACGTGGGGGAAATGCACATCAGGCGCTAAACTCACTTCGAAAAACCTTAGATAATCTTATGGTTCCCCAGATGTACGGGAATGGGCGCCAAAGTCAAAGACCAGTGGGAACAATTCGTTGTCGTAGCGCTATAGTGACGATATGGTTCTAAAGAACCATGTAACGGGGAACGCGCGAGATCCTGTCCGGAAAAGGAGAAAAATTCCCGCAGCGGATCGCGCATTTTCGGAGTCGGGTTCCCTCTTTAGTACGGAAAAACGCCGCGGCGCGTGCGCGAAGGTGGTCAAGCCTCGAGGACTGGCCCGTCACGTGATCGTGAGGGAGCGCCTTCGTGGCAGCGCAGCGTTCAGGTAGTCCGATCGGATCAGTCTGGGTAATCATCCATAAACGTCGTGGGGCTATCTTGGCGCTCCATGCGGTTGCAATTCAGGTCATTCGCCGGCGGTACAGATAACGGTCCCGCACATACATACATGGTCTCGCTCTCGCCGAACACGATCTCGCCGAACGCAACGACGACGGCGCGAGCAGCGCGACGATTCGCTGCTTTGCTCTGTGTTGCGGCGGTGACGCTGCCAGTCGCGGCTCTTGGCCAGTCGCGCGAAACAAGCAAACTCCCAACACTCCAACAGCTCCCAACACTCCAGTTGCAGTCGCGCGAAGCACTCGGAGAAGGCGACTCCATCCGCATTACGGTTTTCCAGAATCCGGATCTCACTACCGAGACGCGCATCTCCGAGCGGGGCACCATCACCTTTCCCCTCGTCGGTGAGATTTCGCTCGCCGGACTTACCCCTGTTGACGCGGAGGCCCGCATCGCCGATAAATTGATCAAGGGAAAATTCGTACTGAAACCCCAGGTCAGTCTCAACGTGATCCGGGTGCGCAGCCGGCAGGTATCGGTGCTCGGCCAGGTCGCCCGCCCGGGGCGCTACCCGCTCGATGACACCAGTTCGAATCTGACGGACATACTCGCGCTCGCCGGCGGGGTGAGCCCGACCGGTGACGACAACGTCACGGTGATGGTCACGCGTGACGGCAAGACAGCGAAACTAGAAATCAACGTGCCGACCATGTACCGCACGGGCGATTTGTCACGCAACCTCCAGCTGGAGAACGGCGACACGATTTTCGTGCAACGCGCCCCCGTCTTCTATATCTATGGGGAGGTGCAGCGCGCGGGCTCTTATCGGCTGGAGCAAGGCATGACGGTGATGCAGGCGCTCTCGGTCGGCGGCGGCGTGACGCCGCGCGGCACCGACCGCGGCGTGAAGATCCGTCGCAAGACGGGGGACGGGACGCAGGCGATCGACGCCCGCCTGATCGATCCCGTGCAGGCCGATGACGTGATTTACGTCCGGGAAAGCCTGTTCTAGGGAAGCGCGAGCGACTTCATCGGGCACAGACACGTCGTGAGCGTCCATCAATTTCTGCTTGCGCTACGCGCGCGCTTCGGCGTATTTGCGACATTGCTGACCACTACTGTCATAGCTGCGACCGTGGCGAGCTTCCTGCTACCGAAAACCTACAGAGCGACGGTGTCGCTGCTGGTGGACGCCAAGAACGAACAGTCCCTGAGCAATGTCCTCCCTCTGATTCTTCCGCAGGAGAAACTCAGCTACCTGCAGACGCAGATGGATATCATCACCAGCAAGAGAGTGGCGCGCAAGGTGGTGCAAGACCTGAAGCTCGCGGAGAACCCTTCGACGCGCGCGGACTTCGAGAAGGCGGCGGGAGGCTATGGATCGATCGAGGACTGGTTGGTGGAGAGCCTGCTCAGCAAGCTCAAGGTGGAAACCTCGCAAAGCAGCATGATCCAGGTCACCTTCTCATCCGCCGATCCCCGCCATTCGGCGGGGATCGCCAACGCGTTCGCCAAAGCCTATATCGATACGATGCTCGAGCTGCGTGTGGAACCGACTCGGCAGGCGGCGGTGTGGTATGACGAGCAACTGAAGAGCCTGCGGGCCAATCTCGAGGACGCTCAGGCGAAACTCACGAGCTACCTCCAGCGCGAGGGAATCGTCTCGACTGACGAGCGCCTCGATGTCGATAGCACCCGGCTGGGAGCGTTGTCGGAGCAAGTGGTGAAAGCGCAGGAGCAAACGTTCCAGTGGAATGCGCGGGAGCAGCAGGCGCGCGAGTTTCTCAAACGCGGCGGGTCCCTGGATAGGCTCCCGGACGTTCTCGACAATCCGTTCATTCAGAGGCTGAAGACGGATCTCCACCAGGGAGAAGCAAAGCTGCAGGAACTGGCCACGCAGTACGGCAGCAACTATCCGCAATATCAGCGTCAACTCTCGGAAAACCGGAGCCTGCGGCAGAAACTCGACGCCGAAATGAAAAAAGTCGCGGAGGGAATCGCGAGCTCTGCGCGCCAGAGTCGCCAGCGCGAAGCGGATCTCACGAAAGCGATGGCGGCGCAGCGCGCGCGACTGCTCGAGCTCAAGGACACTCGAAATGAATTCACGGTGCTCAGGCGCAATGTCGAATCCGCGGAACGGGCCTACGACACTGCCATGCAACGCCACGTTGTCAGCCAGGTCGAGAGCCGTGCGAGCCAAACCAACGTTACCGTGCTCAATCCGGCAGCCGTGCCGGGCAAACCTTCCCTACCCAAAATCCCCCTCAACATCGCCCTGTCGGTGGTGGTCGGAGCGATGCTCGGTATCGGCATGGTGATGCTGATGGAGATGTTCGACCGCCGGGTGCGTTCGCGCAGCGATCTGAATTTGGACGTCCCGCTGCTTGTCGTGCTCAATGCCTGGCAGCCTGCTGCAAACCGACTGCTCGGCCCGCCAAGCGGCACCGCGCGAGCCTTGCCGAACCCGGGCTGAAGAATGCCGGCGAATCCACAGGAGAATGTCTTGCCGATCGAAGGAACGGGGCGCGTTCTCGCGCGTTATGACCGTCGCATCGGCAGCATTCTCGCGGAAGAGGGAAAGCTCGGTGTCGAGGGCATCGAGCAGGTCATGCAGTTGCAGCAAACAAACGGATTGAGGTTCGGCGAAGCGGCGCTTCGTCTGGGCTTGATTACGGAGGACGACCTGCGTTGTGCGGTCGCCAGGCAGTATGATCTTCCCCATCTGCTGCCCGGCAACGAAAGCATCAGCGACGAACTCGTCGTAGCGTACGAACCGTTTCATCCCCGCGCCGAGGAGTTGCGGGCGCTGCGCACCCAGTTGTTGATGCGATGGTCCAAGGCAGGGGTCAGGCAGCGGGCGCTGGCAATCGCCAGTCCGGGCCCAGGCGAAGGGCGCAGCTATGTCACCGCCAACCTTGCCGTGGTCTTTTCGCAGCTCGGCGAGCGCACGCTTCTCGTCGATGCCGACCTGCGCACACCGCGACAGCATCGGATCTTCAACGTCCCCGACCGAATCGGTCTTTCGGCGGTTTTGTCCGGCCGCGCCGATCGCGGCGCAGTGGCCCCCGTCCGGGAATTCGGGAGACTTTCGCTTCTGCCGGCCGGCGCACCCCCGCCCAATCCGCAGGAGTTGCTGTCCCGTCCCGCGCTCGGCGTTTTCCTGCAGGAAATGTGGGCCGAGTTCGACGTCATCCTCTTCGATACGCCACCGGCGAAGCTCTACGCGGATGCGCAGAACGTCGCTTTCCGGGCGGGCAATGTCGTCATACTCGCCCGCAAAGACCATACCCGTCTTGCCGATGCGACCAGCGCCGTCCGGGAGTTGAGCGATATGGGCGTTCGTGTCGTCGGCACCGTATTCAACGCATTTTGAAACCGAACTGACTAGAATTTCGTTGGTTCTGAAGCAGCGGATTTCCCCGGGGCGGGACGCGCAATATCTGCGCGATTCGGCACAACAACTACGATGATTGCAGTTTCCTCCAGCGCACAGCAACCGGCGGCAAGACATGGGGACCAGCCGCTACACGGATTGGCGGCCCTTTGGTGGCGGTGCACGATGATATTTCGCGGCAACGCCTCGGCACAGGATGCAGGGGCGCGGCGTCCTGGTGCGTTTACGCTCTGGGTGTTCGCGGCCATCGCGCTGCTCGGTGTCTTCTGCGGGGTCGTGGTCGCAGTCGCCGAGCTCAACGGCGTGTACCTGTGCGTCGCGTTGATCGGCTGCGCATTCATCCTGCGCGATTTTCGCATCGGGGTGGTCCTGCTCATCCTGCTGATGCCCATTTCGAGCAGCCGCTTCTTTCCGCACGCGATGCTCGGCATTACCGGCCTCAATCCCCTCAACCTGCTGCTGGTCGGGACGCTGGGCTCGTACCTGTTTCGCAGCCTCTCCGACCGCAGCCTCAGTCGCTTCATGCCGCGCCCGCTACTGTGGCTGTATATCGTGCCAATCCTCCTCGCGGGGGCGCTGGGTTCGCGCCATCTTGGCGACATCCCCTTGTTTTTCAATGGTCTTGTCGAGTTCGACAACGTCGCCGGCTACTTCCGCGAACTGGTGGTCAAGCCCCTGTTGATCGTGATTTTTGCGCTCCTGGTCGGTGCCGCGTGGTCGAAGGCCGAGAAGCCGGAAAAATTCCTGATTCCGATGTTGATCTCGATCTGGGTGATGGGCTCGATGGTCATCGTGTTTGTTTACCTGTCCGGGGTCACGCTGGGGGAGCTGGCGAGCAGCACCTCGCGCGAGTTCCTGTCGCCACTCGGCATGCACGCCAACGAGCTGGGGCGAATGTACGAGGTCGCCTACGCGCTGCTGCTCTTCACCTGGGCGGAATCGAAGGAATGGAGGCTGAGGTTCGTCCTGTTGGCGTCGATGGGGTTGGTGGTGGTTGCGCTGATGCTCACGTTCTCGCGCGGCGCCTTCCTCGGTTTTATCGTGATCAACGCGCTGTTCTTGCTCTGGCACCGCAACTTGAAAACCCTGATCCTTGGTGTTCTCCTGGCGGCGGTCGTGCTGCTCCTGCTGCCCGATGCGGTGTACGAACGAGTTACAACAGGGTTTGGACGCGGGTTTGGAAGCGGATCCGACATGATCAGCGCAGGGCGCATCGAACATCTCTGGCTGCCCCTTCTCCCCGAGGTGCCCCGAAGCCCGATTTACGGCCACGGCCTCGGGTCGATTCTCTGGTCCGAGCCCATGCGCCGTGGCGCCGGCGTAACGTTTCTGGCGGTCGGGCATCCTCACAACGCGTACCTGCAGGCCCTCCTCGACATGGGAATAGCCGGCCTGATTCTCGTTTGTGCCTATCTCGCCCACGTCTGGAAGGGCTTTCGCACGTTGAGCGTTGATCCGGCCTTGAGCCCCACCCTGCGGGGATTCTTCCTGGGGGCAGCGGCCGGATTGGCGGCCCTGCTGATCTCCTACCTCACCGACAGCAGCCTCCTGCCGAGACCGGAGCAGACCTTCCTCTGGCTCGCGATCGGAATGATGTACGCGCAGCGCGCCGGCGCGCGTGTTCCCGAACCGGGGCCCGGTCGATGAGCGCGGGACTTGAAGCCCGGGCGGAAGTGCCCGCCTTACATGGGCTCGGGCGGCGCGCTTTTTCCCTGGGCGCCGCGAACGCATTCGATTATGCCTTTCAGTTCCTTCTTCCGGTGGTGCTGGTGCGTTGCCTCGATACCGTGGCGTTCGGACAGTACCGGCTGCTGTGGCTGGCGGTGGGGACGGTGATGGCTCTCGTGACGATGGCGATGCCGGGGAGCCTCTACTACTTCCTGCCGCGATCGGAGGGTGCGACCAAACGCCTCTACATCAACCAGGCACTCCTGTTTCTTGCGGCTTGCGGCCTGGTAGGAGGGTGGGCGGTCAGCTCCTGGAATCCGTTGTTGCCCGCAAAGCTGCGCGATCTCGCGCAGCACGAGGCGATCGTGCCTTTATTCGTGCTCCTGTGGCTGGTCGCGTCGCTCCTCGATCTGCTGCCCACGGTCGAGGAGCGGGTGATGTGGCAGGCGAAGGCGACGATTGGCCTCGCGGCATTGCGCGCCGTAGCGCTATCCTTGGCTGCTTACCTGACACGGGAACTGGAGCCCGTGCTGCTGGTTCTGCTCGCGTTCGTTGCGTTCAAGGTCGCGTTGCTGTTGGGCTACGTGGCGCGATATCACGGTCTGCGCGGGCCGGTTCTGCGCTGGCGTGCACTTTCCGATCAGCTGAAGTACGCGGCCCCGATCGGTGTCACCGGCGCGCTGTACGGTCTGCGATTTCAGGCAGACCAATGGGTGGCGGCGGCGCTCTTCTCCGTAGGGATGTTCGCGTCGTTCTCGATCGCCACGATACTCGGGCCGCTAGTGCAACTGTGCCGTCAGTCGGTGTTCCACGCTTTCCTGCCGAGCATGAGCCGGCTTCAGGCCGCCGGTGATATTCCCGGAACGCTCCGGCTCAACAGTCACGCCAACGTCATGATCGGGGCGCTCGTCTTTCCGCTGCTCGCCTTCGCCTTCGTCTTCACCGAGGAGATGGTGACGATCATCTATACCGCGTCCTACGTGGACGCGGCGCCGGTGATGCGGGTTTACATCGTCGGCTTTGCCGCCCTTGCCTTCGACCTCACCGGCATCATGCTGCTGCTGCGGCAGGGTGCGTTCATGATGCGCGTAGGGTTGGTTGTGCTGCTCCTTTCAGTCACCCTCAGCTGGTTCTCGGCGCACGCCTGCGGCCTGGCGGGGGCCGCGGCGGGCAGCGTGACCGCAATCTATGTGGACTATATTGTCGTGCTGCGCCGCGTTGCGCTGCGCACCGGGATTCCGGTCCGGCAGTTGCACGACTGGCGCGCGCTCGGGCTGTTGTTCCTGTCCGCCGCCCTGGCCGCGGCGTTCGCCTCGAGCATGGTCGGGCGCCATTTCGCCGCGAGCGGGCCGCTCGTTCGCCTGATCATCGGCGGAGCGCTCCTGACGACGGTCTATGTTTCGATGGCGTCGTTGCTCGGCATGGGCCGGGGCTGGCTCGCGGCTGTCCGCAATCCCGAACGCGGGCTTTGAGCGGGCCATGGCGAGAGTGATCTTTGTCACGGCTTCGTTGACTCACGGCGGGGCCGAGCGCCATTCGATCGCGGTCATGAATCGTTTGGCGGAGCGCGGCCACGAGTGCCACGCGGTCTACATCAGGAATAAGGACACCCAGCTCAAGCGCATTCGATTGCGTGACGGCGGAGCCGTGCGATGCCTCAACGCAACCCGCTATTTCGACGGACGCGCCCTGGCGGATTTTGCCGACCACATTTTTCGCATAAGGCCTTCGGCGATCGTCGCGGCGAATCCGTATGCACTGATGTATTCCTCCCTGGCTTTGAGTCTTTCGCGCCTGCGCGTACCGCTGATCGTCACCTATCACTCGACACGGCTCCTCGGGGCAAAGGAGCAGCTCCAGATGATGATCTATCGCTTGTTTTTCTGGATGACCGATTGTTCGGTTTTCGTTTGCGAAAGACAAAGGAGGTATTGGCGGCGTCGCGGGGTGTTCTCGCGGAGAAATGAAGTAATCTACAACGGCGTGGATACCGAGGAGTTTTGCGACGCAGGGGATCCCGAGGAACGGGCTGCATTGCGCGGCGTGTTCGGTTTTTCCGACGCTGACTACGTGATCGGCGTACCGGCGTTGCTGCGGCGGGAAAAGAACCATTTGCAGTTGGTCGAGGCGATCGCCGCGCTCCGTAACCTGGGTATACCGGCGCGGGCGCTGATGATCGGCGACGGCGAGATGCGCGGGGCGATCGAAGCCCGCGCGCGCGCGCTCCATGTCGAGAGTGATGTCGTGATCGCGGGGCTCCAGCAGGATGTCCGCCCCTACATCGCTGCTTGCGATGCGATGGTGTTGTGCAGCTTTACCGAGGCGTTTTCCCTGGCGGCGATCGAGGCCATGGCCTTGTGCCGGCCTTTGGTCCATTCCGATGTCGGCGGCGCGGCGGAGATGATCGTCCCGGGGTGCAACGGCTTTCTCTTTCCGGTCGGTGACACGAAGGCCCTCGTCGACAAGCTGGCGATCCTGGCGGACCGGACAGTTTCCACGAGGATGGGAAAAAACGCCCGCGACGTCGTCGAAAGGCTCTTCTCGGAAAAGACGATGGTAGATCGCTACGAACGCATGCTTCTGGACCTCTGCCGGACGCGCTCGGGCGCCCGGGAGGCGGTGGCCAGTTGACACGGTGCATCCGGAACCACCGCGGACTCACACGTAGGGAAATCCGATAATACCCGCCGTCGCAAGCAAGACTCCTGGATCGTAGTCCCATCGGCCTGCCGCGGAGATCGCGGACTTTCAATATTCGAGGGTCACGATCACGCTGAGTTTCCTATCGCTCGGCGAAGGAGCACCCATGCTTGAAATCGCGCGACGAGCTTGCGCAACGGCCCTGATGATGGTTTTCGGCCTGTCCTGGATCGCACCGCTCCAGGCATTTGCGCAACTGCTGCCGCCATTGCCGCTGCCGGGCGGGCGGCTGATAGTCGCCATCACGTCCCCGGCTTCCGGGGCCACCGTCAGCGATACGACCACGGTCAGCGCAAGCGTGAGCATCATCGGTTCTCTCACCGTATCGAGCGTGCAGTTCCAGCTCGACGGCGCCAACCTCGGCGCGCGGGATAGTTCGGCGCCGTATTCGGTCTCCTGGAACACGACCACTGCCGGCAATGGCGCGCATACCCTGACCGCGGTCGCGCGGGATCTGCTCGGCGTTCAGTTCACCTCCGCGCCGGTGACGGTGACGGTGAACAACGCGCCTCCGCCGCCTCCTCCGGACACCAC
>Ga0137403_10004710_pt1 | contig 15998 bp, 11 predicted proteins | sample CZOMad2_1_16fung_FD_122057 | JGI IMG/M metagenome (GOLD analysis project Ga0137403, IMG submission 122057) | Vadose zone soil fungal communities from Angelo Coast Range Reserve, California, USA - CZOMad2_1_16fungal (Hybrid Assembly) | ecosystem: Environmental > Terrestrial > Soil > Vadose zone... | reverse complement strand
GGGAGGGGAGAATGCTTCAGGTCAACGAGCCGACGCTGCTCGACAAGATCCTGGCGAAGAACGCGGTGGTCGGGATCTGCGGGCTGGGTTACGTGGGGCTGCCGCTGGCGCTGACCTTCGGCGAGAAGGGCTTCCCGGTCATCGGCTTCGACATCGATCGGCGGAAGGTCGACGCGATCGAGCAAGGCCACAGCTACATCAAGCACATCGCGAGCGACCGCATCGCCCGGGCGACGACGGCGGAGAAGCCGTTCAGCGCCACCATGGACTTCCGCAAGGCCGCGAAGGCGGACGCGCTGATCATGTGCGTGCCCACGCCGCTGAACGCGAACCGCGAGCCGGACATGACGTACATCGAGAACACGGCCAGGGCGATCGGGCCGTACCTGCGCTCGGGACAGCTGGTGGTCCTGGAGAGCTCGACGTACCCGGGGACGACCGACGAGGTGGTGAAGCCCATCCTCGAGAAGCTCTCGGGCCTGCGCGCCGGCATCGACTTCTTCCTCGCCTTCTCGCCGGAGCGCGAGGACCCGGGGAACCCGAGCTTCAACACCGCCACCATTCCCAAGGTGGTGGGCGGCCTTACCCAGCAGTGCACCGAGCTCGCCTGCGCCCTGTACGCCAGCGCCATCACCAAGGTCGTCCCGGTCAAGGGCACGCGCGAGGCGGAGCTCACCAAGCTGCTGGAGAACATCTTCCGCTGCGTGAACATCGCGCTCGTCAACGAGATGAAGCTGCTCTGCGAGCGCATGAACATCGATCTCTGGGAAGTGATCGACGCGGCGAAGACCAAGCCGTTCGGGTTCATGCCCTTCTACCCGGGGCCCGGCCTGGGCGGGCACTGCATCCCCATCGATCCCTTCTACCTGACCTGGAAGGCGCGGGAGTTCGAGTTCAACACCCGCTTCATCGAGCTGGCGGGCGAGATCAACTGGCAGATGCCGCACCACGTGGTGGAGCGGACCATGGACGCGCTCAACCAGCAGGGCAAGGTGCTGAAGGGCGCGAACGTCCTGATCCTCGGCCTGGCCTACAAGAAGAACATCGACGATCTGCGCGAGAGCCCCAGCATCCGGCTGATCGAGCTGTTCCGCGAGCGGGGCGCCCAGGTCAGCTACCACGACCCGTACTGCCCGAAGATGAAGGAGATGCGCCACCAGCCGAAGTACATGCTGGAGATGGAGAGCGTTCCGCTGGAGACGGCGAAGGAGGCGGACGTGGTGGTGATCGCGACCGACCACGACTGCGTCGACTACCAGCAGCTGGTGCGCGACGCCAAGCTGGTGATCGACACCCGCAACGCGACCAGGAACGTGACCTTCGGGCGCGACAAGGTCCATACCGCGTAAGGCCCTTCGACCAAGGGCGGGGCGCGGGCAGGCCGATTCCGGGCGGCCCCCGCGCCCTTTTTCTTCCAGCTCACGGCCGGAGAGCGTTACAACGGATGCATGCTTTCCCTGCTGCTGGCGGCCGCGGTCGCCTTCAATCCGGATCCCAAGGACCCCCGCCAGCAACAGCTGGCCGCGATGGCCGAAGAGCTCCTGCGCGCGCACAAGAGCCTCCAGCTCCGCGGCCACGACGCTCCGTATTTCCTCAGCTACGCCGTGCGCGGCCTCCAGACGGAGGAGGTCGGGGCGAAGTATGGGGCGGTGTTCCTCGACCGCCGGCGGCGCGACAAGCGCCTCCAGGTGGACGTGCGCGTCGGGAGCTATCAGTTCGACAACACCGGGTCCCAGGAGACGTTCGAGTTCGACGGCTCCGACTCGGGCTACTCCGCGGGCCGGGAAGCGCCGCTCGACGACGACCCCTCCGCGCTCCGCAACGCTCTCTGGCTCCTCACCGACGAGACCTACAAGAAATCGCTCTCGGCGTTCCTGAAGAAGAAGGGCAAGCAGGTTTACCGGCCGGACGATCCGGGCACGCCGCCCAGCTTCTCGCGGGAAGAGCCGCGCGTGTCGATCGACCCGCCCCTGCCGTTCTCGTTCGACCACGCGGGGTGGGAGCGCGAGCTGCGCGAGCAGACGCAGCGGCTGGGCGCGCACCCGGAGCTGTTCGACTCGCAGATGCGCGTCTCGGCGGATCGCGAGGAGCGCGAGTTTGCCAGCACGGAAGGAGCGCGTCTGGTCACCGAGCGGGTGATCTATGCCCTGCACGTGCAGGCCTGGGCGCGGGCCGCGGACGGCATGCTGCTGGAGAACAGCCGGGACTTCTACGGGGCGCTCGAGAGCGAGCTGCCCCGAGGGCCGGAGCTGGCCGCGCGCATCGATGCCATGGTGGGCGAGCTGCTCGCGCTGCAGAAGGCGCCGGTGCTCGACCCGTACACCGGGCCGGCGCTGCTCGAGCCTGAGGCCGCCGGGGTGCTGTTCCACGAGGCCGTGGGCCATCGCCTGGAGGGCGAACGGCAGAACGACGACAAGGACGGACACACCTTCAAGGGGCAGATCGGAAAGCCCATCCTGCCGTTCTTCATCAGCGTCATCGACGACCCGACGCAGCGGATGGCGGGCCCGGTCTCGCTCAACGGCTACTACCGCTTCGACGATCAAGGAGTCGCCGCGCAGCGGGTGACGCTGGTGGACAAAGGCGTGCTGAAGACGTTCCTCATGTCCCGGGCCCCCGTGGAAGGCGTTCCGCCGCACTCGAACGGGCATGGCCGCTCGGCACCCGGACGCGATCCGGTCGCCCGGATGTCGAACCTGGTCGTGGAGTCCTCGAAGGCGATGCCCTGGCCGAAGCTGAAGGAGGCCCTGATCGCGGAGGCGAAACGGCAGGAGAAGCCCTTCGGCCTGATCATCCGCGACGTGACGGGCGGCAACACCGATACCAGCGGATACGCGTACCAGGCCTTCAAGGGGCAGCCGCGGCTCGTCTACAAGGTGGACGCGAACACCGGCGCGGAATCGCTGGTCCGGGGGGTGGAGATCGTGGGAACGCCGCTCCTGTCGATCAACAAGATCATCGCCACCGGCGACCAGCGGCGCGTGTTCAACGGCTACTGCGGCGCGGAGAGCGGATACGTCCCGGTGAGCACCGTCGCGCCCACCGTGCTGGTGAGCGAGATCGAGCTGCAGCGGACGCGGAAGGATACGGGGCGTCCGCCGGTCCTGCCCTCGCCCTGGGCGCAACCACCGGTGTCCGCGACGCGCTGACCGCCGGGCTTACAGGCCTCCGGCGCTGCCCGCCCCTGCAAACTGCAGCGCCGCGGGATCGAACCCGCTCCGGACGGCCTCGCGCTCGAAATCCACCAAAGCGTGTCCGGTGGACGCCTTGAAGGCGTCGGAAAAACCCGAGCCGGCGCTCACGCGGCGGAGCAACTGCCGCACGGCATCGTCTCCCGCAGTTTTCACCAGCAGCTCGAACGTGCGGTGGGCGGCGCCGTACACCGCGTCCTTTTCGGTCCGGTACAGCTCAGGCGGAGGCCGCAACAGATCCTCGCCTGGGTGCTCCGCCGCCCAGCGGAACAGAACCACGGCTGGCGGCCGCCGGTGTCCCTGCCCGGCGGTCACCGACGCCATCCCTTCGCGGAACCAGAGCGGCGGCTCTTCCACCGCCCAGGAAGGATCGTCGCCGGGCTGCATGAGCTGGTACATCAGCGCGTGCGTCACCTCGTGCGCGATCAGCTCGGCCAATTCGTCGTCGTCCGCTCCGCCCACCGGGTTCCAGGTCCGCGGCGACTGCAGCAAGACCTGATCGCCGAACGCCCAGGCCCGCAGCCACGGGTATCCGTGCCGGTCCACGGCGTCTTCGAGCGAGGCGTGATCGGGGAGGACCTGCACCAGGACGCCTTCGCGGAAGCTCCCCCAGCGGGCCGCGCGGGCGCCCCCGGCGAGCAGACCTCGCTCGATCCGCGGCACTTCCGGCGCGTCCTGGGGCGCGTAGAGGACCTCGAACAGCAGGCCCGGGGCCTGTACACGGGCGGCGAGCGGAGTCTCGCGCGCCATGCTAGGTGTGCGCGCCGTTGCGCAGGCGAGCAACAGGACGGGTCCTGCGGCGGCGGTCAGTCGGGAGAGGCGCACGGCAGCATGGTGGCAGCGGTCGCGGGTTTCACGCAAGGGAGGGGCGGATGCGACAGGTCTGGATCACGCGGCGGGGCGGCCCGGAAGTCCTGGAGGTGCGGGAAGTCCCGGACTGCCAACCCGGGCCCGGCGAGGTGCGGATCCGGGTGCGCGCGGCAGGAGTGAACTTCGCCGACGTGATGACTCGGGTCGGACTGTATCCGGATGCGCCGCCGCTCCCCTGTGTGATGGGGTACGAGGTTTCCGGAGAGATCGATCTGCCGATCGACCGCGCCGGCGAGAAGGTGATCGCGCTGACCCGATTCGGCGGACAGAGCGAGCTGGTCTGTGTTCCGGCCGCGGCGGCGCTGCCCATGCCCGAGGGGCTCAGCTTCGCGGAGGCGGCGTCCATTCCCGTCGTCTGGCTGACGGCCTGGCACATGCTGGTCGAGCTCGCCAACCTGCGCCGCGGACAAGCCGCGCTGATCCACGCGGCCGGCGGCGGCGTGGGGACTGCTGCGGTGCAGATCTGCAAGAAGCTGGGCGCGATTTCGATCGGGACGGCGTCCGCAGCCAAGCACGCGCGGCTCCGGGAGCTGGGGCTCGCGCACGCGATCGATTACCGCACGGTCGATTTCGAGCCCGAGGTGAAGCGCATCACGGGCGGCCGCGGCGTCGACGTCGCGCTCGATCCCGTGGGCACCTTCCGCAAGAGCTTCCGCTGCCTGGCCAAGGTGGGGAAGCTGATGATGTACGGCGCGAGCGCGATGGTGTCGGGGGAGAAGCGGAACCTGATCGCGATGGTCTCGACCGTCGCGAAGATGCCCTGGTTCCATCCGCTCCAGCTGTTGCCGGACAACAAGGGAATCTTCGGCGTGAACATGGGGCAGCTCTGGGATGAGACGGCGCTCTTGAGGCGGGAGCTGGCCGAGGTGCTGAAGGGATTCGCCGCGAAGGAGTTCAAGGCCATCGTGGACATGGAGGTGCCGTTCGCGCAGGCGCGGAAGGCGCACGAGCGGCTGCAGTCACGGGAGAACTTCGGGAAGGTGGTGCTGGTGCCTTAGCCAATCCATCTTGGCGACCATGCGGGAGGCGCCCTCGCCGATCGTCCACTTGCGCTAGACTGTGGGCAGAAGGTCTCGCATGAGACTGATCCTGTTCCTGGCCGCGATCTTCCTGTCGTGCAGCCGTACGCCTCGCGAGCCGGCATTTCACAAGACGCAGCTCGATGGGGCCTTCCGGTCCGAGGGGGTTGCGCTTGCGGACGTCAATCGCGACGGCCTCGTGGACGTGATGGCCGGCGATCTCTGGTACCAAGCTCCCGACTGGACGCCGCACCAGATCGAGCCGCCGACCACATTCTCTGACCCGCCGAACCAGTACAGCGATGCGTTCATCGTCTTTGCCGCGGACGTCAATGGCGATGGATGGGTCGATGAGATCGTCTTCGGCTTTCCCGGTCAGGCGGCCTTCTGGCGCGAGAATCCGCGCGGCGCGTCTGGAGATTGGGTCCAGCACCCTCTGGCGCCCACGGCCACCAGCGAAAGTCCCGCCTCGGCACCTTGGGGTCTCGTCTTCGGTACCGGACCCTCGAAGATCTCCTGGTTCGAGCCGGGCAGCTTCGCCGAGCACCTCGTCGACGACCAGCACCCGGTGCCAGTGCATGGGCTCGGCATCGGAGACCTGGATGGCGATGGGCGGCTGGACGTGATCACGCATACCGGATACTGGAGCGCGCCGGCGGATCCTCGATCATTTCCGTGGCCGTTCACGTCGTTGGATCTCGGCCCTGATTGCGCCCAGATGTACGTTCTCGACGTGAATGGCGACGGCCTTCCGGACGTCGTAGCCAGTTCGGCGCACAACTTCGGTATCTGGTGGTACGAGCAGAAGCCTGGCCACGTGTTCGTCCAGCATCAGATCGATGCGAGCTTCTCGCAGTCGCACTCGCTCCAGGTGGCCGATCTCAACGGTGACGGCCTTCTCGACCTCGTGACCGGAAAGCGTGTGTGGGCCCACGGCCTGACCGGCGATGTCGACCCGGGTGGGACGCCGTTCCTGGTCTGGTACGAGAACAGGGGTCATGGCGATTGGGCGAAGCACATCATCGACAGCTCTTCGGGAGTCGGAACGCAGTTCGCGGTCGGGCCACTCCGTGCCGGCGGAAAGCCAGCCATCGTAGTCTCGAACAAAAACGGGGTGTATTTGTTCGAACAGGACCGTTAGGAGTTGGCCGCCATTCGAAGCTGTCCGCGCCCGGCATGCCGACCGACTGCGGCTGAAACCCCTATTAATCATCCCTCATCAAGTGGAGCACCTGCCGGGCGAGGAGCGCCGTCGCTCCGCACAGGACGAGAAGGCTCGCAGTGTCAGTCCACCGAAACTTTGCAGTCACGAGGCCACCTTCGACCAGGCACGCAGCCACTGTCATGCCCAGGATTTCGATGGCGCGGGTCGCCAACAGAGGAGCAGCCCAGCGCGGCCGTCGACCATCAGAAGCCCACAAGGAGCCGCACGCAGCCAGCGTGACAAGCACCCACGCGTGCAGTCCTTCGCGCAAGAGGCCCGTATTCGGTGCCCCCCAGAACACCATGAAGAGGACGAAGGGAAGCACGACCAGGACAATGAACGGTGTGGTGAACCTTCGAGCCAGCCAGTACAGCTCGCGTCCGAAGAAGGGAATCGCGACGAAGCCGAATCCTGCCGGGACCGTGCACCAGTACTGGAAGAAGAACGCGCGCGCACCCCCTGACTGATCATGGTCGCCGAGATGACGGAACCATGCCCACAAGGGCACGACGGTGTCAGCGAATGAGAGCAGGCGTGCGCGAGTCCAATCGGCGGCACTCCGTGCGACATGATCGCCGGCAAGCACGAAGTAGACGAAGAATCCACCTTGTTGAAATGCCTTCCCATTGACGACACGCCACGCGATTACGGCTACTCCCGCAGCCGCGCAGAATGCGAGCCAACCTGTCCACAGCTCGCGTCGCCGCGTTGTTCCTATTGCTGATGCGAATCGAACCTCTGGCAGGGCGAGACGGAGCGGCCATGCGAGAGCAACCGCCGGGACACTGAGAAGCGCGCCGGGGTGGACAAGATAGGCGGTGCCGACCATCAAGCCCGCGATACCCGGACGTGAGCGCAGGACCGCCCAGAAAGCGATCAGGATCAGCGTCGCCATTAGAAGCTTTGGCCAAGTGAAATAGAGCTCATGCACGATGAATGGGGCCGTGGACACTGCAGCGACCGCTGCGCGTCCGGCCAATTCACCGGCAACGTCGCCTGCGAGAGCAAGCACCGGAAAAACGCACATTGCCGCTAGAGCGATGAGAGCGATGCGATAGGCAGCGAAACCTTCCGGATCGAACGGGGCCCAGGCGGAATCCGGCATGCTGTCTGGAACGGTGGCGCCCGAGAGTGCGACGACTGGCGCGGCGGCAAGTCCCGCAAGCGGGCCGCGGTGGGAGAAGGTCCACGGTCCGAAGTAGTAATGCCCGCGCCGTCCGTTGGGCGGTTCTCCGTGTAGCGCGAGTTGCACTACATGATAGGGGATGCGGCTATCCGACCGATCGCCCGGCTCCAGCGTGCGCGAGATCGTCCCTCTGTAGAGCTCGTCGGGCGGGCCTTGCGACCAGGTCGCTTTCGCAATAGCGATGGCGATTAGGGTGAAGTAAACGCCGATCGTCAGACTCTCTCCTCGACTGACGATGATCTTAGTTCGTGCGGAAACGGCGAGCGCGGCAGCGAGCACCGGCAGCAGAAGCACAGAGGATACGATCGCTGGATCGACGAAGCGCGCCAGGATCCAGCAGCACCAGCCCGTGCCGCAGAGCAAGAACAGTCCCGGAACCGTCACGAGGGCAGGAGACTCGGGCCATCTTCCGATCGAGCGCAGGCAAAGTCCCGGCCCAAGCGCCAGCGCCGTAGCGAGCGCCACGGTGCCCACGATCCGGAGAATCGCAGAGAGCGCTTCAATTCCCTGCGCGCGGGCCTCGACGAGTTCCGACACTCCCAGCCAACCGCCGGAGGCCGCGGAGCCGTCGACGGCGATGATTCTGACTTTTGCGCCACCCGGGGGAACAGGCGGACCAAGCCAGAGATCCCAATGCTCGCCCGCGTCGATCTTCACGGGAATCATTTCCCGGCGATCGCCGACGAGCACTTCGAGCTCCAGCCGGTTGCCGGGCGCGGAGGGATAGCCAGCCACGAAGAGTCCGTAAGCGCGGTCCACCTGGTACCAGGGAGAACGCAGTGCTCCCGTGGTTGCATCCCCACCCACACGAGAGCCGAACAGGCGCGTTCGCGAGGGTCCCGGGTCGCTCGGGACGTAGACGGCGCCCGGCGCGAAATTCTCGAGTTGCCAGTCGCCTTGTGCCTGTAGCGAGACGGGAGGAACACGGCGGGGCGGCAGAAGGAAGCCGGCACCGATGAATGCAAGGGCCAAGCAGCACAGCGCAGCAAGAGGCCGGTTCCAGTGCTCCTGTTGCATTGGTGCCCGCGCGAATCTCAGGAATTCGCCGGCGCGTCAAGATGCTATGTTGGAGTCGGTGATTCCACGGATCGCTCCGATCTCTGCCGCTCGCACACTGCCGATCAGACCAACCGACACACCGGCGCGCGCTGAACTCGACAATCGCTGGATGACCCGCGCTGACGTAAGCATGGCGGTTGCCTTCGGAATCGCAGCGATGGCGACGCGAGTCGTCTTCTGGGCTTACACCGGGCGCGTCTGGGAGGACGCGCTGATTACCATCCTGCATGCGCGTAATGCAGTGCGCGGCCTAGGGCTCACGCATTTCAAGCTCTACGAAGGCCGGGTCCATGGCTTCACGAGTCCGCTGAGCGTCCTCATTCCCTTGCTCGGTGAGGCGATTCAGCAGGGCTGGGGTCTCAAGTTCATCCGGATGGCATCGATCCTCGCTTCTGGGGTGACCGTCGGGCTTGCGGTTGCGCTGACGCGGCTATACCCCGGACTGCAGATGCCTGCGTACGGCGCCGCCATCGGCGCGGGCTACGTTGCGCTCGAGCACCACCAGACGCTCTGGGGCATGGCGGGGATGGAAACGCAGGTAGCCACCTGCATCCTTCTGCTTGCGCTGGTTTCCTGCCGCATGGGCTCGGGTATTGTCCAAGGCCTGGCGCTCGCGCTTTGCCTGTATGCCCGGCCCGACCTGGCGTTCGTCGTCTGCATCTTGGGTTGCGTTCTGGTGGTCCGCAGCATCCGGACGAGGAAGGCTTCTGCTTTCGTAGTGCCGTTCATCGTTGCGGTCGCAACCTATGCCCCGTGGCTCGTATTCACCACGCTGTACTACGGTAGTCCTTTACCGAATACGGTTCGAGCCAAAGCGACTTACGGTATCTGGTGGCAGGTTGCCGGGGGGGCTCAGGGCGTCGTTCGTGGCGCCTTGGAACGCCTGCGCACGTACTACTTCGCACCGCTTGGACCGTGCTTCGGTGGAAACGGCACCGGTTTCGTTCCCTTCGACCATCGCGCGGTTGCGACCGTGATGGTGGTGCTTCTCGTGATCGGGCTCGCCTTCGCGGTCCGCAGAAAGCAAGCCGATCTCGCACCCGTCTACGCGATCGTGGGCGGGTATGCCGTTTACTACACTTTTGCGGTCCCGATCGCTTTCGGGTGGTACGTGGTTCCGTTTGCCCCGCTGTCGGCAATCCTCGCGGCGAAAGGTTTTGGCGACCTGGTGAAGGGCGCAGTGTCGGGACCGCTCGCGTCGAGGATCGGCTGGACAGGCGCCATTGCATACATCTTCTCGATAGCGTGCGTCCTTCCCCTCACGTACACCGGCGAAAAGCGCGTCCAGGAACTGGTGGAGGAGCCAGTCCGGATCGCGATCGGCAAATGGCTCCATGCGAACACACCCCCAGACGCCACGGTCGGCGGAGAGCCTCTAGGCTTTATCGGATGGTATTCCGACCGTAACTACTTCGACTACCCGGGACTAACCAGCCGCAGGACCGCTGACTTCCTCAACGATGCGAAGCGGCGTCGAGTGGAGCACGGCGTTTTCGCGATGCTCGCTGAGTTCAGGCCCGATTACATTATTTTGCGAAACTTCGAAGTGGAGGCGATCGCCCGGTCAGACTTCCATCGTCACTGGTCGGCTCACGAGTACGAGCGCGTGAGGGAGTTTGCCGTTCCCGAAGAGGATCGGAAGCGATTGCTGTTCCCGGCGTTCAACATCGATCTGAGTCTTACGCTCCTTCGACGGAAGGAACTCTATCGCCGACTCCCTCTGCTCGACATCGATCGCATGCCGGAGGCTCCCCGGCGGATCATCACGCAGGCAAAAATGGAGGGCTGGTCCCCGGATGGCGTGGGTCCAGGGTCGAGTGCGCTCCCGGCGGGAAGGCACGCGTATGGTTCCTGGCGAGGCTCCGACGCCAACACAGGACGGATCGCCATTGAATTCCAGGCAGAGACAAACGTCCGACGCATCGCCGTGCCGGTCCTGACGGGGCCATCACCCGAGCATCTCTCGTTGAAGCTCCTCGACCTGGATTCAGGACAAGTCGTCGCGGAACTCAGTCCGGTTCCGGAGATCTACACGCGCTGGAAAGTGTGGGTCGCTACGCTTTCGCCTGCTGGCCGCGCGCGCAGGCTCGCCGTCGTGGCCGAAGACGCCGGCACCGGCTGGGGCGAGTGGATGGCCGTCGCTGACCCGGAGGAGATCCGTTGAGCGACCCGCGCCCGCCCTCCGGTGGTTCATCGACGCGCATTGGGGGGAACCTGTGAGGGTGCCTCGTACGTCACAATTGCGTCGATATGGTGCACGCCTGCGCGCTGCCGCGCGCGCGTTGGTACGTTCCCCGCCGCAGAGCCTCGTGCCGGTGGCCGTGTCAATCGCAGGCGGCGCTGTGGACGAGATATTGATCACGCAGGGGGGCCACGTCGAGGTCGTGGGCTGGAGCGACAACGCGGATGTGATGCCCCCACTGGAAGTGCACGTGAACGGCGTTCCGGCGCGGGACTGCGGCAGCTTTCGTCTGCCTCGGCCGGATGTTCTGGGAGCGTTGCAAGTCCGTGCGCGCTTGCCCGGGTTCGTCCAGCGCTTCGCGGCCCCGGCCGAAATCGCCCACATCAAGGAGGTGACGCTGTGGTCCGCTGGGCAGCCGGTCGCACGGATCGGGACCGACGTTGCCGTGCATCAACCTGACTATTCGAACCTCTTCGACGAGCTCCGCGTTCTCCACCGGGAGCAGCTGTACGGCGTTGGTCCGCCAGCTCCGGAAGCGAATGCAGACGTCGTCGCGCTTGCGCGCCAGTTACCCGGACCGGTGCTCGATTTCGGGTGCGGCAGTGGGGCGCTCGTCCGCGCGCTTCGCGGCCTGGGCCTCGACGCCTGCGGGATCGAGCTTTCACGGCCCGAGATCCTGGAATCCGTCACGGACGACGTGCGCCCCTTCATCACGATGTACGACGGCACGATGCCGTTACCATTCCGCGACGGCCAGTTCGAGTCTGTCGTTTGCTCCGAGGTGCTCGAGCATATTCCGGACTACGCCCTCGCGGTACGTGAAATGGCGCGGGTCGCGGGCCATGCCCTGATCACGGTGCCGGACATGAGCGCGGTACCCGCGCTCCACCCGCATTTCGTAATTCCCTGGCACCTGCTCGAAGCCACTCACGTGAATTTTTTCACGCAGTCCAGTCTGCACGCACTGCTTCGCCGGAGCTTCAGGCGCATTTCGTTCTCGCGCTTGGGGCCGTTCGAGGTCAACGGCACTCGCGTCTTCACGAGCATAGTCGCCTTCTGCGCAGATCCGGCCGGGCGATAGCTACTCGACCTCGAACGTGAAGCGCGCGGGCGGCTCGTATATGCCAGTGCCGGCAGCGTTGAACACCCGCAGTCCAATCGAATGACGGCCGGCGGTCAGGGATGATGTGGGTACCTCCGCGGCGAAGCCGGAGTTGCGGTATCCGGGGTTCCCAAGGACCTGCGCCACGTCCGGTCGGTCGAGCCCGTAGCGCGCCGCCGTCCCGGGAGTGTCGTCAATGAATACGATGACGCCCTCCGCGGGCGCCCTGGCAAGATCGTCGACCGCCCAGCCAGATACGCGGAGTGGCGTTCCGGCGCGAATGGGTGGAAGCTGCTGCGGCGGCGCGCCGTTGATGTAGTCCACGCTGAACGGCGGCGCTCCCGAGAGACTACCAAGTGTGGCGCTGCCACGAGCGAACACGCTCAGGCGGTGCTGCTCGAGGATGGACGCTCGTGCGCGAACAATCGCCGCGTCAGGGTAAAGCGCCGCCAGCATCGCGTCGGTCTCGGACCGATATTGCTTGAGCGCGCGAGCCAGTTGGCGGCGATGTTGCTGCGAGGCCTTTGCTTCCTCGAACGCGGCCACGCTGACGGATGCCTGACCGATCGCGAGCATTCCGAGGAGGAAGGCGAGCATCCGTGGCGCGCGGGGATCCGCGTCCATGTTTTGAACGATCAACAGGTAGAGACCCACCACACCAAGAGCCGTGATGGTTGTATAGCGGGAAGCGAGAGCCTGGGATGGTCCGAACCCGACCCGGCCGACCATCATCATCGCCGAAGCGCTCGCCGAGAACACGATCAGCGATGCTGCCATGGTGGAGCGGAGAGGAGCCGCCCGGGTGGGGCTCCACCATGCTGTGGCGACGGCGCCAGCGCAGAGGAGAGTTCCTGCTGTGATCGCCCCGCCTAAGTCCGTCGCCACCGGACCACCGACCGATGCGAGGAAATACGCGGCGGCGTGGAACGGATGCCGGATGAACGTGAACGGACTTGGATGGTGCTCTGGCGGATGGTAGCCAACGAAGTAGACGGCCAAAGCGGCCACGCCAGCGCAGGTCCAGATCCACGCAACGCGCCGTCTGATAGCCCCTTGGTTCGTGACCACGATGTGAAACAAGCCCACGGGCCAGACGAGCATGCCGCTGGAGAACGAGTAGCAGCAAACGACGCCGGCGGCGACGGCAGTGCAAAGCCATGCTGGCCGGGTCGCCCGCGACAATGAATAGAGTGCGAGGACCAGACATCCCGAGCACATGAAGATCTGGATCTGCCAGCCCCAGAGCAAGTTTTCCCATTGCCGCAGCGACATCAGAATCCATGCGGCGGGTACGAACGAGAGCCAGGCCGAGGTAGTGTTCCCGCGACAGCGCAGGTGCTCCGCGAGCAGGATCGCAATGGTGAACGCCAGAATCGCGCAATTCGCGTACATGAGGACCCGCGAGTCCATACGCCCGAAACGGTAGAGGCCGAGCATCACGAGCCGCGGAAAGAAGATCCGGTGCTCGTTGTGCTGCCTCCAAAGATCCGCGAAGGTAAGCCTTTTGGAGATTGCGGCCAGGACGTATGGCACCGATTCCCATTCATCCCAGAACGGCACGTTGACCGCGAACGCGTGCACGAACTTTGCGGCGATCAGAACCGGCAATGCGATCAGCGAGGCGCATATCGCCCACCGGAAACGACGTGGTGAGGCGAGACCCGCGACCGTTCCGGTCATCTCAACGGCGGCGGAACCGGCCATTGAACGCATAGAAATACCAGCGCAGGTAATTGGGAAGCCACTTCCACAGCCGGAAACGCGATTCGCCGGCCAAGCGATCAGTCCAGGTGCTGGGAACCTCCGCGATGCGTCGGCCGGAAACGTATGCCTTCACTACCACCTCCATGCCGATCTCGAATCCGCCCTTGCTCTCGAAGTTCAGCCCCTGAAGGAACGCCGTCCGGTACATTTTGAACGAATTCGTAACGTCTTTCGTTGGCACGCCGGCGAGCAGGTTGAGCGTCAGGCCGGCCGTCCGAGAGAGCAGCCCCTTGAGAAAGGGTCCGCCGATCTGTTTGCCACCTCTCATGTATCGCGATCCGCAGACCACGTCATAGCCCTGATGCACAAGCTCATACATCCTCGGGACTGCAGAGAGATCGTCCGAGAGGTCGGCCATCACCACCAGCGTTGCTTCGCAGCGCGCTTCACGAAAGCCGCTCTTGATCGCGTTCAGCGCGCCGCGCCCGAAGTGGTTTTTGACGGTTCGTACCGGAAACGGCGGCGAGAGCCCTGATAAGGCGGGGAGCGTGTCGTCGTCGTCGCGGTCATAGACGACGATCAACTCCATCGGGATACGAATGTCGCGGTCGAGCCGCTCCAGGAGCTTCTTGATGTTCGCGCCCTCGTTGTACACGGGGCAGACGACCGAAAGCTGCAGCGCTGTGGGCGCGGAGATCATGGCTAGATCACGCATCCCCTGCCGCCCAGGTTCCAGACGTCGACGAGGATCTTGCCTTCCGGCACCCGGAGGTTCTTGTACTCGCGGTGCGGGGCACCGATGATGATGATGTCGGACTTTCGCAGCAGCTCGTCGCTGGAGACGAGTCCTTTCTCGACCCGCAGATTCGAATCGGAGCAGAGCACTTCCTTGGCCTCGAAGAGCAAGATCTTCTTCAACTTGTACGAGAGCGACTCGCGCTTGTCGTCGATGTTGGCTTTGAAGGCCATGCCCAGGATGCCCACCGTCTTCTCGCGCAGGTCATGCTGCCGCTTCAGCATGTTGACCACGTAGTTCGGCAGGCCTTCGTTCACCAACATCGCCGCGTGCCCCATGTAGAAGCCGCCGTTGTTGAAGGCAGCGAGTTGCATGGCGTCCTTGAACAGGCAGGGTCCGGCGGCGAAACCCGGTCGCGGCAGGTCCTTCGCTCGCTCGTAGTTGGTCGTCATCGCGTGGTGGATCCGGTAGTAGTCCGCGCCATGATCGTTCGCGAGCATGAAGAATTGGTTCGCCGCGGCGAACTTGATGTACCGCCAGACGTTGGTGAAGAGCTTCGCCAGCTCCGCCTCGATGGGCGGAAGGACGATGATCTCCTTGGTCAGCCGGCTGAACAACGCTCGCGCGCGCGATATGCCTTCCTCGGTGAAGCTGGAGACGATCTGCGGAAGGCTGTGTAGCTCCGTCATCGCGAACCCTTCGGCGATGCGCTCCGGACAGAAGGCGAGCTCTACCTGCTTCCCCTCGCTCCGCAGCCAGGTGCGGAGCTTCTCGGTGATACCGGGGTAGACGGTGCTGCGTAGGACCAGGAGCTGCCCATCCCGGAAGTAGGGCAGGTAGCTCGCCATGATGTCGCGCATCAGTTCGAATTCGGGGTTCAAGTGACGGTCGACCGGCGTTCCGATGATGACGATCACGGTCTCCGTTTGCGCGATGGTGTTCGGATCCAGGGAGAGCGTGAGGTTGCCGTTTGCCAGCGTCCGCCGCAGCAGCTCCTCGGCGCCGTCCTCCTGGAACGGCATGTGCCCGTCGCCGATGGTCCGCTGGGCCCGCTGGTCGATGTCGAGGGCGCAGATCCTCTGGCCGGTGTCCGCTAGCGAGATTGCAAGCGGAAGCCCGACGTGCCCGAACCCGCCAACGATCACTGCATCGTACTTCATCTGCGCTCTCCGGTCGTCTTTACTTGTTCAATGGCAGCTTCTCGCGGATGAAACCCAGCGAGTCGTCGATGATGTAGTCCAGCTCGTGTTTCGGCTTCCAGTCCAGGATGCGCCTCGCCTTTTCAGCAACGCCGACGCGGTAACGCACGTCGGCCGGAGGCACGGGCATGTGCTTGAACCCCGGAAACGATATGCCCGGATTGACGCGCGCCCAGATCTTCCTGGCAAGCTCGTCCATGCGCAGCGTGTTGTTTCCGCAGACGTTGAAATCGTCGTTCTTCACGCCCTTCAGCAGCATCACGCGCAGCGCGTCGGCCGCATCCTGTGCGTGCGTGAACGTGCGGACCTGCTCGCCATCGCCGAAGATCTCGAACGGCGTCTGCTTGATCATCGCCTTGTAGATGAAGTCGGGAATGACGTGAGCCATGCCGAAGTCGACGCTTCCACCGGCGGTCATGTCCGGCAGCTCGCCGCCTCCGACCGCGTTGAAGGGCCGCACGATCAGGTAGTCGAGGCCCATCTCTTCGTGGGCGCCGCGAGTCACGAACTCTCCGAACAATTTCTGCATCCCGTAGTTCGTCAGGG
>Ga0137403_10004709_pt1 | contig 16000 bp, 15 predicted proteins | sample CZOMad2_1_16fung_FD_122057 | JGI IMG/M metagenome (GOLD analysis project Ga0137403, IMG submission 122057) | Vadose zone soil fungal communities from Angelo Coast Range Reserve, California, USA - CZOMad2_1_16fungal (Hybrid Assembly) | ecosystem: Environmental > Terrestrial > Soil > Vadose zone... | reverse complement strand
CGGCGAGTTCCGCGCGTGGTACGAGCGCCAGTACGGCAACCGTTGACCCCGGAGGTCCGATGATGCGACGCCTGCGCACGGCGCTTCTCGCGGTGCTGTTCCTCGTGCCCGCGCTGCCGGCCGTCGCCGTGACGCGGCCGTCGCTGCCGCGCCTGCCGCCCAACGCGGTCTCGCCGTTGCCCTCGTACGTGCGGCGCGTGGAACCGGCGGTGGTGGGCCTGCGCGTGAAGGCGCGCGCCGACGCCCCGTCGTCGCAGCGGCTCGGCGCCCGGCGCGCGGGCAGCGGCGTGATCTTCGACGCGCGCGGCTACGTGGTGACGGTCAGCTATCTCGTCGTCGACGCCCAGACGATCGAGGCGCAGCTGCGCGACGGCCGCGCGGTGCCCGCGCAGTTCGTCGGGGTGGACCTCGAGACGGGGCTCGCGGTCGTGCGGCTCGCGGGCGCGGGGCCGTGGCCGGCGGCGAGCCTCGGGAACTCGCGCGATCTGACGCCCGGCGCGCGCACGGGCACCGTGGGCATGGACGAGGACGACGACCTCGTGCACGCGGCGAGCACGATCGAGGGCGTGCGGCGCTTCTCGGCGTCGTGGGAGTACATGCTCGACCGCGCGTTCATCGTGACGCCCGCCGTCTCGTCGTGGGGCGGTAGCGCGCTCGTGGACGATCACGGGCGCCTGGTCGGCGTCGTCTCGCTGCGGCTGGGCGACGCCCCGTTCGTGAACCTCGCCATCCCGCTCGAGACGTTTCTGCCCGTGAAGGACGAGCTGATCGCGGCCGGCCGCGTGACGAGCCGGCGGCCGCGGCCCTGGCTCGGCCTGCACACGAGCGGCGGCGCCGACGGTATCGTGGTGGACGGCTTCAACGACGCCGGGCCCGCGCGCACGGCCGGCTTCCGGCGCGGCGACCGCATCGTCGGCGTGGACGGCGTGCGCGTCGCCACCCAGGAGGAGTTCTACGAGCGGCTGTGGCGGCGGCAGGCCGGCGACACCATCGCCGTGGCCGTGCGCCGCGGCGACGCCGAGCGCGTGATCTCCGTGCGGTCGATGGACCGCTACACGTTGTATCGCACGACCTCTCGCTGAGCGCGGTACCCTCGAAGGCATGAAAGGCGCCGCCGACACCTACGAGGGCCGCGGGCTCATCGCGGACCCCATCCACCAGTACATCCTCTACACGCGGCCCGGCGGCATCCCGGGCGAGGCGACCGAGCAGGACGTCATCGACACTCCATGGGCGCAGCGGCTGCGGCGGATCCCGCAGTTGCAGTCGGCGCGCTGGGTGTTTCCCGCCGCCGAGCACAGCCGCTTCCAGCACTCGCTCGGCGCCATGCACCTGTCGGGACGTCTCGGCCAGCAGCTCTACCCGTCGCTGCGCGCGGTCTTCGGCACCGACGCGCCCTCCGCGCCGCTGCTCGAGGAGCTGCTGCGGATGGCCGGGCTGCTGCACGACATTGGCCACGGCCCATTCGGCCACTTCTTCGACGACAACTTTCTCGTCGATTACAACCTCACCCACGAGCTGGTCGGCCAGCGCATCATCCGCGAGGAGCTCGGCGAGGTGCTGCGCGCGCTACGGCGGAGCCCGACCGGCGCCTTCAACGCCGACGAGGCGATCGACCCGGAGTGGATCTGCTACTTGATGGGGAAGGCCTACACGGAGCCGCTGCCCGAGCACCCGAAGTGGCTCAAGTTCCTCAAGCCGCTGCTCTCCGGCGTCTTCACCGCCGACAACATGGACTACGTGCTGCGCGACGCCTACATGTGCGGCGTGGCCGTGGGCCCCATCGACATCGAGCGCATCATCTATTACTCCTTCTTCTCCGAGAAGGGGCTCACGCTCGACCGCGGCGGGCTGCAGGCCTTCATCATGTTCCTCAACGCCCGCTTCTACATGTACACCAACGTCTATTACCACCGGACGACGCGCGGCATCGACCTGCACCTCAAGGAGATCTTCAACGAGACGATGCAGATCGCGTTCGGGTTCGACCTGCGCCAGGCCCTGCACCCGTACTTGCACCTCACGGAGTGGACGCTGCTCGAAGAGGTGGGCCGCTGGCACGACACGCCGGAGTCCGACGCGCACGCCAAGGACAAGAAGCGCCTCGGCGCCGAGTGGCGGCACATCCTCGACCGCAAGCTGAAGTGGCGCATGGCGGGCGAGGAGGTCCTGGATCAGTTCGAGGTGCGCAAGGGCCAGAGCTTCCTCGAGTCCAACGAGGTCGTCCGGCGCGTGAAGGCGTTTCTGCCGCCGGCGCTGCGCGACTTCGACTTCCGCATCGACATGGCGCAGCAGGACCCGCGCCCGCTGAACCCGCTCTCGATGGGCGACCGGCAGATCTACGTCTACGACTCGTTCACCAAGCGCGTCTCGCAGGAGCCGCTGACCGAGCTGCTGAAGTACCTGCCGGGCAAGGTCGCGCAGTGCCGCATCTTCGCGATGAGCCACGAGCACGACGCCGAGCTGGCGACGGCGCTCAAGCGCGCGCTGAACGAAGAGCCGTCCTCGATCGTCACCAACGTCTAGGGCCGCCGGAGATCCCCATGGATTCGCCATTGAAGCCGTCCGAGGTCGCGTCCCTTCTCGAGGCCGCCATGGCCACGCTGCGCGCCGAGCTCGGCGCGCTGCCCGAGCGTGTCGTCGCCTGGCATCCCGCGGCGGGGGAGTGGTGCACCAAGGAGGTGGTCGGCCACCTCGTCGAGACCGAGCGCCGCGGCTTCGCGGGGCGGATCCGGATCATCCTGGGCGCCGAGCGCCCGGCGCTCCAGAGCTGGGATCAGAACGAGGTCGCCCGCGCGCGGCGCGACTGCGCGCGGCCGATCGCCGGGCTGCTCGATGAACTCGCCGGACTGCGGCACGACAGCGTCACGCTCGTGAGCGGCCTGCGCGAGCCCGATCTCGACCGCGGGGGCCAGCACCCCAAGGTCGGCTTCTTGCGGGTCCGCGACCTGCTCCAGGAATGGGTCTACCACGACCGCAACCACATCCGCCAGGCGCTGGCCAACGTGCAGGCGTACGTGTGGCCGGCCATGGGGAACAGTCAGAAGTTCGCGGGCGAGTGAGTCAGCCGGCGCGGTAGCGCGTGGGATCGGCCAGGCCGGCCTCGGCAAAGCCCTTGCGCCGAAGCAGGCACGCGTCACACCGGCCACAGGCGGCGCCGTCGGGCGTCGGGTCGTAGCAGGACAGCGTCAGCGCGAAGTCCACGCCGAGCGCCGCGCCCTGGGCGATGATCTCGGCCTTGGTCAGGTGGATGAGCGGCGTGTGGATCTTCAGCTTCTGACCTCCCTCCACGCCGGCTTTCGTCGCGAGGTTCGCCATCCGCTCGAAGGCGCCGACGTATTCGGGGCGGCAGTCGGGATAACCGGAGTAGTCGAGGGCGTTGACGCCGATGAAGATGTCCTGCGCGCCGAGCGTCTCGGCCCATGCGAGCGCATAGGACAGGAAGATCGTGTTGCGCGCCGGCACGTAGGTCGACGGGATACCCGTGCCGATCTCGGCCTGCGAGCGGTCCTTGGGCACCGCGATGTCGGCGGTGAGCGCGGAGCCGCCGAAGGCGCGCAGATCCATCGCGACGACCTCGTGGCGCGCGGCGCCCAGCGCGTGCGCCACGCGCCGCGCCGCCTCCACCTCGATGGTGTGGCGCTGGCCGTAGCGGAACGTGAGCGCGTATGTCTCGAAGCCGCGCTGACGCGCCACCGCCAGCGTGGTCGTCGAATCCACGCCGCCGCTGAGGAGGACCACCGCCCGCTTCATCATGGCCAGTGTATTATCGACGGCCATGAGCTGGCGATTCTTCTCGTGCGCGGCGCTCTTCATCACGTGCCTGCTCAGCGCGAACACCATCGCGGCCAAGCTGATCGTCGTGGGCGGTGTCGTGCTCACGGCCGGCATCGTGATCTTCCCGATCTCCTACGTCGTCGGTGACGTCCTCACCGAGGTGTGGGGCTACGGCGCCGCCCGGCGCGTGATCTGGCTGGGCTTCGCGTGCAATGCGGTGATGGTGGCGGCGATCTGGCTCGGCGGGCAGCTGCCGCCCGCGCCGTTCTGGAAGGGCGACGCCGCCTACGCCGAGATCCTCGGCCACACGCCGCGCATCGTGGCCGCGTCCTTCGTCGCGTACCTCGTCGGCGAGTTCGCCAACTCGTTCGTGCTCGCCAAGCTGAAGCTCGCCACGCGCGGCCGCTTCCTGTGGCTGCGCACCATCGGCTCCACCGTGGTCGGCCAGGCGCTGGACAGCGGCGTGTTCGTCACGCTCGCCTTCGCGGGCACGGTGCCGGCGGGCGTGCTGGTCCAGATCGTCGGCGGGCAGTGGGTGTTCAAGGTCCTCTACGAGGCGGCGGCCACGCCGCTCACCTACGCCGCCGTCGCCTGGCTGAAGGCGCGCGAGGGCGTGGACGCGTACGATCACGACACGGACTTCAATCCCGTGCGGCTCTAGTCCCGTGCGGTTTTAAAGAGGACGACCATGGAGAAGTTCCGGGGCGTGGACTACTACGGCATCGAGACGCTCCTGGCCGAGGACGAGCGGATGATCCGTGACGCCGTGCGCGACTGGGTCGAGGCGGAGTTCATCCCGATCGTCCCCGAGCATCATCGCGCCGGCACGTTCCCCGTCTCACTGATCCCCAAGCTCGGCGAGCTGGGCGTCTTCGGCGCCACGCTCAAGGGTTACGGCTGCGCCGGGCTCAGCAACGTCGCCTACGGCCTCATCATGCAAGAGCTCGAGCGTGGCGACTCCGGGCTGCGCTCGTGCGCGTCGGTGCAGAGCGGCCTCGTCATGTACCCGATCTACGCCTACGGCAGCGACGCGCAGAAGGACCGGTGGCTGCCCGTCCTCGCCACCGGCGAGAAGGTCGGCTGCTTCGGGCTCACGGAGCCGGACCACGGCTCCGACCCCGGCGGGATGAAGACGCGCGCGGTGAAGAAGGGCGATGCCTACGTCCTCAACGGCACCAAGCTCTGGATCACCAACGGCTCGATCGCCGACCTGGCCGTGGTGTGGGCCAAGACCGAGGACGGCGAGATCCGAGGCTTCCTCGTCGAGAAGGGTACCCCGGGCTTCTCGACGCTCGACATCCACGGCAAGTTCTCCATGCGCGCCTCCATCACCTCGGAGCTGGCCTTCCAGGACTGTCGCATCCCGCTCGACAACCTGTTGCCCAACGTGAAGGGGCTGCGCGGCCCGCTCGGCTGCCTCAGCCAGGCGCGGTACGGGATCGCGTGGGGCGCGGTGGGCGCGCTCATGGCCTGCTACGACTGGGCGCTCCAGTACGCGCAGCAGCGCGTGCAGTTCGGCAAGCCGATCGGCTCCTTCCAGCTCGTGCAGCAGAAGCTCGTCTGGATGCTGAACGAGATCACCAAGGCGCAGCTGCTGGTGCTGCAGCTGGGGCGCCTGAAAGATGCCGGGACGGTGCGGGCGCAGCAGATCTCGCTCGCGAAGATGAACAACGTGCAGGTCGCCCTCGACGGCGCCCGCATGGCCCGCGACATCCTCGGCGCGGCGGGCATCGTGGACGAGCACCCCATCATCCGTCACATGCTGAACCTCGAGACGGTGAACACGTACGAGGGCACCCACGACATCCACACGCTGATCGTGGGTCGGGACGTGACGGGCCTCGACGCGTTCGGGGCCGGGTAATCGAGGGGCGCCACGGGTTCCCCGGGGCGCCCGAGCGTTGGCCGGGGAGTCCGAGGGGGCGTAGCTCCCTCGCTTGAAGAACCTGGGGGGCCATGTCGGGGCCCCCCACGTCAATGAGCCTCGCCGCTCTTCGAGGCGATCTCGCGGACGACCGCGTTGATCTTGCTCACGGCGGTCGTGATCCGCTCGGCCGCTTCGCTGGTCGCGTTGCTCGGCGCGCGCATCTCGAGCAGCTGCGCGCTGGCCATGATGACGGCCAGCGGGTTGTTGATGCGGTCGCCGAGGAACTCGCCCAGCTCCTTCAGCAGCGCCAGCTGCGCCGCCTCCACCTTCCGGTCGGTGCGCTCGGCGAGCGCCTGGCGCTCGTGATCCAGCCGCGAGAGGACAGCGTCGAGCGCGCGCTTGCTCTCGGCCACGAGGTCGCGCATCTCCTCGCGGCCGGCGCCCTGCAGCGAATCGAGCACCACCTGGTGATAGCGGCGGGCGAAGTCCACGTCGTCGAGCAGCCGGCCGAGCGTCTCGTCGTATTCCGCGCGCACGTGGCGCTCGACCAGATGCTCCAGCTCGACGGCCATCTGCTGGGGCGTGATGTCCTTGGCGTCGAGATAGGCGGTGGCGCCGACGTCGCGGCCGAGGTCGCGCGCGGGCCCGCCGATGAACACGCTGCTGTAGAAGATGAAGGGCAGCCGCGCCCAGCGCGCGTCGCGGCGGATCGCCCGGCAGAGCTGGAAGCCGTCGAGCTTCGGCATGCGCACGTCGGAAACGACGGCGTTCACCGACTCGCGCTCGAGGAGCGCCAGCGCCGCCTCGCCGTCGGAGGCGGTGAGCACCTGGTGCCCGGCCTGGCCGAAGATCGCCGTGAGCATCCGGCGGTGCGGCGACGAGTCGTCGACCACGAGGATCCGCATCGCCGCTCCAGCCTACTCGCTTCGCAGAGTGGGGTCCAGCAGGTCGCGCAGCCAGTCACCGCTGCGGCTCACCACCAGCGAGGTGAGCAGCAGCAGGCAGCCGGGGAAGATCGAGATCCACCACGCGGAGTCGAGGTACTCGCGGCCCTCCTGGATCATGCCGCCCCACGACGGCGTCGGCGGCTGGATGCCGAGGCCGAGGAACGACAGCGTCGCCTCCAGCACGATGGCGCGGGCGAGCTGGAGGGTGGCGATCACCACCAGCGTGGAGAGCACGTTGGGCAGGATGTGGCGTGCCACGATGCGTGGCACGGCGCCGCCGAGCGCGAGGATGGCGTCCACGAACTCGCGCGAGCGCAGCACGAGCACCTGCGAGCGCAGGACGCGCGCGTAATCCACCCAGCCCGAAAGGCCGATCACCACCACCAGCGTCGGGAAGCTGGGCCCGAGCACGCCGATGATGCCGATGGCGAGCAGGACGAAGGGGAACGCGAGCTGCGCGTCGGCCACCGTCATCACCACCGTGTCCGTCCAGCCGCCGCGGTACCCGGCCAGGATCCCGAGGGCGGCGCCGACGAGGCTGCCGACGACCACCGCGGCGAAGCCGACCAGCAGCGACACGCGGGCGCCGTAGAGCATGCGCGACAGCACGTCGCGGCCGAGGTGGTCGGTGCCGAGAGGGTGCGCGCGTCCATCGGCGCCCTCGAGGGTGGGGGCGGCCAGCCGCGCGCGCAGCGACTGGCGGACCGGATCGTGGGGCGCGAGCCACGGCGCCGCCGCCGCCACCAGGGCCAGCAGGAGGACGAACCCCGCGCCCGCCGCCACCAGGCGGCGCGTGCGCCGCGCCACGCGCCCGCCGCGCGCGGCCTCGACGGGCGCCGTGTCAGCGGGGACGGATACGGGGATCGAGGACGCCATACACGAGCTCGATGACGAAGTTGAGGGCGACGAAGAGGACGGCCGACAGGAAGACCACGCACTGCACGACCGGATAGTCGCGGTTGTAGATCGAGTGGATGGCGAGCCGGCCGATGCCCGGCCACGCGAACACCGTCTCCGTCACCACCGCGCCGCCGAGCAGGGTGCCGAGCTGCAGCCCGGTGATCGTGAGCACGGGAATGGCGGCGTTGCGGAAGGCGTGCTTGGCCACCACGCGCCACTCGCGCAGGCCCTTGGCGCGCGCCGTGCGCACGTAATCCTGGCGGAGCACGTCCAGCAGCGCCGAGCGCGTGAGCCGCGCGATGGAGGCCATGGCGAAGGCGCCCAGCGTGAGCGCGGGCAGGACGAGGTGCGTCCAGTCGCCGCGCCCCGAGGTCGGCAGCAGGCCGGCCTTGAGCGAGAGCGTCAGGATGAAGAGGATGCCGAGGAAGAACGTCGGCGCGGACTGGCCGACGAGAGCCACGCCCATGACAGCCTGGTCCACCAGCGTGTTGCGGCGGACGGCGGAGATCACGCCGACGGGCACCGCGACGAGCACCGCGAGGACGAACGCCGTCAACCCGAGCTCGGCCGTCGCCGGCAGGTAGCCCATGGCCACCTGCATGGCCGGCTCGCGGAAGTGGATCGAGCGTCCGAAGTCGGCCTGGGCGACGTGACCGAGGAACACCGCGTACTGCACGGGCAGCGGGCGGTCGGTGCCGAGCTCCTTCGCCACGCGCGCGTACTCGCTGCGCGGCGCGTCCGGGGGCAGCAGGAGCGGCACCGGATCGCCCGACAGCCGCATGACGACGAAGACGACGGTGGAGACGAGCCAGACGGCGACGAGGGCCCGGGCGACACGCGCGGCGAGGAAGGTGACGAGGGCACGCATGGATGAGGCCGGCCGGAGCCCGAGGCCCCGGCCGGCCGGCGTCTAGGCGCGGCGGAACTTGAACGCGAAGCGGCGGATCTCGAACGCCTGGTTGGGGTTCGGCGTCCACTCGAGGTGCTTCTGCAGCCCGTAGTCCTCGTACGGCTGGATGACGGGGATCCACGGCAGGTGCTCGAGGAAGATGCGGGTCATCTCCTTGTAGACCTGGCCGCGGAACTTCTCGTCGATGGAGAAGCGCGCCGCCTCGCCCAGCTCGTCGAACCGCGCGTGGCGCCAGTAATCTTGCGGTCCGCCCGGCGACAGCAGCCGCCAGAACATGCCGTCGGGATCGCTGAGCGTGGAGGTCGGATCCGACCACCACAGGCCCTTGAACGACTTGTCGCGATTCTTTTGCGCGCGCACCGAGTACTCGACCACCTCGACCTTGCCGTTGATGCCGACGTCGCGCCACATCGCGACCACCGCTTCCGCCATGGGCTTGTCGTTGGCCATGTAGCCCGAGGTGGTCTCGATGACGATCTCCTCGCCTTTGTAGCCCGACTTCTTGAGGCGCTCGCGGGCCTCCTTGGGATCGTATTTGAGCGCGGGCAACGAGGCGTCGTAATGGTTGTCGCCCTTGGCGATCGGCGAGCTGGGCACGATGCCGCGCCCGCGCCAGAGCTCCTTGACGATGAGGTCGCGGTCCACCGCCAGCGACATCGCCTGCTTCAGGAGCGGGTTGTCGAGCGGCGGCACCTTGCTGTTGACGGCCAGCACGTAGAGGCCGGCGTAGAGCGCGCCGGCGACGCGCGTGGACGGGTTGCCGTTCACGCGCTCGCCCTGGTCGGGCGGCAGCTGGGTGACGATGTCCACCTCGCCCTTGAGCAGCGCGGCGACGCGCGGCGCCATCTCCGGGACGGCCCGCATGATGAAGCGGTCGAAGTCCGGCTTGCCCCCGAAGTAGTCGGGGTTGGCCTCGAGCACGATCTTGTCGTCCTTCGTCCACGACACGAATCGCACCGGCCCGGTCCCGACCGGCTTGGCGTTGAAGGTGTCGTTGCCGACCGCCTCGAGATACTTCTTCGGCACGATCTGACCGCCGTAGAACGCCACGCGCGCCGCCAGCAGCGGGTCGGGCTTCTTGGTGGTGAACACGACGGTGTTCGCGTCGGGCGCATCGACCTTCTCGACGGTGGTGAACACCGTGCTCACGCGCGTGTTCTGCTTCGGGTCCCACGTGCGCTCGAAGCTGTACTTGACGTCGGCCGACGAGAACGGATCGCCGTTGTGCCACTTGACGCCCTGGCGCAGCTTGAACGTCCACGTGGTGGGATTGGTGAGCTTCCAGTCCGTGGCCAGCGACGGGTGGAGCTTGCCGTCCGGATGGCGCGCGATCAGGTTGTCGAACAGGTTGAACGAGATCCGGATGTCGTTGGCGGACGTGCTGTAGTGGGGATCGAACTTCGAGATGTCGCCGCCCTGGGCGACGATGAGCTCACGCTTCTGCGTGCTCTGCGCGCCGGCGGGGCCGGCCAGCGCCGAGGGCAGTGCGGCGGCGGCGCCGGCGACGCCGGCCGCCTTCAACAGCTCGCGACGGGTGAGACCGCTCATGAGGCACCTCCCGGGAGAGTGCTGCTATTTGCGGGCACTCGGGTCCGGCTGTCAAGGGCGCGCGCGGGTGCTACAATCCGCGACACCATGCGCACGGCCGACGTCGTCGTCATCGGCGGAGGCGTCAACGGCGCCAGCACCGCATTCCACCTCACCACGCTCGGCGTGCGCGGCGTCCTCCTCGTCGAGCGCCGCCACCTGGCCGCCGGCGCCACCGGCAAGTCCGGCGCCCTCGTGCGCATGCACTACACGAACGACGCGGAGTCGCGCCTGGCGCTGGAGTCCCTGAAGATCTTCCGCGACTTCGGCGCGATCGTCGGCGGCGAGTGCGGCTTCGAGCCCGTCGGCTTCGTGCAGCTCGTCGGAATCGAGTATCGGGACGCGCTCCGGCGCAACGTGGCGCGGCAGCAGGCCCTCGGCATCGACACGCGCGAGGTCTCGCTGGACGACGTGCGCCGCGTCGTCCCCGGCGTCGATCTCGCGGGCGTCGGCGCCGCCGCCTGGGAGCCCGGCTCCGGCTTCGCCGATCCCAACGCGACCGCGTACGCGTTCGCCGCCGGCGCGCAGCGCGGCGGCGCGACGATCCAGACCCACTGCGAAGCCGTGAGCGTGGTCGTCGAGGGCGGCCGCGTGGCCGCCGTCGAGACCACGGCGGGTCGCGTGGCCACGCGCGCGGTCGTGATCGCCGCCGGCGCGTGGGCGCAGCCGCTGCTGGCGCCGCTCGGCCTCGACTACGGGCTGTCGCCCTTCCGCGTCCAGGTCGCGATCTTCCGCTGGCCCGCCGGCTTCGCGCAGCGCCATCCCGCCGTCATCGACGCCACGCGCATGTCGTGGCTCCGTCCCGAGGGCGCGGCCGCCACGCTCATCGGCGTCGAGCTGGGCGCCGCGCACGCGGATCCCGAGAAGTATGACGAGGGTGTCGACGAGGCCTGCGTCGCGAGATGTCGCGAGGCGCTCACCGCGCGCCTGCCGCGATTCGCCGACGCGCCGATGCGCGGTGGCTGGGCGGGCATGATCATGATGAGCCCCGACGGCCGGCCGATCATCGATCGGCTCCCCGCCGCCGAGGGCCTCTGGGCGATGCTGGGCGACTCCGGGACGTCGTTCAAGACGGCGCCGGCCATCGGCCGCTGCCTCGCCGAGTGGATCACCGCCGGCGCGCCGTCGACGGCCGACCTCCATCCATTCCGCGCCTCGCGCTTCGTCGAGGACCCGCCGTGGGTGGACGCCGACCACTACGGCGGCGAGGGGCTCACCGTCTCTCGCTGACCGCGCGCGCGGGCTCCACGTAGAGCTCGACCTCGTGGCCGTCCGGATCGCGAACGCAGAAGCCGCGCGCGTACTCGCCGAACGGCTCGAGCCCGTGAGCCACGACGTGGCGCCGCGCGGCGACGAGGTCGTCGGGGGTCTCGCCCACCTCGAACGCGACGTGGTAGAGCCCGGGCACGCCCTTGGGCTGCGGTCCCGGACCCGGCGCGCGCGCGACCTCGCACGACAGATCGTGATGGCGCGCGCCGGCGGAGAAGAAGACGATGCGGCCGTCCTTGCCGGTGCCGGTTTCCGCGAGCCCGAGCAGGTCGCGATAGAAGCGTCGCGTCGCGTCGAGATCGCGAACGAAGAGCGAGACGTGACCGAGCGCGCGGATTTTCATCGGGCGTGATGTCTCCGTCGCGCCGTTAGTGTACCATTGGTGGGTCATGGCTGATTCGAAGCCCGCGGCCCTTGCGACAGCGGCCGCGGTTCCGTTCCCGACCACCGTCGAGCGCGTCCGGCCGCATGCGAAACTGATCGGGCTCCTCGCTCTCGGCCACTTCGCCGTCGATCTCACGCAGGGCTCGCTGCCCGCGGTGCTGCCGTTCCTCAAGAGCGCGCACGGGCTCTCGTACGCCGAGGCGGCGATGATCGTGCTGGCCGCGAACCTCACCGCGTCGCTCCTCCAGCCGCTCTTCGGCTACCTCGCCGACCAGACGATGCGGCGCTGGATCCTGCCGACCTCGGTCGTCGTGGCCGGCGCGGGCATGGCGCTCACCGGGCTCGCACACGGTTACACGAGTCTCGTGCTGCTCGTCGTCGTGATGGGGCTCGGGGTCGCCGCCTGGCACCCCGAGGGCTATCGCACCGCGACCGGCGTCGCGGGCGACCGCAAGGCCACGGCGCTGTCGTACTTCTCGCTCGGGGGCAACGTGGGCATCGCGCTCGGCCCGCTGCTCGCCACGTTCCTGGTGACCACATGGGCCCTCGAGGGCACGCTGGCCCTGGCTCTGCCCCCGCTGTTCGTCGGCGCCGTGCTGCTCGCGGCGCTGCCGTCGTTCACGACCGCCACGACGGCGGCGCAGGCCACCAAGGCGACCGGACGCGGCGAGAACATGCCCGCGGCCATGGCCCTGCTCATCCTCGTCGTCATGATCCGCGCGTCCGCGAGCCTCGGGTTCACGACGTTCATGCCCTTTTACTATGTGGACTATCTCGGTGCGGACCCGCGCATCGTGGGCACGCTGCTCTTCGTCTTCCTCGGGGCCGGCGCCCTCGGCACGGTGCTGGTATCTCCGCTCGCCGATCGCTGGGGCCCGCGCGCGTTGATGAAGTGGGGCCTGCTCTCGGCCGTGCCTTTCGGCCTGCTCTTCCTCGCGACGCGCGGCACGCTGGCGATCGTGCTGCTCGCGGTGTTCGGCGCCGTCCTCACGGCGAGCTTCTCGTTGTCCGTCGTCCTCGCGCAGGCCTATCTGCCGCGCCACACGGGCATGGCCTCCGGGCTCATCGTGGGCTTCGCTTTCGGCACGGGCGGCCTCGGCGTGGCTGCGCTCGGCTGGGTGGCGGACCGCCACGGGCTGCCCGCCGCGCTCACCGCCAGCGCCCTGATACCGCTGGGCAGCTTCGTGGCCGCGCACTTCCTGCCCGCGCCCCGAGATCGGTGAAAGAGCCCCTCCCGTTCCAGGACGGTGAGCAGGTGCTGCTCATCGATCAGCGCGGCAAGCGCCACCTCCTGTTCATGAGGAAATCGGAGACGTTTCACTCCGACCGCGGCTGGATCTCGCACGACGCGATCATCGGCCAGCCCGAGGGCTCGTGGGTGCGCTCCTCGATGGGCCTGCGCTACCTCGCGGTGCGGCCGACCCTGGCGGAGTTCGTGCTCGACATGCCGCGCGGCGCCCAGGTGATCTATCCCAAGGACCTCGCGATGATCCTCTTCTGGGCCGACGTGCACCCGGGCTGCCGCGTGCTGGAGGCGGGCACGGGCTCGGGCGCGCTCACGCTGGCGCTGCTGCGCGCGGTCGGGCCCGAGGGCCGCGTGATCACCTTCGAGCAGCGCGAGGAGTTCGCGCGGCGCGCGCTCGCCAACATCCACATGCGGTGCGGCGAGGTGACGAACCTCACCATGCGGCTCGGTCCCGTCGAGGAAGGGCTCGGCGACGAGGAGCCCGTGGACCGCGTGGTGCTCGACCTGCCCGAGCCGTGGCGGCTCACGCAGGGGGTCGCGCGCGTGCTGCGCCCCGGGGGGATCTTCCTCTCCTACGTGCCGACGATCATCCAGTCGCACCAGATTGCCGAGGCGCTCAACCGCGAGCGCGAGTGGGCGCTCGTCGAGACGTTCGAAACGCTCTACCGCCCCTGGAATATCGAGGGCACGTCCGTGCGGCCGTTCCACCGCATGGTGGCCCACACGGGATTCATCACGGTGGCGCGCCGCGTGGTGCCCGAGGAGGGCGCTCCCGCGCCCCGCCTCGCCGCATCCGACCGCGACGAGTAGCCCGCCGAACGTCGAGGAGCTCCGATGATCACGGTCATGCGTCGCTATCGCAGGGTCCTGCAGGTCGGCCTGCTCGTCGTCATCGCCGCCTTCGTGCTGACCTCGGTGTACGTCGGCTCGATGTCCGGCGGCGCGCGGAACCGCGGCGACGCGGTGGCAACGGTGAACGGTGAGGCGATCCCGATCGAGCGCTACCAGCGGCGCTACCAGGCCTATCTCGACGCCTACTCGCGCGTGTACCGCGACCGGTTCTCGCCGACGCTCGCCGAGCAGCTCGGGCTGCCGCAGCAGGCGGTGAACGACCTCGTGCAGGAGGCGATCGTCGTGCAGCGGGCGCGCGCCGAGGGCCTGGAGGTGAGCGACGAGGAGCTGAACGCCCAGATCCAGGCGGTGCCGGCCTTCGCCGAGAACGGCCGCTTCTCGCTGCCGCGCTACCAGGACTTCCTGCGCCGCCGTGGCGTGAGCGCGTCCGCCTTCGAGAACGACGTACGCCGCGAGCTCACGCGCATGAAGGTGGAGACGACCGTCAAGGCGGGCATCAAGGTCTCCGACCCGGAGCTGGAGCGCGCGTTCGCGCTGCGCCGGGAGGAGGTGCGCGCGGCCTGGGCGCTCGTGGAGACGGCGCCGCTCGTCGCCGCCGCCACCGTCTCCGACGAGGAGGTGGCCGCCTACCTCAAGGCGCACCGCGCGGAGTTCCAGCTGCCCGAGCGGCGCCGCGTGCAGTACGTGACGCTGGCGCCGAAGGACTTTCGCCCCCAGCTTCCCGACGCGGAGGTCGAGAAGTACTACACGGACCATGCGAAGGAGTTCGAGACGCCGCAGCAGGTGCACGCCGCCCACGTGCTGGTGCCCGTGCCGCAGACGGGCGGCAGCGAGGCCGAGGACAAGGCGCGCGCGAAGGTCGCCGACGTGATCCGCCGGGCGAAGGCCGGTGAGGACTTCGCGAAGCTCGCCGCGGAGATCTCCGAGGATCCGGGCAGCAAGTCCAAGGGCGGCGACCTCGGCTGGATCTCCAAGGGCGAGATGGTGCCGGCTTTCGAGGCCGTCGCCTTCACGCTGCGCCGCGGCGAGATCTCGCCCGAGCCCGTGCGCAGCCCGTTCGGCTTTCACGCGATCAAGGTGTTCGAGAGCCGCGCCGCGGGAAGGAAGCCGCTGAAGGAGGTGGCCGCGCAGATCCGCGACCGGCTCGCCGCCGAGGCCGCGGACAAGGCCGCGCGCGCGAAGGGCGACGAGGTTCGGCCGGCGCTCTCGGCCGCGAAGGACTTCGTGGCCGAGGCCAAGCGGCTCGGGCTGACGCCGATCGAGACGACGATGTCCAGGATGGAGCGCGTCCCGATGCTCGGCGGAACCGATCCGCTGGAGGAGGCGGCGTTCGCCCTGGCCATCGGCGGCGTCTCGTCGCCCGTGAAGACGCCGGCGGGCTGGGTCGTGCTGAAGTCGACCGAGGCGATCCCGGCCGGGGTTCCGCCGCTCACCGAGATCCGCGACAAGGTGGCGGCCGCGGTGAAGCGGCAGAAGGCCGAGGCCGTCGCGCTGGAGCGCGCGAACAAGGTGATGGCGGAGGCCGGCACGAAGGATCTGGCGGCCGCCGGGAAGAGCGCGGGCGCGCAGACGGGCGAGACGGCGCGCTTCTCGCGGACGAAGCCGGCGGAACGGCTGCCGGGTGACGTCCAGCTCGCCGCGCTGCAGTCGCCGGCGGGAACGGTGGCCGGGCCCGTGAAGTCGCCGCAGGGTTTCTACGTGCTGAAGGTGCTCGAGCGCGTCGCGCCGAACATGGCCGACCTCGCGGCCGAGCGCGACCGGCTCTCGCGCGAAGTCCTCGCGCAGAAGCAGAGCCAGGCGTGGGAGGCGTGGGTCAGCCAGGCGCGCGCGGCCGCGAAAGTCGAGGTCCTGGCGCCTCCGAAGCGCTCCTGACGCCGTGCTAAGGTGACGCCATGTCGATGCAGCGCACGCCGATGACGCGGACGGGCTTCGAGCGCTTGCGGGACGAGCTCGACCGCCTCAAGCGCGTCGAGCGCCCGACGATCATCAAGGCGATCGCCGAGGCGCGCGCGCACGGCGACCTCTCCGAGAACGCCGAGTACCACGCCGCGCGCGAGAAGCAGTCGTTCATCGAGGGGCGGATCAACGACCTGGAAGGCAAGGTGAACGGCGCCGAGGTCATCGACGCGCCGAAGGGTGGCGACCGCGTGACCTTCGCCTCCACCGTGCGGCTCGAGGACGAGTCGGGCAAGGAGGTCCGCTACTGGATCGTCGGCTCCGACGAGGCCGACCCCGCGAAGGGCCGCATCTCGATCCTCTCG
>Ga0137403_10004708_pt1 | contig 16001 bp, 14 predicted proteins | sample CZOMad2_1_16fung_FD_122057 | JGI IMG/M metagenome (GOLD analysis project Ga0137403, IMG submission 122057) | Vadose zone soil fungal communities from Angelo Coast Range Reserve, California, USA - CZOMad2_1_16fungal (Hybrid Assembly) | ecosystem: Environmental > Terrestrial > Soil > Vadose zone... | reverse complement strand
CAAGCGCAGTGTTTGGTTGGAACGCGAACTCGTTGACAGCGCCAACCGGGTTAATACGCGCTGCAATGCCGTTATCACAGGTTACGATCATGTCGAAGCCAAATGTGCCCACCTTGTCGAACGTAATCCCGCTGTGGTCATATCCACAGTCTGGGACCGTCGCAAACAGCGTGCCGGCACCCCCGAGAGTCGGGATCTTATAGACCAGGGTGCCGTCTGTCAGGTAAATGTCCGTCGGAGCCCATGTCCCCAAGCCTGGAGAGATAGCCATGTATCTTTCTTTGCACTCACCAATGTTGCCCGGAACCGTTGCGAACGGAGTGACCACCCCAAGGGGGCTGATCTGATCGACCTGTGGCCTGCAGTATTGACTCACGAGCAGTTGGGTCGGCGAAGCGGTGATGCCGGTGGGAAAGCTCTCATTGGCAAAGAACATTCGATTGGCGGCGTAAACGAGCCCTGCGGCCGCGAGGAACATTACAATTATCAGACTAATTCTTATTCTGGTTTTCATTTTTATTTTTGTGATGGTTTTCATTTTTTGTTCTGGTTTTTAGCTATTAGTTTTTTACTTCACTCAAGTGATAGGGAGACGCGGAGTCTCGGGTATTTCACTTTTTTCGCAATACGCATAAGAGCGTACGAGAAGCCTTTCCTTGGAAGTTGCCCAACTCTTCTCGTACTACCTTCTCCGGGAACTGCGTGACGAAGTTCCGGAAAACTTTAAGAATTTTTCAGAAAAGAGGGATTTGATTCAATGCACTGGCGGGACTGGTGCAGAGACAATGGATATCGTCCATGCGGACGGCTGGACGCGTTCCGCAGCAGACGTAATTCTCGATTCCAGGCGGACAAGGCAAACCGGATTTCGGTTGCCCGTTAATTGCGTACGAAGAGTCTCATTATCGCACCAGATCGCTCATTTTCTTACGTCGGCCAATTTCGCAAGGGCGATTGCAGCGGCGGCGGTACGATTTTCGACGCTTAGCTTCACCAAAATGCGCTGGACATGCTTGCAGATCGTTCCCGTGCAGGCGCTCAGAATCACACCGATCTCATAGTTGGTTTTACCTTGTGCGATCCAAGTCAAAACCTCCGTTTCGCGTCGGGTGAGACCGAGTGAATCAAGTGCGCTAGCGTTGCCCTCTCCGTTAAAAATGGGCGATGGATACGTGTACGTCATAATATTTCTTGAGGTCTTGGACTTTGGATTTCTTCTTTCGTTTTCTTTGTCTTCGGTGACACAGACAACTGTATCCGATGCCCCTCTTATCAGCATCTGTGCCAAGTCCACGCAAGACCCGGTAAAATAAAACGGGTCGCCTCATTCGGCACTAAACAAGAGGCACTTGCACTGAATATCTTGAGCGCGAATCGGAGAGGCTCGAGGACATCTAGAGAGGATAGTCGAGCTGATTTTAAGTCCGACTGGACTCATTTTTAGACCAGCCGTGTTTCACTTTTTGAGCCACCTCTCGCAGATAACGCACCAGCATCGACGAGATTCCATTCGGCTGCGTGACTACGACCTGAAAACGGGCGTGCTCGAGCTACAACCAATTGATCCGAATTTCTAATAGAAACCGAATCTTTTTCCGAAACTTCGGCCCGCCATTCCCGGAGTAATAAGTGACAAATGGAAACGACATGCCAAACACGGCTGCCGAGGCAGCGTTCGTTTGCCCCAACTCCAGAACTCACATCGTTTCGCCTTTCTTCCAAAGAGACCAACGGGCAGATCGCGCAAAGGCCGCGCGGGCATCGATCGCGCATTCTTAATGGGGAGGGCAAGGCTGGCCCGCGTGGTGCAATCCCGGCTCTGACTCCGCGCGAAACAGAGGTCCTGACGTGGGTGGCACAAGGTAAAACCAACTATGAGATCGGCGTGATCCTCTGCGCAGCGACCAGGACGATCTGCAAGCATGTCGAGCGTATTTTATTCAAGTTAAGCGTCGAAAATCGTACCGCTGCGGCTGCAATCGCCCTTGCAACATTGCTCAATGTAAAAAGATGAGCTGATCTGGTGGAACACAAGACAACGAAAAGCAAAGAGAGAAAACATCAAAGTCCAAGACCCGAAACCAAAAAGAGACGCCAAAGGCGGTGTCCAGCAACAGAAGGTCCACCAGAGGGGCGCAAAACCCTTCACTTCAATTGGAAGCTAGGAAAAAGAAAACTGCCCCTGCTCTGGCGCAACCGGCGAAGCGGTTCAAAGACTCATGCCACGTCGTACTTGGATCGAGCGCGGATTTTTAACGGACAGGGCAACGCTGGTCCGCTTCGTTCACTGGGTCTCACCCGGCGTGAAACAGAAGTTCTGAGTTGGATCACACAAGGTAAAACTAACTATGAGATCGGCGTGATCCTCGGTGCAGGTACCAGGACAATCTGCAAGCATGTCCAGCGTATTCTAAACAAGCTACAAGTCGAAAATCGCACCGCCGCGGCTGCAATCGCCATTCGGACATTGGCCAACGCAAGAAAATGAGCCGAGATTACGCGGTTCTGTTTGTGATTCTGAGCGGAGCGCAGCGAAGTCTGAGATCTGATTAGTTCTTACCGGCTTGGCGCATATCCTCCCCGGTTTCTTCGCCCACGGCTCGGGCCAGCATCCAATTCAGCTAATCTGATACAGCTTACTGCTACGCCGCATCGGTGACGGAGGACAAAATCAGATTCCTCGCACGAACTTGGTCGTTCCCGACACGATACTGCGCATCAATGACATTCGTATCCAACAAAGTCACGCGCCGCGGGTCATCTTCCGCAACTGTTCGGGACGCTTTTCCAGTTTCGTATCTCCTTGAGAACTCGCGAATAGATTCCGGGTTCGCTTTGCGCACAAATTTGGTAAGCTCTCGGGCGCGTGAAAAATCTAGCAACTCCACAGAAACCCCTAACCGGCGGCAATCGGAATTCGCAAATCAAAAAGCGAACAATTGCTCCAGTCATCGCAATCAATGATTAGCAATTTTATTCTTTTCGCCGTGAATTAGCCTTTCGAAGATAGGATCAAGCTATCCAACAGTATGAATATTGACCTCAACGCTCGCGTGCGGATGCGAAAGGACGTCCTGATTCAGAAGATCGAAGGTGAATCCATCCTGCTTAATTTAGCTACAGAGAATTACTTCGCTCTTGATGAGGTTGGCACCTCGATTGTAACCACCCTCGATGAGAGTGATTCTGTGGAGGCCGCCGTCCGAAAGCTATTGGAAATCTATGAAGTGGGAGAGGCAAAACTGACGGAAGATATTACGCAGCTCGTCAACCAGTGTGAGCAAGAGGGGCTTTTACAAGTCATTTCGGCATAAAGCGCGTCGATGGAGCAGCCTCAGTGCCCGGGAACGCGGCATTTTTCTAAGAGCGCTTATTCTCCCGTTGCTTGTGACGACCAGTCTCAAAACCGTTGGCTTTCGCCGCACGCAAGCGTGGCTCGCCCTAAAAACCGATGGCGCGTTTGCGGCGTCGGCCGAACTGACGCGGGCTGAAGTCTGGCGTACAGCGGACCTCGTACGTGCAGCTCGAAACTGGCACATTGTGCGCAGCACTTGCCTTTCGTACAGCCTGGTTCTTTGGAGGTTGTTGCGACGGCAAGGCATTGATTCGGACGTCCGCATTGGCGTCCGGCGGGGAATGTCCGGAGAAGTGGAAGCTCATGCTTGGATTGAGTGGAATGGCGAAGTGCTAAATGATTGTGCAGATGTCGCGACACATTATGTTCCTTTCAGCGGCGCGATCTCGACTGGCCTAAGCTTTGATTGACCTTCAGTCCCGAGATCGTTGTGGCAGATTCTGTAGTATTCGGCAATCGCTAAAACTGCGTGGTTGCTCGGAAATTTTTGCCTTATGAGCGGCTTTATTGGAATACTGAATGTGGACGGGGCGCCGGTCGACAGGGATCTGATGCAGCGTCTGACGCAATCTCTGGCATTCCGCGGCCCGGACGCTCAATCAGTCTTGTGCAAAGGAGCCGTCGGTCTCGGTCATACATTGTTTCGCACTACCTGGGAGTCTGTCCATGAACGACAGCCGCTAACGCTGGACCAGCAAGTCTGGATTGTCGCCGACGCTCGTGTGGATGCGCGTGAGGATCTGGTTCGGGCGCTGGGCCTGGACGATCCGCTTCCATTAGGACAGACACCCGATGTAGAGCTGATTCTCCGAGCCTACCTGAAGTGGGGTGAGCGATGCGTGGGCCACCTGATTGGAGACTTTAGCTTTGCAATCTGGGATGGGCGCCTGGGCAAGCTTTTCTGCGCTCGTGATCGCTTCGGGGTTAAGCTTTTCTATTACGCTCGGAAGAGTTCATGTCTGGTCTTCTCTAACACGATCAGCGCGCTCCGTTTGCATCCCGAAGTCTCGAGCTGTCTCAACGAATCCGCGATTGGCGACTTTCTTCTCTTCGACTCCAACTGGACTCTCGATACGACGTTCTTCACTGACATCGAAAAGCTGCCAGCAGGCCATCAGTTTACGCTGACCGCTACTCACTTCGAGCGGCGAAAGTACTGGCAACTGGTCGAACCGGAAACAGTGCGCTTCAGGAACGAAGGAGACTACATCGAAGGCTTTAGAGAGTCACTTGATGAGGCGGTTTCCGATCGTATGCGGACCGACAACGTGGCCATATCCTTCAGTGGTGGTCTGGACTCTACCAACATGGCATTGGCGTCCAGAAGGGTGACGCAACGCAATGGAAGCCACATTGAGTTTAAGGCGTTCACTGCGGTTTACGACAGTTTGATTCCTGACAATGAAAGGTACTATTCGGGTCTGGCTGCAAGGGCGCTCAAGACGCCCGTAGAATATCTGGTAAACGATGTTCATCGGCCATACGACGGCTGGGAATGTACGTTCCCTCGGCCAGAACCGTACCACAACCCAGACTTACTCATCGAAACAAACTTCTACAAGCATAGTGCGAACTTTAGTCCTGTTCTTCTGTACGGACAGGGGGGTGACGAGGTTTTTAAATCCTTTAGTCTTTTCACCCTCTTACGTCATGATCAATCACTTCAAACACTCATCGATTTCTGCAACAGCATCTTCCGGCACAATGTTTTTCCTCCTCTGGGCACCGGACTCTGCGCCTGGTGGAAAAATCAATGGCGAACCAGGAGGGTCCCCAAGCCACAACTGCCAAAATGGCTGAGCAAGAATTTCGTGGCGCGCCACTCGTTAACTGATCGCTGGCGGATTTGGGACCACAGAAACGATCCTTTGGATGCGTTGGCTACCGGCTCAAAGGTCCGTTTCATTACCGCGCTCTGGGAGAACAGTTTGACTAATCGTGATATGGGATCTCATGGAATACCTATAGAAGTAAGGCTTCCTTATCTCGACTCACGAGTGGTCTTATTCGGCCTTGGTCTGCCGAATATGCCATGGACTTGCGATAAATACCTGCTGAGAAGACTTGGCCGCAGGATTTTGCCGGATGAGATAATCTCGCGACCGAAAACGGGGTTGCGCGGTGATCCGGTCGCACAGAATCTTCGGCATAACAAGGAACTTCTTATTAACCTCTCCGAAGTATGCCTTAGTCCGATCCTGGAGGATATTCTTGACGTAGATGAGTGGCGAAAATCATTGAGAGAAACGTCCTTTGAAACCTGGCCGTTGTGGGAGTCGCTTCGAGTAGTGAGTCTTAACCATTGGCTGCAGCGGGAGTCGTTATCCAAGACTTGATATGGGGTTTTACTATCGCCTTTTCGGTTTGGACGTACATAGCGACGTAGCGCTGCCCGGTGTCCAATCGCGCGCCCGGTCACCGCAGAAGGATGCGCCTCCAGTCTATATTCGATTGAGCGGTCACGGTAGCGACGAAATAGCAACTGAAGCAGAACAAAGCATTCTGGTTTTCGAGTCAGAAAAAAACGAACCATGCGTGCGAATTGAGTATCTGTTCTCCGCGCGATTTTACCGCTTCCTTTACAGTGACGGAATCGTGTTTGACATAAGCAGTGACGGGAAAAACGTACGGGGTAGTTGGCCGTCCACGATGTCTCTGGAAGATGCCCTGACCTACCTCCTCGGTCCGGTCTTTGGCTTTATCCTCCGCATCCGCGGATTTACTGCTCTCCACGCGAGCGCCGCGGTAATCAATGGACACGCTGTGGCATTTGTCGGAGGCGGTGGCGCAGGCAAGTCGACGATTGTTGCCGCTCTGGCGCGTGCCGGGCACAGAGTCTTGAGTGACGATATTGCAGTGTTAGAAGAAACGTCAGGAACATTCAGGATCAAACCTTCCTACCCTCAAATCCGCCTCTGGCCTGACTCGGTAAGTATTCTCTTCGGAACCAAGGACGCGCTACCCAGACTGGTTCCTTCTAGTGACTGGTGGGACAAATGCTTCCTGGATCTTGAGCGGGATGGATTTTACTTCCACGACAAGGCCTTGCCCGTCCGATTCACGTACATTCTGGAGCCCCCATCTCAAAATGTTCAAATTGCCCGCGCCGATGTCATTCCATCCATCGAAGCTTTTCCTCGATTGGTCGCGAACACTTGCGTCAATTACGCGCTAAGCGCTGATATGCGGCGAAGGGAATTCCACGCGCTTGGCCGATTCGTTGAGCAGATCATTGTCAAACGTCTGGTCCTGGGCGCTTCACCGGAATGCTTTGAAATGTTAGGATCATTTCTGGAACAGGATGCGTCATGACCTGTTTCGGTTCAACCGACGGCAAACAATAGGCGCTAACTGTTTTCTGTAAGAACCATGTATTTCTATGACCTTGCCGGCTACGGAAAAATGATCATGGATCGCATTCGCACCAGTGCTTATCAGCAGGCGTTGGTTCGTGCCATAAAACCGGGGGATGTTGTAGTTGACCTGGGCGCTGGAACCGGCCTGTTCACTCTTCATGCGTGCCGTCTTGGAGCGAAGCTGGTCCATGTCATCGAACCCAACCCCATGATCCAGGTAGCCAGAGAAATTGTGCGGGCGAATGGCTTCTCAGACCGGGTGACCTTTCATCAGGCGATGTCCTTTGACGTGGAACTTCCCCAACCGGCTGATGTTATCGTGACCGATCCCCGAGGCGTTCTCCCGCTGATGGAGCGAGCCATTCCGACGATCATTGATGCCCGTCGCCGCCTGCTCAAGCCAGGCGGAGTTCTGATTCCGTACCGGGACACCATCTGGGCCGCATTGGTCGAAGCAAACGAGATCTACAGCACCCATTACGAAGACCCGTGGCGCCGTTCGAACGACGGATTCAACTTGGGACCGGCTCGGCAAAGACGTGTCAACACAGTTAGTAGACACCACCTCAAGCATGGGCAGCTTTTGAGCGTTCCAGTTCCCTGGGCCACATTGGACTATCTTATCGTTGAGACGGCTTCTGCACAGGGGACTGTGCAATTTGAAGTCCTCAGGCCGGGATTGGCACACGGTTTCATTCTGTGGTTCGACTCCGAGCTGATCGACGGAATCAACCTTTCGAATGCTCCGGGAAAACCCGAACTAATCTACGGACAGCTCTTTTTCCCAATGCAGGAACCGGTGCCGGTTGTTCGAAAACAGCTGATTACGGTAGATGTGCGAGCGGATCCTGTTGGAGATGATTACGTCTGGCAGTGGACGACGGTAGCAAACTGTCCAACGGCGTCCGATAAAATTATTCGGTACCACCAATCATCGTTTTTTAACAACGTCAGTACCGTCCAGGAGTTAGAGAAGCGGTCCGATACCTACCCTCCTTCGTTGAATCGAGAGGGTCAAATCTACAAACGTGCGCTAGACCTGATGCACAGTGGACGACGATTGGGTCAAATTGCTCAAATCATTTCTGAAGAATTCCCTCAGCGTTTTGGCAATGCCGAGGAGGCGCTCGCGTTCGTTGGCGACCTTTCAGTGCGGCTTTGTGCGTGAGCTGTAAAGAGTATTCAAGCGACCTGCCGTATGCTTAATAAGCAGCCGCCCGGCGCGAACAGGGTAGTAGGCGCCCCGCAGCCAATCGGGCAGCGGGAGGAGCGCCCATTCCAAGGGAGTTGGACGAAAGATCGAGTGGAACCAATAGATGGCGCGATCGTGTTTCGATTCCATGGCAGCCCGGAAAAGTGGGTCCGTAGGTATTCGCTCGGCAGCGTTGGCATCATCCGAAAGGAGACGTTCTTCAACACGCCGGGCGATACTTTCGCTCTGTTTATCGGATGAAGCCCATTCCGCGATAGCGGATGGCAGCGGCACTTCAAACAGATTTTGAATCAATTGCAAGCTGACTCGAATCATCCGAGCTGTTCCAAAACGTCCGGCCCGATGCTGCACCTCTTTCCAATTCATGTGTGGCGACTGTTTGACCAGCGCTGCCAAATCCATAACCCATCCGAGACGGGACCAGTTGTGTTTAGCCTGATGCAAACAACCGAAAAGCAGTTGGTTTTCACTTGAGAGAGTTGTGATTGATCGTTGAGCGATGAACACCTGTTTAGTTGCTTCCCAGGCGGTTTCTGCTGCTGGTGAAAATGAATAATCAGGTGGAAAAAGCCGCCAATGGATTTCCACGAGTATGTTCCTGGCGCGATTGTACAACGCCATTTCACACCAATTCTTTTGAAATCGCATCAGTTGTCCCGAGGTTAGTCCGAACTGGGGCTCGAAACCGTCCGCACCAAGGAGCGCAATTACCTGACCCGCCTCCTTCGTCGGAACCATGATGTCCAGGTCTACAAACTCACGGCGAAACGGTTGATCATAGAGTTGCTGAGCCAGCACCGGCCCTTTAAACGCAAGGGCACGAATTCCCTCCCCTTTTAAACGGTCGAGAATCTGAAAGAGCTGAGTGGTGAGCTGCATACTACGCAGCGTATGAGCGCGAAGCCAGCGCCGGAACTCAACCACGACAGATTCAGGCAACGCCGCTGCCACATGTTGCTGGAGCTGTTGAATCACGCAGGGGGCTAATCTATGGCGGCACGCCAAATTGACGGCTTTGAGAAAATCAACCCGCTGTGCCACAGCCTGGCCGATTTCGCCCACGCTGGCTGGGCAAATGGAAGCCCGGGCACATGCCAAAATTAGGAGCACCTCCGTGGAGGCTGGCCCATCGGCACATTTGCGAGAATTTATCAGGTCACAGATCGTCGTCGAGAGAGGCGGCTCTGGCACTCGTCAATATTTAGCAGTCTCTTGCCGATTGGAAGAGAATATCTACTGCAACCAACCGTCCGACAGTTTTAAGTCGAAAGCATCCAAAGCACGAGGGCCTCCAGGAAACGCACAGCGACTTCGGCTAATGGAGAATATTTGTCTGGAGTCCGCAGTTGGTGGGCGGTTTCTGACCTAAGACGTTTTGTCCATCGACCCCCCCCCGCCGTCCGCCACTGTAGAATTCTTCGACACCGCAAGAGTCATATGAGTCAGCTTCCCGAGCTTGCGCAAGGTAGGGGATTTATATTCCAAGTGTCTCGACTCACCAGCGGAGCGCTGTTGAGATAATTGGTGGTTTTCCATGGCGAATGAAACTTTTATGGCTTTTGCAGAACCAATGCAAGCTTTATGTGAAAACAAGTTAGCGCGGAAGACTTTTCCCAATATTCATTGGCGCTATTGCAATTCTTCGCAATGCCGAGGCCGAGCGACACACTTCCAATGATGTGTGCGGCGATGGCCGGCCGGGTTAAAGCGCGTGCTCGATGCGAAAAGTTGTATGAACCAGTCGAAAATACTGGGACGGCGAGTCTAGCGAGAACCAAATCCGCCGTCAGACGATCGGCACCCAGTTAGGGGTTGTTATTCGTCACATATTATTGTCATCCCAAATGAAACCGCCGTTCCAGCCGAGCTGATAGGCCAGCATCGTGACCACCACCAGATTCCGCCGGAAAAACAAATCGCGTTTCCACCAGCTCATGACTGAAGACTTGTCGGGAGAAGTTTCCTCAGATTGCGCCCGTACCGTGAAAACGCCAGCACTCCTCTGTTTCCGCTTTTCCTGACTCACCTATTTCTGATCATTCAATCATTAAATTAAATTGACTTCCGCGGGGAAAACCTGCCATTCTCAGCGACCATGCGACTAATGGTTGAGATACTGATTATTGCAGGCGTGATTGCCCTTGGCTGGAACACGCCGTTCAGAGAACCTGTAGGCCAGGCGAAAGCAACAATCTCATCTGCATTCGACAGGCTTGGGGGGGATTTACAAAAAAACCAGGACCAATCCGTGCGCCGCTACGAGGCCCACCCTGCACCTTCTGCCAGGTCGCGCTGATTCGCTGTCGCCGCAGGTTCACAGGTCACCGGGCGACCTGCTGCGGCAATGGCGGCGTCTGATACAGACGCCCGACAGTTCAAGCAATCGCGCGCGGCACGTGCGCGAAAATGTGCGCGCTAAGAAAGCCCGGCCGTGTCTGGTGATGAGCGATTATCCGGCCTGGGAGGAACTGGCATTGGTATTAGCGATTCCGCGCACCAAGCCAATTCCGGGGAAATCGTTTTTCGAACCTACTCGTTAACAACCTCACTCTGCTTGTCGATCACTTGCCCGGTGAAGCGATCGATCGCCACGTGCACCCAGTAGTGTTGTTCTCCTTCCACGATAAAGTCGTTTTGAAGGCTACTCGCATTTGGTTTGAACCGGCCCGACTGTGCGATCACGTCGATCAATAGTCCCCAAGTCCTTGTTTGTGTCGTGTCACTTAGCACCCGCGCGACTGCTTCTCTTGTTTCTTCGTTGTTTGTGAATGGTGCATTGGTAACGGCTGCTGCAAGGCTTGCAATATCCTGCCGATTCATGGCTGGCACCGTGTTAGTCGCGGCAGCCATCGACGCAGCAGCGAGCGTCGCGGCGCTGGAGGGAACACCAGTTCCCGGCGGCGGCCAACTTTGTAAGGCGCCGGTCAAAAGGGCAGCAATGATCGCGCTATTTCGAGTGTTGATATTCACCGGACCAGCGCGCAACCTGTATAAAGATGGCGTGTATGAAGGGTTGTAAGTAGCCCGATTGTCGGTCGTGTTATAGGTGAAGAAATCCAGCAAAGCAGCGTCGACACTGGGCGAGGTACGGAAATCCAGCGTGGTACCGGTTACCGGGTTAAACGCGTAGCCAAGTTCGCCGACGTTTTGGAAGGGCTGCTGAAGAACTACGTAACCCGAGATTGGAGTCGGGACAGGCGACGGCGCCGGGGTGCCCATCGGGATCGGAGCAGGTAGGTCTTCCATCCCCCACGCGATCGCCGGCCCTGGAGCATATTCGATTCCCGTAGTAACTTGATCGGCATCGTACTGGTCAATGATACACGCCCCAAGAGAAAGGATCTGACCAATAGTGTGCCCCGGATAGGCATAGTTGAGAATTTGAAAAAAATCGGGTGGTGGAGAGCCGTTAGGCGCGGGAGTCGGGATCGCAGATAATAGCGCGGTGCCCTGCGTACCCACATACTGCCAGCGGCTAGTGGTGGTGGACCATTGTAAGCCAAAATACGTCTGGATATCGATTGCTGTCTGCCCGGTAGGGGCCGGCGTGGGACTACTTCCCAAGAGGCTAATGTTATCCAGTTGAAAACGCTGCGCGATAGGATTGGTTGCAGACCCCCAAGTCGGGGCATTTAGCTCGCGCGAAAAGGTACCGAGATATTGCAGTAGGTTCGGAACCCCGAGGGAACTCACTACGAGTTGAATGAGTTCCGATCGCGTGGCAAACGCCTGATCCGTGCGGTTGTTAGAGCTTAGGATAGGGTTAACTATTAGAAAATCACGGCTGTTATCCAGAAAGTAAGTTACAAACGGCGAGGGAGACGGAGAAAGGTTGGGGAAAACCGATGTTGTCAGAACGGTGGTGGTCGCATAATTTCGCCACCCTACGATTTTGCTGATCGTCTGTGGGTTGGGCGTACTGCTCGGAGTCAGAGGCAGAGCTGTAAGGTCGGCAAATGCGACGGTGCCCTTTCGAGAAATGTAAGCCGTTCGGCTCGGAGAAGGCGCGGCAATTGTCACCGCGCCAGGGCTAGGCGAAGGAAGGCCTACCAAATTAGCATCCAGCAAACCGCCTTCATCATAAACTGCATAGGCATATCGGCCAATAACTGAGGCACTTGGTGCGCTAATCACAGCGGGCCCGGTGTTCGTGACGAAAACCCAGTCCGGCGCCCAGTAGTAAGGCGGGTTGAAACCGGCTGTAATGGGGTCAGATCCGTTGTCAGTTGTATTGGATTTGGGGACCAAATAATGCCTGTTCCAGCGGGCAAGGCTGACGGAACGTCCATTGGCCGAAACATCGATCGTGGAGTTGACAGCCGAGGCACGGCTAGGGAAGGGAATCGAATCCGAACGGACGCTGCGTCGAATAAGATTTAAAATGGCTGGCGTTGTGCCGGGTGCGGGCGCTGGGCTATGCACTGGAACCATCTTTGACGCTAATATTGGAGTATAGATGGTCACATTCGTGCCATTCACATTTACGGTCGTAGCAGTCGACGCGCTCGGATCGATTATCTCCTGCCGAAAATCGCTGATGATATTATCCAGCGCGCTGCGTGCCAGAAGGTCGGCGTATGTATCGTTGTAGCTCGAGTGGGCAAGTTGCCTATCGGTGGTGGCACGCGAGAAGTAAGCCAGGGCCAGACCTGTCAAAAGCACGACGAATGCGAGAACAATGATCAGGGCGGCGCCTTTAGATCTGCCATCACGAGAATGAAGAAATTTTCTCACTGGGCAGACGGGGAAAGGTAAAAGTAGCGTTCGTAAAGCCGGATACCTTGAAGCGCCTGCCGTGGCATGGGGGGAGTGGTTGTAACGGCGCCGCTAATCAAGTTTTTAAGTGTCTTCCGCCATTTGCTAAAAAGAAACTGACCCGGCTGATTCTGGTCGCTGGTAAAATCCGCCAGGAAGGTGTTGGTGCTCTGAGTCAGTGTAGCAAAGTTGAGCTTGTTAATCTGGTCTTCAGTAAGCAGTGCTCTGCTCCTGGGATCGATTACAGCGAGGTCCACCACAATCGCCGCGATGTTCCGCATACCATTTGCTCCGCCTGGGCCGGCCGATGGCTGGTCACTTAAAGTTAAATCTGTTCGCAAATAGTAATATTCAAACCGGAAAACTTGCGGACCGATGAGTTCGTAATCGGAGTCGGGCGTACTTGTACTAATCGCCGACGGCCAGGTTACGCCAATGGTTTGCGGTAAAAACACGACTGGTGTGTCAGTGGAAACACCGTTCCAAACGAGCCCTTTGCCTAGCCGCTCCATTTTGTTGTATGCCGGGGAATTCGGGTCGGAATTTACCCGATAACCGACAAGCGAGACCGGGCTTCGGGAGCCGGTCGATGGATAGTAGCCCGGCACAGTACTGTAGAAGGCTATTTGATCGTTTTGGCGAGTGAACGGACCGATACCAAACTTTTTCAGGTAATAATCGACGTCGGACCGTTTGACCATCTGGGCAAAATCGACGGCCATTCGGTCAAAAACCTCTCGCGCTTGCGAGTCGGCATCCATTAGTTTGTGGCCCAGTGTGGTAACAGTCGCCGCGCTGTTGATAAGCTGCGTAGTCAGCAAAACCAGTAACACCAGCACGCTCACGCTGACCAGGAGCTCGACCAGGGTAAATCCGTGCGTTCGCCTGGCTGTAGTGTGCGCTGTCGTCAGCGCATCACATCCGGGTGCGCAACGAAGAAATGCGCTGCGGACAGCCCCGAAAGCTTTCGGCGCTATAAGGTTGGGCCTGTCGTCAAACATCACTTTAGTGCCGGTCTAACGCGGCAAATATTTCTACTGAGCCGCTTGGTGTGGTTGTCGAAGGATCAACGGCCGCCGGCCATATAACTTTCAGATCAGCGTAGGTTGCGGCTGGGTTATTGGGCGCAGGAGTGGGGAAGGTTACTCTCAACTGGTACCGGGGCAGCCACGGCGAAGGCGATGGAGCAGCAATACTGCTCGCAAATTGTCCATTTTCGTCGAAATACAGGATTTGCGCCGTAGTGTTTGCGCCGCCAGCCGCGGGGATTGTTATCCTATACAACGATGATTGTTGCGGGCTGGGCGGACGAGGTATCGGAGCCCGACGGAGGTCACTGACAACATTAGCGATAATGCTCGTAGCGGCGGTTTGAGAAGTCGCGTTGCGGTTTGTCTCCACACCAACAGGCATTAAACCGAAAACGGCCATCAAGCAGAAAGCAGCGACGCCCAGAGCGAGTGTTACCTCGACAAGCGAGAAGGCGGACACAGAAGAGAAGGAACGCTTCATCGCCGGTAGATTCTCACGTTGCCGCCAAAACCGCTTATTTGGATGGCGACGAGGTTCCCTGTGGCTGGATTGATGGTCGCGGCGAGAGTCGTGCCATGAGTGGGAAGAAGCCCCACCTCTGCATACTGAGCGATTTGTGTAAGTCCTCCCTTAACGACTGCTTCACCTCGCGGGCTAAACCGAATCCAGCGATCAAACTGCGTTTCCTGCTCGGTGAAGTAGTAATCAGAATCGCCCGATGTCGATATTCTGTAACTAGGGTCGACTGATGCTCGCGTTTCGAATTCAGGCGCCGGCGAAGGGGATGGCTGAGGTGGCCCGGTGTCCCCAATATGAACGTTCTCCAATCTCATTACTTTGCCGACTGGCGCGACGCGCGTTGTGATATCAAGTCGATCGTCAGGAGGCCGGTTGACGCCAGTTCCGAGATCTGTTCCGTCCTTTGACGCCACTACGACGAGCGCGACCTTTCCTGTCAGGTTTGAGCCAATTGATCCTGCAAATCCAATCCAGGTATAAGTGTTGTTCGCTTTTGCGTACGTGCGCGCGGTGTCGAGGACGCCTTTGATCGTGTATGCCGCGTTGGTGACGTCGGTCCCGCCTTTGATGGTTGTGAATGCCGGGGCGATCAAGACCAACAAGAGAGCAACAATCCCCATGACGATGAGCAGTTCCAGGATAGTGAATCCTGTTCGAACTGAGTGATTAGCGAGCCGCCTGCCGCGCCGTAGCCGAACGAAGGCGGGAGATCGACGCTCGACAAAGCTCGGACGGACGCGTTGCCCTTGCGCGTGAACCCGGTGGTGGATGCCGGGGGGACACATCTAAGGAAGCGGAGTATATAATCCAGCAGGAGGTAGGCAAGTACTTTTTTCTTAAGGGAAATTACTGATAATTGCGTAGGGAATCCCGGGGCGACGCTCCTTAAGGGGATTCGATGGCAACGAATTCCGGCGTCCCATGGTGCGGTGCAGGCTTACGCAATAACGCGTACGCGTGCAGTGTCGCGAACGCCATTGACGCCAGCCTACACAGCAGCGAAGGCTAAAGCCATCGCGATTGTCACGCGTCAACTATCGACTCTCAACCATCAACCGATTTACCTATTCCAACACTTCCTCAAGTTGCGTCCCGAGCACAGTGCCGTCGTCGCGATCAAGGGCGATATGCAGCCAGTAGCGCTTTTCTCCCTGGACAATGAATTTTGAAGGGTCGGTAAGATCTGCTGTCCCCGGAGCGTAATTTCCCGTTTGTGCGATTACATCAATCATCAGGTTCCAGGTTCGCGCTTGACCTGTCTCTGCCAACGCGCGTGCGATCGTCTGCTTTCTTTCGTCATCCGGCGCTCCGGGAACCCCATGCAACGCGGCAGCCCCGACAGCGGCCAGCCGGGCAACATCGGCTCTGGTCAAGGCGGGAGTGTTCGTGGTCTCTTGAACAATGGCCTGCGCTGCGGTGAGGGCGTCTGTTCGGGAAACGAGATAGTTCAAGTTCGGGTCTGGTGGCGGCGTTGCTTCGGCGCCGAGATCATGCACCCACGCCCCACTAATAATCGACGCGAGAACAGGGATATTTCTGGTGTTAAGGTTGACAATGCCTGCGCGTGATTCTGCTATGTTGTAAGTAAAGAAATCGAGCAGCGGCTTGTCATGACTTCCCGCAGACCCGAAATCAAGGGTCCTGCTCGGCCTGGTGGTGGGATCGGAAGCGGGGTTATAAGCGTAACCAAATTCGCCGACACTCTCAAAGCGCCGGTTGAGACGCGCGTAGTTTGCGTCCGACATAGGCGGATACGGACAATATAGCCCCG
>Ga0137403_10004707_pt1 | contig 16003 bp, 12 predicted proteins | sample CZOMad2_1_16fung_FD_122057 | JGI IMG/M metagenome (GOLD analysis project Ga0137403, IMG submission 122057) | Vadose zone soil fungal communities from Angelo Coast Range Reserve, California, USA - CZOMad2_1_16fungal (Hybrid Assembly) | ecosystem: Environmental > Terrestrial > Soil > Vadose zone... | reverse complement strand
GATTATGGATATCGCGCGCAGACGGGATACACCAGCCTGCTGTGGTCGTTTTAGGGTGTGGCTTGACTGACGGGATCTAAAAGTCACGGACCGAACGGTCCGGCAAGTGCAAACCGATTCTGAATTTCAGGCCTTTCGGCGTGCAGTGTCGGACACACGCGCGGCCAAGAATGGTCGATGTTGTCTGCACGGTGAGAAAGGTCCCTGGGGGAATGGCTCTTTCCGCCTCCACCAGCATCCCGAAGGTGCTGACGTCCAGGGCTTGGGCATGGAGGGCGCGGTTACTTTGCCCATCCTTCCAACAGAGATGAACCTGGCAATTGATGGCAAGGCGCTCATGCAGCCGTTTGTTGACCCTTGTTTCTGCAGCAGCCGGACCTGCCTGTGTTGGAACCGCTTGCTGTTCGCTCATGGCCAATTCCTGCGGGGCAATAGAGAATCGCTGTGCGCGGTAGCCCTAGTGCAAAAGACGACATGGTTATGGTGACTCGCTGGAAGCTAGCGGTCAACGTATCTTTGGATATTCACTCTCCCTACCTACCTCCAAATTAACCCCAAGGCTTGTAACGAAAGTCCCCGGCGAACCATCTATACTGTATCTTTAACCGGAATTCCCAAACAAAGGAGTGTGCCTGTGGGAGATACAGCCTACCCGGCCCCGCCGAGCGGCTCGGGCATGAAGACCGCCATTCTGGTTGGCGCCATCGTGGCGCTGCTGGGGGCGAATGTGTACATGTATTTGCAACTCGATCGCGTAAAGACCGATATGGCGAAGCTTCGCGAATCGGTTTTGACCGAGATCACCAACCTGCGCGAAACGTCCTCTGTTACCAACCAGACCGCCAAGCGCCATCTGGACTCGCTTAAGGACGAACTCGCGACTACGCGGCGCCAGGCCAATTCGATGGCTACCCAGGCCAAGACCGAGGCTCTGAAGCACGCCGAGCAGCTGGCCGCCCAGATCGAAGCGGAACAGAAGAAGCAGCAGGAGCAGGTAGCCAGTCAGTTGAGCCAGGTCAAGCAGTCGGCCGACACGCAGATCGCCGCGGTGAACACGGATGTCACCGGCGTAAAGTCGCAGCTTGGCATGACCCAGGCGGAACTGCAGAAGACGGTCGCAGACCTCAAGAAGGTCACGGGCGACCTGGGTGTGCAAAGCGGTTATGTCGCCACAAACGGCAAGGAAATCGCCGCGTTGAAGCGTTTGGGAGAGCGCAATATCGTCGAGTTCAACCTCGCCAAGAGCAAAGCGCCGCAGCGCGTGGGCGACATCAGCTTAACGCTGAAGAAGTCCGACGCCAAGCACAACAGGTACACGATTGAGGTGCTGGCGGACGACAAGGTCACCGAGAAGAAGGACCGCACGATCAACGAGCCGGTGCAGTTCTATGTCGCTAAGGGCGGCAGGCTGCCGTACGAAATCGTCGTGAATCAGGTGGGCAAGGACAAGATTGTTGGATACCTGTCGACGCCCAAGGACCAAGTGGCGCGTAATTAGCGCACAAGTTTACTCGAGGGGCAGGACGGACGCGAACAGCTTCTCCGGACGTTTGATTTCCACTTTTACCTTTTCGCCGAGTGACAGATTCCCCGCGAGAGTCAGAGTGTAGTGAGCGCGCAGCACGTCGAAGATGCGCGGCCCTGGCGGCTCGACTGAAGTCTTCCGCATGTCTTTCAGGCTGAACGACGCGCCGCCGGTTTGTCGCGCCAGCATCTCGAACATCCATTTCTCATAGCCCACCACGTACACCACAAAAATAGACACTCCGTTGCGGCGCGCCAGGTGGACGATTTCGCTCTCGCGGACGCGGCTGGACCCCTCGAGTCCGGTAGTGGCAAGCAGGATCACGCGGCGAAAAGTGCTGTTCTGAAATCCGCCGTCAACCGTGGCATAGAGGGCGTCGAGCACGCGGGGCGTGTTCCCGTACTTCACCTGCTGGACCGCGCGGCGTAGGAGATCTTTGCTTGAGGTGAAATCCTGAATCAGATCGGCGGAAGAGTGAAACGCGACGACCGCCATCTGCTCTTTCGGCTGAAGCTGTGCGATGATGTCCTCGGCCACGGGCTGTACCATGGGACCCACCAGGCTGGTATCGAGCAGCAGCACCACATCGAGCACGGCGTTGGTGTAGTCGGCGGACTCCACCTGCCGTGGAGTCTTGTCGTCGAGGACCGTGAAGTCTTCGGCCTTGAGGCCGGTCACTGGCCTGCCGGATTTCTGCTCCACCACCGTGACCAGGACCTTGGTGGACGCGCACAGGGGCTGCAGAAGGAGAGCGTTGATCAGCCAAAGCGCGATCTGATGTTTTCGGTTCATTAGACGCTGTTCAGTCTAACGCATCCATTGCCATCCTAATCGAGCAGCTCGGCGCGCAGCACGGTCACCGCCTGCCCGCCGAGAATGCAGCGGTCGCCCTGGAGGCGGACGCGCACCACGCCGCCGCGCGCCGAGGCCTGGTACGCGGTGAATTCCGTCTTGCCGAGGCGCTTGGCCCAGAAGGGCGCCAGGCAGCAGTGCGCCGAGCCGGTCACCGGGTCTTCATTCACGCCCGAGGCCGGGGCAAAGAAGCGCGAGACAAAATCGAAACCGTCGGAGTCGGAGCGCGCGGTGGCGATGACCCCGCGCACTGGAATCTCAGCGAGCAGAGTGAAATTCGGCCGCAGATTTCTCAGCGTCGCTTCGGATTCGATTTCGACGATGTAGTCGAACTTATTTCGGCCGACGTATTTCAAAGCGGCGCCGAGCGCTTCGCCAAGTCGTGGAGGGGCATAGGCGGGCTCATCCGCCTTCACCGGAAAATCCATCTCGATCCATTCGCCGCGACGATCGGCGGTCAACAATCCGCTGCGCGTCTGAAAGCGCGCCTGCTCACCCGTCTTCAGGTGCCCGTTCTCCCACAACGCATGCGCGCTGGCCAGCGTGGCGTGGCCACAAAGCGCAACTTCCACGACCGGCGTGAACCAGCGCAGATGGAAAGCGTCGCCATCGCGCACCAGGAACGCGGTTTCCGAAAGGTTCATTTCGCGCGCCACATTCTGCATCCAGATGGCGTCACGCGCCGCCGGCAGCACGCAGACCGCGGCCGGATTCCCGGCGAACGGCGTGGCGGTGAAAGCGTCGACTTGAACGATGGCCAGTGGCATTCTGAAAATATTGTCGCATTGGTGCCGCCGATTTCAGGCTCGGGGTTACGGTAAGGGAACCGCGAGCATTAGAATGGACCACATGAAAACTGCGGTTCTCGTGGGTCTCATGGCGGTTTCGTGTATCGGCGTGCGCGCCGCGGACGTGCAACTGCAAGCGGGCGTGGCCAAGGTCGAGATCACGCCGCCGGCCTTCGGTCCGATGTACGGCTATGCCAACCGCAAATGCGGTCCCGCGAGTGGCAAGCATGATCCGCTGTTTGCGAAAGCCCTGGTGCTGGCGACGGGTGAGGCTCGCCTGGCCATCGTTACGCTCGATTTGGGCAGTATCGTTTCCGAGAACCTGAAGCGCGACGCGTCCGCCAAGCTGGGCATTCCGGTGCTGCTGCTGGCGGCGTCACACACGCATTCGGGTCCAAATATCCTGCCGTCAGAAGGCAGTGTTCGTGGAGTGACACCACGCGCGTTTGAGCCGTCGCCCTACCAGGTTGAGCTCGAGCAAAAGGTGTTCGCCGCTATCGAGCACGCCGCATCATCGATGTTCCCGGCGCGGCTGGGCGTCGGACGGGGCTCGCTGCAACTCGGCTACAACCGCCTGTTATTGCGGGATGACGGCCGGGCGCGCGCGCTATTCGATAATCTGGAGCGCGTGCCATACGGTCCGGTGGACCCCGAATTTACTCTGTTGCGAGTGGAAGATGGGAGCGGAGGGACGCGCGCGCTCGTGGTGCACTACGCGTGCCACGCGGTGGTACTCGGTCCCACGAGCTGCAAGTGGTCGGCCGATTATCCCGGTGCCATGCAGGCCAAAGTAGAAGCCGGGATGCCGGGCACGCAATGCATGTTCGTCCAGGGCGGCGCCGGCGATATCAACCCACTGTTCGAAGGCCGCACCGGCAGGGAAGAGGAAGATTTCGCGACGATGCAGACCATGGGCGAACTGCTCGGCGCGGAAGTGCTGCGCAGCGCGAAGAGCATCAAAGAAACTTCGCCGGTGCACTATCCAATCCAGTACGCCAGCGAAGTGCTGAAGTTTTCGGACCGGTGGGAGAAGGACGCGCCGCTGGAGGTTGGCATCACGACGGTGCTGATAAACCGAGAGATCGCCATTGCGGCCGTGCCTGGCGAGCCCATGCACAAGTTCCAGACGTATTGGAAAAACCACGCCGATGTTCCATACCCGCTGTTTTATGGCTACACGTACAGTTCGGGTGGCGTTTGGCCCGGCTATCTTCCCGACATCCGTTCGGCGGCCTACGGCGGATACGGCGCCGATGCCAGCACGCGGATTGAAGTCGGCGCCGGCGAGACCATCATGCAGCATCACTTGATCAATCTCTACCGGCTGCGGGAGATGTGGCTGGATAAGCCGGGCAAACCGTAAGTGGGGAACGCGCGGAGCGGGGCTCTTTCATCCTCATCGCGCCTGGGCGCGTGCCTCAGCGGCGATCCGTTCGTAAATAGCTTTCGCGCGGCGATAGCGCGCCTGCGCTGCATTGCGCTCGTGCGGAAAGAAGCTGCTCCAGGCGCCGCCGGGCGATGTCTGGCGGATCAGGTTGTCGATGAAGCGTACGAAGAAGTCCGCATCCGCCGAACTTGCGCGCACAGGCGCATGACCGATGGTCACGTAGACGGCGCCGGTGTGCACCTGGTGACCTTTTGCATCCACGCGCCGCGCGCAGATCCAGCCGCTCTTGTCGAGATCGACGCTGGCTTGAAGTGACGCAGGCCTGCCGGGTCCCGCTGAAGCTTCGCGGCTGGCCACGACCTCGCCGTTGCGAACCACCTCGATTTTTCCGGTGAGCTGCGCGGCCGCCGACCAGACGACATCCACGGCGACCGGCCCTTTTCCTGCAAGAGAAATCTCGTCACCGGGCGCTGCGTTGCGGTTTACTTTCAGATCCAGGAATTCGCGGTGCGCGTTGCGGGAAACGACAGTCCGGCCCGCGGCTAATCCATTGATCCAGCCGCGATACGTCAACGTCCCGTCCGGAGTTCGCACATAAGTAAGTTGCGTGCCGATGGGTTCGTGGTGATTGCAGGGAAAATCGGTTGCCGCGGCGAGTCCCGGCCGGAATCCGCAATTCAACAGCCGGTAGTAAGCCTGTATGGCGCTTTCGCCGCCGTTGACGTCTTCCATGAGGAAGTCAACGGTGCCGAGCGCGATTTCCACCGGGTATTCCAGAGGCGCGCAGCAATCCAGGTCCTGCGGAATATCATTTTTCAGATACTGCATGTGCGCCAGGCCAACCACAGCTTTCTGCCGCTTGGCGCGCTCGACCAGCGGATAGGTGTATTCGGCAAATGTCCTCTCGCCGTGCTCCAGGCCGAGAAGAATCAAGTGCCCGCCAATTGCCTTATGTTCGAAGGTTACACCGCGCGGGTCGAAGTGCCACTCGGCATCCCAGTGCAGGATTTGCTGTGGAGTCGAGAGCGGAAAATCCTTCCCGTTAATTTTCGGAAGATCGCGCGGGGCGTCGCGTACCTCACCGTTACCCATGTCGGCGAGCAGCGAAACGACCGCGAGACGATTGGTTTTCATGGCGGCGAAGACTTCCTCGGGAGTGACGGTGAGACCGCCCGCCACGCCACAATCGCAATGGACGTGCGCATCGCCCGCGAACCAGCCGGCTGGCTCGGGATTTTCGGCCGCCTGGGTCAAAGCCAGCGTCAGGAAGGGCAGGACCAGAGCCTTGCGGGTTAGCACGCGCTCTATCATATGACGGAGCGTGCGAATGAGCGGAGCGTGCGAAGCGCCGCTCTACGGTTCCGCCGCGTACTTCTGATACGCCTCGGCGATGTGTGCCTGGCGAAAATCGCCGTGATGGATGATCACGCGGTAGCGAAACGTCAGGGACTTGCCTTCGGGAATGGTCCAGCTCCCGTCCTGATTAGGATCGCGCGTGAAGTCGCGAAGTCCGAACGGATTTGCGGCGAACAGGCCATAGCCGCGCGCATGCCAGGTGGTCGGGTGGCGAAAGCTTTTCGGGTGATCGAGCACCGCGATGCCTACGTCTTCGCCTTCCACTTTGCCGTCATAATTCACCCAATCGGCGCGCTTGCCCCAAATGGCTTTCTCGCCTTCCGCGCCGAGCGAATTCACCATCTTGCTCGGCGGTGAGTTGAGCTCCTTGGCCACGCGAATGCCAAAGGTCCCTTCCTTAGAATCACCGAAGGTGAGGGGACCATGCGTGGCCCGAAGGGTGAACTCGCAGTCGATGACGCGCGTGTGCTCGTCGCCGCGGAATGTGAAAGCCTGTGTTTCTTCGCCGATGACACGGCCGCTGGGGCCCTTTAAGCTAAACTCGGCCCGGATCACGCCGCTCTCGCCGCCCTTCGCCTCGTCAATTTTCTCGAGCGCCATGCGCCCGTAGGCCTGTTTGCCATGATCGTTGAAATACTTCGCAAACACTTCTTCGCCCCAAAAGTCCAGGCCGTCGATGTTGCCGTGCCCGAAATACAAGGGGCGCTGGTGAGGCTCGAAGCTGCGGTCGTGCTCGCTACCGGCAGGCACGTTGTTCCCCGTCGGGTAGCCGCGCGTCACGATCGTTCCATGTGCACTGCGCAACGGCATCAGGTAGGGCTTCGCTACAGCCTCGTCCAGGTAGTACGTTGTGAACGGTTTGCCGCCGATAGCGACGTCGATCTTCTCTTTCTCGCGCACGACTTCGACAGATTGCTGGGCCGCGCACGAAAGACAAAACACGCCCATTGCAAAGATCCACTTACTCGTTTTGCTTGGCATGATTCGGTTTAGACTTTTTCAGGTACCACGAACGGTTCGCGATAGGCGCCGCGCAGCAAGCGTGTGGCTTCCTCATCCCCAATTACCTGCTCGGTCGCCGGATCGAAGTTCAACGTGCGCCCCAGCCGGTACGATGCGTTGGCCAGATGAATCAGCGTGCACGATTTGTGCGCTTCCTGGATGGGAGCGTTCAAGTCTTCTTTTTTCCGGCTGCGCACGCACTCGATGAAGTTCGCCCAGTTGTTGCCCCGGCGCGAGGCGCCCGGTCCGGGCGTCTCCTCGCGTCCAAGCCATGTGCGGTAGGACTGATAATCCTCTTCGTTCGTCATGGCCATGAAGCCTTTCGAACCATAGAAAATATCGCCCACGGTGTTACCCGCCGTGGAGAGGTGGTCTTCATGACTGGGCGGTCCAAGGAAGCCCGGAATGGGGTCGCCGCCAAAGCCTGGAGCGCCGATGCCGGCTTCGTGATTGCTGATCCAGTGACGCACTTCGAACTCCAGCATCTTGCGTTTTCCGACGCCGTCGAACTCGAATGCGCAGTAGAGAGTGTTGGGCGTCTGCTGGTCGTCATCGAACATGAAGTGCCCGCCCATGGCGGACGCTTTGATCGGAAAATCGACGCCCAGGCCCCATCGCGCCACGTCGATCTGATGGGCCCCCTGATTGCCCACGTCTCCGTTGCCATAATCCCAGAACCAGTGCCAGTTGTAGTGGAAGCGGTTGCGCGTGAATTCGTGTTTGGGAGCGGGCCCGGTCCAGAGGTCGTAGTCGAGCCCAGACGGGACCGGTTCCACGGGAGCGCGGCCGATGGTGTCCCGCCGGTTGAAACACAGCCCGCGGGCAAGATAGACGTCGCCGATCAGACCCTCCCGTATTTTACGGACGCCTTCGATAATAGCGGGGTTCGAGCGGCTATTGGCGCCGTGCTGCACGATGCGGTCGTACTTCTCGGCCGCGCGCACCATTTGCCGGCCCTCCCACCAGAAATGGGAACAGGGCTTTTCGACGTAGACATCTTTGCCCGCCTGGCACGCCCAGATGGTCACCAGCGCGTGCCAGTGATTCGGCGTGGCGATCGAAACGGCGTCGATGGATTTGTCTTCCATGGCGCGGCGCGGATCGGTATAAACCTTTGGCTTGGGCATTCCCAGACGCTCCATATCCGCCAGCCGCCGGCGCACGATGTTGTCGTCGACATCGCATACCGCCGCCACTTCTACGTTTTCGAGGCGCGAGTACTCTTCAATGTGCGCAAAGCCCTGGCCGCGAATGCCGCAGACCGCTACCCGGACTCGATCGTTTGCACCAGCCACGTGCCACCTCCCGGTTTTTTAGGCTATCACACGAGCGCCGCGCGCTGAATCACTACGAGAGATACTGCAGCGTTGCATCCACCAGCTTCTGCGTGTTGACGAACGGATCGCCGGGCATGTCGGCCTCCATCGAAAAGTACCCGCGGTAACCGGCCTTTTTCGCGATGCCGAATAGCCGTGCGAGGTCTACCTCGTAAACTTTGCCGTTCTCGGCAGCGTACGCGGTCTTGACGTGCGCCATGTTGAATACATGCCGGAACATGGCGGTCACGCCCTTGTAGTTCAGCTCCGCATCGCCGCTCGGGTTCATGGAATTGGCGAAGTCCGGCAGGCCGCGCAGGTACGGGCTGCGGACCTTCTCCATGACGGCCACCAGAAAGAACGGCCCCTCGCCCACCGGCGCATCGTTTTCCAGGTTGATCACGATGTTTTTCTTCTCGCCATACTCGGCTAACTCGCCCAGTGTTTCGGCCGCGAGATTGACATCTTCCTTCACACCCGGCACGCCGGTGATGTGCTGGCGCACGCTCGGAGAGCCTACCAGCAGGGCCATGTCGACGCCTTTCTTGCCGAATTCTACGGCCGCCCGCCGCTTGGCTTTGTCGGGGTGATAAAAGCTCCGACCGCCGTGACCGAGGTCGACGATGTGCGAGCCCGCTTTTGCGACGGCGCCGCGCAGTTGGTCGAGGTACGCCGGCTCCGTCGAGCTGAAGTGGCCCGTCAGCGGATTGATGTTGTGGATGCCGAAGCGCTCCACCGCCATGGCTGCGAAATCTTTGGCATCCATGCCGGGCTTAGTGTGGTCGCGGTCGTGGTTGCCAGGCGCTTCCATGTAGGCGCGGAATGGCCACGACGTAACTGCCAGCCGGTCGCGTGGCTTGGCGGGGAAGTCGAGGTGCGGCTCAGCGGCGCATAGATTGGCTGCTCCCGCGGCGGCCACCGAGGTTATGAGAAAACTCCGTCGTGATAGATCTTCGCGAAGAGGGTTCATGAAGAATTCAGAAATACATGATGACGCGGGGTGTGTCAACAACCGTGAGAACCTTCCGATTCAGTGATCGGCGCTGTTTTGCCGCAGCGCTTGCTGGGCGCCGGCATGCTTCGGATCGTTCTTCAGGGCAGCGCGGAACTCGTCCATGGCCTCGTCGCGCTCGCCGGCTTGCAGCAACGCACGGCCCAGTTGGTAATGCGCTTCAGCCCAGGCCGGTGCGAGACTGATGGCCTGCCTGAAACTGGGGATTGCGGCGCGGGCGTCGCCCTTTTCAAGTAACGCGCCCGCCAGATCGAAGTGCGCCTCGCCCAATTTCGCATCAATGGCAATGGCTTTGCGGAAGTGCTCAATGGCTGCATCGAAATCGCGCTTGCCGGCGAGCACGACTCCGGCACGGATCTCGCCCTGCGCCAGATCGCGACTCACTTCGGCTTGCCGGAGTTCCTGCACTTTGGCAAGCTGCTCGCGCGAAGCCGCCGTGTCGCCGGTTTGCCGTGCAAGATTCCCCAGGGCGTAACGCGCCTCCACGGAGTTGGGGTCGAGGCGCACCGCGGTCTCGAGCGCGGCTTTTTGTTCGTCGTGTTTGCCGAGGGCGCGGAGCACGCGGCTCAGCTCCAGATAGAAGTCAGCGGCTTTCGGGTTCAGCTCCGTGGCGGTCTTCAACTCCCGAAGCGCGCCATTCTGGTCACCGGCGCCTGCCAGCAACTTGCCTCGCTCGAAGTGCAAGCGGGCATCGCGGGGATGCCGGCGCACGGCGCTATCGAGCGTGCGTCTGGCTTCATCGAGCGATTGCATCTTGATGAGCGCCCGTGCCAGTCTCAATTCGATGTCCGCCTCGGCAGGGGCCACGGCGAGCGCACGGCGATATTGCGTGATCGCCTCCGGCATCCTGTTTTCATTTTCGAGCAACTGGCCGAGATTGATGCGCGCCTCCGCCAGATCCGGCGCAAGCGCTACGGCCCGCTCGAATTCGGCTTTGGCTTCCTGCTGCGCTCCGCTGGCAAATAGCGCCAGCCCGAGCTGAAAGTGCGCCTGAGCGGAGTTGGGGTCCTGTTGCGCGGCTTGCCGCAGTTCACGCTGCGCATCGCTTACCAAGCCTAGTTTGTACAGCACCGCGCCCAGGCCGGTGCGTGCGTTGGCCAGCGACGGATCGAGGTCCAGCCCCCGCCGGAATTCATCGCGCGCCGCTTCGAGACGATTCTGCTGCGTGTAGAGCCAGCCGAGTAGCGCATGTCCCTGCGCCATTTTCGGTGCCGCGGCAATCACTCGCTGGGCATGTTCCACGGCGCCCGCTACATCGTGTACAGCCTCGAGCGCCAGCGCCAGGTTGTATTCCGCGCCGGCAAATCGCGGCTTCTCTCTAACCGCATGCCGAAAACTGTCGATCGCGGTTCGCACATTGCCCCGCTGTCGCTGGATGACGCCGAGATCGTTCCACGCCTCGGCATAATGCGGATCGATTTCGACAGCCCGCGCCAGTTCGCGGAGGGCGCCTTCGGGATCGTGCGCGCGGTAAAGCGCCATGCCCTGCTGGTGATGGCGGGCCGCGGATACGTGATCCTGCCCAAGCGCCGGGACGAGGGCGACCATCGCTAGACACGAGGCCGCCAGACAAGAAACTGCAATCCACCTCGGCATGCTCAAGATGCGCGCGACATTTCAATCTTATCGCCACTCAATCGTACCGCCGGTTGACAATCCGGGAGGGCACCGATATAGTCGGGGCACAGCCGCCCAAATACGTTTATGCCGAGCGAACGCGATCCCCTGGAGCTCGTTCCCAGGTTTTGGTTTTCCCCGCAGTCTGAGGTCTGCCTCCACCGCTTTCGTTACCGCTCCGGCGAAATGGACAGCCTGCCGCACACCCACGACGAGTACAACATCGTCTTCTGCCTGAAGCCCGGGTTGGAATACGCGGTAGGCGGGCGCCGCGAGGTGCTGGCTCCGGGCGACGTGCTGGTGATCAATCCGGGCGAACTGCATCGTGGCCGCTATGGCACAGCGGAGCTGGAGGGGCGAGGTCTGACGATTCACATCCCGGTGCGCGCCCTCAAGGTCGTTCTGTCCAAAATGCGCTTTCCGGGAGACCTGGACCGCAACCGTGTTCAATTCGTCGACAAGGTGAGCGACCCATCGCTGGTCCCTCTGGTGGAAGAACTGATCCACGAGATCGACCACCGGCAAAGCGGCTACGAGCTGATCGTCGATTCCATCATCCTGCAAATTCTGGTGCATTTGTTCCGGAATCTTCTGCGACCTTCGTTGCAGCCTGGCATCTTTGTTGAGCCGCGCCAGTTACCGTCCTGGCAGATGGTGCAGGCACTGGAATACATGAACGCGCGCGGCAAAAGCAAATTCAGTCTGGCGGAGCTGTGCAGCGATCTTGGGACCAGCACATCGCGATTCATCCAGCTCTTCAAGAACTCCGTCGGCAGTGTGAGCCCGCACGTTTATTACAACCGGCTCATTGTCGAAAAAGCCCAAAAAATGCTCGTCTCGAGCGACCTGGCCATAAAGGAAATTTCCTACGAGCTCGGATTTCACAACGAAAGCCACTTTTGCAAGGTTTTCCGAACTTGCTCTGGAACAACGCCGGGTAGTTACCGGGAGCAATCGCACCGGATGTTCTGAAATTGCATTTCCCGCAACAACTAAAGCGGCACAGATATGAATTTTGTTGGCATGTAACGCGAGGCCATTTTATGATGGCGTGCTGCGCATGAAAATCTCCAAGCTTGAATTTATTCCGATTAATATTCCCTATACGCACCGCGAGGTCAGCTCGCAGGTCAATCGGGACGGCGTGTCGGACGTGATTGTCAAAGCCACTACCGATGACGGCCTGGTGGGCTGGGGAGAAGCGTGCAGCGGCGCCAATCTGGCATCGGTGGAGGAAGCGCTGCGGGCTATGGCGCCCTTTGTGTTAGGCCGCAGCCCGTGGTCTAGCGAAGCCATTCGCGCCGATCTCTGGCACAAAGGCATCTGGATGTTTCGCAAACCCACCGCCAGCTTCGCCTACGCCGGCATCGACATGGCGCTATGGGACATCTGCGGCAAAGCCAGTAACCAGCCGCTCTACAACCTCTTCGGCGGCAAAGTGCGCGAGAGCGTGGATTACTTCTACTACCTGGCGAGGGGAACGGCAGAGTCTCTGGTGGCGCAGTGCCGCGAGGGCATCGCCCGCGGCTACCGTGTTTTCTACCTCAAGGTTGGCTTGGACATCGAGGCCGAGTACGAGATGGTACGCATCGTCAGAGAAACTATAGGCCCGGAACGCCGCCTGCGCCTGGATGCCAACGGAGCCTGGACGGTCAACCAGGCGATCCGGAATCTGGATCTGCTGGACCAGTTTCGTATCGATTTCATCGAGCAGCCGGTGATGCCCGACCCCGTCGCCAACATGCAGGAAGTCCGGGCACGGACGCGCGTCGCGGTGTGCGCCAACGAAGGCATGTGGACCGCCGAAGACGCATATCAGCAGATTACCCGGCGCACCGCCGATGTCTACTGCTTCAGTCCCTACTGGGTAGGATCGCTAGCACAGTTCCAGCGGTTGAGCCGGGTGGCTGCGATGGAAGGGCTGCAGATCTGCAAACACACGCACGGAGAGTTCGGCATCGCCGCCGCAGCTGCCCACCACATCGTCCTGACGCTACCCAACATCGTGGATGGCAATCAGCAAACCGCGCAAATGATGTGCGACGACGTTTTGAGAACGCCGCTGCCCATCGCACGCGGGCCGGAGTGGGGGGTGCCCGAAGGCGCCGGCCTGGGCATCGAGGTGGATGAGGAGAAAGTCCGCCGGTACCACGAATCGTATCGCCGCGAAGGACAAATCACGCCCTACGATCCCTGCCGCATTTGATCGTTTTTTCCGAATGGGCCGCGGAAAAAGCAATTTTCGACCATTGCTTTTCCTTGCAGTCCCGGTTTCCCCGGCCTACCCTTGGTCATAAGTTGCAAACTTGGTGGGGCGCGCCATGGGAGATCCATGGCCAAAAGGAGGCGCATGCGGTATCGGTTTTCGTTGTATCTTTCCCTTGGTTTGGTGGCGGCGGCGTTAGTGCCGGCTCCGCTTTACTCACAGGCTGTCGGCAGCATAGCCGGCTCGGTGTCCGATCCCGGCCAGGCGGTCATTCCTGGCGCGACGGTCACCGCGGTTGACAAGAACACAAACTTCAGCCGCTCGACGACTACTTCATCCGATGGAAACTTTTCGCTCCCGCGGCTGGGCGTAGGAACGTATACGGTGACGGCGTCGGCCAACGGATTCGAGAAGTCTTCCGTCGAGGTCCGGCTGGATGTCGAGCAGAAACGTGAAGTGAACTTCATATTGGCCGTGTTGGGAGTCGCGACACAGGTGGACGTGACCGCTGTCGCTCCAACCATCAACACTACGACCGGAACCATTGGCGGCCTCGTGGAGGGCCGTCAGGTAGCCAACCTTCCCCTGAATGGCCGCGATATCACCAACCTGATGCTGATGCAGCCCGGTCAGGTACAGGAGAATAATAGCTCGTTCCCCTTTCAAACCAATACCTCCGGCAACGGCAATCGGGGTGTCACGGGCTCCAGCTATCTGGATGGCATGGATTCAACCGATAACGAGCTCGGCGGAGGGCAGTTCGGCAACTTCAACCTCGACGCCATCGCGGAGTTTCGCGTACTCCAGAACAACTATTCGGCTGAATACGGCAGAGGCTCCGGCACCATTGTCAGCGTTGTTTCCAAGACCGGCACCAACGAACTGCACGGCTCGGCGTTCGAGTTTCTGCGGAACGACAAGTTGGACGCGCGCAACTTCTTCGCGCCGTCGGTCGCGCCCTTTCGCCGCAACGAGTATGGCTTCACCGCTGGGGGTCCGGTCTGGATTCCAAAGCTCTACAACGGAAAGAACAAGACGTTCTGGTTCATTCAGTACGCAGGCTTTCGGCAGCGGCTGGCAGTACCCGTGCTATTTCCAGTGCCTACGGCGGATGAGCGTAACGGTCTGGTGACTGTGACGCCGACTTCCGGCGCTCCCTACCAACTGCAGGTACCGGTGCTGCCGGAAGTGTCCGCAATCTTGAATAAATATCCACAACCCAACAATCCCGGTGGAGCCTATGGGCCGGGCACTTTCCAATCGGCCTACAGCCAGGCCATCGACCGCGACCAGTGGTCCGGCCGCCTGGATCAGCGCATCTCGGATAAAGATTCGTTCTTTTTCCGCTATAGCAATGCCACTAACGTTCAGCCAAACACCAGTGCAAATAGAGCCATCATTAATCCCCAGTTCTCCAACGACCTGCGCAGCGACTGGATCAATTCCGGTTTCAGCGAAACGCACCTGTTCTCGAGCAATCTCATCAATGAGGTTCGCATCAGCGGCATGCAGTCTAAAGAGCAGACCGTTCCCAAGGTGTTTGATACCACAGAGGTCGACTTCGCGGACGGCGCGCTGCAGTCCTACGGCACGAGTGGCGGCGGATTCAGCCTTGTGCCATTCACGCTGGTGTATCGCGACGCGCTGACCTGGGTGAAGGGCCGCCATACCATGAACTTTGGCGGCGAATATCGTGGTGTGCAGTCCAGCTATTTCGGCAGCTCGATCGGCGGACCGAATGGTATTTACAACTTTGCTGCCGGCTCGCCCCTACCGGTTGCTATTTCGTCGGTCGACGGCGCTCACAATCTGAATGCCGGCGATCCCAGCCCCAATGCGCTGATCAGCTTCATGACCGGGATCAGCCAGTTCTACCAGCGCAGCGTAGCCTATCCGGGTTACGGACCTCCCGGCGGCGGCTTCGCTCCTTTCTCGATGCGGCGCTTTCACTGGGGAGGATGGTTCCAGGACGATTTCAAAGTGAGCCGCAATCTGACTCTGAATCTCGGGCTGCGCTATGAATACAACAGCGTGCCTACCGAGACCGGAAACCGGCTGGCGGGCATCGTGGATGGCGCGGATTTCCTTTCGGACAAGACTGTGTTCCGCCGCATGGTACTGAATCCATCGCCGATTTATAACGAGGACTATAAAGGGTTCGGCCCGCGCGTGGGCTTCGCCTGGAAGGTTCTGCCCAAAACCGTCGTGCGCGGCGGCTTCGGAATTTTCACGAACCTGCCGCTTTCTCAAACCGCCGACCAGCAGGGATTCAATTTCCCGTTCTCCGGAACTAGCGCTGCTCCGAATCTTACTTTTACCGCCGCCCCCAGGCCGCTCAGCCTGCCACCCATTCACGATCTGAAGGGAAACATCGTTCCGTCAGGTGGGTTTCCGGAAAAAGTTCCGGCCAACGACCCGATCGATTTGACGCCGTATCACGGATTGCTCACGAACGTCACCACTAACAACTATCACAACGGTTACACGCTCAGCGGCAACTTCACTATCGAGCGGGAATTGCCGTGGGATACCGTGTTGCAGGCAGGATACGTGTTCAATAACGCCGTCAGTCTCTACGGTTCCCAATATCCGAACGGCTATGCGGGCGCAGCCCCCGACGTCGCGGTATTCACCGCAGTGAACCCGAGCCTGAGCGAATTCCAGCTCACGGACAATCACGCGCACTCCACCTACCACTCGCTCCAGGTGATGCTCCGAAAGTCCGTGCCGACAGCCGGCCTGACATTCCAACTGTCGTACACCTACTCGAAAGCCATGGACAACGCATCGACCGTTTACAACGGCGACGGAGCCAATTCCGCCGTGAGCCAGAACGATCCCACATGCTGGAGTTGTGAAAAAGCGCGCGGTTCGTTCGATGTGCCGCACCACGTGGTCGTCAATTTTTCGTATCAGCTCCCGTTCGACAAGGCAGCCCACCT
>Ga0137403_10004706_pt1 | contig 16005 bp, 9 predicted proteins | sample CZOMad2_1_16fung_FD_122057 | JGI IMG/M metagenome (GOLD analysis project Ga0137403, IMG submission 122057) | Vadose zone soil fungal communities from Angelo Coast Range Reserve, California, USA - CZOMad2_1_16fungal (Hybrid Assembly) | ecosystem: Environmental > Terrestrial > Soil > Vadose zone... | reverse complement strand
ACGCGTGAATCGTCCGACATTTGGCTGCGGTTTAAATCAACTTGTGTTCGCGCCAAACAGCCCCGAGCTCGCCGCAGCAACGCAATTCCTGGTGCAAGGCGCGTTGCAACAGTGGCTCGGCGATTTGATCGTCGTGGACTCCGTGCAGGTCGAAAGTGTGGACGCGACTTTGCGCGTGGCAATCTCCTACGTCGTACGTCGCACCCAAACGCCGCAGACAGCTGTGTTCACCCAGGGAGGTGGTGCATGATTTATTCTTGCTGCGATGAACTGCGCCGAGCGGCGCTGGCTGATCCGTCGAAAAATCCGTCCGGGTTAAACGGGATCGATTTCCTGGAGGTCCTCGACCACGACGCGCCGTCGAAAGTAATGCGGCAGCGTTTGTTGGAACTACATTTCGTTAACGCTCTCACTGGCGGGCCGCTGACGAAAGGCAATGTGCGGATCGAAGGCGGCGAACGGATCACTGATGTGATCGTCACAAATGTGACACCCGGTCCCGGGACAGACGTGCTTACCGTTGAAGTGAATCAGCCCGGCGATTTTTCGCTCTACAAACTGCAGCTCGTACAAGACGCGCAGCATCGACAACCGCCTCCAGGCTACGATCCGGTTTTGTCGGAAATAGATTTCTCGTTCAAGGTTGAGTGTCCGAGCGATTTCGATTGCAGGAAGCAATGCGTGTGTCCACCCGCGCCGCGCATTGAACCGGACATCAATTATCTCGCGAAAGACTACGCCAGTTTTCGGAGGTTAATGCTCGATCGGATCGCGTTGCTGACTCCGCAATGGACGGAACGCAATGCCGCCGATCTCGGGGTGGCGCTCGTGGAAGCCGTCGCGTTCGTGGGTGATTACCTGAGCTACCAGCAGGACGCCATCGGCACCGAAGCTTATCTCGGCACCGCGCGGCGGCGTGTTTCAGTCCGCCGGCATGCTCGGCTTGTCGATTACTCGATGCACGACGGGTGCAACGCCCGAGCCTGGGTTCAGATCCAGGTCGACGCCGACATCGGCCCGCTGCTTAAGGGCACGAGAATCTTCACACGCATCGCTGGGCAACCGGTGATTTTACCGGACCAGCCGCGAATTCTGGGACAGGCGCAGGCCGGTTTCGAAGCAATGCACGAAATGCCGATGCTGTTCGAGGCGCACAACGAAATGAATTTTTATACCTGGACCGAACAGCGTTGCTGTTTGCCGAAGGCCGCAACCAGCGCGGAGTTGGACGGCCATTTTCCCGATTTGCAAAAGGGCGACGTGCTCATCTTCGAAGAGGTCCTCGGCCCCCGCACCGGCCAGCCCGGCGACGCCGACCCAGCGCACCGTCAGGCTGTGCGGCTTACCCAGCAACCTGTGCTTGATGTGGATCCGCTTAACACCAAAGAATTTACCAGAATCGAATGGGGCGATGAGGACGCATTGACGTTTCCACTTTGCATTTCGTCGCGCACCGATGAGGAGCACGGAGAGAAATATCTCGGCAACACCGTTAGCGTCGCGCGCGGCAACATCGTGTTGTGCGACCACGGATTGACAGAAACCAATGCGCCGATTCCCGATACCGTTCCGCAGCCAACAATTTTCCAGCCGGCGACGATCTGCGATCCATGCGTCGAAGCCGAGCCGGTTGCAGTTCCGCCTCGTTATCGTCCGCTTCTCAAAGATCAACCATTGACTTTTGCGGCGCCGTTCGATTCCAGTGCGCCGGCCGCGTCGGCGATGAGTTGGGACGTTCGAAGCGGGGCGCCGCAAATTTTTCTCGAAGCGGACACGGGTCCGCCACCGTGGCGTCCGAAACGCGATTTGCTCAACAGCGGCCCGACCGCTCCAGAATTCGTAGTAGAGATTGATACGGACGGCGCGGCATATCTTCGGTTCGGCGACGATCTGCTGGGCAAGCGGCCCGAAGCGGGCACGCAATTCAGTGCGACTTATCGCGTCGGCAACAGCGTCGCGGGAAACGTAGGCGCTGAATCGCTCGCGCATATTGTCACGAATTTGAAGAAGATCGCGACCGTTCGAAATCCAATGCCTGCGAAGGGCGGGGTCGAGCCGGAAACGATCGAGGATGTTCGCCAGCGCGCGCCTGCCGCGTTTCGCACGCAGGAACGCGCGGTCACCGAGGCCGATTACGCCGAAGTCACGCAACGCGATCGGCGTGTCCAACGCGCCGCCGGGACATTTCGTTGGACCGGTAGCTGGCACACTGTCTTTCTCACGGTGGATCGTCTCGGCGGTTTCCTTGTGGACGATCCCTTCAAGAACAGCATTCGCGATTCGGTCGAGCGCTTTCGAATGGCGGGGTACGATTTGGAAGTGGACGCGCCACGATTTGTGTCGCTGCAAATCGAGATGCACGTCTGCGTGAAGCCCGATTATTTCCGGAGCGACGTAAAGGCTGCGATTCTTGAAATTCTCAGCAACCGCATTTTGCCGGATGGCCGGCGTGGCGTGTTTCATCCCGATAATTTCACTTTTGCGCAGACGGTTTACCTCAGCCCGCTGATCGCTGCTGCGCAGGCTGTGGACGGCGTAGCATCCGTGCAGGTCACCGTGTTCCAGCGCCAGGGACAGGACGATCCCAAGCCATTACTAGCTGGGTTTCTGCCAATGGACCGGCTGGAGATCCCTCGCTGCGATAACGATCCGAATTTCGCCGAGCGCGGTGTGTTTGTGCTGACGGTGGGAGGTGGAAAATGAACGGTCAACTCGACTCCTGTCATTGCTGTGAAGGCTTGACCGCGCAGACGCCCGCCGCCGTCAAGAACCGGCCCGGTCTTTCCGCAATTGCGTATCGCGTTGGCACACACAGCCAATTTAAGAAAAGCATGCTCGCAGCGCTGTCGGACATTACGCGGCCGGCGCTGCAAAATCTCAAGACGCGCGACAATGATGATTTCTCGATCGCGCTGCTCGATGCGGCCGCGACGATGGCCGACGTACTGACATTTTACCAGGAGCGCATCGCCAACGAATCGTATATGCGCACCGCGACTGAGCGGCGTTCCCTGCTGGAACTGGCGCGCTTGATTGGCTACGAACTGCGTCCCGGTGTGGCCGCAAACACCCTTCTCGCGTTCACAATGGATGACACGCCCGGTGCGCCGCTTCAAACCACTGTGGACATCGGCACGAAAGTTCAAAGCATTCCCGGTCCGGACGAGAAACCGCAGACGTTCGAGACGGTGGAAAAAATTACGACACGCGTTCAATGGAACGCGATCAAGCCGCAGCTGACGCAAACGTTTGTGCCAAAGTTCGGTGACACGCACGTTTATCTGAAAGGTACTGCTACGAACCTGAAACCGGGCGACGCGATTCTGCTCGTCGGTCCCGAACGCGAAGGTGATTCAGGCAGCGAACGTTGGGATTTTCGCCGCGTGACCAAAGTCGTCCCCGATCACGATGCGGACCGCACACGCGTCGAATGGGCGGAAGGTCTCGGCACGACTACACCGCACGTCGTTTTGCCGTCGGCGAATCCAAAAGTATACGCCTTGCGGCTGCGCGCCTCGTTGTTCGGTTTCAACGCGCCCAATCCAAAAACGCTCTCCAACGAAGTTCTCACCCATTATGGCCAGGCAACGGACAAGGACTGGCCATTCTCGATCAGCGGTCAAATGATTGACCTCGACCAAACTTATCCAGGCATTCTCGCACAAAGCTGGTTGGTATTGTCGCGCACAAATTACCAGGAACTCTATCGTGCCACGACCGTGGTTGAAGCCTCGCGCGCGGATTTCACGTTGTCCGGTAAAACCACCCGCGTGAGCCTCGACACGAATGAGAATCTCCCGCTTTTCCAAAGCGCTTATCGCGACACGATGGTTTTCGCCCAAAGCGAACTGCTGGAAATAGCCGAATCTCCTTTCTTTGACCCCGGAACCAAGGAACTGCTTCCTCCTGTCACCGGCGCAACGATTCCGCTCGCGAAAACGCCGCCAGGTTTGACAAAGGGACAATGGCTCGCTGCGTCGGGCAAAGACACTGCGACGGGAAAAGTGATCATGGAACTCGTCCAGATTTCCGCGATTGACGGCGCGAAGCTGACGGTGTCGCCGCCGCTAAAACAGAGCTACGTCCGAGTAGCGCCGAAACCAGAAGAAAGTTTTTCGCTCAACGCAAACATCGCGCACGCCACGAATGGCGATACGGTTTCAGAAATTCTCGGCAGCGGAGATGCCACTCAGCGCTATCAGCAATTCACGCTAAAGCAGCCACCGCTGACTTACGTGAGCGCAACCACACCGAGCGGAGCGGCTTCAACGCTTCAACTTCGCGTTAACGATTTGCTGTGGAAAGAGACGCCGACACTGTTCGACCGCGATCCGCAGGAACACATTTACGTCACGCGCACTGGCGATGACGGCAAGACGACGATCGAGTTCGGCGACAGCGTCTCCGGCGCGCGCCTGCCGACTGGTCAGGACAATGTGCGCGCGAAGTATCGCAAAGGCATCGGCACAGATGGACTCGTAAAAGCCGGGCAACTCACATCGTTGCTCACGCGTCCACTCGGCATCAAGTCCGTGCTCAATCCCGAAGACGCGACCGGCGCGCAGGATCGCGAATCGCTGGACAATGCGCGCACGAATGCGCCGCTGACTGTGCTGACGCTGGACCGCACGGTATCACTCCTGGATTACGAAGATTTTTCGCGCGCATTTGCCGGCATCGCCAAGGCATTGGCAACGTGGACATGGGACGGCCAAACCAAACGCGTGTTCATCACCGTAGCGGGGCCGGATGGTGCGGAGATCAAACCGAATAGCGACACGTACGTGAATCTCCTCGCGGCGTTACAACAATCGGGCGATCCGTTTGTGAGCCTGCGCGTGAAATCGTATCGCCCGGCTTCTTTCCGGTTCGCGGGCAAGGTAAAAGTGAATCCGGATTACCAAACAGATGCGGTGCTCGCCGCTGTCGAAAAAGTATTGCGCGATCAATTTTCATTCGATGTCCGTGCGTTCGGGCAGCCGGTATTTTTGAGCGAAGTGATCGCAGCGGTTCAACTGGTTCCGGGCGTGGTCGCCGTGGACGTAAACAAATTGTATCGCACAGGCGCTGCCGCAACGCTGCGAACGCGCCTGCTGGCGGCGCTGCCCGAAACTCTGGCCAACGGCAGCCTGGTCTCCGCAGAGCTGCTGACGCTTGATTCCGCGCCGCTGGATGAACTGGGGGTAATGTCATGAGCTTCGACTCGGAGCGAACGTACGAATTGCTTCCGGCGATTTATCGGATTCGCGATGCCGACCAGGGCGAGCCGCTCAAGGCGCTGCTGTCCGTCGTTGCCGATCAAGTTCGCGTGTTGGAAGAAGATTTGGCGCAGCTTTACGACGATCAGTTTATCGAAACCTGCGCGCCATGGGTGGTGCCGTACATCGGCGATCTCATTGGTTATCGCGCGCTGCACAACATTGTGCCAAAGGTCGGCAGTCAGCGTGCGGAAGTCGCGCACACGATTGGTTTCCGCCGCCGCAAAGGAACGGCGGCCATGCTCGAACAACTTGCCCGAGATGTCACCGGCTGGAATGCACGCGCGGTGGAGTTTTTTCAACTGCTCGGGTGGACGCAATGGACGCCAAATCACATTCGCCCCAAAAACTTTTACGCGCCTGACCTGCGTCAGTGGGAAGCGCTCGAAAAAATTAATGGCCCGTTCGATACGGTGGCGCATACCGTGGACGTGCGGCATGTCGCTACGGCACAAGGCAAATACAATATTCAGAATATCGGCATCTTCCTTTGGCGGCTCGGCGCATATTCGCTGACGGATTCACCGGCATTTCCGCTCGACGCGAAACGTTTTCTGTTTCACCCGCTCGGCTACGACACGCAACTGTTGACTAATCCGGCGACCGAGGACGAAGTCACGCATTTGGCCGAGGCGGTCAACGTTCCAGCGCCGATTAGCCGGCGTGTTCTGGACGCGTATTTGTCGCAGTATTACGGCGACGGCGCGAGCGTGTCCCTCGACGGCGTGCCGATTGAAAAGATTGTCGTTTGCGACTTATCAGGCTGGGTTCGCACGCCGCCTGCTGGAAAAATTGCGATTGATCCGACGCTCGGTCGGATTGCATTTGCCAATGCGCAAACTGAACCGCCGCTGGTGACTTTCCATTACGGTTTCAGCGATGATATGGGCGGCGGCGAATATGATCGCGCTGCAACGTTCGACACAAAGCTGACACCAGTGGAAAAAGTTCCTTTGCCAAACGCGACTATTCAAGACGCGGTGAACGCGGTCGCCGCGGGCGGCGTAGTGGAGATTTCCAATAGCGGTCGATACACTGAAACGCCGGCAATCAACGTAAACGCAGGTCAGCGCGTCGAATTGCGCGCGGCGAATGAACATCGGCCAACGATCGTGCTCGGCGGCGATCTGGTCATCAACGGTGCGGCGGATTCAGAAGTGACACTTAATGGATTGCTCATCGCCGGCGGCGCGATTCGTGTTAATGGCGCGTTGCGAGCGCTGCGGCTGCGGCACTGCACTCTGTTGCCCTCGCTGAACCCGAGCCTGATCGTCGATTTACCGGACGTGGCGATTGAGATCGATCACTGCATCATTGGTGCGTTGCGCGTGCACGAGCGCTCCAACGTTTCCATCACGGATAGCATCGTGGATGCGACGAACGAAGCAGCAACTGCGTTTGCCGCTGCGAATGGGACGGACGCGGGCGGCACTTTGCAAGTCGCAGACACAACCGTTATCGGCGCGATTCACACGTTCGAATTGAAGCTCGCGTCTAACAGCATTTTTATGTCGGACGTGTGTTCGGAGAAAAAGCAGCAGGGTTGCGTGCGTTTTTCTTATCTCCCGCTCACGTCGGTTGTGCCGCGGCGTTACCGGTGTCAGCCAGAACAGGAAAGCGATACGCTGCGGGTGAAACCGCAATTCACGTCGCTGCTCTACGGCGACCCTGGCTATGGACAACTCGCACTGCGCACGGCAGCCGAGATCCGCACGGGCGCAGACGACGAGGCGGAGATGGGGGCGTTCCATGAATTGTATCAGCCGCAGCGGGAAACGAATCTGCGGATCCGGCTGGCGGAGTATCTGCGGTTCGGTTTGGAAGCAGGACCTTTTTACGTGACGTGACCTTAAACCTGGAGACGAACTATGAGTGGTGATTACAGTCGGAAGACATTTAGTCCGCTGCGCGATTTCAGCGGCGTGTTGATGCAGCAGGGCCGCGTGCAACTGGACGCGGATTGGAACGAACTGGTCGGAATTATCAGCCGTCGGCTGCGGGCGGAGACAACTGACATCATCGGGCGTGGCACGGTGCCAAAGGAAACGCCTGATGGATTCAAGATTGAAATAAGCGGCGGCGTGCTGACGATCGGCCGCGGACGAATTTACGTGGACGGATTCCTCGCGGAAAATCACGGCAAGCCGCCGCTGGAATTTGATGCAGTGCTTGACGAGCAGCGCGGTACGCTAGCGGTTCCGTACGATGAGCAACCGTATTTTCCAAACGCGGCGACCGTCGCGCCCCCGCCGACGGAAGGCGGGCCGTATCTGGTTTATCTCGATGTCTGGCAGCGCGAAGTGACGTATCTCGAAGTCCCCGATCTGGTCGAGAAAGCCGTGGGCGTGGACACGACGACGCGACTGCAAACAGTTTGGCAAGTGCGCGTGCTTGCTGATGTCGGCACGGACGTCACGTGCGACACAAAAGACGACCAGGTCCCGGGATGGCCGGACATTATTCGGCCCAGCGATGGACGATTGAGCACGGACGCGGTCGGTGTGGTGAGTGAGGAAGATCCCTGCGTGATTCCGCCCACCGGCGGTTATCGCGGATTGGAGAATCGCCTGTATCGCGTGGAAATTCACGACGCCGGCGAGGCCAGCGTAGCAACATTCAAATGGTCGCGCGACAATGCATCCATCGCCACGAGCGTCACTGCGATCACTGCGCTCGACAAACTGACAGTCGCGCGCGTTGGGCGTGACAACACTCTTCGATTCAGCGTCGGCGACTGGGTTGAAATCACTGATGACTTTCTGGAGTTCGCGCAGCAACCAGGGCTCATCCGCCAGATCAAGGATGTTGATGACGCGACGCAACTCATCACGCTTACCGCCGCGTTGCCTGCCGGAACGTTTCCGACAGATGCGCAGGGTAACACCGATCTGAAGCGGCACACGCGGATCAAGCGTTGGGATCAAAAGGGCAAGGTCACCGACACGAACAACAATTTGCTCGTGGACCTCGATGCGCCGGGCAGCAAAGGCTTGATCCCAGTTCCGCCGCAAGGCACGTCGATCGTTCTGGAGGACGGCGTGCAAATCACCTTCGACACGCCAGCAAACGGAGTTTATCGGGTGGGAGATTTTTGGTGCTTCGCAGCGCGCACTGCGGATGCGTCGGTTGAAAAATTAGTTGAGGTTCCGCCGCGCGGAATTCATCACCATTTTTGCCGGCTGGCGATCGTGACGTTTCCAAATCCGCCGACGGATTGCCGTCATTTGTGGCCGCCGCCTTTTGGTGAAGCTGGTTGCGATTGCAGCGTGTGTGTTACAGCGGAATCGCACAATGGCGGCACGCTCACAATTCAGCAGGCGATTGACCAGGTGAAAGATATCGGAGGCACGGCTTGCCTCGGGGTCGGCGCTTACAATCTGGAGGAACCGATCGTCATTACCGGCGCGAAATCGCTGCGCATTCGCGGGCATGGCGCTCAAACGGTCCTGGCGTATCCGGGCGGTGATTCGGCAATTTCGATCGAAGATTCGACAGGCGTGACGATTGAGGAACTGGCGTTACTTACACTGTCCCGCGGCGACACAGTCACTCCCGCAATTGCGATTCGGAACAGTTCAGCGATCACTTTGCAACGCAACGCGCTGGCGCGAGTCGGCATCTTTGAACGCGCCCTGGCCACGGTCGGCCTCGGAGGCGTATTGGTCGGTGTGCTGATTCGCGAGAATCTCATTCTTGGCGCGGTAGGCATCGGACGGTTCGCAGTGGCGACTGCGCCGAAATTGAAAAAGCAAGCGAAAGCGGTTGCTGTTGCATCTGAAATAGGGCTCCTGACCGCCGATTTGGCGATTCTGGATAACACGCTCGATTGCGCGCGGCGCGGCATCAGCTTCGACGCCGTAAGCATTCACGCGTTTCAAACGCGGCTCGCTGGAAATCTGATCGTGGGCTGCGACCGGGCCGGCATCAACATGCTTGGCTGGGTGTTTCCCGGGTCGGGACTCGATGTGCGGGAAAACGAAATTCACACGAGTGGCGCCGGGATCGTCGTAGGAACGGACGACACGCGTGTAGAAGCCAACCATATCGCGCCGACAAAAGCCGGAGAGGGGACGGACGGAATTGTCCTCACCCTCGGCTTTGACAAGACCGGTTTGGATCGTTGCCAGATTCTTGGCAACTGCATCGTCGGCATGGCGGGCAACGGCATTCATATCGTGAATGCCATCGTTCGTTCGGCGATGATCAAGAACAATTTCATCGAAGCCGTCGGTGCCGGCGGCATCGTGATGGATGACGATAGTACTGCCGATCATTTAACGATTGAAAACAATCAGGTGCTTAACGTCGCGCCGCTGGTCAATGACGCGAACATACCGATCGCGGGCGTTCGAGTGGTACGCGCGGTGCACGGGGACGTAAGTAGTAACATCATCATTGGTATTGGTGGCGCGGCAGTCCAAAACCCGAGCCTCGCTGGCATCCAAGTGCTGGCATCGCTCTCGGCGAGGATTGCCGGCAACCAGGTGGCGGACATCGGACCCGCGACGAACTTTCTGGGAGAGGGCGTCGGCATCGAATGCACCGGCACCTTCGAACGCCTGGACATCGCTGATAATAACGTTCGCCGGAATCAGAATCCGCCTGCCGATCCTGATCGGTCGCAGTGGCTGGCCGTGCTGGTCCGCGGACCCGCAGACAAGCCGGGCCCCGGTGTCGGCACTCATTTCATCGCGCTGCAAAACACTGTATTTGCATTTGTCGGAAATAAGATCTTTGCATTGCCGCGCGGGCGGGAAATCGTAATCGTGCAAGACAATCTATGCGACGGCTATGGCGAAGCTCGCGTGGTTTTTGTCGGCGGCATCGGCACCTTAACGTTCACTGGTAACCGTTGCCTGTTCAATGCGCGGCGCGCGCCCGTCGTCGAGGCGGCCGTCCGCGCAGCTATCGCCAGCTCCAATTATCTGCAAGGAACCGCAAACGTGCCTGCTCTCGTGTTGCAGCTGCCTGAAGCCGCTCCATTCACGGTGCTTGGCAACATCACCAGCGGCCCCATCCAGGTCAACGGTGCCACACTGACGCCGCCTTGGGCGCCGTTGAACGTTGTAGCGTCGTGATCGGGTTTAGAAAAACAGCGAGGAATTAACTATGAAGTTTGTGACAACGAAAACTGAAACAAGCTTGGCGGAGTTAGGCCGCGAAGTATTCGAAATCAAAGGCGCAAGGGCTGCCACGGCATCCAAAAACGCGCAGGCGGCTTTGCGCGAAGCGAATCCGCATATTGCCGATCTGAAGAAGGTGCCGGCAGGCACGCTGATCGTGGTTCCGGACGTGCCGGGAATCAAGACCGCGTCAGCACAATCGCCTGGCGAGGTGAGCGCGGAAATGATCAGCCGCTTGAGAAGCGCCCTCGTGGCGGCGAAAAGAATCATTGAAAAATCCGCTGAGAGCCAATTGCAGGATGCTGAAGCGACCACGTCCTTGGCGAAAGATCGCGAGCTGATGGCGCTGGCCAAACAGACGCCCGAACTGAAGGAACGTCTGTCAAAGATCGCTGAGCACGCGAAACTTCAATCAAAAGAAGTTGCCGAGGACAAACAGGCGCAGATTCAAGCTCTAGGCCAACTGGAAAAAGATCTTGCCAGTTTCTCGTCAGAGTGAGTGCGCATGGCGCGAAACAGCCCGTCGCGGCGCCCCATCTCTCTTCTTAATGCGTAGGCGCCAGTTATCCTGGATCGCCAAATGATCTGGCTCGGCGGCAAAGATATAAGCCCGCGCTTGTGACGATTTCACTTCGTGGAGCTTTCATCGGCGGGCTGGTCGTGGCCATTTGTATTGGGCTGTACCTTATCTGGCTCTGGGGAGCTGCGCATCAGGCCCGGTTGCACACAGAAAACTTCTTCCACGCAATCGAACACAGAGACTGGGAAACTGTGGCCGATTTTATTGGTAATGATTATCAAGATCAGTGGGGCGACGATCGGGCGCGGGTTCTCGAACGCATGCGGGAAGGTTTCCGATGGGTGCGCGGAGCCCGGATCATCGGATACGACCCCATCGTGACTGTTGAAACGCGGCGCGCGGTTTGGGCCGGCAAAATCACCATCTATAGCAGCGATGATGGTGTGATGGAGTTGCTGGACGAACGCGTCAACAAACTCCAAACACCCTTCGAATTGGAGTGGTATCGATTCTCCGGCAAGCCGTGGGATTGGAAGCTTGTCCGAGTGAGCAATTCAGCGTTCGAAATCCCAGCCGATGTGTACTGACCGATGAAGCGGTTCGGCGCTCACAGAGTGCCGCTACAGCTCACTTCCCAAGGGCGTGACGCAACTGGATCTTGGCAGAATCCACCTCGCGCTGCGCGTGCTGGCAAAGCAAAATGCCCCGGAGTTTCTCTCCTTGATAATAGCGAGCCACAAATTTTTTCTTTGTGTACGTGCCGTCCAGGTCGACGCGAGTTGGCAGGACGCTGAAATCTCCAACAAAATCCATTCGCAAATCGAACATCTCTGTCCAGAAGTAGGGGACTTGCTCGTAGCGAATGCGCTTTTTGCCTGTCATGTTCGCGCCCGCGATCAAGCCCTGCATACGCGCATTTTCCCAATGCGTCTGACGCCGCACGCCGCCCATTATCCGGTCTGGATAGAATGCGAGGTCGCCGATGGCGTAAATTCCTTTTTCTTCTGTCTCGAGATATTCCGTGACTGGTGACCCGTGAGGTCCCGCCAATGGCGTGTTGCGAACAAGCTCGAGATTCGGTTCAGCGCCGCATGCGACCACAGCGAGGCCCACTGGAAATCGGTTGCCGCTTTTTGTCTGGATATTGCGCAAAACGGTCTTGCCCTCGAAGCCATTGAGACTTTCGCCCGTCGACAAAACTACGCCGTGTTTTGCAAAGTAATCGGTGAGCCATGCCCCGGTGTCCGGATCGACATAGCGGTTCAGCAAGTACGGATCACGATGCATCAGGCCAATCTTCAATTTCATCATCCGCAAGCTCGATGCTGCCTCGCAGGCAAGTAATCCGCCACCCACGACAATGATCCCTCGCTCCACGGTTGCCATCTCCTTTAAAGCAAGAGCATCGCGTACCGTTCGCAGGTAAATTACGTTGCCAAGATTAACGCCGGCTACCGGCGGACGCACCGGGCGGCTGCCCATCGCCAGGCAAGCCTTGTTGAACTCGATGCTTTCGCCATTGGCCAGCACTGCCAGACGTCGCTCGATATTGAATTGTGTTGCGACTGTGCCAAAGCGTGTCTCGATTTTGTGAGCTTGAAACCACTTCTCGTCGAATTCCTGCAGCTTTTTGAGGTCGGGGTCTTTTTCGCGCAAAAAGCCTTTCGAGAGTATCCAGCGTTTGTAAGGGGGAAGAACTTCCGCGCCCACAAGCGTGACAGAGCCGCGCTTGTCGTATTTGCGAATTCCTTCACATGCGCTTGCTCCGCCAACCCCGCCACCAATGATGAGATAATCACGCCGAATCATATGCGAATTGGCACGATAATTTCAGCGCTGCCACGCCGACAAGCGAAATCGTCAGGCTATTACGATGTTGCAGAGACGTCATCAAAGGGGGGGAGGTTATCAGCCCTAAGCCGGTGCGAGAAAGCTTTGATGACTTACCCCATCTACGCCAACCCCTTACCTCAATCCTCTCCCCTTCGGAAGGGGGGAGAGGCGAGAAAATCGGCGGAACAAGTTTAGTTCAGCGCCTATCGATTAAGCAGGGCGAACCCAACTGTTATTCTTTCTTGCGCTCTTCAACTGTATTTCGGCAGACTAGCGCGCGCCATGAATGAATCGGTTACGCAGCTGAGAGATACAACAGGCAACCCCGCGCCGCTTGGGCTGCTTGGCTTTGGAATGACGACTGTTTTGCTGAACCTGCACAACGCCGGTCTTTATGAACTCAATAGCATGATTCTGGCGATGGGCATTTGTTACGGCGGCGCGGCGCAAATCATAGCCGGCATCATGGAATGGCGGAAGGGCAACACGTTTGCCACCACGGCCTTTCTTTCGTACGGGCTTTTTTGGTTCTCTTTGGTGACGCTCATCATCCTGCCGAAATTAGGATGGGCTACGGCCACCAATGATACCGCCATGGCCGCGTATCTTGCGATGTGGGGCTTGTTCACCGCAGCGATGTTTGTCGGCACGTTGCGTTTACACGTCGCTGGCCAGGTCGTTTTCGGTTCGCTCACTATTCTCTTCTTTCTTCTCGCCATCGGTGATTTCATCGGCGCGGGTCCGGACTTTAAGCATTTCACCGGCTACGAAGGCATTTTCTGCGGATTTTCGGCGATCTACGCAGGCCTCGCGCAAGTGCTGAACGAAGTTTTCGGCAAAGTCATTCTGCCTCTCGGCTCGGTGATGAAATAATTTCCACCACGAAGGACACGAAGAGCACGAAGCATTTCATAGGACGAAACGTTTAAGGCCGTTTTGCAGTTTCGTGACGTTGAAATGCGGCGATGTACCTCCATCGCGCATCCGATCACACGCTGCGATAACTCATCAAATTCCATCTTCGTGATCTTCATGTCCTTCATGGTGACTAACTCTGATTCAACAAACTCGCGGCCAGCTTCAGTGCCGAATCGCTTTTGCCGCCAAGCATCCGCGCGATTTCTTCCTGGCGCGCATTCCCAGTAACCTCATGCAGATTGGAAAACGTGCGGCCGCGCTCGACGTCCTTCGTCACAACGAAGTGCGAAGAAGCATTCGCAGCGACCTGCGGCAGGTGTGTGATGCAAAACACTTGATGATCGCGCCCTAATGTTTGCATCTTAGCGCCAACTGCGTGCGCGATCTCGCCTCCGACATTCGTATCGATCTCATCGAACACGAGCAATGGAATCGCATCATGCGCTGCGAGCGACGATTTGATGGCCAGCATCAGGCGCGAGATTTCGCCGCTTGACGCAATCGCGCGAAGCGGCTTGAGCGGTTCGCCGGGGTTCGGCGAGAAAAGTAATTCCACCGAATCGAGTCCGCCGGGGCGCGGCTCATCGAGTGCGCTGAGTTTCGCTTCGAATTCCGATTGGCGGAATCCAAGATCGCGCAAATTGCGCCGGATATTTTCGGAAAGTTTTGGCGCAGCTTTTATTCGCGACTTGCGAAGCGCTTCACCGGCGCGGTTCATTTGCGCGCGAACATTCTCGATCTCTTTCGCCAAACGCTCCAGTTCTGCGTCTCGGCCTTCGATTTTGCGCATCCGCTCCGCCGCCCGCTCGCCGAACGCAATGACCTCAGCAATCGAGCCGCCATATTTTCGCTTCAAAGTTTCGAAGAGCGAGACGCGTTGTTCGACAGCGGCCAGCTGTTGCGGATCGAGATCGAGCTTCTCTGCGTAAGCGGAGAGCGCCCGCGCGATTTCAGAAAGTTCAACCACAGTAGCCGCGTGCGTCGATGAAAATTGCGCGATCGAACTGTCGATCTTCTCGAGTTCGCGGAGCAATCGTTGTGTTTCTGCGAGTTGAGAGAGAACGGAGCCATCTGCTTCTGAAAGTTTGTTGGCGATCGCGCTAGCCAGCTCGATCAGCCGTTTGCTGTTGCTTGCCAGTTTGTATCGCTTCTCGATCTCTTCTTCTTCGCCGGCAACAAGATCCGCCGATTTGATTTCAGTAATCTGATGCCGAAGCAGATCAAGCTCCTGTTCGCGCGCTGTCTCCGCAGTGTTCAGCGTGGCGTGCTCAGCGGCAAGCGTCTGCAATTGATGATAGCGCTTCCGATATTCCTCGAGCTGTTCCTCAGCGCGCGCGAACGAATCGAGCAAGCTCAATTGTGTCTCCGGCGAGAGCAGAGATTGGTGATCGTGCGGCCCGTGAAGATCGACAAGTTCGTCACCCAGATTTTTCAGGATCGACAACGTTGTCGGCGACCCATTGATGAACTGCCGATTCGTACCTGTTGAGGAGAGAGTTCGTTTTAGGATCAGATCGTTCTCGCACGTCTCAATCCCGGCTTCGACAAGCTGCGGATTTAGTTTTTGCAAATCGTTGCCGCTAAAAACCCCTTCCACCGTGCAAAGATCAGCCCCCGTGCGAATCAGCGATTTATCTGCGCGCTCACCCAGCAAAAGCTGGAGCGCGCCGATGATGATCGACTTCCCCGCGCCAGTCTCTCCCGTCACGGCAATAAACCCCGGCTCCATCTGCCACTCGAGCTCCTGAACGAGCGCCAAATTTTTAATTCGCAGCAAAGTGAGGACAGCGGGCATTCGGGGAAAGTTGATAGTTGAAACTTGGCAGGTCGAGAGTGTGGCTCCTGAAGATTTCAAACCCTGTACAATTAACTTTCAACCCTCGAAAGCAGCAGCGGTTTTTTCTGTCTGGCGACCTGGCAAAGCATTCGCGTCCGGCCCACTTCAGGAACTCCACTGGTGAGCGGCAACCTCATCGCGTCAACAAATTCGGGATCAACCATGTTTGGAGTGACTAACGGCACGACCAGCTTTGGCGCATTAACCGAAGTGGCGGGCGCCTTGCACCACTTTGCCTTTGGCGCGATCAGCAGCCCGCAGGTGGAGAGCGTTCCGTTCAACGTTTCTCTGTCAGCGAAGGATCAGTACAGCAACACGGTCTCCACTTTCACGGGCACGGTCAATTTGACCACCACCGCCGGGACGATTACGCCGACTGTTTCCAGCGGCTTCTCCAGCGGTTTGCGGACTGAGAGTGTGGCCGTAACGGGGATTGGCGCAGGCAAGACCATTACGGCGACGCGCACGGGTGGTGCCGAAACGGGCACGAGCGGTTCGTTCACCGTGAACTGCAAT
>Ga0137403_10004704_pt1 | contig 16010 bp, 13 predicted proteins | sample CZOMad2_1_16fung_FD_122057 | JGI IMG/M metagenome (GOLD analysis project Ga0137403, IMG submission 122057) | Vadose zone soil fungal communities from Angelo Coast Range Reserve, California, USA - CZOMad2_1_16fungal (Hybrid Assembly) | ecosystem: Environmental > Terrestrial > Soil > Vadose zone... | reverse complement strand
ATCCGCGACGTGGTGAGCGTGCGCGACCGGACCCGTATCCACTATCGAAAGCTCGGGCAGGGCCCCGGGATGGTCCTCCTCCACGGCTATCCGCAGACCGGCCACATGTGGCGCAAGGTGATGCCGGCGCTGGCCGAGCGCTTCACCGTGGTGGCGCCCGACCTGCGCGGCTACGGCGATTCCGACCGGCCCATCGGCGGCTACGACAAGCGGACGATGGCGGCCGACATCGCCGACGTGATCCGGGCGCTCGGGATCGAGCCGGTCGTGCTCGTCGGCCACGACCGGGGCGCACGCGTCGCGCACCGCTTCGCGCTGGACCACCCGTCGCTGCTGACGCGGCTGGTGGTGCTCGACATCGCGCCCACGTACGACGTGTTCGCGCGGACCGATCAGGTGAGCGCCCGGGCGCGCTGGCACTGGTATTTTCACCAGCTCCCGGATCTGCCCGAGGCGCTCACCGCCGGCCGCGAGGAGATCTACCTGCGCTACATGTACCGGACGTCGGCGTACAACCCCGCCGCGATCGAGGAGGAGGCGGTCCAGGAGTACGTTCGCTGCTTCCGCCAGCCCGGGGCGATGCGCGCGGGCTTCGAGGACTATCGCGCGGGCGCGACGATCGATCTCGAGCACGACGGCGCCGACCGCGACCGGAAGGTGGCGGCCCCGACGCTGGTGCTGTGGGGCGAAGCGGGCGGCCGCCGACCGCAGGTGCCCGACATGCTCGGCGTCTGGAAGGAGCGGTGCGAGCTGGTGGAGGGGCATCCGGTCCTCGGCTCGGGCCACTTCATTCCCGAGGAGAAGCCGGCGGCGGTCATCGACGCGATCCTGAAATTCGCTGGCTCGCCCGCGCCGAAACCCTGAAGCCCATGCGGCTCACGAAGGCGGTGGCGCGCCTCTTCGAGCGCGAGCGCGTCTGCCGCGTGGCCACCACGGGCCTGCGCGGCATGCCCCATCTCGTCCCGGTGTGCCAGGTGGTGTCCGGCGGCAAGATCTACTTCGCCTCCGGCAACGACGGCCGGAAGGCGCTGAACCTCGCCGAGAACCCGCGCGTGGCGCTGACCATCGATCTCTACTCCGACGACTGGACGCTCATCAAGGGCGCCATGGTCCAGGGCCGCGCGCGGCTCTACCCGCGCGGACCGCGCTTCAGGGCCATCCGCGCGCTCCTCTACAAGAAGTACCCGCAGTACCGGCGCGAGGCCGCCATCTCGGAATCCGACTCGGTCGTCGTGGAAGTGACTCCGACGCGCGCCTTCAGCTGGGGAATGAAGTAGGCCGGCTTCTTCCACGGCCCGAGGCCGGGCGAGTGAGCTTCAGTCGGCGGCGACCACGCGGTTGCGGCCGGCGCGCTTGGCCCGGTACAGCGCCTGGTCGGCCGTGCGGATCACGTCCTCGGGATCGGCGCCGCCATCTAGCGGCTCCGCGACGCCGATGCTGACCGTGATGGCGACCCGTCGCTGGCCTCCCGACGATCGGGCCGGCGCCGCGGGCCTCCGCTTGGGCCGGCTCCGCGAGCGCACGATGAACGTCGAAGCTTCGATCGTCTCGCGCAGATCCTCGATGTAGGGCAGGGCCTCCTCCACCGACTTACCCGGGAACAGGACGGCGAACTCCTCGCCGCCGTAGCGGAATGGGCGGCCGCCGCCCTCGGTCCTCGTGAGGGTCGAGCCGATCAGCCGCAGCACCTGATCGCCCGCCGCGTGGCCGTGCTCGTCGTTGAGCTTCTTGAAGTGGTCGATGTCGACCATCGCGACCGTGTAGAGCTCCGGCAGCCGCATGAGCGCGTCGGTCAGCGCGCGGCGCGACGGCAGGCCGGTCAGCTCGTCGCTGAACGCCATGCGATGCGAGGTCTCGATCAGCGAGACGACGAGGACGAGGCCCGCGGTGGCCAGGTAGACCGTGAGCGCCGGGCTCCCCCCGTTGAGCCCGAGGAACGCGGCGATGAGTGCCCAGGCCAGGCTCGACTGAATGATGGTCGGGCTCACCATGAACCGCATCAGGGTGAGTCCAAAGGCGGCGATGAAGGCCAGCACGGCCGGCTGCGGCACTCGCAGCCAGGGCAGCCCGAGCGGAACGAAGGTGTACTGGAGCAGGGGGGCCAGGCTGGCCAGCTCGGGGCGCGCGAGCAGCGGAACGGCCAGCATCTCGGCGAGGATCAGAACGAGGACTCCGCGGCCGGCCCCCGCGGAGATCGAGCGCTCGGTGAGCCAGGCCAGCAGGGCCAGATCGAGCGGGAGCAGGAGCGCGATGGCGGCGAACACCACACGACCGGGCGACGAAAAGCCGGCGTCGGGGGCGAGGACGAGCGCCCGCTCGGCCGCGAAGAGGACCAGGAGCCCGATGACGAGCTGGCGCCGCTTGAACCGCCAGCCGAGGAGGAGCCCCACCGCGAAGACGACCCACGAATACACGCCCGCGAAGGCGGCCACCGGCTCCCGGAGCGCCGCAGACTGCAGGACGACCGTGGCGCCGAGCAGCAGCGCGGCGCCGGGCCCCAGGTGGGGCAGAAGTCTGTCCAGGTGCGTCCGCTATTGCGGCGGGTACCGGAACGGCGCCCAGCCGTCGCCCCGGACCGGCTTGGGTGTATAGGTGGTCGCCTGCCTCTGCGCCGCCGGCTTCTTGGCGGCCGGCTTGCGCGCCGCGGTTTTTGCCGACTTCTTCTTCTTCATGCGGCGCACTTTACAACAGCGGCGGAAACGTGGTCAATGAGACCTCACCGGAGAAATCACGAATCGAATGACGGCGCAGTCGCTCCGGAGCTTGCGCGACCGGCGGTTTCGGCGGTCGATGCCTCGTCGGGTGCACGGCGAGCGCGCCGCCCTCGCGTTCGTCCGCGAGGTCGGCCTCTGCTCGACGTTCTACCGGTTCCCCGAGGGCGTGGCGTGTCTCTGGGAGGCGGTGGCCGGCCGCGCGAACCCGCGCTGGCCGCGGCACTCGCACCACGACGCCGGCGTCGGTCTCACCTGGGAACTGAAGGACACGCTGCCGGCGGCCAAGCGCGTGTATTACGGCAAGCTCCTGAAAGGCCGGCCGCTCCTGGTGGCGCTCGATCTCTTTCCCGCCTTCTACGCGCTGATCCGCGGCCGGCAGCGGGCGCGCGACTACCGTGTCGAATACGAGGCCGGGCGGCTGTCCCACACCGCGCGGCGCATCATGGATGCGATGCTCGACGAGCATCCCCAGTACACCCGTGAGCTCAGGGCCAACGTGTTCATGCTCGAGCCGACCAAGACGCGCGAGTTCGAGCGGGCGATGGCCGAGCTTCAGCAGGGGCTCTGGCTGGTCAAGAGCGAGGAGCGCTACGAGCCGACGTTCTCGTATCGGTGGGACCTGCTCGAGGCGTGGCTGCCGGGGCCGGTTGCCGAGGGCCGGCGCCTGTCGCGCGCGGCGGCCGTCGAGCGCGTGATCGAGCGCTATGCGCGCGGCGCCGTCTTCACCACCGAGCGCGACCTCGCGCGGCTGTTCGGGATCGCCCGGGACGAGGTCGCGCGCGCGGTGGCGAAGCTCTGCCGGACCACGACGATGCGCGCCGACTGCGCGGTGGAGGGCTGGCCCGGACGGTGGGTGATCCACGCCCCGGCCATCCGCTGATCAGGGATCGCTGCAGTCGCGGTAGGCGCCGCAGTTGCGGCAGACGATCTTGCACTGCCGCTCCTCCATCCGCTCGCCGCAGCGCTCGCAGAGGTACACCCATTGGGCGCTCGGCGAGGGCGGAGCGGGTCGAAGGTCCGCAGACGGGCGCGGGTGCGCCTCCATGCCACTGGTACACTACCCCGCATGGCTGAAGACTGGCAAGATCTGGAATTCCTCCGCCACGTCTTCGACGAGACCCGGGTGGTGCGCAAGCCGATGACGGGCATCATCACCGGCTACCACGTGCTGCCCTACATCCTCGTCGGGCCCGAGCACGATCAGCCCGGGCACTCGGTCGAGGTCCGCGGGCGCATCAAGGTGTCGCCCCGGCTGGTCATCGCCGCCGGGGGCGGCGGGCCCACCTACGGCGAGATGTTCAAGGAGACCGAGCTGATGGATCAGCGCCTCATCGCCCGCGTGTTCAGCTTCCGCTACGCGTCGCGGGTGGCCCTCGAGAACGAGGATCTCCGGATCCGGCGTCAGGCGCGGGAGGCGCAGGGCCATCTCGAGCGCGTTCTGGAGGAGCTGACGCAGCGTGAGGTGATCAACACCGGCGTGATCGTCACCCCCGACGTTCGCTTCTATCCCGTCTCGATCGACCGCTTCATCCGGGAGATCCTCGATCAGGAGTTTCGCGACTAGTGACCCCGGCCGCGCGCCGTTGAAGCGCCCGTCGATTCTCGGCGCGCTCGTCGTTGTCTCGCTGGCCGTCCTCGCGGGCCGGCTCGCGTGGGGCTCGCGCGCGTGGCCGCTGATCCACGACGCGCCGGTGATGCACTACATCGCCTGGCGCATCGGCGACGGCGCGGCGCCCTATCGCGATCTCTTCGACATGAACTTCCCGGGCGTCTACCTGCTCCACGTGGCCGCGCTCAAGCTCTTCGGCGCCGGCGACGCGGGCTGGCGCGCCTTCGACCTCGCCTGGCTCGCGGCCACCTCGCTGGCCGCGGCGGCGCTGGCAGCGCCCTGGGGTGGTCTTGCCGCGGCCGGAGCCGGGCTCTTCTTCACGGTCTACCACCTGGCGGGCGGCGCCTGGCAGGCCGGGCAGCGAGACTTTCTCCTGTGCCCGTTCCTGCTGCTGGGCGCCCTGGCGGTCGCCCGCTGGGCGGAGCGGCCGTCCGGACGCGCGAACCTCGTCTGGGCCGGCCTGGCCCTCGGCGCCGGCATCGCCGTCAAGCCCCATGCGGGCCTGTTCGCCGCCTCGCTCGTCGGCCTCGTGGCCGTCGTGGCCTGGCGCGACGGCCACGCGTTCGCGCTCTCCCTGGGCATCTTCGCGACGGCCCTGGTGGTCGCGCCGGTGGTCGTCGTCGCCTGGCTCGCCGCCAAGGGCGCGCTGGCGGCGTGGCGCGAGATCGTCTTCGACTATCTCCTGCCGCTCTACGCGAGGCTCGGGCGACCCGACCGGTGGACGTTCCACCGCTGGCACGTGTGGATCCCGGTCGCGGCCGGGGTTCTCCTCTCGGTCGGCTCGGCGCTCGCGCACCGCCGCTTCACCGCTCGACACGCGGTCGTGACGCTCGGTCTCGTCTATGGCGTCGCGCACTATCTCGGCCAGGGTAAGGGATGGGAATACCACCTCTACCCGCTCGCGGCGTTCTCCGCCGTCGCGCTCTTCGCGGAAGCGAGCCGCCTGCTCGCGTCGCGCGCCGTCGTGGCGGCCGCGTTCCTGGTGTGCGTGACGCTCTCGAGCGTGCTGCTCGGGCTCAAGGGGGTCGAGGCGGCGGAGGCACCGTGGATCGCGGCGAAGGCGCGTCGAGTGAGCGCCGTCGCGGCCGACCTCGACGGCCGGCTCGCGCCGGGTGACCTCGTGCAGGTGCTGGACACGACGGAGGCGGGCATCCACGCCCTGCTGCGGCTCCGCGCGCGCCAGCCGACGCGCTTCCTGTACGACTTTCACTTCTACCACGATCCCGAGTCGCCGCTGATCGCCCGGCTCCGGGCGGAATTCCTCGTGGCGCTCGACGCGCATCCGCCGAAGTTCGTCGTGCTGTTCGAGCGGGGCTGGCCCGCCGGCGGTTACGAGCGCATCGAGCGGTTCGAAGGCCTCCGGCTCCGGCTCGCGGCGTATCGGGTGGACCGGCGCGGGGACGGTTACATCGTCTATGCGCGCTGACATCATTCGCCGGATCATCGCGGCGTACGACGATCCGGTCGTGCGGGCGTACTGCTGGGCACGGTTCTGGATCCTGCGGCAGCGCTTCCTGGACGAGATCGGCCAGTACCTGCCCGAGTCCGGTCCCGTCCTCGACATCGGCTGCGGCTTCGGGCTCTTCTCGCTCTACTACGCCGCGACCGGGCCGGGCCGCTTCATTCGCGGTGTCGACGTGAACGCGAGACGGATCGCGCTGGCGCGCCGCGCGGCCGCCCGTCTCGGAATCGACAACGTCGTCTACGAGGAGGCGGACGCGCGCGCGTTCAAGGGGGACGGCGAGGTCGCGGCCGCGTACATGCTCGACATCGTGCACCACATCCCACCGGACACCGTGCCGCCGCTCCTGGGCCGCCTGCACGGCTGCCTGCCGCCGGGCGGCGTCTTGCTCGTCAAGGACGTCGATACGCGGCCGGCGCCGAAGCGCTGGTTCACCTGGGCGCTCGACAAGCTGATGGCGCCCCGGACGCCCGTGAGGTACTGGAGCGCCGAGGAGGTCGGGTCGGCCCTTCGCGCGGCCGGATTCGAGACGCGGCGCCACGCGATGCTCGATTTCCTTCCGTATCCGCACGTCCTCTATATCGCCACCAAGCGCGCGCGGCGCCCATGACCGCCCGCGCCGCGTCGTGGGCCCGTCCTTGGAGCTTTCGCTTCCGCGGGCGAGGACGCTACGCTGGAAGCGTGATGACCGCGGCCCCCGCGCTCGCGCTGCTCGTCGCCCTGCTCGGAGGGGGGCTCCCGGTCTCGGCCCAGAGCAGCAAGCAGGTGAAGGTCCTTTTCGAGTTCCGACAGTCGACGACGCAGAGCCGCGACGCGGTCGACGGCAGTGGGCGGGTGGTGATCACCGAGCGCGGCGCGCGCTCATCCGGAGGCGTCGCCGTGGACAGCACCCAGCGCCGGACGCAGACGTCGACGGGTATCTTCACGCTCGTCCAGGACGGCGGCGAGTCGACCCTGATCGTCGCGAGCCAGGTGCCGTATCCACAGGTAGCGTTCTACCGCGATTACGTCACGGGCGCCGGCTACGTGGTCAGCGGCGTGCAGTTCAAGGACGTCGGGACCTCGCTGAAGGTCGGGGTCACGGTCCTGCCCGGGAACCAGGTGAGGATCCGCCTGACACCGACCATCAGCTGGTTCTCGGCTGACCGGTCGGGCGTGATCGAGGCGAGCGAGGCGTCCACCACGCTGGTGGTGCCGAGCGGCCAGCCCGTCGTGCTCGGCGGCGCCACCACCCAGACTCACGAGCTCACCCGGCGGATCCTCGGCTACCGCACCGGCGAAAGCGGATCCGAGACCACGATGGTGCTGACCGCGACCGTTCGGTAAGGCGGCGACGCCCGCGGGCCTTCCTGCCAGGGATGACAGAACCGGCATGTAATCCTGGCACGGACGCGTCGCTCCGTCGACAGACCACAGCCTCCTGAAGGCCCTAAGTACAGGCCGCAAAGCAATTTCGAGTTCTGGCACGAGACGTGCCAGTGGCCAATGTAGGAACGTATGTGCCCAATGGAGGATCTATGCGCGCCCTAGCAGCTCTGGCTCTGATTCCTCTCCTCGTTGCGTGTGCGTCCGGGAAGCCGACGGGACTGGTCGTCGGTGGCCTCCCCGCAGACAACGACATCTCGGGCCACTGGTCGGGCTCGTGGGTTGGCGCCGGGCTTTTCCAGGCCGTACGCCAGGAAAGCCTGACACTGGACATGACGCAGCGCGGTAACGCCGGCTACGGCAAGATGGTCCTCGACGGGGCCACCGCGGCCGAATCGGTGCCCTGGCTGGTTCGCCAGCAGGGTCTCGGCGGGATTCGCGTGTTCGCCACGGTCTCGGGGTCGAAGGTCAAGCTCATCCACGAGATCGACGACCGAATCTTCGCCGCCGACCTCAACGTCGCCGGCGATCAGATGGTGGGCCAGGTCAACGGCCGGAGCGTCCGCCTGATTCTCGCCCGTCAGTCGCCGCCGCCGAGCGCCTCGCAGCAGTCCGCGCAGGCGGCGCCCCCGCAGATGCCCGCGCAGGTTCCGGTGGCGGCCGAGCCCGTGCCGGCTCAGCCGGAGCAGGGCGTCGCCACCGTCGCGGTCGCTCCGCAGGAGGAGTCAGCCGACAAGCCGCAATCCGAGGACCAGACCCAGCGGCCACGGAGCGAGGACTTCGTCGCGACGCCGGAGCTGAAGCCGGTCTACTTCGACTTCGACAAGGCCGTGCTCAGACCGGACGCGATCGACGCGATGACGAACAACACGACGTGGCTGAAGGAGAACGCGGACACGCTGGTGCTCATCGAGGGCAACTGCGACGAGCGCGGCACGGCCGAGTACAACCTGGCCCTCGGCGATCGACGAGCCAAGTCGGCGATGGACTATCTCGAGGCGAACGGAATCGCGAAGGAGCGCCTGTCGACGGTCTCCTACGGCAAGGAAAGGCCGGTCTGCAGCGCGGACACCGAGGAATGCAAGAACCAGAACCGGCGCGCCGACTTTCGCATCAAGAGCCGCTGAGCGCGTGACGGGAAGCAAGGCGCCGGAGGGCGGCCCCGTCGCCCTCCGGCGCCGACCATCCGGAACCCCGTGATCCGGCAAAGCCTGCTGATCCTCGCCGCCCCGCTTGTCCTCGTCGCGGCGCTCGCACTCTCTCCGGCGCACGTGGTGATGGCTCAACCCGCGGCCGGTCAGGAAGCGGGCGTTCCCGGCCCTCGCATCGTGCTTGGCACCGATCCGAAGACCGGCCAGCGGTATATCCAGCTTGCGGGCCAGAGCACGCCCGCGTACCCGACGATCGATCTCCTCTGCGATGGAAAGCGCTGGACAGTCGCGCTGACTCGCTCGGACGGCGGCTTGATCTACGAGCCGCTGCGGAGCGTCACGGAGACGATGCTCGCGGCGGTCGATTGCCGGATGTTTCTTCCCGACCAGGAGATCGCGCTCGCCCGTGCCCAGCTGTGGGCCGCGTGGGCGAATCATTCCCGCGGATCCGAGGCGCCGCCGATCCTCGTCGGCCAGGTTCTCGACGTCGTGGACGGAAACACCATCCGGGTCAACCTCGGCGATCGCGTGGAGACCGTCCGCTACATCGGGATCAACGCGAAACAGACCACCCAGGCCGTGAAGGGCCAGAGCCAGAGCGGCGCAGACGTGGCCGACGCGAATCGGCAGCTCGTCGCGCGCCAGCAGGTCCGACTGGAGCTGGACGCCCAGGAGCGGGATCGTGAAGGACGGCTCCTGGCCTACGTCTTCGTCGCGGACCGGATGGTCAACGCCGAGCTCATCCGTCGCGGCTCCGCCGAGACCATGACGATCCAGCCGAACGTGCGATACCGCGATCTCCTCGTCACCGTCGAGCAGGAAGCGCGCGATGATCGCCGCGGGCTGTGGGCGGATCAGTCGGAGCCGACGACACCGACGACGCTGGCGCAGGCGACGAGCCCGGGCGCCAAGGAGCGGCCCGGAGTGCCCCCGGAGAGCGCCTGGGCGTGCCCGGCGGCCCAGCCGATCAAGGGCCTCTTCAACGCCTTCTCGAGCCCGCGGTGCATCTTTCACGTACCCGACAGCGAGCTCTACGGCGCGACCAAGCCCGACCGGTGCTACGCCACGGTCGACGACGCACGACAAGACGGCTGTCAGGCCGCTCGGCGGTAGTCCGGCGACGCGCTAGCCGGTTCCCCTCTCGAATTACCGAATCTCAGGCCGCCCCGAGCCTCTTCGCAGGCCGTTCTTCGATCGTTTGACACGGTCGGCTGAAGGGCATAGTCTCCCGCTACTCGATCGACTTTCGGGAGGCGTCCATGAGAGCCCGGGCGGCCGCGCTACTAGCCCTCCCGATCCTCGTCAATCTCCCGGCGGCGCTCGCTTCCGAGCTTCGCCCTGCCGGACAGTTTCCGAAGCTCGCTGACGCGAGGGAAGCCTATCGGTCCCTGCCGCTCAGCTTCGAGCCGAACCGCGGGCAGAGCGATCCGCGTGTGAAGTTCGTCGCTCGAAGCCAGGGTCTGACGCTGTTCCTCGCCTCCACCGACGCGGTGCTGGTCACGCGCGAGGCGACCTTGAAGATGCGGGTCCTCGGCGCCAATCCCGACGCCGACGCTCAGGGGCTCGACGAGCTTCCCGGGCGAATCCACTCTCTGATCGGCCGCGACCCTCGCAAGTGGCGGACCGACGCGCGCGCGTACGCGCGCGTTCTGTATCGCGAGATCTACCCGGGGATCGACCTCGCCTACTACGGCACGCGGCAGCAGGGGCTCGAGTACGACTTCGTCGTCGCCCCCGGGGCGAACCCGCGGGCCATCCGGCTCGGGTTCGAGGGCGCTGACAGGATCGAGCTGAGCGCGGAGGGCGATCTTCTCCTGCACGTCGGCGCGGCCTCGCTTCGCTTCGGCAAGCCCGTGGTCTACCAACATGTCGGCGGAGCCAGACGCGAGATCCACGGCGGGTGGGTACGCGATGGCGCGGCCACGGTCGGCTTTCAGGTCGCCGCCTATGACCCGAGCGCGGCGCTCGTCATCGACCCGATCGTGAGCCTCGCCACGTATCTCGGCGGAATCGGAGTCGACCAGGCGTTTGCCGTCGCGCTGGACAACGCCGGCAGCGTGTACGTGACGGGAAACACGACGTCGATCAACTTCCCGACGACGGTGGGCAGCTTCGGGCCGACGGTCCTGGGCGGTAACGACGCCTTCGTCGTCAAGCTCAGCCACGACCTGTCCACCGCCGTCCACTCCTCGTACGTGGGCGGGACCGGCGACGAAGCCGGGCGCGCCATCGCCGTCGACGCTGCCGGCAACGTCTACGTCACCGGCTTCACGAATTCCATGGACTTCCCGACCACCGGCGGAGCCTTCCAGAGAGTCTTCGCCGGCGGGGGTAACGACGCCTTCGTGATCAAGCTCGACCCCACCGGCTCCACCCTCCTGTATGGGACCTACCTGGGCGGCACCGGATCGGACGTGGGACTCGGCATCGCGGTCGACGCGGCCGGCAACGCGCACGTCACCGGCGGCACGTTCTCGACGAACTTCCCGACGACGGCCGGCGCCGCGCAGCCTGCGGCCACGCCCGGGGGGAGCCGCGAAGCATTCGTCACGAAGCTCAATCCACTGGGCTCAGCCCTCTTGTACTCGACCTTCCTCGGCGGCGCGGGTGACGACGTGGGGAACGCGATCGCCCTGAGCATCGCCGGCGTCGCCTACGTCACGGGATCGACCGCGTCGCCGTCGCCGCCCTTCCCCGTGACGGTCGGCTCGTTCCAGACGGTCTTCGGCGGGCCGGCCGGCGGGACCGATGCGTTCGTGACGGCCCTCAGTGCCGTCGGCGCGCTGGTCTATTCGACCTATCTGGGCGGGAGCGCGAGCGACGAAGGGCTGGCCGTCGCGGTCGACGCCGCTGGCGAGGCCTACGTCACCGGCGTGACGTCGTCCGGGAATTTCCCGGCGACGGGCGCCTTCACGTTCACGGCTACTACCCAGGCGTTTCTGACCGAGCTGAATCCGACGGGCACCGGGCTCGTCGTCTCGCGGGCCGTCCCGACCGGCCGGCTCGATACGACCGCTCGCGATCGCGATCCTGGGAGCCCCAGCGTCAGCGTCGGGATCGCTCGCGACAGCATCGGCAACATCTTCATTTCCGGCTCGGAGATTCGATGCGTCGGCGTGGGCTGCGCGCTGAAGACCGACGCCTTCGTCGTGTCGCTGGACCCGACGGCGACGAGCACGACCACGCAGTTCGTGGGCGGCACCGGCGACGATTTCGGCCTCGGCGTGGCCGTCGACCTCGCCGGCAACGTGTTTCTGGTCGGGGACACCAAATCCGCCGACTTTCCGGGTACGGCGTCCGGCGTGCAAACCACCTTCGGTGGAGAGACCGACTCGTTCGTCGTCGCGATCACCCAGTTCGGCCTGAATACGGGGGGAGGCGGCAACTCCTCCACCTGCTTCATCGCGACGGCGGCGTTTGGCTCCCCGATGGCCCGCGAGGTGGGAGTCCTTCGCGAGTTCCGCGACGATGTGCTCCTTCCGCACGCGGCCGGGCGCGCCGCCGTGGCGGCCTACTACCGAATCGGCCCCGCCTTCGCGGGCGTGATCGCCCGCTCCGAGACACTGAAGGCACTGGTGCGGACAGGCCTCGCTCCGATGATCTGGCTGGCGTCGCGCTCGCGCGGCCACGCCGCGCTCACGTTCTACCTGGGGGTCGGCGCCGGGAGCGTCCTGATCGGGCTCCTGGTCGTCGCCGCGGCCGCGCGCCGCGTGCGCCTGGGACGCCGCCGCGCCGTCGCCGCGACGTTCGTGACCGCGCTGGTCATCGCCTCGAGCATCGTGCTGCTCGATCGGGCCGATCACCAGGGCTCCGACTTCGCCTCGGTCCAGAGCCTGCGGTCTCCGCCCGTCGGCGCGTCCGCCGTCGATCCCGGATCCGCGACGACGCGGCTGCGGGGCTCGGAAGCGAGCGAGGCCGCGCGTCCTGTCGACGGGATCCGCGCGATTGGAGCGGACCGCTACGAGGTCAGGCTGGGCGCGGGAGCCCGCTCGCAGCCCGACCTCGCGCGCCTCGTCACGATCCGGCCCACGCTGGCCGGCTATCAGATCATGTCGGACATCGGGGACGGCATTCTGACGGCGGACGGGCTGATCGTCACGGATCCGAAGCTCGCCGCGGCGGCGGGCATCGAGGCGGGCGACCGGATCGTCGCGATCAACGGGCACCCGCCGGCGGGAGGCTTCTTCCTGGCGCTCGTCAAGCTCCGCCGCGACCCCGACAGCGGCACCGTTCGCGTCGAGGTGGAGCGGGACGGCATGCGGACCGAGAAGACCGTCGTCATGCGCTGAGCCCCGGCGGCCGGCGCGTCAGCCCGGGCACGTGGCCGGAGCGTCGCGCCGGCCGTGGAGAAAGTCGTCGAGGAGCTGACGCTGCTCGGCCTGCCCCTTCCACGCCTCGCGGATCTTCTGCTTCTGCGCTTCGCTGAGATGCCAGGAGAGCGGTGAGTCGTCGTTGGCGTAGGTGAAGCAGATGGCCCCGAGCCGGCCGCGGAGGCCAGCCAGGAGCTCGAGCTCCATGTCGTTGCGCGCCTTCGGCCCGGCGCTTCGAATGTTGAGCAGCGTCACCATCGGGGCGCCCATCTGGAATGCCCAGCTTCGGTTGCGTCCGGGACTATAGGCCTCCCGCGATCCGATGAGCACGACCGCGACGCGCAGGCGGCCGGCGCACGAGGCGCCGGCCTCGTCGACGGGCGCCCCGACGCCGAAGGCCGTGTCGAGCCAGTCGACGAGCGTGCCGACTCCGTAGTTGTCCTGATAGCCGCCGTCCGCGATGTGCCACTTGCTCGGGTCCTCGGGCCACGCCCGGGAAACCGGCGTGACGTACGTGAAGCTCGCCGATAGCCGCGCGGCGGTCACGACCGAGATGTCCCGACCGGGGTAGACGCGGTCGAAGGTATCGGTGCGCATCGAGCGCGTCCGGGCGCCCGGCTTCATGTCGAAGCTGCCGAACACGAGGCGCCGGCCCGTCTCGACGACCGTGGCGTTGAAGGCGACCGCGGGGCGGCGACCATTCGCGGCGTCGTCTCGCCACTGAGCGAGCGTCTGGGCTCGCGCCGGCCAGCCTCGCGCCCACGCGAGCTCGAGCGTCCGGGCACGATCGGTGGCCGACTCCGGAACGAACGGCCAGAAGGTTCGCCAGAGATCGGGATAGCTGAAGCCCCAGGCGACGCTGTTGAGGCTCGAGCGCACGGCGAGCCGGCGGATGTCCTCGAGCGTCTGCGGCGGCGGCCCGTCGGGGCCCGCGAACGCGCCGACGAAGTACATGGTGCCCACGCTTCCGCCCGACACCGAGCTCACGATCCGGAGCGATCGAGAAAAGTCGGGGACCTCCTCGTGCAGCCGCGTCAGAACCTCGGCCGTCCAGCCGGCCGCTCGGATCCCGCCGCCGCTGGTTGCGACCGCGGTCAGCCGGCAGCCGTTGAGGAGGGCGACGAGATCCGACGGCTCGGCGCCGCGCCCGGCGGTGCCGCCGCTCGACGCCGGGAGTGGCGTATCGAAGAAGTGGTCGGTCGGCGAGACGAACGAGAGAACGAGCAGCAGCGCCGGCACGACCAGCGTGGGCACGCGGTAGCGATCGAGAAAGAACGCGGCGCCCGAGAACACCCAGGTCGGCAACGTCAGGAGCGCCAGCAGGTAGGCGAGCGCCGGCACCACCGCGCTTCGCTCGGCCGTTGGATGGTCCAGGTAGAACGTGAGCCCGTAGACGACGAGCCACACCAGGAGAATCAGCAGCGCGAACACGTGACCGGAGAGCAAGCCGCTCGCCGAGATGTAGCCCGGGGCGCCGCCGGGGCCGACACGGGCCGAGACCGTCGTGGACAGCGCCTGCGCGACTCCCGGCGCGGCGTGCTGACGGACGCCGGCCGGGATGAACTGACGCGGAACGACCAGATCCGGAGTGACCGCGCCCTCCCGGATATCGGCGCGATCCAGCGAGGCGGGCTCAGCGGTGAGGATCCGCAGGGCCTCGCCGATCCACACGATCGCCAGCGCCGCCGCCGTGCCCAGGAGCGCGCCGCCGAGCAGCTGGACCAGGAGCCAGAGATCGCGCCCGCTCGCCCCCATGAACGATCGAGCGAGCGCGAACGTGATCAGCCACCAGGCGGCGCCGAGGGCCAGCAGCGGCTGCCAGAGCGGCATCTTCGTGGGCGAGCCGAAGCTCGGCACGCCGAACCGGAGGTGACCGTAGAGCAGCACGAGGCGCGCGTTGACGAGGACTGCGGCCGCGGCGAGCACGGCGGCCAGCGAGACCGCGAACAACTCCCAGGGCCCGAGCACGTAGAGATTGGCCAGCGCGTTGCTGAAGATGGTGCCGGAGAGGACGGGCAGGAGCACGAGCGCGAGAGCGAGCAGCAGCGGGAAGCGTGCCAGGTAGAAGTAGACCAGGCGCTCGCGCACCTTGTGCAGCAAGACGAGCAGGACCGCAATGAGGCTCGCGACCAGGAAGGCGTACTTGCTGCGGGTGAACAGGCTGGCGAATTCCGCGAGGGGCGCCGGCCGGCCGTCGAACGTCCAGGCGAGGTACGCGGTCGAGACGTTCTCGGCCAGATCGAAGCCCGCGACCACGAACGGCAGCCATATGAGCAGGGGACCGATCCCCGGCGGCGCCGTGCGTGCGAGGGGTCGCGCGAGGCAGACGACGTAGACGACGGGAAAGACGACGTCGAGCGTCAGCTGGGTCCAGGCGTAGAGCGAGCGCCCTCCGGGGCCGATTTGCTTGAGGAAGTCGGCGACCTGCGCCGGCGTGTAGCCTTGCCAGAAGCTATCCGGCGTCGCGGCGCCGCCCAGATATTTCCTGCGGAGAAGGAAGAGCGCGATCCCGACGACGAGGGCGATGAACCATCGGGTCCACGAGCCGGATTTCAGTCGGTCGTACATTGGCGGCGGCCCGGCGGTCGCCCGAGCGTGCGAAGCCTCCGGGGGTCACGCGCGGACGCGGAATTTGAATCCCTGGCCGTGCCAGCCAAAGGCCCGAAGCGGCTCTGCCCGGACGTCCGGATGCTCTCCCAAGAATTCCGCCAGGGCTCGCCGCTGGCCTCTATCGTCCGCCCCGTGGAAACAGTTGTAGTCGTCGAAGAGCACGATGGTTCCGTCGACGATGTGCTGGCGGATGAACTTCAGGACGGGCACGGTCGATGAATACAAATCGCAATCGATGAGGACAAGCTGCGCGGGGCGAAAGAAAACCGTTCGCCCGAATGACGCGAACAACTCGTCCGAGAAGAAGCCCTCGTGCAGCGAGATCCGCGAGAAATCAGCGTTGAAGCTCCTGAGGTTATCTTCTACCTGCGCTTTGGACACCGCGAACTCGCCCGGCTGCCAGGGCGATCCCTCGTCTCCGACCCCCTGCGGCGCCGGGAGCCCCTGAAATGAATCGAAGCCATAGCAGTGGAAGTCCTTCACACCAAGCCGCTTCGTCATCTCCTGCGCAAACCAGAGCGCATACCCGCGAAAGATGCCGAACTCGTAGTACGCCCTGCCCTCTAGACGACCGTCGCGATGTAAGTCGTAGAGACAATGCGCCAGCTCGGGCGCGGTGGCGGGCGAGCATATCCGAAAGTGAATGTCGTCCGGGGTGTGGAGGGCCCGCTTGACGGCATCCCGAAAGGTTCGGGGCATGATCCGCTTACCCACTGTCTTGCCGAGTCTGACCGTCAGTGCGGGTACGTCCATGCTCCACCTACCCTTTCGGACTGAGATTCTTCGGCT